>ENA-UEQK01002517-UEQK01002517.1-human-gut-metagenome-genome-assembly--contig:-NODE-2517-length-9764-cov-5.243625_pt1 | contig 9764 bp, 8 predicted proteins | sample MGYA00242939_ERZ507942 | MGnify/ENA primary metagenome ERZ507942 (study PRJEB26167, sample SAMN06115485) | human gut metagenome | host: Homo sapiens | place: China:Chongqing | collected 2015-03-30... | reverse complement strand
ACATTCGCCATAAAGTTGAAAGAACGATACTGCCAGTCCAACTTACTACCTCCTTTGCCTGTGGAGTTTCTGCAGGGCTTGTTTCACACGCTTTTTCTGTTCTTTGCGGAACATCGCCGCCGCGCTTTTGTTTGTCCCTTTTTTCCAGAATGGAGACAATGATTTTCTCCAATGTTTCCGGATCGACGGGCAGGACCTGCAGGTTCGGTGTTTCCTTGCAGTTGATGTAGTGCAGGACAGCACTGGCAAGAAATTGCGCTTTGTTCCGCCCCTGCTGGTTGAGCAGGGCAACCACGGTTTGGTGCTGCGGGTCATGTATATTAAAACGGACGGTAAATTTACCGGGATCTTTTTTGTCCGCCATGGTTCTCACCGCTCACCGTGCTGAAGGCGGTACAGATACGCATACCCCTTCGCATTGGCGTTGATGTCCTCCACAAAGGTTGCCTGTCCCACCTTACCGGATGCCTCGATCTGCCGCCGCAGCAAATTGGCACCGCCGCCGAGGAAAATCACCCTGCCGGACTTGAGCTCCAGCATCCGTTCCCGCAGACCGCTGAGCAAGTCGTTGATGAACTCCTGTGCTTCCTTCTCCACCAGCTCCACGACCTCCGGTGCCACATCACGGTGCTCTCCGCGCAGGATGCAGTCGATCTCGCTCTCGTCCAAAAGAACATCCAATTCCGCATTGGCTCTGGCACGAACGCGGTTATAAAGCAAGATCACGCCGTTTTCCAAAGAGTCACACGCAGACATATCCGGAACGCCGTTCCGCAGCCGGACATAATCCGCTGTAAAGCCGCCAATATCCACCACCAGTACCTTCGGGCTGGCAGTCAGATTCTTTACCGTCGCAACGGCCGCGGAAAATGACTGCGGAAAGCAGGCTGTATTTTCAATATAAACGGCATACGGTTTGCCGCGGAATTGAAATGAAATGGCGCCCCGTCCATCAAAATAGTTGATAAACCGCTTGGCCTGCACACCGAAGTGTGCCGGCGGCAATCCGACCGCCAGTTGAATCCGCATCAGGGTGTCGCTGTACCGTCCCATCGCTTCGATCTCATAGGCAATGGCAAAGAGCGTCAGAATGAAAAAGCGTTCATCCTCCGTCTTATCCCGCCGATAGGGAATACGCTGGTCGGTCAGCGTATAGTATTTCCCCTGATATGCCATGCAGTCCGTTCCGAACCCCGGCGTGTCGCCCTGGATCAATCCGGATGTGAATGGCTGCGTATGAACAGTTTTGATCTGCTTGTTTCCATGGTCGATTGCAATTAACATAGCTGTGTACCTCCTATACATCTTCTATACGGCTGCAATACGCATAAAAGCAACAAAAAAACTGGGCGGCGAGAAATTTTCTCACCGCCTAGCTTTCTGCTGAAAAGAGGCTCCACAGTTTTTTAATGGCTGCGGATGCCATTTATGGGATAGCCTTTAAATGTTTTCTGAATACGCTCGTTCTTTTACCACAGCTTTATACCGTGCCTTCCAGCGCAGGACCTCAGATGCGTGGACGTTATGGGAACCCGTGTGGTACACGATCCGGCGCAGAACCGCGTAGCCGGGCAAAGAGGGTGAAAGCAACTTAATTGTGTTTTCGATCTGCCGAATAGCCTTGGGCAAATCAGAGCCTTTCAATTCGATGTAATAAGAGGTTGCTGCTTCATCATTGAGAAGAAGATAATCGCACCGTTCTTCCCCTGGGCCGTTGAAAACCTCTCCATCCACCTTAAAGTGCCGAACATATTGTCGTTTTGTGTTATTTCCGACGTGTCTGCACCCATTTTCAGAAGACGGAAAAGCCGAATGATTGCCTTCGCGGAAAGGCTTATAGTCATTTATATTGTAAGGCATCATTCGTCTCCCTCAGCATAGAGAAAACCAAGCAGATAATCGCTCATATCATTGATTTCGGAAGAGGCCCCATCGATCAGTTCATTTCTGATCAAACGCAGCCCGTCTTCATCAGAGATTCCATCCGTCAGTTTCCCATCAGAGATATAGTGGGCGTTCACATTCCCAGCTTTCAGCCACAGCCGCTTATCAAGCTTCTCTGCCACTTCTTCTTGATGATTCTCTGCAACCTGTCCCGCCATCAGAAGGTAATTAAACGTTCCGAGGACATAGGGGCTGTGGGTCGTAACGAAAACTGAATTTCCGCTGTCAGCCATCAAGGAAAGCGTTTCGCTGATACGTCGCTGGGATTCCGGATAGAGATGTGACTCCGGCTCCTCAATAATCAGGAAAATCTTTTTATCTTCCGACAGATAGTAAAAGAGAAGGTTGAATACCCACACAACTTCCTGCTGCCCGGAGGATGCAAGGTTGATTTTTACATAACGGTCATCCGAGAGATACAGCCGTTCTTCCCCATCCACATACCGATAGGTGCTCTGCATGATCTCTTTCGCCTGGTCCATGAGGACATTAAGAGCAGGGCGAATCCGTTCATATTTCTTAGACTGTGTTGGATCGTCTTTCATACGGTTGGCAATGCCCTCCATCCCGTGGGCAAACACCGGTTTCAGGCGGAGGATCAATTCCGTATATCTCTTTGTGACGTAGTCAATATTTCTCAGCTGTGAATCTTCCAACGAGGTAAAGATATAGTTGAGCTGTGTACTCAACAATGTCAGGAGGTTCCGGCCGGCGGGAATAAAGACGGGCTCGAACGGATCATCAAAGAGCTCATTCAGCTTCTTTTCTTCGTGCTCTTTCTGCGCCGGGGTAATATTGGTGAAGATATGCAAGCTTAATGCTTCCAAATAGCCTTCAATAGACTTGCTGAAATCGATCACAATATAATTCTTGGAAGAGTCATTGAAATCCTCCTCTAAGGACACCGTGATAGACACATCTTTGCTGTATTGGTATTCCATCCGCATATCAGATGGCATGACCCACGAGGTCCCGAAAAGCTGCAAAAACTTGTCTTTCATCCGCTGCTTCAGAACGGTGCTCCACGTGGAAGCCTTGTCCCCGGTAACTGCGTTTGGCCCCCCCTGCATCATAATGCTGAGGATATCCTGTTTGACTGACCGAAAGAAATAGACCGCTTTTGCAGCTGTGCTCTTTCCGTTAGCCTGCGGTCCGGTCAAAATCGTAAAAGAGTCAAGCGTCAGCCGGCAGTCATTGATGGGACCGATTTTATGAAGGTGCAGTTCATGACTCATTGATATAATTCCTCCATTGAAATCTACACTCTGGTAGTAGTATATCTATTTTTCCCTGATAAATCAAGCAATACTGTATTTCGCCTCTGCAATAAAAAGGGAGGGCAAAACGCCCTCCCTCATTTCTTTATGCACTTTCTCCGGCCATGCGGAAGAACTCGCCGGGTGACAGGATCTTGATTCCAAGTTCCTGCGCCTTTGCCAGCTTGCTTCCGGCGTTCTCGCCGCAGATCAGATAATCTGTCTTGCTGCTTACCGCGCTGCCGGCATGAGCGCCCAGAGATTCAATTTTTTCGTTGATCCCATCCCGGGTGTACGGCTCCACTTTGCCGGTCACCACAAGGGTCTTGCCGACAAAGGGATTGCTCATATCGGTGCTGGCCGCAGGCGGCTGATAAGTCTTAATGCACACCAGTCGCCGCAGCTCCGTCCAGATCGTCCAGTTTTCCTCGCTGCGGAACCATTGATGGATATTCCTGTGCAGTGTCTCTCCGAAGTCCGGGAGCTGTGTAAAATCAAAGCCCATGCATACAGCCGTTTCAAATTCCGAAAGATTTCCGCGGAACCTTTGACAGATGGCCTTACTGGCTGTACTGCCTACCATGGGAATATCCATAGCAGTCAAATACTGCTCAAAGGTGGTAATGCGGCTGTGCTGGATGGCGTCCCAAAGATTTTGCCAGGATCTCACCCCAAAGCCCTCCATCTGAACGATCTCCGACCTGTGCTTGTCCAAAAAGAAGATGTCCATATAGGAGTGGAGCCAACCTTTTCCAATGAATTTTTCCAGAATTGCTTCAGACAATCCCACGATATTCATCGCCTTCTGGCTTGCAAAGTGGACGAACTTACGCAGCTTCCGCGTTTCGCACTGCTCATTATCGCAGAACAGGGCCGCCGTGACCTTTTCCTCCCCGTTCACAGTGTTTTTGGTCGTATGGATACGGGTAGGCTGTCCGCAGCACGGGCATCTGTCCGGAACAACTTTGTCTCTTGAGTAGCAGTTTCGATCCAGATTTTCCTCCACATGGGGAATGATCTGATTACGCTTGCTCACCTTGATGCGGCAGCCCGGCGCCAGCTCCAAATTCTCAATGAAAGAGAGGTTATGGAGGCTTGCCCTAGATACCGCGCAGCCATCGATCTCCACCGTGTCAAAGACCGCCACCGGCGTGATTTCCCCTGTGCGGCTGGGCGTCCATTCAATCGAACGCAGGACGGTTTCATAGGTGTCGTCCTCAAATTTGAACGCCAATCCGTCCTTATAGTGATGCCCAGTCCGGCCGCAGGATTTTGCGTAGGCGGCATCGTTGTAGGTGACCACGATGCCATCGATAGGTATGTCGTTTTCCTGCGCGTATTTCCGCAGGTGCCGGATACCGGCGTCTATATCGAACTGCGTCAGCGCCTGCTTGCTTGCCAGATATTTGCAGATGGGAAAGCCGAGCTGTTCGATGGCCCGAAGCCGCTGCGACTTCCAAGCGTATTCTGTAAAGCCCTCCAGCACGTTGAACGCCATAAAGGTCACACGGCGATCCTTGCAGGCGCCGCAGTCCAGCAGACGGACAGAGCCGGCAGCCAGATTGCGCCCGTTTTTATAAGGTTCGCCATTCCCGTCCCGCAGCGTGTCCTTTAACGCCTCAAAATCGCTGGGACGGATAAATGCCTCACCGGTAACAACCAATCGTTCCTTATATGAAATCTTGTCCGGAATGCCGGAGATTCCCATTACATTGTGGGTGATGTCCTCGCCGGTATCTCCGTCACCACGGGTAGCAGCCTCCATCAGAAGGCCCTTTTCATAGGTCAGCTTCACCGTCAGACCGTCCAGCTTGAGCATCAGCATGACCATCTGTTCTCCCGCAAAACGCAGCAGCTCCGCGCTGCTCTTGGTCTTATCCAAGGACAGCAGCGGGATCTTATGCGTCGTTTTCTCCAAGGTGCTGACAGCGGGATAACAGCCAACGGTCTGTGTGGGGGAGTTGGTCAGATTAAATCCCGTTTCCTTTTCCAGCATGCTCAATTCATCAAAAAGCGCGTCATATTCGGCATCCGTCAGAGACGGCGCGTTGAGATTGTAGTATTCATACCGGCATCGATTCAGCTGGTCGGTCAATTCCCGTATTCTCTGCTGCTTGCTCTGCTCCATTCCTTACACCAGCCTTTCCTTGGAGAATGCTCCGAAGTTCAGTTCATAGATCATCTTTTCGATCCGTGCGTCATCGTTCCATGCGGCCTCCATCGCCGCACGGTTTTTTGCCTGTACCAAGACCAGACCACCCCGGAGCTGCATCAGCAGCTCCGGGCGTTGGGCACAAATAACTGCGAGGTTTCCCAACTGTTTCATTTTCACATGACTCCTTTTATACAGCAATATAGGTTTCCCAGTACGATTCCCGCTGCGCAGCAATCGTGAGCGGAACAATGGTGCTGCCAATATTGGCCGGCGCCTGCGTCAATCCATAGACAGCCTGCGTACTCCGGATACGAACCATCTCCCGCTTGAGCTGAGAGAGGATGTACTCCTCCAGATACCCTTTACGGGGATCGTAGCTGTTGACTGCCCGGATCAGGCGTACCGCCAAAGACTGGTACACATCATCGGGGTCTACGGGTTCTGTCTGCATAAACGCGGCGTACTGTGCCATGATCGTGTCAATGCACCAAAGATGCTGCTCCACCACAGCGTTGCGCTGCGTGATCGTAAATCCGTTTTTCATTTTCTGTATAGTTTCCTTTCTTTCGTTCAAATGTGTTGTATTGCGGCTTAGGCCGCGGTTTCCATGAGATCCGACACCAGAACATCCACCAGCCGCTGACCGGCAAGGTCGCCGGTATGGATACGAATGTCATCCTGCCGCAGCTGCTCGAATTCCTGCAGGCGAAGGACCTTGCTCTTTTCCGCTTTTTCCCGGTCGCTCTCTGTCAAGCGCTCGGAGACAACCTTCTGCCATTCCTTCAGGAATTTCTCCGCGTCCTTGAGGTCATCGTTCTGTCGGTCAAAGTAGGTCCGTTTCTGCCGTATCGTGCCGTTTGGCTCCACCTCAAGGGTGTAGTACGGCTTGTCGATCTCTGCGGTCTTGCGCAGGAACAGGATATATGCCTCCTGCTGCTCGATGCGCTCCCAATAGCGGTCTGACTTGCCGACACAGTGGGAAAGCGCATCGCCCTCGCGCATAATATCGCGCACACCTGACGGGACAACGATGGAATACACCTCGCCGGTATATTCGTATTTGGGTTTGATCAAGCGGCAGATGCCTGCAATTTTCCGATACTTTCTTGCTGTTGCGGCAGCTTCCATGTCCCGTTCTCTTTTCCGCAGCTGCTCCACCAGTTCATCGTGACGCTGGCGCAGCAGCTTGACACGGTATACGATCTCATCGTTGGTGTTGATTCCCAGCTTATCCGCCATGGAAAGGTAATCCCGCCACGTGGAAATAATCTGCCGCAGGGAATCCCGCGTGCCGCTTTTCTGACGCTGAAGGTAGTTGCAGACCTGCTGCTCTGACATTCGATCCAGAATGAAGTCGATATCGGAAACATGGATCTTCTCCTGCTCCAGCCAGTGCAGCACATGATCCGGGATGATTCTGCCGCTGCATTTCTCACGCTGCAGCCAGTCGAGCATAATGGTGCCGCCGTTGAGTGTCCGGAGCCGCGAAAGCCGGTTCGTATCAAGCGCCAATGCCTTGACAAGACTGGTTTCGGACTCCTGCCGAATACAGCTTTTTACGGCTCCGAAATCTTCCAAGCACTCCGTGGTCAGCCGCGGAAGATTGGCTTTGCAGATCTGCTCAACGCGTGGAAACCACCCCCACGCAAACAGGTACCAGTTGGGGCTTACACAGCCCCGGCAAAGTCTTACATACTCCCTCAATCCGGTTCTTGCAAGAAGTGGGGCAATGCTGGAAAGCGTTTTTCCATAGATGCTCCCCGGCTGATAACAATACTCGTTGTAGGAATAGCCCATACCCGTGTACTCTGAGCCCATAGATTTGTGGATCGTAATGGCATAGGACAGCTCCAAATCATCCAGAAGCACCTGCAGACAATCCATATAGCGGCCGTCAAACTCGATCACGACATTGGTGCCGCTAATTTTGCGGATCGTGCCGATGTCACCGTTGAAAATACCCTCGCCGACCTGCTTGCCGGAGCGGTCATACAGCTTGATGTCGTAATTATTCCGCATCTGCATCACGCGGTCATTGAGGCGGAATATCTTTCCGGCGTACACGATCTCCGGTGTCTCCGGCGATGCGGGGTTGATCTCCTCGCGGATAGCTTCATTCAGTCTGTTGACCGATGCCTCGCCCTCGGAGCGGAACGGCGATAAAATTTCCACCTGCTCGATTCCTTTTGCGGCGATCTGCTCCCGGTAAAGCTCACGGATGATGCCGGCAGTCTCCTCCTGGCTCTCTGCCTTATGAAAGGCAAAGTCCTCACCATAGTAGAGCGTCGTTTTACCCTCGTTGATAAAACGGGCATTGTGGGCGATCAGGCTGTCCTGTGCCTGACGGAAGATCTCGTCCAGCACCGTGACCGGCACGACACCGGAGCTGATCAGCTCGTGGAACACATCGCCGGCGCCCACGCTCTCTAACTGGTCTGCGTCACGCTGCTTTTGATTCCCTCTTCATTTGCCACCGGAAAATTGAGCTGTGTTTTTTCAACCATATGACGGATTTGAAATTCTCCGTTTTTTCCTGTAAACTGCATATCGTTTTTCATAACTTCTCCTTTCTATGCCATCACAAGGCGTACCTTCGTCTGATCGGTCATTTTTTCTACCGGAATGTAGTTGTCTTCCATCTTTTCCTCATTCACGTACAACGCTTTGCATCCACTCTGTACATGCTCTGGATTTTCTACCACAATATGAAGATGTTTTCCCCGGAAATCCTTCTCAATGGTAAACTGATCCCAGTCCGCCGGAATGGATGGTGCAATACGAAGTCCTCCAAAGTCCGGACGCATGCCAAGGATTCCTTCCACACATCCTACCATTACAGTGGAAGCAGTTCCGGTCAGCCAGTGCACATGGGAACGACCAAAATGCGGGCTGTCTTTTCCTTCCGTAAACTGTCCATAACAGTATGGCTCCAGTTTCCGGATCTCAGCACGATCGTTCTGTGCAGACGGTGCATTTTCCATAAAATAGGTAAATGCCTGATCCCCATGCCCCAGCAATGCTTCTGCCAGAATCAGCCATCCCTGCGACTGGGAAAAGATACCGGCATTTTCTTTTGTACCGGGATTGTAAATCACAGCCAGTGCTCCGTCAAATGCATGCAGGTGATATGGTGGGTCCATCAGAATCGCTCCATACTCTGTGTTTAACCGCTTTCTTACATTTTCCATGGAAAGTTCTGCCTGCTGCTTTGTTGCCAGTCCACTGATCACAGCCCAGCTCTGTGGATTCAGCCACATATTTGCTTCCGGATCCGTGCGTTTTCCAATCACTTCTCCGGCTTCCGTAAATCCACGGATAAAACGATCCTCATTCCAGCAGAGATTGTTAATTAATGTTCCAAGTTTTTTCTGTTCTTCTTCCAGATAATCCATATATGCCTGATCTTCTTTGTATGCGGCAAACTGTTTTAAAATCGTCATTGCATAATAAAACTGCAGTGCAACAAAAGAGGACTCTCCATTTTTGCCCAGACGCAGACAGTCATTCCAGTCCGCATAAAGTCCTGCCGGAAGTCCGTGCGGTCCCAGATGATTCACAGAAAACGCAAGTGCTCTCTTCAAGTGCTCGTATACAGTGGCTTCATCTTTATTGGCAAACGGAATCACTTCATCGATAAATGCCAGATTTCCGGACTCCGCAATATATTTATATACTGTTGGAAACAGCCACAGAGCATCATCCGCACGATATGCCGGATGCCCGGTTTCCTGTACATAGGAAGCATCATCCGGCGTATCCTCATGTCCGGCATTGTGTGTAAATTTGACAAGCGGAAGTCCTCCTCCGTTATCCACCTGTGCCGAAAGCATAAACCGGATCTTTTCGAGTGCCATCTCCGGTGCAAGATGAATCACACCCTGAATATCCTGCACGGTATCGCGATATCCGTAACCGTTTCGCAGACCACAGTAGAAAAACGACGCCGCACGTGACCAGATGAATGTCATAAAACAATTGTATGCATTCCAGGTATTGATCATGGTATCAAATTCGCTACTTGGTGTATGTACCTGAAAATGTTCCAGTTTTTCATGCCAGTAGCCCGTCAGTTCTTTCAGTTCCGTCTCACACTGTGCTGCCACATCTGCATAGCGGTTACAGATTGTTTCTGCTTCCTCATGTTCTTTCATTCCGACAAGAAATGCAATTTCCTTTGTTTCTCCCGGTTTCAGAAGCATCTGAGCTGCCAGTGCTCCGCACCCGTTTTCGTTGTAGCACATTTCCCCGGATAATTTTCCGTTTTCCACCCCCACCGGATTATGATATCCGTGATAGCGTCCAAGAAACGATTCTTTATCTCCACAATAACTGTCCACCGGTGCACCGGTCAGTGCAAAGAAACGGGAGATTGCAAGCTTGTTATCCGGTTGGCTTCCCAAAGGTCGAGG
>ENA-UEQK01002515-UEQK01002515.1-human-gut-metagenome-genome-assembly--contig:-NODE-2515-length-9766-cov-11.988337_pt1 | contig 9766 bp, 11 predicted proteins | sample MGYA00242939_ERZ507942 | MGnify/ENA primary metagenome ERZ507942 (study PRJEB26167, sample SAMN06115485) | human gut metagenome | host: Homo sapiens | place: China:Chongqing | collected 2015-03-30... | reverse complement strand
GCCGCTGCCGGCAAAGTCCCAGGTGCCGTCCATGTAGCCGGTGTTCTGCCGCAGGTGCAGCAGCACCTCCCGGCCATGGGGGCCCTCCCGCAGCAGGATGGGGAACACGGCGGAATAGGAACGGTAATGTTCCGGTCGGATCATAAAAAGCCCCCCTTACCGGATGTCCACCCGCTCCACGGCGGTGCAGAGGCCGGTGGCGCTGTCCAGGGTGAAAATGGCCCCCTGGAGCTTGCAGGGACCGTCTGGGTTGCGGTAGCGCCCCGGCAGGCCCCCCAGGAACGTTTCCACCGACTGGGACGGGTCCACGCCCAGCACGGATTCGATGGGGCCGGTCATGCCCAGGTCCGTGATGTAGCCGGTGCCGTGGGGGTAGACCCGTTCGTCGGCGGTGGGCACATGGGTGTGGGTGCCCCAGACGGCGCTGGCCCGGCCGTCCAGATAGTATCCCAGGGCCAGCTTTTCACTGGTGGCCTCCGCGTGAAAGTCCACCAGGGTGAAATCCGCGGAGCCCTGCTCCAGCAGTCGGTCCGCCAGGGTGAAGGGATTTTCAGAGTTCCATTGCAGGGTGCACCGGCCAATGAGGCTGATGACCCGGAAGCGCAGGCCGTTGAGGTCAAAGATCGCACAGCCGTGGCCCGGCATCCGGCCCGACAGGTTGGCGGGCCGCAGCAGCCAGGGCGCGTCCTCCAGGAAATCCGCAATCTGGCTCTTGCCGAAGGCGTGGTTCCCCAAGGTCACCACGTCGGCACCGGCGTCGTAGATCCGCTCCGCCTGGTCGCGGGTCAGCCCCACTCCGGCGGCATTCTCGCCGTTCACCACCGTGAAGTCGATGGCCTTCCACTTCTGGAGGGGCCGCAGGTGCCGCTCCAGATGGCGGAGGCCGGGCTCCATCACCACGTCGCCCACTGCCAGAATGTGATACAGCATAGCGCGCCTCCCGTCTTTACAATCTAATGTGTTAGTATACCAAAAACCATCCCGCTTGCAAAGAAAAACCGAAAATTTTTCCGCCGCCGTTGCGTTTCCTCCAGTCATCCCTTATAATGATTCCGGACACTATAAGAAATTCTGATTGCTGGAGGGATGATCCATGGCGGTCAAGCTGGAGCTGTACCGAGTGTTCAAAGAGGTGGCGGAGACGGGCAACATCTCCCTGGCGGCAAAAAACCTCTACATCTCCCAGTCGGCGGTGAGCCAGTCTATCAAGCAGCTGGAGACGGCACTCCAGGCCCGCCTGTTCGCCCGCAGTCCCCGGGGCGTCTCCCTCACCTGGGAGGGGCAGATGCTCTACCAGTATGTCCGCAGCGCCCTGGGCCTGCTGGCCACAGGGGAGGACAAGCTGTCCCAGGCCCAGCAGCTGTTGCTGGGCACCTTGACCATCGGCGCCAGCGACACTGTCACCAGCTTTTTCCTGACGCCATATTTGGAGGCCTTCCACCGCCAGCACCCGGGCATCCGGCTGAAGATTGTCAGTGGCCGCAGCGCCAAGGTGCTGAGCATGCTGAAATCCGGCGCTGTGGACATCGCCTTCGCCTCCTCTCCCACGGACCCCGCCGCGCTGCATACCTGGTCCTGCTTCGCCACCCACTCCGTCTTTGTGGCGGGCAGCGGCTACGACTGTGACTTCGACCACGTGTACACCCGGCAGGAGATCGCGGAATTTCCCCTGATCCTGCTGGAACGCAAGGCCAGCTCCCGCGTCTTTCTGGAGCATGAATTTCTGAAGGCCGGCGTGACCCTGACACCGGAGATCGAGCTTTCCTCCCGGCAGCTGCTGGTGACCCTTGCGGGCATCGGTCTGGGCGTAGCAGGCGTCACGCTGGAATTTGTCCGAAAGGATCTGGAAAGCGGCGATATCCGTCTGCTGAAAACGGATTTTACCATCCCGGAGCGCAGCGTGGATATGTGTACACTGAAAGAAGTCCCGCCTACGGCGGCGGCCTCTGCCTTCATGGAAATGGTTCGGAAGGACGGATAAGCGGCTTGGAACAGTTTCTCCTGATTTTTGAATTGATTGGAACCATGGCCTTTGCCGCTTCCGGCGCTCTTGTGGGGATCCACAAGGATATGGACGTTTTCGGCGTATGTATCCTGGGACTGACCACAGCCTGCGGCGGCGGTATGGTGCGGGACGTGCTGCTGGGCAACACACCCCCTGCAGCTTTCCAGAACCCCACCGATTCCGCTGTGGCGGTAGTCACCGCCCTGATCCTGTTTCTCTCCGGCGTGCGGCATCTGCTGATGGGCAACCAGCAGCGCTATGACCTGCTCATGCTGCTGATGGACAGCGCGGGGCTTGGGATCTTCACCGTGATGGGCGTCCGGGTGGCGTGGCACTGTGCAGAAAACCCGTCCCTGTATCTTCTGGTATTTGTAGGCGCCGTTACCGGCGTCGGCGGCGGCTTGATGCGGGATATCATGGCCGGGGGCACCCCCTATATCTTTGTCAAGCACATCTACGCCTGTGCGTCTCTGGCCGGTGCGCTGCTATGCGGGCTGCTGTGGCAGACCACCGGGGAAATGACCTCCATGCTGGCCGGAGCAGGTCTGGTATTTGCCATCCGATGCCTTTCCGCGCATTACCGCTGGAATCTGCCTAAGACCCACGACTGAGCGCAGTGAAAATTCCGGGGCTTGCCCGCCGGTTTGCCGGGTTCCCGGTGAGAAAGGACTTGCGCGAAGGCTGCAAGTCCGCTATAATTAAGAGCTGTTTTTCGGACAAAGGAGGTTTTCGCGTGTCTGTGTGTCCGCATACGGAACAATTTCTGCTGGAACAGCTGAGCCGCCATCCGGCGTCCCAGCTTCAGGATCTGCGAAAAGCTCTGTATCAGAGCGCCTTTGGCTGCGGCCATCTGGTAGAGGATCCCTCGGCAGCAGCAGACTGGATTCGCCGGGAAGCGGCGGAGTCGGCATCTGCCGATCAGGAGGTTGAACGTCTGGATGGCCCATGGAGCCGGGTACCGCTGGGGATGCTGGCGGACGGCCTGACGCCGGAAACGCTGGCGGCTGCCTTTGCCGCATCCGCCGCCATTCCGGGAGAGGATACCCACGGACTGGAACAGCGGCTGGAACCCCTGCTGTCGCTGATCCGGGAGAAAAAGCTGCCGTTCTCTCCTTCCGATGCGAAAGCTGAGATCGGCGCATGGCGGGCGGCGGGCTATCCGGCCTGCCACCATTCCGATGCCTACCGCGCCGCCTATCACCCGGCCTACCGGGTGCTGCATGAGCGCTATGTCCGATTGCTGCCGCTGCTGGCGGCCATCGACCGTGCGCTGGCAGCAAAGCCCCGTGTGCTGCTGGCTGTTGAGGGCGGCTCCGCCAGCGGCAAAAGCACGCTGGCAGACCTGCTGGCCGGGCTTTACCCGGACAGCGCGGTATTCCACGCCGATGATTTCTTTCTCCGGCCGGAGCAGCGGACGGAGGCGCGCTACGCCCAGCCCGGCGGCAATCTGGATCGGGAGCGGCTGGAAACTGAGATTTTGATTCCCCTCAGCCGCGGCGAAAACCCGGAATACCGCCCCTTTGACTGCCGTACCATGTCGCTGGCAGCACCCCAACACGGCCGGGTCGCCCGGCTGAACATTGTGGAAGGCTCCTACAGCCTGCACCCGGAGCTGGAGCGCTGCTATGATCTGTCGGTATTCCTTGAGATTTCGCCGGAGACGCAGCGCCGCCGCGTTCTGGAGCGGAACGGCCCGGAGTGGGGCCAGCGCTTCTTTGAGCGGTGGATCCCGCTGGAAAACACCTATCATGAAGCAACCCGGACAGCGGAACGCTGCACCCTGCGTCTGGAGGAGGAACCATGAAGCTTGTCATTATCGACGGACAGAGCGGCCGCATGGGCGCTTTGCTGGCGGAGCGGATCAAGGCGGCCAAGCTGCCCTGCGAAGTACTGGCGGTGGGTACCAACGCCATCGCCACAGCGGCCATGATGAAGGCCGGCGCCGATCAGGGGGCCACCGGGGAAAATCCGGTGCTGGTAGCCTGCCGCACGGCTGACATCATTGCCGGCCCCATCGGCATCCTGTCGGCAGACGCCCTGCTGGGGGAGATCACCCCCGCCATGGCAGTCGCCGTGGGGCAAAGCCCCGCAAAAAAGCTGCTGCTGCCGGTAAACCGCAACTGCGGCCACACCGTGGTCGGCGTCCGGGATCTGACCCTTTCCCAGCTGGCGGATGAGCTGGTAGAGCAGCTCCGTCCCCTGTGCCAAGAAGCACCCGTAACTCTGTAATCCACCGGCCAAGTCGGTATTTATAAAGTCCCCGCATCTCTCAACTGTGCCAGAAGGCACATCTCCCGTTCAAGACGGCAAATTTCTATTTGAAAGGGAGAATTTCCAATGAATCAAACCAACTTCAAGTCCCTGCTGCGGCATATGGTCTATGCCGCCGTCTGTCTGGCGCTGTGCATGGTGCTGCCTTTCCTGACAGGGCAGATTCCCCAGATCGGCAGTGCACTCAGCCCCATGCACATTCCTGTGCTGCTGGCCGGGTTCCTCTGCGGCCCCTGGTGGGCCATGGCGGTGGGCTTTGCCGCGCCGCTGCTGCGCCATGTCTGGATGGGGATGCCCCCGCTGATCACCGCCATTGCCATGAGCTTTGAGCTGGCGGGCTACGGCCTGTTCTCCGGCCTGCTGTACCGGCTGCTGCCGAAAAAGACCGTGAACATCTATGTGTCCCTCATCGGCGCCATGATTCTGGGGCGGATCGTCTGGGGCATCGCCATGGTGGTCATCTCCGGCGTCACCGGCTCCGCCTTCACATGGAGCGCATTCATGGCCGGCGCGCTGCTGAATGCCATTCCCGGCATCATCCTCCACATCGTGCTGATCCCCATTCTGGTGATGGCCCTGAAGCGGGCCAAAGTGCTGGCCGCCTGATCCGGCAGATCCATTGAAAAAGCGCCTCATCCGCAATGCGGATGAGGCGTTTTGCGTATCTCCGGAAGCCTGCTGTGTCAGCGTCTGGCCATCAGGCGCTTCATGCCGTTTTCCAGTCCCTCGGCGGTGAGCTGGAACATGGGAAACATCTGCGAGAGCTGGTAGTGGGTCTGCCCCCAGAAGCCGGGCTGTGTCGGCGTCGGCTCCGGGTTCATCCAGATCAGGTACGGGAAGTGCTTTTTCAGCAGCTCCAGCCATTCAAGGCCCGAAGCCCCGTAACGCTGGGTTCGCCAGTCAAACTGCTTCTCCCGCAGTTCATAGGGGTTCATGGCGGCGTCGCCCACGATGATGACCTTGTAGCTGGCGTCAAAATTCTGCAAAAGCCACTCCGTGGCGGTCTTGCCGTCCTGCCACAGCCGGGGGCCGTTGTAGAGGTCGCCGTAGATGCAGTTGTGGAAATAGTAGGTGTGCAGCTCCTTGAAGTGGTTGGATCTGGTGGCTGCCTGAAACAGCTGGCTGCACAGGCCGGAATAGTAGTCCATGGAGCCGCCGGAATCCATCAGCATCAGAACCTTGACGGTGTTCTTCCGGGGATTCTTATAGCGGATTTCCAGCCGCCCTGCGTTCTCGCAGGTATCGTGGATGGTGGCGTCCACGTCCAGTTCCTTTTCGGCGCTCTGCTCCTGTGCGGACAGCTGCCGCAGGGTTCGGAAGGCCATCTGGAACTGGCGGGTATCCAAGGTGTTGTCCTTGCGGAAGTCCCGGAATTTCCGCTCTCCCGCCACTGCCATGGCGGTGCGGTGCATGGACTCGCCGCCGATCCGCAGACCGTTGGGGTGCCAGCCGCTGTTGCCCCACGGGGTAAAGCCCTGGGTTCCCACCCAGTACCGGCCGCCGTTGTGCTCCTCCGTCTGCTCCTTCAGCTTCTGCTCCAGCCGCCGCAGCAGCGTTTCCAGATCCTCCTCCGGGAAGCCCGCCCCCCGCAGCTCCTCCACCGTGCGGCGGAGATCGTCGCTGGGATGGTTCAGCCAGTTCATCAGCTCCTCCGGCAGTTCGCCGGTATAGGGTACATCCTTGAAAAATTCCAGAAACACCTGATCGAAGCGGTCAAATTCCGTCTCACTTTTCACCACAACGGCCCGGCACAGGTGGTAGAATCCCGTCAGGGTGGAGTGGTGCAGGCCCTTTTCCATGCCCTCCAGCAGCGTCATCCACTCGTTCAGGGAGACGTCCAGTCCCCGCTGACGCAGCAGGTAAAAAAACGCGGCAAACATGGCTTACTTCACCTTCCGCAGGGTGTGCAGGTCCTTGTCTTTCTTCAGCAGCACGCCTGCATAGGGAATGGTATCCTCAATGCGGCTGGGGTCTACGCCGCCGGCTGCCAGCGCCCGGATCCAGTCCACCAGCTCGGAGGTGGAGGGCTTCTTCTCAATCCCCCGCAGCTCCCGCAGCCAGTAGAAGGCCGCCAGCGCCTGCCGGAGCAGCTGTTCGTCCAGATCTCCGAAATGCACCCGGAGGATAGCCTCCATCTGCGCCTGATCGGGGAACTCGATGTAGTGGAACACGCACCGGCGCAGAAAGGCGTCCGGCAGTTCCTTTTCCGCGTTGGAGGTGATGATGACGATGGGCCGCTGCTTTGCCTTGACGGTTTCTTTCGTCTCCGGGATGTAGAACTCCATTCGATCCAGTTCCCACAGCAGGTCGTTGGGGAATTCCAGATCCGCCTTGTCGATCTCGTCGATCAGCAGCACCACCTGCTCCTCGGCGGAGAAAGCCTCGCCCAGCTTGCCCAGCTTGATGTATTTTTTGATGTCGTCCACGCCCTGACCGCCGAACTGGCTGTCGTAGAGCCGCTGCACCACGTCGTAGACATACAGGCCGTCCTGCGCCTTGGTGGTGGACTTCACGTTCCAGATGATGAGCTTTTTGCCCAGGGCCTCCGCCACGGCCTGCGCCAGCATGGTCTTGCCGGTGCCCGGCTCGCCCTTGATGAGCAGTGGCTTTTGCAGTGCCACGGCGATGTTGACGGTCTCCATCAGATCCTGAGAGGCCACATAATGCGCGCTGCCGCTGAATTTGGTATCCATAACTGTTCTCCTTTGCGTATTTTTTTCGCTGGGCCGATTATATCAGACTTTTTTCCGGGAAACAATGTAAGTTTACGTTTTGGCATTCTATCCCAGCGCCACGTCCAGAATCATCATAATGAGAAATCCGCCTACAAAGCCGCAGGTTCCGGCTTTGGAATGGGCCTGAGGCACCAGCTCCTCCACCACCACATACAGCATGGCCCCGGCGGCAAAGCTCAGGAGCCACGGCATCAGGGGACGGACGCCGGAGGCCGCCAGCACCACCAGAATGCCGAACAGCGGTTCCACGCTGCCGGAGAGAGTCCCCAGCAGGAACGCGCGGCTGCGGGAGCAGCCCTCCTGCCGCAGAGGCAGGGAGATGGCGGCGCCCTCCGGGAAATTCTGGATGCCAATGCCCAGCGCCAGCGCCGCCGCGCCGGCCATGCCTTCCCCTTCTGCCGCCAACGCAAAAGCCAGCCCCACCGCCATGCCCTCCGGCACATTGTGGAGGGTGATGGCCGCCATGAGCAGCGTGCTCTGGCGGCGGGTGAGATCTGCGTCCCGCTGCCGCCGCAGATGGGGCAGGGCGGCGTCCAGCGCGGAGAGGAAGCAGACCCCCAGCAGCAGTCCCGCAGCGGCAGGCAGCCAGCCGGGAACGCCGAAATCCGCCGCCTGCTCAATGGCGGGCAGCAGCAAACTCCACACGCTGGCCGCCGTCATGACCCCGGCGGCAAAGCCCAGCATGGCCCGCTGGAACTGGGGCCGCGGTTCCTCCGCAAAGAAAAACACCACCGCAGCCCCAAGGGTCGTCATCAGAAAGGTAAAGCCGGTACCCAGCGCGGCCCAGCTCAATGCCTGCACCATACATATCAACGCCTTTTCCTCAATTCAGGCGGAATTCTGCCTGTATGCCAGTATAGGCACGGCGGCGGAAGATGTGCAGGCCGGAACGCCGGAGCAAAGCACCGCCGCTCTTGCATTCCGCCGGGAATTATGCTAAAATAAGCCCGAAAAGAGAAAACTGCTCATATAATTCCGCTGATGGGGCATTGCCCGCAGGCGCGGAAGTTTCTATAAGATCGCCCAAGGTCTTGCTATGAGCGCCCGCTGTGCGGGCGCTCTTTTATTTGGAAAGGAGTGCTTATGACCACCATTCTTAAAGGCAATATCATCTCCGCGCCGTCTCCGGGCAGGCTGGACGTAATGGAAAACGGATACCTCATTGCGGAAAACGGCGTCATCACCGGCGTGTATCCCGTTCTGCCGGAGCAGTATGCCGGGGCCGCCGTGGAGGACTGCGGGGACGCGCTGATCGTCCAGTCCTTTGCGGATCTGCACCTCCACGCCCCCCAGTACCCCATGCTGGGCATGGGCATGGATCTGCCTCTGCTGGACTGGCTCAACGCCTACGCCTTTCCCACGGAGGCCCGCTTTGCCGACCCGGACTACGCCCGGACGGTATACCGCCAGCTGGCGCAGGAGCTGGCTGCCCACGGCACCACGCGGGTGTGTATGTTCTCCTCCCTCCATACCGACGCCACGCTGATCCTGATGGCGGAGCTGGAGCGGGCGGGGATCACCGGCTATGTGGGCAAGGTGAACATGGACCGCAACGCCGCCCCCGGCGTGCTGGAGGAGACTACGGAGGAATCCATGGGGGAGACTCTGCGGTGGCTGGACGCCTGCGGGGATTTCAAAAATATCCGCCCCATGCTGACGCCCCGGTTCACCCCCTCCTGCACGAATGAGCTGATGGCGTTTTTGGGAAAGCTGGCGGCGGAACGGCAGCTGCCGGTGCAGTCCCATCTGTCGGAAAACAGCGCGGAGATGGAGTGGGTGCGGCAGCTGCACCCGGACTGCCGCCAGTACTGGGAAACCTACGCCAAGTACGGCCTCTGGAATGAGCGCACCGTCATGGCCCACTGCGTCTGGTCGGACCCGCGGGAACGGCAGGCTATGAAGGACGCTGGTGTGACCGTTGTCCACTGTGCCGATTCCAACCAGAACATCTGCTCCGGGGTCGCCCCGGTGCGGGTGATGCTGGACGAGGGGCTGAAGGTGGCGCTGGGCAGCGACATCGCCGGAGGCGACCATCTGGATTTCTTCGATGTGACGGCTTCCGCCATCCGGGCCTCCAAGGCCCGGCGAATGATGGACGGCTGGGAAATGCCGTTTCTCACCGTGGCGGAGGGCTGGTATCTGGCTACCTCCGCCGGCGCGGCCTATTTTGGAGAGAAGCCCGGCTTTGCCGTTGGGAATCCCCTCCATGCCATGGTGCTGGCAGATGACACCCTGCCTGCCGCCAGACCCCTGACCCCGGCGGAACGGCTGGAGCGGGCGGTATACCGCAGGCAGGAGGGGGCTGTCCGGGCCGTCTGGAGCGCCGGAAAAAAGATTTACACCGCAGATGAAAAAGGACAAAGGAGCAAGCCATGATTCAGGATTCCCTGACCCATTCCGATACCATTTCCTTCGCGCAGGCCAAGCACCTGCTGGACACCGAGCCGGACTGCCTGCTGTTTGACGTGCGGGAGGAAGAGGAGTTCATCACCGGCCACCCGGCAGAGGCGGAGCTGTTCACGCTGGACACCATCGACGCGCAGACGGCGGAGCTGCGGATTCCCTCCAAAGATACGCCGGTGCTGGTGTACTGCCGCAGCGGCGCCCGCAGTTATGAGGCGGCGCAGCGCCTGCGGGCGCTGGGCTACCGGCGGGTATACGACATCGGCAGCATGGTTGGCTGGCCTTACGGCAGTGTGTGATGGGCCGTGAAGCAGAATAAAGCGTGCGCCCCGGATGACCATGGTCATCCGGG
>ENA-UEQK01002499-UEQK01002499.1-human-gut-metagenome-genome-assembly--contig:-NODE-2499-length-9798-cov-2.750643_pt1 | contig 9798 bp, 8 predicted proteins | sample MGYA00242939_ERZ507942 | MGnify/ENA primary metagenome ERZ507942 (study PRJEB26167, sample SAMN06115485) | human gut metagenome | host: Homo sapiens | place: China:Chongqing | collected 2015-03-30... | reverse complement strand
CGAACCCCCACGCCGGTTAAGGCACCAGATCCTAAGTCTGGCGCGGCTACCAATTACGCCATATCCGCAAAAAAAGCTGTGCAAAGATAGCTGTTTTTTTATCAGGCTGCAAATCTTGCCGTGAAATTCAGGCGTTGAGCTGAAGGGTCTCCGAAGCCGCTCTCGCACGGTACGGCCGGCGTTCTGTCGCGCATTCGCGGACCGTGCGGGGACCCGGTTTCTGGAGCGTTCCCGATTCCTTCTTCCCGGCGGAGGCTCGTGCGGCCGGAGCGGGCTGCCTGCTACCGGACGGGCTGGCCTTTCGTCGGCAAATCCTGCGGCAGGCGCTTCCTCGCGGTGTCTTCCGGATGTCCGAGACGGACCTCACGGCGGCGCTTCGGCCGGGCAAGCCGACGGATCGTACCGTCCGGATTGCGGACGAATCGGTGCGTCTGCGGGTCGTCCGGCGCATAGACGATCTGCACGCGGTCGCCGCGCTGGAGCGCTCCGCTGCCGGACAGCCCGGACACATCGTTCCGATAAGTCTTGCCGTCGACCGTAAACTCGTACTCGATGCGCGTGATCTGCCTGTGGGTCGGCGCCCGCCGCCGGTTGTGGAAAGTTCTTTCTTCGGTATGCCGCCCGATGACGACGGCCGAGGTCGTGACGCCTTCGCTGTCGAGTTCCCGGGCGATCTGCGCATTCCGGTAGCTGAGGTATCCGATGAGCAGCCCGAAACCGGCGACTGCGGCGGTTGCGATCCGGAGGGCTTTTTTCGTTGAGCGTTTCATCGTGAGAGAATGGGTTTCGGCGTTACCGGATCAGGTAATAGTCCATGTCCAGATCGAGTATCCGGAGCTCGCCGTCGCCCTGCCGGTCCAGAACGATCCGGCTGAAGATCAGTCGGACCGAATCCCTCCGGTACTCGAGCAGCCGGTCCGCCCCGTTTCTCAGAGAGTCGACCGAAATCGTTCCGTGCGGGCTGTACGGCATGTCTTCCAATTGTCCGGCGAGCATATCGCGGAGGCTCAGCCGGAACAGAATGCGGTCGCCTTGCTCGACATACAGCGTGTCGTCGTTCGTGCGATAGAACGTATGCCGGCTGTCGCCGTAATTTTGCAAAGGGTACAGCTTGGAATATCCGGACAGATCGACGGCTTCCGCGCCGCGCTCGAGAGTGACGTCCCCGTCGACCGCGATCGTATCGACCTCCCCTTCCCAGCCGTACTCCACATATTCTCGGAACCGTTCGGGCACGACCTCGTCGAGCAGAGCGCGTTCGGTGCCGATTCCGTACCGGGCCCGCAAATACTCTTCGCCTCGCTCGTCCCGCAGATATTCGAGCGACTCGTACAGGTTGCGGAGGTCTTTTTTCTGCGTACTGTCGGCATGGGTGAGCCTGGCGAGGGTCAAGCGGCCCGTCGGGTCGGCGAGCTCCAGCCTGTCGATCAGTCTGTCGGCCCGGACCGACTGCGAGCGGACGCCGATGTCGGCGGCCGTCATGCCGGGAACGTAGGTGAACAGGGCGAGCAGGGCGGCTCCCGTAACCGTGGCGTACAGGTAGCGTGCCGTGCGCCGGTCGAACTGCATCAGCACGGTCAGCGTCATCACAGCTCCGCAGACGACCAGATAGGCCCGCGCCTCGGTGAAGCCGTACTGGTGCACGCGATACAGCACGCCGATCCAGAACATCGCGAGCGCCGGCAGGGCGATCGGTCCGAAGCGCCGATAGTACCAGTCGTAGCGGCGGCGCTGCAACAGCGTCTGGCTCGCCTGCACGACGAGCGCCGTGATCGTGTAGCCGAATACGAGATAGGCTATTCCCCCTTTGGGCAGCGACCAGCCGATCGCGATCTTCGCGAAATAGAGATACAGTATGGCCGTGTAGATCAGCAGGGCGGGAGTGAGAATATAGTTCGACAGCACGTCCAGAAAAGGGCCGGAGGCGAAGCCGTTGCCCTGATCGCGCTCGCTGTCCCGGTCGAGGATCAGGAACAGAACGGGCCAGACGACGAGCAGCGACGCCATAGCCGCGTATTCGGTGAATCCCCGCGAACAGTCGTCCAGTATGTTGAAGATGTACACGATCGAGAAAAAAATGGCGCAGGAGGCCAGAAAGGCCGCCAGCGCGATCAGCCCGCTCGCGATCGCGTCGGACAGGTAGCGCAGGACCCGTTCGACGAAGCGCGCGTTGTCGCGCTGCCAGCCGCCGGCAAAGACCGTGAGCGCGCTGACGATCAGCGTGACCGGATAGGCGACCGAGTGGACCCAGCCGCCGACGTCGGCCCACAGGAACGGGACGGCGGCCAGCGGCGAAAGACGGTAGGCGATCCGGCTGCGCGGGCTGCGGCACCACCGGTTCGTCAGCAGCGAGAGCGCGAAAAAGATCGGCATCAGCGGCAGGTAATCGGCCATGCCGCTCAGCGCATGTTCCCGGTTCAAAGAATAAATCGCGAAAAAGTACAGCGCCAACAGCATTTCGGCCGGGGCTTCCCGGGCGGTCAGGGTCAACCGCCGGGTCCAAAGTCTGATATTCGGTTTTCTCATTTCGGTCGTGTTATGCGGTATGTCGAACGGTTCGGCTATTTTTTCCGAAAACTTTGTCAAGATGTTTCATCGGCAGACTTACGTCGAAATAGATTTCGTCGCCCTCGTAACCCGTTGCGCCCGAAATTTCGATCCGGTCGTAATGCTCTTCGACGAGGCTTTGCGAAAGCACGCTCTCGACGCCCAGCGCCTGCATGACGACGTATTCGTCCGCTACGCTTAGCACACGGAACGCCGTCCGAACGCTGCGTCCGTCGCCGCTTCTGAAAACGGCGTCCAACAGCCCGTCGAATCGGATCGCATACCGGCAGGCCTGCTCCGGGGGTATTGCCGCCCGGCCGGCGGCGAGCAGCAGCATCATGTGCCCCTGCAGCGACACGGGTGCTTTGTTCAGAATCCGCTCGCACAGCGCGAACGCTTCCTGCGGCTTGTCCTGTTGTTCGATCAGGGTCATAGCGTCTACCTCGCCGTAACCGAGACTGCCGTTGTACCGGCTTTGTGCCGCGAAACCGTAGTATACGGTCCCACACTGGTCGGGAGCCAGCGTCGTATCGCCCGATTCGAAGCGTTCGCAGAGCCGGGCGTACTGCGCCCGGTCCGTTTTCTTTCCCGAAGGGTGGCGGCCGAGGCCGGCCGCCTCGGCGGCGAGCGGTACGGCGAGCCATGCGAACAAGCAAATCGAGCGGATGCGTCTTATCGGTATCATGGTAATAGGTTTCGTTCGGTGTCACGGGACTTTCCGTCCGCTCCGAAGCGGACGATCCGCCGTTCGGGCGATATGTTTTCGTATCCCTATCCGCACCGTTGGGTACTGCGTCGAACGACGGCGGCTCGCTCTCTGCTGTCTCGTTCCTTTTGCCCTGCTGCGGAGCCCCGGCGGTTCTGCCGGACTCCGGCGTTCGCTTTTACCGGTCGAACTCGAGCTCCGCTCCCCGGTGCGCCGTATCGACCCGTCCGTCGGCATAGACGGTCCGTCCGTTGACGAGCGTCCGCACGACGCGGTGCGAGAACGCGGTGCCTTCCAGAGGCGACCAGCCGCACTTGTACAGGATGTTTTCTTTCGATACGGTCCATGGATCTGCGGGCCGGACGAGCACGATGTCGGCGAAATGGCCCGTTCGCAGGAAGCCCCGGTCGCGGACGCCGAACAGCCGGGCCGGCGCGTGGCACATTTTCTCGACGACCGTTTCTACGGGCGATACGCCCTGCGCGCTCAGCTCGAGCATCATGGGCAGCGAGTGCTGTACGAGGGGACCGCCCGACGGAGCGCTCGCATAGGGGCGTTCCTTCTCTTCGAGCGTGTGGGGCGCATGGTCCGTCGCTACGACGTCGACCGCTCCGTCGAGCAATCCGGCCCGGAGCGCGTCGCGGTCGGCAGCGGTCTTGACGGCCGGATTCCATTTGATCAGGTTACCTTTTCGGGCATAGTCGGCATCGCTGAACCAAAGGTGATGCACGCAGACTTCGCAGGTGATGCGCTTTTGTTCGAGCGGCTTGTCGCGGTCGAACAGGCTCAGCTCGCGGGCCGTGCTCAGATGAAGCACGTGGAGCCTTCCTCCGTAGCGCTCGGCCAGCGAAACCGCCTTTTCGGAACTTCGCAGGCAGGCTTCCGCCGAACGGATCAGCGGATGCATCGCCACAGTCAGGCCCGACTCGCCGTACAGAGTTCTGAAACGTTCCATGTCGGCCCGTACGGTCGGCTCGTCCTCGCAGTGCGCGGCGATCGGCACGGGCGACTCGGCGAACAGGGCGCGGAGCGCACGCTCGTCGTCGACGAGCATGTTGCCGGTCGACGAGCCCATGAAGAGCTTGACGCCGCAGACCCGCTTCGGGTCGAGGCGACGGATCTGCTCGATGTTGTCGTTCGTCGCGCCGAGGTAGAACGAGTAGTTGACCACCGAGGTTTCGGCCGCCCGCTCGAGCTTTTCTTCCAGCAAAGCGTTCGTTACGGTGGGCGGCTTGACGTTGGGCATGTCCATGTAGGAGGTCACTCCTCCCGCCGCCGCCGCGATCGATTCGCTGTGCAGATCGCCCTTGTAGGTCAGACCCGGCTCGCGGAAGTGCACTTGGTCGTCGATCACGCCGGGCAGCACGTACATTCCTTCCGCGTCGATCGTTTCGCCGTCGAACTCGGGACGGGGATAGTCGCCCCGTCCGGTCCGCGCGATGCGCTCGCCCTCGACGACGATCCAGCCCCGATAGCTCTCCCCCTCGTTGACGATCGTCCCGCCCCGGATCAGCAAGCCGCTCATCATGCGCGCGGTTTGATCGTGCGGAAACGCAGCTTCAGTACGCCGAAGAACGCCTCGCGGAAGATGCCGCCGCTCATTTTCGACGCGCCCTGCGTCCGCTCGGTGAAGATAATCGGCACTTCCTTGATCCGGAAGCCGAGCTTCCATGCCGTGTATTTCATCTCGACCTGAAAGCCGTAGCCTTTCATCTCGACGGCGTCCATATCCATCGCGCGGAGCAGCTTCGCGCTGTAGCAGACGAATCCGGCCGTCGCGTCGCGGACCGGCATGCCCGTTACCGCGCGGACGTAGGCCGACGCGTAGTACGACATCAGAACCCGCTTCATCGGCCAGTTCACGACGTTCACGCCGGTCACGTAGCGCGAGCCGATCACCAGGTCGGCTCCCTCGGCGGCGGCCGCCGACAGCCGGATCAGGTCGTCCGGGTTGTGCGAGAAGTCGCAGTCCATCTCGAAGACATAGTCGTAGCCGTGCTCCAGCGCCCAGCGGAATCCGGTTAGGTAGGCGGTTCCGAGCCCCAGCTTGCCCTGACGCTCGATCAGGTGCAGCGATTCGGGATACGCTTTCTGCCGCTCCCTGACGATCTCCGCCGTGCCGTCGGGCGAACCGTCGTCGATAACCAGCAGGTCGAATTTTCCGGGACGCGAGAAGACCTTGTCGATCATCGGACGGATGTTGTCCAGTTCGTTGTAGGTCGGGATGATAACCAGATTCCTCATAGCCAACAGATGTATTTTGAAACAAATGTACTAATTTTGGCGAAATCTGGTATGTGATCCGATTAAAAATATGCCGTTCGACCTTTCTCTTGTTCTCACTCCGAAGCAGGCTTCGGACGTGAAGCACTATCTTCCGCTGATCGCCCGCGACCTGGGGGTGGATTCGTCGCGCGTCTCGCTGGTGCGCGTCGTGCGGCGTTCGATCGACGCGCGGCGCCGTCCCGTCCGGGTCAATCTGGGCGTCGAGGTGTACGTCGACCATGAGCGGGAGCCCGACCCGGTGCGGTTCGACTATCCGTTCGTCGGGGGACGGACGCCCGTGGTGGTGGTCGGGTCGGGTCCGGCGGGGCTGTTCGCCGCATTGCGGCTGATCGAGCGCGGGTTGCGGCCCGTCGTGCTCGAGCGCGGCAAGGACGTCTCGGCCCGTAAGCGCGACATCGCTCGGATCAATCGCAACGGCGAGGTCGATCCCGACAGCAACTACGCTTTCGGCGAGGGCGGGGCCGGGACTTATTCCGACGGCAAGCTGTACACCCGCTCCAAAAAGCGGGGCGATTACCGCAAGGCGCTCGAGGTGCTTCGCTTTCACGGCGCCGACGAGTCGATTCTCTACGACGCTCATCCGCATATCGGGACCGACCGCCTTCCCCGCATCATCGCGTCGATCCGCCGGACGATCGAGCAGGCCGGGGGCGAGTTCGTCTTCGGGGCCCGTGCGACCGGCCTGCGCGTCCGGGAGGACCGTGTCGAGGGCGTGCTGCTCGGCGATACGCTCGTCGAAGGGGCGGCCGTCGTGCTGGCTGCCGGCCATTCGGCCCGGGACATCTACGAGATGCTCGACCGTTGCGGCGTCGAGCTCGAGGCGAAGGCTTTCGCTATGGGCGTGCGCGTCGAGCATCCTCAGCGGCTGATCGACGCGGCGCAGTACCATATGCCGGAGCGAGGCGAGTATTTGCCCGCCGCGTCCTACTCGCTGGTGGAGCAGGTGGGGGGACGGGGCGTCTACTCGTTCTGCATGTGCCCGGGCGGGTTTATCGTGCCGGCCATGACCGGCGGCGGCGAATCGGTCGTCAACGGCATGTCGCCGTCGGGACGCAACTCGGTCTTCGCCAACTCGGGTATCGTGACCGAGGTGCGCCTGTCGGATTTCGAGCATCTGCGTTCCGAACACGGCCCTTTGGCCGGGCTGCGGTTCCAGCAGCAGCTCGAACGGCTGGCCTACGAGCAGGTCGGAGACCGTCAGGTCGCTCCGGCCCAGCGGCTGTCGGATTTCGTGGCCGGCCGTCGCAGCGGCTCGCTGCCCCGTTGCTCTTACGTGCCCGGCGTCGCGCCGACCCGGGTGGACCGCTGGCTTCCGGAGTTCATGTCCGCCGCGTTGCGCGGCGGCTTCGTCTCGTTCGGGCGCAAGATACGGGGATTCGTGACCGATCAGGCGCTCGTCGTAGGCGTCGAGTCCCGTACGTCGTCGCCCGTGCGCATTCCGCGCGATCCGCTGACGCTGATGCATCCCCGCGTACAGGGCCTGTTCCCCGCCGGCGAGGGCGCGGGCTACGCGGGCGGCATCGTCTCGGCGGCGATCGACGGCGAGCGCTGCGCCGACCGCGCGGCCGATTGGATAGCCGGGTAGGCTGTTTCCGGCCGATGCCGTCCGTCTCTTTGTTGTCGGACGGTCCGTTCGTCGGAGACTGTGCGGTACGTGATCGGCTTACGAAGGATTGTCCGTCGGAACCGGCTCGGACAGGGCCGGTTTTATTCCCGTTCGACGAAATAGTCGTAGACGATTCGTGAAATGCCGGCGATCGTCGCTTCGTTCGTGCGGTCGTCCTCGAAGGAGTTTGCGACCAGCACGGCCATGTAGTACGTCGTGCCGTCGGGCAGTCGGACGAACGCCAGATCGTTGTCGGCCGCCGTCATGCCCTCGGCGCTTCGCAGCGAGCTGCCGGTCTTGTCGCCCGCGACGACGTCTCCGGGGAGCACGCTGCGGATTCGGCGGCTCCCGGTCCGCGAGGCGATCATGGCTTCCTCGACGAGTTTTCTCCGTTCGGCCGGCAATAGGCCGCCCGTATCGAGTCGCTCCAGCATCCGGACGGCCGCTTCGGCCGTCGTGCGGTTGAGATACTGGTTCTCGAACCGCTCGTGCATGGTTTGCTCCGTCGCTGCGATCGTAACGCCCCGGATACCCTGCCGCCGGACATAGCGATCGACGGTCTCGGGTCCTCCCGCTGCGGCCAGCAGAATGTCGCACGCATTGTTGTCGCTGACGATCAGTGCGTAGCGGATCAGGTCGCGGACCGCCAGAGTGCCTCCCTGCGGAATGGAGTCCCTCAGCGGACTGTGCGTGTCCCGAGGCAGTTGGCTTTCCCCGAAGGAGAGGAGACTGTCCGGCGACAGGCCGGACCCGCCCGCGGGGTCCAGCACGGCCAGCGCCTGATAGAATTTGCAGACGCTCATCGTGGGCAGCTCGGTTTTCCCCTCGATACTGGCGATCATCCGGCCGTCGCTCAGTACGGCGACGGCTACCGTCGCCTGCCTGTCCCGGAGGAAAGTCCGGATGCTTTTTTCGAGCGCGCGGTCGCGGGCGGACATGTCTGCTGCGGCGAGCGACAAACAGCCCAGACAGACGATTCGCTTTATGGTGTGGGCTATCATATGATACGTATCTTTACGGTTCGGCTGCAACGCCCTTTTTCGGCCCGTGCGGCCGGAATGGCGATTGCGCGGGCCGGAAAGGGAAAGCTCGCGGCCCGGCGGGGTCGCGAGCTGTGACGGGCGATATGCCGTTTCTCCGGAATCATGCCGTACTTTTTGCGGGGACGATTCTCGAAGCGTTTTGAGCACAATAATAACAAAAGGGGTTCGGCATACCGCTCCTTCTGTCGTCCTTCGGCCGGCTTCCCGAAATGTGGGCGAGCCGGCCGGCGGTGGATATACGACCGGAAGAATGCGATGTTGTGTGTCCGGGGCGCGTTTACAGCGGATAGTCCTCGAATGCGTACAGGGCGGTCGACAGGTAGCGTTCGCCCGTGTCGGGCAGCAGCGCGACGATCAGCTTGCCGGCATTTTCGGGCTCTTCGGCAAGACGGGTCGCCGCGCAGACCGCCGCTCCCGACGAGATGCCGACGAGCAGCCCTTCGTCGCGCGCCAGCTCGCGGCCGGTGCGGATCGCGTCGTCTCCGGCTACGGTAACGATCCGGTCGACTACGCTGCGGTCGAACGTTTCGGGAACGAATCCCGCGCCGATGCCCTGAATCTTGTGGGGCCCCGCTTGGCCCCCCGACAGTACCGGCGACTCGGCCGGCTCGACGGCCACGATCCGTACGGACGGTTTCAGTTCCTTGAGCCGGGCGCCGACGCCGCTGACCGTGCCTCCCGTACCGACGCCGGCCACGAACAGGTCGATCCGTCCGTCCGTGTCGCGCCAGATTTCCTCGGCCGTCGTCCTTCTGTGCACGGCCGGATTGGCCGGATTGGCGAACTGCTGGAGAATGACCGCGCCCGGCGTACCGTCGCGCAGTTGCTCCGCCTTGGCGATAGCCCCTTTCATGCCTTCGGCTCCGGGCGTCAGCACGATGCGGGCTCCGAGGGCCGCGAGCAGGTTGCGCCGCTCGACGCTCATCGTGTCGGGCATCGTCAGCGTCACGCGGTATCCTTTGGACGCTCCGACAAGCGCCAGCCCGACCCCCGTATTGCCGCTCGTGGGCTCGATGATCTCGGCCCCGGGCTTCAGAATGCCCCTTCGCTCGGCGTCTTCGATCATCGCCAGCGCAATGCGGTCCTTGACGCTTCCTCCCGGGTTGAAATATTCCAACTTGGCGATCAACGTCGCCTTCAGGCCGTGCTCACGGCTGTAGTTCGACAGTTCCAGCAGCGGCGTGCCGCCGACCAGAGCCGTCAGATGCTTGGCTATTTGGCTCATATCGGGAGATGGTAAATTGGGTTGCGCAAAGATGCGGCCGAACCTTCCGCCCGCTTCGGGGATACCATCGCCCGTTCTGTCTTCCTTCCCGTCCGTCTCTTCCTTCCCGTCCGTCTCTTCCTTCCCGTCCGCCCGGCCCTTCCTTCTTGACAGCCGTCGCAGGCGCTTCCCGTTCGCTTCTTCGTGCGAGGCACTTTCGGAACCTGCGGATGCGATGCCCGTCCGGCCTGCGTCTATTTGTTCCGGTCCGAAAAGAGCCATTTGAGCATTTGCAGCAGGATCAGCACCGAGGCGGCGATCAGAATGAAACGTCCGTAGGCGTTTCCCTTGTCGAACACCATCAGCAGCGCCGAACCGATGAACAGCCCGACCAGTACGATCACAT
>ENA-UEQK01002491-UEQK01002491.1-human-gut-metagenome-genome-assembly--contig:-NODE-2491-length-9832-cov-4.889698_pt1 | contig 9832 bp, 10 predicted proteins | sample MGYA00242939_ERZ507942 | MGnify/ENA primary metagenome ERZ507942 (study PRJEB26167, sample SAMN06115485) | human gut metagenome | host: Homo sapiens | place: China:Chongqing | collected 2015-03-30... | reverse complement strand
TTGATGAAAGGCATGGCAGCGAAAGCGACCGGCTTTTTATATTACCGCCTTGCGGAGCGGAGGATATTTCTAAATCCGTAGAAATGGAGTGGGCGAAGGAAATGAGGAACGGCGAAAGGGGGTGAATGGTATGAGAAAGCATGGAAACGGGCTGGAAGTTGGTAGAGCCGGCACGATGGAAGTGAAGGCAACAAAGGGGGCTGAAAGCACAAAAGCACCCAAGAAGCAGACAGGCGGCGACCTGAGAGGTAATAAGCGTTAAGCGCTAACTTGAAATCAGGATTTCAAGTTGGGAGACAGAGGAAGGAACAGAGCAGTTCCGGCGCAGGCTTGAAACTGCCTGTTCTCCTCGGCGGAAATAAATTCCGCCTGCGGAATGGATGCGGGGACACCCCTGCACCCCGTAGACGGCGAAAAGGAGGAAAGTAGTATGGCAGGATATGACGAGGATTTCTGGGGCGAGGACTTCTTGGAAGGAGAGGAAGGCGCGACAGAAGGAGAAGAAACGGAAGTAGAGACAGAGGAAACAGCGGAAGATTCTGCGGCTGAGGACAGCGGCGCAGAGGGTGCGGAAGGTGCAGAAGGCGCAGAGGGCGGCGAGGGCGGAGAGCCTGCGGACGATGACGAGGGGTTCAGCCCTGAGCTTTTGGCACGCATTGAGGCGGAAACGCAAAAGCGTGTGGATGCGAGCATTGCAAGGCAGTTTGAGGGGATTTTGAACCCCTACACAAACAAGCCGATTTTGACAGAGGCAGACCTGACTGCTTACCGCAGTGCATTTGCGGCAGAGGAGCAGAGACAGCAGCTGGAGGAAATGGGCGTTTCCAAGGAGGTTTTGGACAACTACATTCAGAACCACCCTGCCATGCAGCAGGCACAGCAGGTGATCCACCAGCAGGAGCAGCAGGCGGCGAACGACTTTATGGCGAAGGAATTTGAAGCGATGAAGAAGGAGTTTCCGGACTGCGGACTGGAAAGCCCCCAGCGGCTGAACGAGACAGAGGCAGGCAGACGCGCCCTGCAGATGTGGGCAAACGCACCCGGCATTACGCTTGCGGATGCCTACGCGGCAACGCACAGAAGGGAAATCAGCAAGAAGCAGAGCGCAGCGGCAAAGCAGGCTGCCATGAATGAAATGAACAGCAAGGGACACCTGCGCCAGACGAAGGGAAGCACCGCAAAGGGAGATGTGCCGGCAGAGATTGCGGCGGAATACAAAAAATATTTCCCCAATGCAACGCATGAGGAAATTGCGGAAATGTATTGGAAAAATCAAAAAGCAACGGAATGAAAAGGAGTGAGAGAACATGTTTAAAGTAAAAGACAGACAGAACAGCTGTGTAGAGCCTTTTGAGTTTTTGCCTGCGAAAAGCGGCGAGGTCTACGCCCTGGGCGAGGCACTGACCTATACGAACGAGGTGACAAAATGCGCGGCAACGGCGAAGCCTACACACATTTGCATGGGCCCCGGGGACGGAAACGTGGTTCCGGTGATGCCTGTGCTTGCGACCACAAGATTTGAAGCACCCTATGACGCAAAGCCTACGGCAGGGACAGCGGTGACGCTGGGCACGGCAGGGCTGAGCGTGACAGCGACCACGACAAGCGGCGTTTTCACAGTGACGGATGTGGATGAAGCAGCGGGTACAGCTTGCGGATACTTTAAGTAAGCGGCTGAGCCGCTAAGTCAAACATAAGGGATGCAGTCAGAGGATGACTGCTTTTTTATTGCAAAAAAAGGAGTGAACTACATGAGCGGAATTATTTTTTCTCAGGCAAGCGGCCTGAACGACAGCGTTTTTGGCAAGGGAATACACTTCCTCGGCATTGCTCTGCTTAAAGATGCAGCCATGGCGCTTGCACCACTTCCGGCAGCGTTCAGCGAATGCGTTGAGACTCTGCTTCCGCACACAGTCCACATGCCAGAAGGTATGTGCAAAGTCGACCCATTTCTGCGTCCCATCGTTTCGTACAGGGCTGTCAAAGCACTTGCGGATGCTGGGGAAGGATTGTTCCAAAAAAGCGATCAGGCTGTTGGCAGAAGCTGTCCGCTGCTTGGAAGCAAGCTGAAACTGACGGTTCATAGAATCACTCCCGATCAGAATTTGCAATGGGCAAAAGCCATCTTACCCCATCTGTTTGCTGACACGAACGCATTGGCTCCACCTGCACAAATCGAACACTGCGAATAGGAGGATGGCTGACTGACTTTCTGACGGACGTATTAGCCCTTGGAGAAAAAGGTCAGACCATTACCCCTCTATTCTAACAGCTTAGGCAGCGAGATGTCCCATGCCTATGGCTGGCTGCCCATAAACCAAGGGGCAAATATATAGTAACAGGAGGAAAGCTATGGGTCTGCTGTGCATGGATGAACATTTGGATGAGCAGGTCAGCCCTGTAAAGCTGATCTACTGGCCTGACGAGGCCACGCAAATCCCAGCTCACTGGCACACCAATATGGAACTGAACTTCGTTGCCTCTGGTGCCATGACGCTGTTGGAAAATGGTCGGGAACTCCGAATGGACGCCGGCGCTGTCCACTTTATGAACAGCGGCGTGGTTCACCGTATGGAGGTTGGAGATTCTCTGGGCTTGACGCTTGTTTTTTCCAACAAGTTTATTCGGGAGCTGTGTCCCGACACCACCGCCCCTCACTTTGACTGGAACGCCTGTCCCCAGCAGCAGGAAGCTCTGCGTGAAGCTGTTCTGCCTATGTACCGTCTGAGTCAGGAGCTGTATCTCAAAGGCTGGAAGATCGAGGACGACCCCTATACCTACCTGATGGTAAACAGCCATCTCTATCATATTGCCTACCTGATGGTTCGCTACTTCCGCGCCGATACACTGGAGGATGGCAGTAAGACCTCTGGCACGAATTACCATATCCAACAGGCGGTGAATTACATCGAAAAGCACTTCAAGGAAGACCTTTCCGCCGCCGACACTGCCGCCATGGTGGGTCTTTCCCGGGAACATTTCTCCCGCATATTCCGGGAGTATACCGGTGTCACCTTCAAGCAGTTCCTCATAAGCCTGCGTTTGGCGGTGGCTTACCGGCTGCTGGTAGGCACGGAGTTGTCTACCATGGACATCGCCCTCAGCGCTGGATTCCCGGACTCTCAGAATTTCTCCCGCCACTTCAAGCGGCGTTACGGCTGTCCACCGGCGGAGTACCGCAAAACCTATGCCCGACCCTCCGCCCGCAAATAAATACTTTATCTATGCTTGCAGCGCCCTCTTCCAAAGGAGAGGGCGTTTTTTGCGTTTTTTAATTATTACTGCTTCTATGGGGTATCAGCCACAGAAAAACCGGCAAAAAATATCACAAAATGCCTACAAACGCCGCAAATTTTCCATCGTGCCCCGGCGAGACCATCAGGTATAATGCAAGGCAGTTGGTAAAGTCCAACCGCAATGGCGCGGCATAATCGATTTATGCTGCGTTGTTTCTTTTTTCAGGAGGATAGAAAACATGAAACTGCACAGAGTCAAAACCCCTACCCTCAAGCCCGCCTATATCGCGGCGCTGCTGCCCACCGGCGTAGCTATCAACTATGCCGGTTCCCTGCTCCGAAACATGCTGGGTGTGCCCCTGTTCCTGGACTCCGGCGGAACCTTGCTGGTGACTTTCATCGCCGGTCCGTGGATGGGCGTTGTCTGCGCCATCCTGCAGGCCTGCATGTTGGCTCTGACCCTTGGCCCCATTCATATCGTTGAGTTCCTGCCCCCCTCCATCATCGCCATCATCGTGGGTTACGCCGCCCGCTACGGCATCACCCAGACCTGGCCCGGCCTCATTGGCACCATGATTGTCATTCAGCCCCCCGCCTGCCTGGCCAGCGCCTTTATCTATACCTATACCTATGGCGGCTTCGCCGGCAGCGGTCAGGACATCATGCATGCTGTATTTATGCAGGCATCCCAGAGCATCTTTGCCGCTTCCTTTATCAGCGAGTTAGTCACGGGCTTTCTGGACAAGACGGTTCTCGTCATCATACTGATGCTGGTGTTCCGAGCCTTGCCGGAGAAGTTCCGCGTCTGCACTCCTTTCAAGGGCAAGAAAGATGACGATGACGACGAATAACGGAGCAATGGACGGTGGTCGGGAGACCGTCGTCCAGTTTGACCACCTCCAACATGTCTATCCCGGCGGCGTGGAGGCTCTCAAGGATATCAACCTTTCCTTCCGCAAGGGGGAGATCGTGGCCATCATCGGTCAGAACGGCAGCGGCAAGACGACACTCTCCAAGCATTTCAACGGCCTGCTGCGCCCCACCTCCGGCACGGTGAAGGTCTGCGGGCGGGACATTGCCAAGGTTCGCACCAGCGACCTTGCCAAAACCGTGGGCTATGTATTCCAGAATCCCAACTATCAGATCTTCTGTGCCTCCGTGCGGGATGAAATAAAGTACGGCCTCAAGAATCTGAAGCTGCCGGAGAGCGAGATTAAGACCCGAACCAAGGAGATTCTGACCCAATTCGGCCTGACCTCCGTCGCCAAGATGCAGCCGGTGAGTCTCAGCGGCGGCACCAAAAAAGTGGTGGCGCTGGCCAGCGTCTGCGCTATGGATCCCTCCATTTTGCTGCTGGACGAGCCCACTACCGGTCAGGATCAGCCGGGCAAGCAGCGCCTGGGCCAGTTGATGCTCTCCCTGTCCACTTCCGGCAAGACCATCATTGTCATCTCCCACGATATGAACTTCGTTGCCCGCTACGCCCAGCGTGTCATTGTCATGGCGGAGGGCTGTGTCATTGGCGACGATACCCCCGCTCGGATCTTCTCAGACGAATCCATTATGCAGCAGGCTCATGTGCAGCCGCCCCAGGTTTACGCAGTGGTCAACGAGCTGCGCCGTGATGGGCAGTTCATCCCGGAAGAAGCCTATACCTGTTCCCAAGCGGCCGGACTGATCGCCGCCATGAAAGGAGCCGTGCCATGCAGAGTGTAACGCTTTACTATCCCGGAACCTCCTTTTTTCACCTGTGCGACTGCCGGGTGAAGCTGCTATTGATGCTGATTTTCACGGTAATCGCCTTCCTGTTCTACAACCCCATCGTACCGGCGGCACTGTTCATTGCCGCACTGCTGATGAATCTCAGTGCCATCGGTATCCGCACATTCAAGAATTTTCTTTTCAAGATGATCCTGGTGATGATGGCCTTTCTGCTGGTTCTTCACGGCTTCGCCAATCCCAACGGCTCTGTCCCCGCCCAGTTCTGGGGACACCAGCTGTGCATTCCCTTCTTTGGATACTACACCGTGGACGGGTTTTATCTGGGACTGGTGTTCTGGCTGCGTCTCTCATCCATCGTGCTCATTGCCATGCTGTTTGTGACCACCACCTCCTCCGCGGAGATCATGCGGGGGCTCCAGAAGCTGGGCGTGCCTTTCCGGTTTTGCTTCATGCTCACCATGTCCTTGCAGTTGATTCCCATCACAGCCCGGGAGGCCGGTATCATCGGCTCCGCCCAGCGGGCCAGGGGCCTGCCGGAGAAAAACTTCATCGACAAGCTCAAGGGTCTGGTGCCCATGTTCGTGCCCATGGTGGTCAGCTCCCTGTCTCGTATGGAGACCATGTCCATGGCGCTGGAGAGCCGGGCTTTCGGCAACACCAAGCATCCCACTGAGATGACGGAGATCCGCGTCCGCCCCGGCGATCTGGCGCTGCTGGCGGCAGGCATCATCCTGATGATCGTTGCTATTGTAATCCGGGTCCGCTTCGGCAGCCTGAACTGGGCATCCCAGGTGGACTGCTGGAGTCGCGTGCTGCTGCCGCGGCTGTGAGAAGGAGACCCTATGAATCAGCCTGTATTGGAATTTAAAAACGTCACCTGGACCTACGAGGACATGGAGCATCCCGCCCTGCGGAATGTCAACCTCACCGTCAACCGGGGAGAGCTGGTAGGTATTGTCGGTGTCAATGACGCCGGTAAAAGCACCCTTTGCCGCCTATGCAACGGCCTGATCCCCAACTCCTTTATCGGCCAGATTACCGGCGATGTGCTGGTGAACGGCCAAAGCATCCGGGACATGGAGACCGCCGCCCTGGCTCGAGCCGTCGGCTCCGTCTTTTCCGACCCTGAGGCTCAGATGAGCCAAGTAACGGTGCTGGACGAGCTGTACTTCGGCCCTGCAAACCTCAACCGGCCCAAGGATGAGATTCTGGCGGCGGCTCAGTCCGTTATGGAGCTTCTGGATCTCACCAAATTCCGGGATCGTTCTCCTTTCCAGCTCTCTGGCGGCGAACAGCAGCGGGTGGCCATCGCCTCCGTACTGACCATGCAGCCGGAGATTCTGGCTCTGGACGAACCCACATCCAACCTTGACCCCATCAGCACCGAGCGTATTTTTCAGGTCATCGCCCAACTGAACCGGGAGATGGGTACCACCGTGCTGCTGGTGGAGCATGAAATCGAGCTGCTGGCCCAGTACGCTACCCGGATTCTGGTGGTGCATGATGGTGCCATTCTTTTAGACGGAACGCCCCAGGAGGTCTTCTCCCGCAGGGATGTTTTTGACGAGATCGGTCTGGAAGTTCCTCAGGTCACACAAATCGCCGTCTGCGCCGATGAGGAATACGGCCTTTGGACCGGCGAAGCTCTCCCTATCACAATGGAACAGCTCTGTCGCCGCATCCGCGGCAGCGAGAGCGGAAATGAGGGTTGAATATGGAACACACTCTTTTTGCACTGAAGGGCATTCTGGTACACACCCCTACTTTTGACAACATCGAGTATCACGAAAACAAGTACGTCGTCTGCAAGGACGGCCACTGCATGGGTATCTTCGACACACTGCCGGAGGAATACAGCGGCATCCGCGTCTATGACTACACCGGCCGGTTCATCGTTCCCGGCATGGCGGATATGCACGTTCACGCCTCCCAGTACGGCTTCCGGGGTATCGGTATGCTGCTGGACTGTAATTCCGAGTGGGAAACTTGGTTTGACCGCTACTCCTTCCCCGAGGAAAGCCGCTTTGCCGACCTGGACTACGCCGACAAGGCCTATACCCGCTTTGTGGACGATCTCCTGAAAACCACCACCACAACCCGCGCCTCTATTTTCGCCACCATTCACCGCCCTGCCACCGAGCTGCTGATGCGCAAGCTGGCAGACGCCGGTTTCAGCGCCTACGTCGGCAAGCTGAATATGGATCGCAACTCCCGCTTCGGCCTTCAGGAAACCACCGAGGAGTCCCTGGCGGAGACGGAGCGCTGGATTCAGGAGACCCAGATGGGCTACGGCGCGGTGAAGCCCATGATCACTCCCCGCTACACCCCCACCTGCACCGACAAGTGCATGGAGGGTCTGGGGGCCCTATCCGAGAAATACCAGGTGCCTGTCCAGTCACACCTTTCCGAGGGTCTGGATGAGATCGAATGGGTCAAGAAGTTGAAGCCCGGCCTGTCCTGCTATGGCGAGGCCTATGATATGTACGATATGCTGGGCAGCAAACAGCCTGCTGTCATGGCTCATGTGGTTCACCCCAACGCCGCCGAATATGAGCTGCTGAAGCACCGCAACGTGCTGGTGGCCCACTGCCCCCAGTCCAATACCAACGCCGCGGGCGGCGTGGCCCCCATTCTGGACATGGTACGGGACGGCATCCAGGTGGGCCTCGGCACCGATATGGCTGGCGGCTACACCCTGAGCCTGCTGCGCACCATCACCGATGCCATTCAGGCCAGCAAGCTCCGCTGGGTCTACACTGAACGCAACGGTGAGCCCTTTGCCAAGAAGCGCTTCATGACCATCGCAAACGCCTTCTATCTGGCCACCAAGGGCGGCGGCGCTTTCTTCGGCAAGGTGGGCAGTTTCGAGCCGGGCTACGAATTTGACGCCGTGGTGCTGGACGACGCCCCCCTGGCCGATTTTGTGGAGCGTCCCCTGCCGGACCGCCTCCAGCGTATTCTCTGGTGCCACACGCCGGAGACCGTGACCGCGAAATTCATTCAGGGCAAGCAGGTCTACCAGGCTTGACGTCATAGGTGCGAACATACAAAAGTATGTCATTTTGTATGTACACAAATGACATACTGGACGCTGCCGCAGAATAGATTTTCCTGAATTATATCTTTATACTTTAATGGGAGGAACCTCGGATTTATGTGGTTCCTCCCAATTTTCCGCTTTCCTTGCAGAAGTATATTAACGTTTCTCAATACATTGCTCTATAAACGTAAGCGTCAAATAATGAGTCGGATTGAAGTGCCCTGCGAGGTGTGCCAGAATATCCATGAAACTCACCAAGACTCACCGGGAGTGCCGGTGAGTCTCGGTGATCAGGAGGTTCAAAATGAACAAGGAAACATCTCCCCAACGCCCCCAGAAGGCATCCTTATAGAACCTTCACACGCATGAGGCCACTGGTTCGAGTCCCCATGCCCGCACCAAAATGTGTTGATGAAAGATGCAATGCCGAAAACGCTGCACGAAAGTGCGGCGTTTTCACATATAATGCGCCACTTTTAGAATGAAAAGGCTGCAAAACTCGATGCTTCAGAAGTCCACTTTTGCCCCGCAAGAGGCAACATTTTTAATATGCGCCCTGCCGAATTTACGGACGGGTGTGACTCGAACACCAAGGCTTAAAACAAAGAAAACCAGCAGCCGCTGTATCACCCGCCCCTCTTCTGGCGTGTGAGGCAGCGGCTTTTCCTATCAGATGGGAGTCGGACACATAATCTGAAGTGGGCTCCATAACCTAATTGAAAAGAAAATATTATACTCGATATGGACTTTTCCTGCTGAGTCGGTTACTATATTAAGTGTTCCGTGCGGCAGGTTCAGCTTTGTCCCGCAGGATCGATGAAAGGAAAGGCAAAATCAATTATGAAACTGAAAAGAAATTCTCTGACCACGCTTCTGGTGGTCAGCTTCCTCCTCATGGCACTCTCAGGCTGCGGGCAGCAAGCCGAACCAGATTCAGCGCAGCCGCCGCTGGAAACCGTAACGTACTCCAATCTGACGGACGCGGACTCGCGCAAGCTGCTCACCGAAGCGCTTGCAGATGCCAATGTGGATGAGACCCGAACGAAGCTGCTGCTGGACCGCGTGGATCAGTTCAATGCCAGCGTCAAGAGCGAATGGCTGACAGGCGGGTTTGAGAGCGCCGCTCCCACCGAGACCAGATATGACCCCTATGAGATGCAGGATCTGTGGATGGAGAAGAACGGCAGCTTCCCCGGCTATAACTGCCGGATCACAGCCTTCAGCCTGTTCGGTGAGTTCGTCACCGCCGGAGCGGATCAGCCGGAAACGCAGGGCGAGGACTCCCTCTTTATGGATCTTGAAACGCTGGCCGCAGATCCCGCCGTTCTCTGCGGGGACAGCACATCCAAGTTCTGCGCATTGTTCGCACCGGTAACTGCCGCAGATACCACGGAGGTGGCGGATCAGGTCAAAGCGCTTCAGGCGGGCTGGTCGGAACGCGGTATTTCCTTTGAGGACAGTTCCGCCCGTCTGATCTCCGTTGTCCTCCATGACCGATTTTCGGATACGGACAATACGCTGTTCATCGGGCACGTGGGCGTATTGCTGCCGGCAGAGGACGGAAGCCTGTACTTCATTGAAAAGGTCGCCTTTCAGGAGCCGTACCGCCTGGTAAAGATTCAGAACAGAACCGAACTGAGCGATTATCTGATGGAAAAATACGATACCGCATGGGGGCAGGATACGACACGTCCCTTCATCATGGAAAATGATGAACTTATGGATGGATACCGCCCAAACCCGTTGGACAGTGCGTCATAAGCAGCACATAGGGCAGGAAGCCTGCTTCTTCGGAGACAGACTTCCGGCTTCCTTTTATACTCCCACGTAGCCC
>ENA-UEQK01002480-UEQK01002480.1-human-gut-metagenome-genome-assembly--contig:-NODE-2480-length-9882-cov-3.616012_pt1 | contig 9882 bp, 9 predicted proteins | sample MGYA00242939_ERZ507942 | MGnify/ENA primary metagenome ERZ507942 (study PRJEB26167, sample SAMN06115485) | human gut metagenome | host: Homo sapiens | place: China:Chongqing | collected 2015-03-30... | reverse complement strand
TGAACTGTAAATTACTCAGACAGTAGAGGTGACTGGGCTTGGAACGCCGGTTCCAACCTATCACGTGTAAAGAATGAAATCCTTGAAATGGGTGAATTGGAGGAAAAAATTGACGGCAATATAATCAACCGTATCGGCAACCCTATTGGCGCTTATTTCGGATATAAAGCAATAGGCATCTATCGTACGGAAGCCGACTTGCAACGTACCAACTCGAAGGGTGAAGTTATCAAACAAAACGGTGTGGCTCCCAAATTGGGCGATATCATGTACGCCGACCTTGATGACAACGGTAATATTACTCCTGAAGATCGCGATATTATAGGTAATCCATTCCCGAAATACTCTTATAGTTTCAACCTGGGCGCATCTTGGAAAAACTTCGATTTGTCTACTTTCTGGCAAGGGGTGGGAGGTATCTATCGTTACAGTTGGGAGACTTCTACCGACATTCGAGGCAACCTCACGAGCCGTTGGGTGAACCGTTATTCGGCTGACAACATAAATGCTCCCATGCCTGCACTAGGTAACACCATGAACGATTCTTATTCTTCATTCTGGCTTGAAAAATCAGATTACCTACGTCTGAAGAATCTGGAATTCGGCTATACTTTCCGCCAAGCCGAACTTGCCAAAGTTGGTATTTCCAGCATCCGTGTTTACTTTGCCGGAAGTAATCTATTGACGTTCACACCGTTGAAGAACTGGGATCCGGAAAAGTCATCGGGTGATACAAGAAATGACGTACATCCCAATATGCGTACTTATTCATTTGGATTAAACATTCAATTCTAATTACAAGGAGGACAAATATTATGATTAAGAATACAAAAAATATATGCAGAGTTTTACTATTATCCGGAATGTTATTATCTGCCAGCGCATGTTCGGACAGTTTTCTACAGACAGATTCTCCGAACCAGCCTTCCCAAACGACCTATTGGCAAACCGAATCGGATGCATTGATGGCACTGACCGCTTGCTACGACGCCATGCAAAGCCAAAACTTATATGACGACAACATTGACGGCTGGAAATTCGGATTTCTGGGACGCGAAACCAGCACAGACAATGGTGACCACACATGGGGTAACTGGATGCTAGGTAGTTCCATTTCACAATGTACCTCGGCTACCACCGATGAATGTTTTTCAATGTACTGGAACGCCAATTATGAAGTTATCAAGCGATGCAATATGTTAGTGGAAAACGGCACTTGCAACATCTTGATGGACGGACGCAGTTCGAATGCACAGCTGATTCGCCGTGATAACGGGAAAAGCTATAAAGTGAATACGCATTATAGCAGTTTCAATGTAGAAATTGTGGACAGCCAGGCGAAATATCTACGGATGCGCAAGAAAGGGGAAGAGGAACAGAATGACTGTATCATTTCTCCGATGCCGGGCAAGGTAGTGAAAATACCTGTTGTAGTCGGTCAGGAAATGAAAGCGGGAGATACTGTCATCGTTATCGAAGCAATGAAGATGCAGAGCAACTACAAAGTGACTTCGGATTGCCGCATTAAAGAAATTCTGGTTCAAGAAGGTGATAGCATAACCGGCGAACAGACATTAATAACATTAGAACCGATTGCATAATAATAAGAACGGATTGCATTATGGAAGAAATAAATAAAGCATACGCCACGTTCGAGGAACGTGACCGCATCGCTTCTCTTGGTGGAGGCGTTGATAAAATAGAGAAGCAACATGAAAGCGGTAAAATGACTGCCCGCGAACGTATCGAGATGTTACTCGATAAGGGTACTTTCGTTGAACTGGATAAGTTGATGGTTCACCGTTGTACGAACTACGGTATGGATAAGAACAAAATTCCGGGAGATGGTATCGTATCCGGTTACGGAAAGGTGGACGGTCGCCAGGTGTTTGTTTACGCTTATGACTTTACGGTATATGGCGGCTCACTGTCAGCTTCCAATGCTAAAAAGATTGTGAAAGTACAACAACTTGCATTGAAGAACGGCGCCCCGATTATCGCTTTGAATGATTCGGGCGGTGCACGTATCCAGGAAGGGATCGAGAGCCTTTCCGGTTATGCTGATATTTTCTATCAGAATACAATGGCCAGCGGTGTGATTCCACAGATTTCGGCAATCCTGGGTCCTTGCGCCGGAGGTGCCTGCTACTCTCCTGCCCTGACCGATTTCATCTTTATGGTGAAAGAAAAAAGTCACATGTTTGTGACTGGTCCGGATGTAGTAAAAACTGTGATTCATGAGGAAGTAAGTAAAGAAGAGCTGGGTGGCGCAATGACACATAGCAGCAAAAGCGGTGTGACTCACTTTATGTGCAATACCGAAGAAGAATTGCTGATGAGCATCCGTGAACTGCTTTCTTTCTTACCGCAGAATAATATGGATGAAGCTAAGAAAAAACCTTGCACTGACGAAACAAACCGCGAAGATACTTCTCTGGATACAATCGTTCCGGTAGACCCGAACGTACCGTATGACATGAAAGACATTATCGAACGTGTTATAGACAACGGCTATTTCTTCGAAGTGATGCCGAACTTTGCTAAGAATATTATCATTGGCTTTGCCCGTATGGCAGGTCGTTCGGTAGGTATCGTAGCGAATCAGCCAGCTTATCTTGCCGGTGTTCTCGATATTGATGCCAGCGACAAAGCAAGCCGTTTTATCCGTTTCTGCGATTGCTTCAATATTCCATTGATTACATTCGAAGATGTTCCGGGATTCCTTCCGGGATATACGCAGGAAAACAATGGTATCATCCGTCACGGTGCAAAAATAGTTTATGCATTTGCAGAAGCCACTGTTCCCAAACTGACAGTGATTACCCGCAAAGCTTACGGTGGTGCTTATATCGTAATGAACTCCAAGCAGACCGGAGCTGACGTGAACTTCGCTTACCCAAGTGCAGAAATTGCTGTGATGGGTGCGGACGGCGCCATCAATATCCTGTTCCGCAAAGCTGACGAAGCAACAAAGGCCAAGGAACTGGAAGCCTACAAAGAAAAGTTTGCCACTCCGTATCAGGCTGCCGAGCTGGGATATATTGACGAAATCATTTATCCGAGACAGACTCGCAAACGTCTGATTCAGGCACTGGAAATGACGGAAAACAAGATGCAGACAAACCCGCCCAAGAAGCATGGTAATATGCCTTTATAACAACTAGATAAGGTGCGCAAAAGCACCACTCATACAACGAGCTTGCAAAGATTCTATGATATACTTTAGGAGATTTGTAAGCTCGTTTCTTATTTGTAAGCCTGCCGTTTCTTTATATGTGACAAAAAAAACGGCACCTCGATTCACATCGCAGCACCGTCACAACACAAACACAAAATAAAACACGACAAAACTACTATGCAATCTTCCTGTCATGCCGGGGAGGCATACCTTGCTTGACTTATCTATATTCGCATACACACAAGAAGCTTTATCAGGCGATTTGCACAATAAATAACATACATTTCCGGATTTTGTTCACAGGATTGATAAGATTTTATTCAATAATATGATAAGAAAATGAAATAGCACGCCCTTTAAGGAATTCAAGAGAAACGAAAAAACGGTACCCCGATTCACATCGCAGCACCGTCACAACACAAACACAAAATAAAACACGACAAAACTACTATGCAATCTTCCTGTTATGCCGGGGAGGCATATTCACTAGCCTATATATATTCGCATACCTACAAGTAGCCATCAGGCGATTTGCATATATAAAACATTCAGATTTTTATTTTGTTCACGAAAGGAGAAGTAAAAATGTTATTTCTTCTCCTTATAGTCTTTCAGGAAGCCTTCCATCAGCCATTTGGCGAGTGCCTGACGATTGGAATTCATCACCAACCGACGCTGATCGAACGTATTCTGGATATTACCCAACTCCACAAAGACGGAAGCGGGAGTGGTATGGGAAAGTACGTATAAGTTACGCCCGCTTACTGTGCCGGAAAAGCCCCGGTTGGGTTGATGCTTATCATATTTTGACTCAAACGTATCTTTCATATTATTTGCCAATCGTTTGCTTTCTCCCTTTTTATTCGAATAATAGAAAAAGACATCCGTTTGTTTTCCCTTACTACGGCTATCAATATGAATAAAAATCGCCCTGCAATAAGAGTAGTTCTTACGGTCTTTCCGGTAAAGAGCGTTTATTTTATCACAGCGTTGCTGTAAGCGTTGCACCTGATTCAAAGGAATTGGATCACCCATACAAGTCTCCCGTTTACTGTTTGACAGGTATGAATCATCACGGATACCATCTTTAGCATCTTGAATGATGATACGGACTTCGGCCCCTTCCTGCATCAGGTTACGTGCCAGACGGAGGGCAATATCATAAGCGTATTCATCTTCGTGCAATTCGTATTTACCAACTTTCCCGATAGCACCCGGATCAGGACCTCCATGTCCGCTGACCACATAGAAGCAAGCACCGGCAAGACGGTTGGAAGTGACTTTCACATTAGCCAGTTGCTTTCCAAACAAAGGTTCGTTGATAGTGGTTCCTATTTTTGTTGATTTAGCTTTCGGAGATTGTTGCTTTGTCCCGGTATTTTCGGAAGGTGATTTCTTGATGGGAGGAATAACATACGTCACGCCCACTTTAAGCACATTGTTCTTTCCCAGTTTCTGTTTATTCAGCTCAATAAAGTCGTCGTAATACTTCTTCGGAGAGCGGTTGTGCCTCAACAGAAAAGAAGAGATACCTTCACCCGCCTTCGGGGTTGCCTTCTGCTGTGCCCAAAGAGTTGTGCCCGAAAAAAGAAAAGCTAAGAATAAAAGAATATAGAGTTTATTTTTCATAACTACATTAACTATCTCCTTCGCAAGAGTATCATTTCACTCATAAACAGGGCAAAAATACAATTATTTTCCCTACTTTTGCAGCATTAAAACATTTTTTGAAATAAAACATTAAAACCCGATAACATTATGGCAAAACAATTCAAACCGGAAACCCTGTGTGTACAGGCAGGATGGACGCCTAAAAAAGGCGAACCACGCGTATTGCCCATCTATCAAAGTACAACTTTCAAATACGATACCAGCGAGCAGATGGCCCGCCTGTTCGACCTGGAAGACAGTGGTTACTTTTATACCCGCCTGCAAAATCCAACGAATGACGCTGTTGCCGCCAAAATCGCTGCCCTTGAAGGTGGTGTAGCCGCTATGCTGACTTCCAGCGGTCAGGCTGCCAACTTCTATGCCATTTTTAATATCTGTCAGGCAGGAGATCACTTTGTTTGCTCTTCCGCTATTTACGGAGGTACGTTCAACCTGTTTGGCGTGACTATGAAGAAGCTAGGCATCGATGTGACTTTCGTTCATCCGGATGCCAGCGAAGAAGAAATTTCTGCAGCTTTCAAACCGAATACAAAAGCTTTATTCGGTGAAACGATTTCCAACCCTTCTCTTGAAGTACTGGATATTGAGAAATTTGCACGCATCGCACACAGTCACGGGGTTCCCTTGATTGTTGACAACACTTTCCCGACCCCGATCAACTGCCGCCCATTTGAATGGGGAGCTGACATCGTGGTTCATTCTACTACCAAATACATGGACGGACACGCTACAAGCGTAGGTGGCTGTATCGTAGACAGCGGTAATTTTGACTGGGATGCTCATGCTGAAAAATTCCCGGGACTTTGTACTCCGGACGAGTCATACCACGGACTGACTTATACCAAAGCATTCGGCAAAGGTGCTTATATCACCAAAGCAACTGCCCAACTGATGCGTGACCTCGGCAGCATCCAAAGCCCGCAAAATTCTTTCTTATTGAATCTGGGACTTGAAACGTTGCACCTGCGTATGCCTCAACACTGCCGCAACGCGCAGAAAGTAGCCGAATATCTTTCTAAAAATGAGAAAGTTGCCTGGGTAAACTATTGCGGACTGCCGGACAATAAATATTATAGCCTTGCACAGAAATATATGCCGAATGGTTCCTGCGGAGTCATCTCCTTCGGACTGAAAGGCGGACGTGACGTATCTATCAAGTTTATGGATTCACTGGAATTCATTGCGATCGTTACTCACGTGGCGGATGCACGTAGTTGCGTGCTCCATCCGGCGAGCCATACTCACCGCCAGTTGACGGATGAGCAACTGATGGAAGCAGGTGTACGCCCGGACTTGATCCGTCTATCGGTAGGTATCGAAAATGCGGATGATATTATTGCTGATATCGAACAGGCATTGAACGCATAAGAATACCGTAAAGGCATAAAATAATAAGAGAAGGCACGGGAATGAAATATTTCCCGTGCCTTCTTATTTTCCACAAAAAGAAAGTTAATTTCGCAAAGATACATTTCGAATATGAACCGATAAATCTACTCGGATGTATATCTTTGCAGGAAACCAAATTCTGTACAGATATGAAAAAGAATCTATTAGTAGCATTCGTATTATGCCTTTCTTACGGATTTTCTTATTCCCATTCATTTAACAACCCAACTAACCTGACTACAAAGATGCAAAACTTTGAAATGGATTCATTTACCACCCAAAATGGGAAAAGCCTGAAGATCACTTTCTTCAAACATGCCAGCTTATTGCTGGAATATGCAGGACAAAAAATATTCGTTGATCCAGTATCCGATTACGCCGACTATACACAACAGCCGAAGGCGGATTTCATCCTGATTACGCATGAACATGGCGACCATTTCGATACTAAAGCAATAGCAGCTATCGAAACAAACCAGACCAAAATTATAGCTAATCCTAACTGCCGGAAAAAGCTGAATAGAGGACAAGAGATGAAGAACGGTGATGTGCTTCAACTCGCCAAAGATATCAAACTGGAAGCCGTACCCGCCTATAATACGACTCCCGGCAGGGATAAATTTCATCCCAAAGGACGTGACAACGGCTATATTCTTACTCTGGGAGGGACCCGCATCTATATCGCCGGAGATACAGAAGATATTCCAGAACTAAACCAAGTGAAAGATATTGATATCGCTTTCCTGCCAGTCAACCAACCCTACACCATGACACCGGAACAAGCGATACGTGCAACTCAAATTATCAAGCCGCGCATTTTGTATCCTTATCATTACGGAGATACGGATATCAATAAAGTAAAAGAAGGATTGAAAAATGAGAAAACAACCGAAGTACGTATACGGGCTTTACAATAAAGCCCGTACAAATGATTACAAATCCTCCGCAGATAAACTGAAGATCATTGTATCCACCCAATATACAACCGTTCTATCCGCCGGCAAAACTCCTTCCAGATAAGGTGAATCGGATACCTCCTCCAACCATGCCGTAGTAATCGGTCCTCTTTCTCTTGTAGAACTTTGAGTTCCTAAATACGGACTAAAATTAAAAAACGTGTGTTGTTGCTCTACATTATTTTTATCTATATATGTAAAAACAAAAGCCTTTTTCTGTTTTCCACCCAATGAAGCCCACTCTATCTGGTATGTTCCTTCAACAAGAATTTGCTCATCCTCTGTCTTATAAATGAATTTCCCTCCTGTTCCTTCTTCAGATAAATGATATACATCATCCGGCCGCAAAATGCAGATATCTCCTTTATTTATAAAAGAATAAGGAGCCATTGCCACATTTACTTTTTCCTGCAACTCGCTTTCCGAATCCAATGACAACATATCTTCACTGGGTCTGGAAACCTGAAATTCAGGTTGGTCGACGCACATAAATGTCAATACGCCATAAGAAACAGTCACAGGCAGGGTGACATAATTACCATCCTTATCAGTAACGGTAACCGTTACTTTCCCTTTTTTACCATGCGAACTAAGCCATAATCGGTTGTCGATGACTGTTGCTGTCACAATTGTTTCATCGGAGCTTTGTGCAGAGTAGCCACCTTTTCCATTGGCTATCCCGATATTCTCCGCTTCCCATCCGTTAAGATACAAGACTGTAGAAGAAACTGTGTTTGTACAAGTTCCTGTTTCGTCAACCAGTTCGGAACCACTAAATAAGATAATCTCTGCATCATCTTGACAGGCTGATACACAAAAAGCCATAACAGAAAGAAGAAAGAAGCCTAATAAAGTTTTTGTTTTCATATTTTCAGTGGTATGGTTAAATCCCGGCATATGCCATTGTTTTGCAAAGATATAAAGTATTTGTAAAAAACACTATCTTTGTATGAAAAGTTACCAATAGTACAGATCCACTAGATTCTTCCATACAGCGTAAGTTATATGAGATATACAACAGAAGGTCGTTGAAAAGGACGTTCCCGGGGGAAAAAGGGAATGGGAAATACGGGAACGTCCTCAAAACATAACAATACAGAAATATGGACTTTCACAAGGGCGCATTTCTGTCTCTCTTATGCAACATTCCCTTCTATAAAAATATGGAGGAAATATCTGGAGAGGATATTATTATGTGGGAAATTTAGTTTATAGTCTTAAAAGCAATCTGATTGCATCAAAGTGATGAACGATAGGCAGTCCGAATATATTCTCCTACTGCATTGTCATCATTGATTTCTATGTATTTTTTCAATAAATCCGCAAATCCGGATTTTATCTGTTCCGTTTGCTTGTTCTCGCAGGCTGTAGAATATTCATCAACAGCCATGAGAAAATCCTGCATCCGTTCATTCAGCATTGTTCCTCCTGTGCAAACCACATCGGAAATATAGGCTTGGATACTACCATTTTCTATGACAACAGGGAGGCGGTATTCCAGTCCCGATTTGCCGGCACGAATAGAAAGCACTTTTACTACGGGCGACACAATAGTCACCGTATCGGAAAAATCAAACTTTCCGTGGACTATTTCTGCACTATCTACCAGCTGCCCGCTCGAAAAATCTTTCATATAAACCATTTTTCCTTCGAATTCGGGCAAAGGTGTACTACCGTTAATCTCGTAACCTTTTATCTGATGCCCGGTGCAAGCCACTATCAGACATATTCCCGGAAGAAAAGATAAAAGTTTCACATATCTGTTCATTAAGCTCTTCATTCTTCTTTAAAAAAGAAAAGCCGTCCGCACTATCAGCTGAACGGCTTTCTCTTTTCATTCATACATTTGTATAATCATTCATCCTTAGAATCTGAATCCCAGTTTCACTACAGGCATTTCAAATATTTTGATATTGTGGTGACTGGCGTTATATTTATCAAATCCTTTCGGGCAAATCTGTATCAAGTCATAGCGGTAAGCCAGAGGGTGCATTTCGAAACCGAAAACAAAACCTTTGGCAATGCTATACTCAATACCTGCTACGGCAGCTACTTTGAAACCGTACATCTGACCGGCTTTACTTCCGGAAACATAGACCTGTGACGGAAGTTCTTCCGAGTCGTCACTATCCTTATAGGTGTCTCCGGTGTATGGTTCGGTTGTTTCAATGCGTGCCATCTGGAAGCCGAGTGCGCCTCCAAGATACGGATGAATACGTTCGTTGCGAGTCTTGAAATAGTAGTTGGAACCGACAGATACATACCAGTTGTTAGTCATCTGTGCATTGATATAACTTTGCGCAGGGATAATCATGTCGGGTACACTGTTGTCTCCTTCTACATAGTCTTTCTTAGGAGTGAGGCTGACGTTCATGCTGAACTGGAAATTTACATCCCAATTGTCAGACACGAAATACTTACCTTCAATTCCGGCTATATTGACCAGACTATTATTATTCAGACTCCCGATGTTCAGATAGCGCTTCAGGTCGCCGGAGTTATCCGTCCCTCCATTTGGAAGTCCGACTACTCCTCCGTCATTGGAGAACTTGGGAAGCAGATAAGAAGTGTTTTCGTTAAAAAACTTTCCGCTACCAAGCAGGACTGAAACCTGCCACTGTCCTTTCTTCGGGGCAAAGGTGTACATCATCATTATGGCAGGTATAAACCAGAACGTCAGGTCGTCAA
>ENA-UEQK01002470-UEQK01002470.1-human-gut-metagenome-genome-assembly--contig:-NODE-2470-length-9900-cov-3.468696_pt1 | contig 9900 bp, 6 predicted proteins | sample MGYA00242939_ERZ507942 | MGnify/ENA primary metagenome ERZ507942 (study PRJEB26167, sample SAMN06115485) | human gut metagenome | host: Homo sapiens | place: China:Chongqing | collected 2015-03-30... | reverse complement strand
GCAATGAATTCCTCTTGAATGGCAGGCAGTTCTATGATGGAACGCGATGCGTTTTCGCCACTCCACTTTTTCTTTTCTTTTTTTGAGCTCAGAACAATCTGACGAGCAGGAATGGTGACGGTGGCCGGTGAAACCGCAGTACGGGCCGGAACAACCGTTACGATGGGTGGCGTAATCGTTCACCCAGCAGGAAGAGTATGGCAATGGCACGGCGTTGGACCCCGCAGCGGTTTGTTACACTGCGTCGCATCCGCGTAATCGCCTGTATCGCGGCGACCAGTATCGCGCTGGCTGGATCATTCGCGTTCACCGCGCGTAAATCCGTGGCCCTGAACATCAACGGGCAAACCACCCAAGTCACCACATATGCGATGACGGCCACCCGTCTTCTGGAGGAACAAGGGGTGGATATCAAGACCCACGATATCGTCACTACCTCGTCCGGCGACCAGCTCGCCAATCATGCCGTGGTCACCGTACAGTCCGCCTACCAGACCACCATCAACATCGACGGCACCGCCGTGCCGTTCTGGACCGTGGCCACCAGCGCCGACCAGCTACTGGGATTTTTCGAGGAAAACCAGAACAACGCCGCGAAGATCACCGTCGACATCAAGAACGTGTACAACCAGCTCACCGGCGGCCTGGTGATCAACCAGTCCGGGCCGGTCACCGTCATCGCCGACGGCAAAAGCTCGGTGGCCCCCAATGGCAAGCTGCCGGCCGCCTCCATCCTCGATTCCAAGGGCATCGTGCTCAACAAGGAGGATCGCGTCAGCGTTGAGAAAGACAGCGACGAGACCATTCTGCGCGTACGCCGCGTGACCCACGGCGAGGAGACGCGCACGTCCGTGATTCCGTTCTCCACCCAGACCATCATCGACCCGAATCTGGCTGAAGGGCAAGCCGATGTGCGCCAGCAGGGCGTCAACGGCGAGAAGACGCAGGTGTACGACGTCACCTATGTGGATGGCGTGGCCGAATCGGAGACGCTGAAATCGGAGACCGTCACCTCGATGGCCATCGACCAGATCATCGCCGTAGGCGCCGCCAAGTCTGATACCGATAAAGGTTCCGATAAGAAATCCGACTCCGCCGATAACGGCAAGGCCGATTCCGGTTCCAACAATCAGCACGAGTCGTCCAACAACAATGCCGGCAACACCGGCGGCAACAACTCCGGCAACACCGGCGATTCCGGTAACACTGGCAACACCGGTAACACTGGCAACACCGGCAATTCCGGCAACACCGGCAATTCCGGTAACACTGGCAACACCGGTAACACCGGCAACTCCGGCAACACTGGTAACACCGGCGGCGGTACGAACAACAATTCCGGCTCTTCTGGCTCCGATTCAGGCACAACCACCACGCCCTCCGGCCGCCTGTGGCACGCCACCGTAGCCCAGGCTCAGGCCTATGCCGCCGGTGCCGCCGCGCAGCGCGGGTGGACAGGCAACGACTGGGATTGCCTGGTCAAACTATGGAACCGCGAGTCCAGATGGCTGTGGTATGCCGAAAACGCGAGCTCCGGTGCCTACGGCATTCCTCAGTCGCTACCAGCAGACAAAATGGCTGCGTTCGGTGCCAATTACCGTGACGATGCCGCCGTACAGATCGATTGGGGTCTGTGGTACATCGCACAAGCCTACGGCAGCCCGTCCAAGGCATGGCAACATTCCGAACAAGTCGGTTGGTACTGATCGGTTACGAAGCCCACAAGGAACACACGCTTATGAACGACACCATTCCCGCCACCGGTCACCTGTTAGGTGCCGCCGATATCCGTCGTATCGCGGCCGATGCCGGCATCAGCCCCACCAAGAAATTCGGGCAGAACTTCGTCATCGACCCCGGCACGGTCCGTCGTATCGTACGCGAGGCGGGAGTGACCGCTGCCGATCATGTCATGGAAGTCGGCCCCGGCCTGGGATCGTTGACGCTGGCGATTTTGGAAACCGGCGCCACCATGACCGCAGTCGAAATCGATCCGCCGCTGGCCGAACGACTGCCGGGCACAGTCGCCGAATTCATGCCCGAAGCCACGTCACGACTCACCGTCGTCAATCGGGATGCCTTAACCGTCACCCCGGAGAACGTGCCTGATTTCAGCGATGACGCATCGTTTACGCTGGTCGCCAATCTGCCGTACAACGTGGCCACGCCGATTCTGCTCACGCTGTTGGAGCGTTTCGACAACCTCGGCTCGTTCTTGGTGATGGTGCAAAAAGAGGTGGCCGACAGACTCGCCGCCAAGCCCGGTTCCAAGATCTACGGCACGCCGAGCGTGAAGCTCGCCTGGTATGGCACCGCCGAACGGGTGGGCACCATCGGCCGCAATGTGTTCTGGCCGGCTCCCAATGTGGATTCCGCGCTCGTCAAATTCACCCGGTATCAGGCCGATGACCCGGCTGCCCCGGGAACTGCGAACAGCACAGACGACGGCACACAACGGGAACTCGTATTTCGTCTGATCGATGCGGCATTCGGTCAGCGTCGCAAGACCCTGCACGCGGCATTGAAGACCATTGCGCCCTCCGAGGCATTCTCCATCGCCGGCATCGATCCGACCCGTCGAGGAGAGACGCTCACCATCGCCGAATTCACCGCTCTGGCCAAGGCCATCGAATCGTGTGGAGATGGAGATGAGGCACAATGAGTCCGGTAATCTCACATCCACGCTCAGCCGCTGCCCGACATCAGTCCGATGAGCTCTCCCCCATCACCATTACGGTGGATTGCCCGGCGAAAACCAATCTCACCTTGGAAGTGGGACCTGCTCACGACGAATGGGGCGGACGCCACGAACTGGACACCATCTACTGCGCAATCGGCGTATACGACACCGTCACCGCAACCGCCAAGCAACCCGGAGCAGGATTCTCTCTGGAGCTCGAAGGCGCTTATTTGGGCGACTTGGCCTCCTCACGCAGCGACATGCGCCGCAACCATGCGGTACTGGCCCTCTTCGCCATGGCCCAGGCGGCCGAGCGCGAGCCGGATGTGGCGTTGACCATCACCAAGCGCATTCCCGTGGGTGCCGGACTAGGCGGCGGTTCAGCCGACGCCGCGGCGACCATGCTGGCGGTCAATCGTCTCTGGGAGCTGAACTGGCCCATAGAGCGCCTGCGCACCATTGCTGCCACGTTGGGCGCGGACATGCCGTTCTGCCTGACCGGTGGCCTTGCATACGGCACCGGTTTCGGCGAACGCATCACGGATATCGCCCCCGGCAGCCGCGATGAGCTGGCGCTGATAGAACAGGGATTCAGCGGCGAAGTATTGGTCGGCGCATACCAGTCGCAACTCAGCACTCCTGAGGTCTACCACACCTTTGACATCGTGGGAGCCGCAGAAGGCGACCGCAATCATCTGCAGGCTGCGGCAATCAGCCTGCATCCCCGCAGCGGGCAGGCCATCGACGCCGCCACGCAGGCGGGTGCCAGCCATGCATTCGTCTCCGGATCCGGCCCCTCAGTGGTCGCTTTCGCCGCCGACGAGGCAGCGGCACAACGCATTATCGAGGTGTGGCGCGATACAGCTGTGGTCGATCGTATTATTCGAGCCAAATCTCCCGAACACCCCAATATCAGCGTCAGACAGTGACGCTAAGGTAGCAACCAGCCACCCGACCCATGAAAGAAGTCCACCGATGACGTATCAGGTTGATGAACGTGAAGCCCGCAAGGCGTACGTGCGCCGCCGCCAGACCATCGTCTTTTCCATCAGCGGCGCGGTATTGGCAGTAGTGCTGGTCATAGCCCTACTGTTCAATTTCCACGTTTTCGGCCTCGGCGAAGTGGAGACTCCGGCCAGCCAGCCGAATTACGGCAACGCGGCGCCGTGCGCGGTCAAGGACAGCAGCGGCAAAGCGCAATACGTGTCCAACGCTTCGGTCGGCATTCGCGTGATGAACGGCACCTCTCACGGCCAATTCGCCAAGGCCGTGGGTGAAGCTTTGGCCAATCGTGGATTCAGCGTGCAGAAAATCGATAACTATTCCAGCACCGACGTTGAACGCACCACCATCTACTTCGGCAAGAACGCCATTAATCAGGCGTATACGCTGATCGGCAATTTCACCGACGCCACCATGATCATGACGGCTCGCGAGGATCAGCTCATCGATGTGGTCATCGGCGCCACGTTCAACGATCTGCAGGACACCAACTCCTCCCCGCAATCCGGTAAGACCATCACCAATATCGAGGGTTGCAAGGCCGCCGATAGCATGACCAAGCTGCCCGCCGACACCAAACACGACGCATACACGGCGCAGTAAGGCGCATACAGCTTCATCTTCGCGAAAAACCGTACGCTGACACGTATTCAGCGTACGGTTTTTTGGTATCGGACTAGTATCGGACTACTGAATCTCGGCGTACCAGCGCTTGAGTTCTTCGACGGCCACATCGTGGTCCACCGGACCGTTATCCAAGCGGTATTCCAGCATGTGCTTGTAGGCGCGGCCGATCATCGGGCCGGGCTCCAGGCCCAGCAACTCCATAATTTCGTTGCCGTCCAGATCCGGGCGGATCGCGTCGAAGTCCTCTTTCTTCTTGAGTTCGCGGACGCGCTCCTCCATCTCATCCATGGCCTGGGAGAAGATCATCGCCTTGCGTTTGTTTTGTGTGGTGGCATCCGCACGCGTGAGCCTGTTCAGCCGCTCATAGAGGTGCCCGGCATCCTTGACATACCGGCGTACGGCCGAATCGGTCCACGGCTCGTCCACATAGCCGTGGAAGCGCAGGTGCATATTCACCAGTTCCGAGACGTCCTCGACCAGATGGTGGTCAAAACGCAGCGCCTTCAAACGCTTGCGGGTCATTTTGGCACCCACCGCGTCATGGTGGTGGAAGCTCACCTTGCCGCCCGACTCGAACCGGCGGGTCTTCGGCTTGCCGATATCGTGCATCACGGCGGCCAAGCGCAGCGTCAGGTCGGGGGCGGGCACCGGGCCGTCCGGGCCGGTTTCCAGGGCGATAGCACGTTCGAGCACAATCATCGTGTGCTCGAAGACGTCCTTGTGGCGGTGGTGTTCGTCGATCTGCAATTGCAGGGCCGGAATTTCCGGGAAGACGATGTCCGCAAGACCGGATTCGACCAACGCCTCAAGGCCGGCGCGCGGACGGTCGGAGAGCAGCAGTTTGGTCAGTTCGTCGCGCACACGCTCGGCGGATACGATGTCGATGCGGTCGCGCATCGAGGTAATCGCCTCGGCCGCGTCCGGCGCGATACGGAAGCCCAGCTGGGCCACGAATCGCACGGCGCGCATCATACGCAACGGATCGTCGTCAAAGGACTGTCGCGGATCCACCGGCGTGCGCAACACGCCCTTGGACAGATCACTGGCACCACCGAACGGGTCCACGAATTGCAGGTCGGGCACGCGCAGAGCCATCGCGTTGACGGTGAAGTCGCGGCGGGACAGGTCGCCCTCAAGCGTGTCGCCATAATTGACCTCGGGCTTACGCGAGTCCGGATCGTACGTGTCAGAGCGATAGGTGGTGACCTCCACCTTGACCTCGGTGCCGTCCGGGCGGCGGCGCATGGCACCCAGCGTGCCGAACTTGCGCCCCATGTCCCAGAAGCCGTCATGCCCCCACCGGCGCAGTATCGGCTCGAACTGCTCAGGCCGTGCGGATGAGCAGAAGTCCAAATCGTGGCTCTTTCTATGGAGCAGCAAATCCCTGACCGGGCCGCCGACCAATGCCAGCTCGTAACCCTGTTCGGCGAACAGTCGACCAAGTTCGATGGCTTCAGGCCATACTTCGAAATCCAATGGGCACCTTCCCGCGTGCGACGTTTTTCTGCCCTACCAGCATACCGTTACCCCACCTGCACACGGGGTTGAGTAAGGTGGAGAATATGATTACGCCCGCCGACCTTGCCCGCATGCTGGGGCAAACACCAGATTCGGCGGATAGCCATACCCAAGACCACCTGCTGTATACGTCCGAAACTCCGCATCATTCCGCCGATTCGGGCGATTCTTCCGATGTCGGCGGCACCGCGAGCCACTCCACCAATCAGGCCGTTCATCAAGACGAAGTAGACGCAGTACCGACTGCGCAACATTCCGGTGTGCCTGGCACACCCGCAACGCCCGCCACACCCGAACCATCCGAATCCGAAATATCGGACGCCGCCAGCGACATGCCCGCACCGAAGCCGATGATGCCCACACCGGCCACCGTCTTCGGCATGCATGCCACCGTCACCATCGCCACTACCAGCGGCACTATCGAGGGGCAGGCTGATGGTATCGCCGGCGAGGCCGGTGCCGAGACGATTGCCGAGGTCGAGCCGATTATCGCCACGGCACAAACGTCCGTAACCATCGTCACGAACGATCCCGCGGCGACCGCTCACGCGGCCGTAGATGCTGCCGTTGCGGTCGCCAAGGCCGCCGCCGCGCACACCACAGCGATACCGACTCCGCGCGACGTGCTGATGCCGCCTGCGGCACGTACCGCACCGGCCGCAACGCCGGTCACCATGCCGGTCTCAGCGCCGTCTGCAGCACCAGTGAGGCCCGCAACGTCAGCGCATCCCACGCCGGCCACGGTCTTCGGCCGGCACCCGTCCGGAGATGTTGCCTCGCCGGAACCGGCAGTGCCGGTAGAACCGGTGACGCCATCCGGCCCGACTCCGGCCATGATGCCGCAACGCCGTACGTCGGACGGTCCGACCACATTCGCTTCACTGGATGCCCAGGAACTGCCGGTCGTACGCGAATATTCGGCAGGCGGTCTGATTTTCGATGACCAGAACCGCGTGGCCATTATCGCCCGTCATTCCCGCTCCGGCCATCTCGAATGGTGCTTGCCGAAGGGGCATATCGAAAAAGGCGAGACCCCGCAGCAGACCGCTGTGCGCGAAGTGCATGAAGAGACCGGCATCCTGGGCGAGGTGATCGATTCCATCGCCACCATCGACTACTGGTTCACCGGTACCACGCAGCGCGTGCACAAGCTGGTCCATCACTTCGCGCTCAAACAGACCGGCGGTGAACTGACGGTGGAAGGAGACCCGGATCATGAGGCGGAAGACGCCATCTGGGTGCGTTTTGAAGATTTGGATGACGTGTTGAGCTATCCCAACGAACGCAAAATCGCGTGGCTCTACGCCAGGAAGAAGAACAGGCAGGCAAACGAGTGAACCTACCCGGAGTCTTACGACATTGCACACGTCTGGCACACGCACTGGCGGCTGGCGTCGCCGTTGTGGCGATGCTGGCCGCTCCATTGACCGTCTACGCGAACGATACGACGGACACGACTGATTCATCCGATACGACGGACGCAACGGGCAATCAGACCGAGAATCAGCCCAAGCAGAGCATTGCCATCACGCAAAGCACCCCCATCGTCACCTCCAAATCGGGCTATCGTGTCACCGCGGTCATCAGCAATACGGACAGCACGGCCACGTCAAGCGGCACACTGCACCTGACCACCAATGCGTTGTTCACCTTTGTCTCGCGCACCGATATTCAGAATTGGGCCGAGAACAACGCCCCCATCCCAACCCCCAACGAGTTGGGTTCCGTTGACGTGCCATCGATTCCCGCCGGCGGCACTGCCACCGTCACCATCGAGGTGAACGCCAATCAGCAGACTCTTGCCTCCATAGGGAGTTGGGGACCGAAACCGCTGATGCTGTCGTATATCGTTGGCAATCAGATACTCGCCGATTTGCCGAGTTTTCTGACCCGATCTTCGGATGGGCTCAACACCGCGACAACACCGGCCATGAACCTGACCGTGGCCATGCCCTACACCGCCAGCGGCTGGCAGGTCGATAATAAGGCCATCAGCAATCGCATTGCCGAAACCACCACTTCCTCGACATCAACATCGTCCAAGTCCAACAGCACGGACAAGGCCGACAAGTCCGATAACGCCGACGCCAGCAACGCGGCCAAAGCCACTGATACGCAAGCCATATCCTTATCCGAACAGGATGCCGATACCGCGCGATCCCTTGGGCAGACATTCGCCAAGCACCGCTCGCTGCAAGTGATCGCGGATCCTCTGTATTGGCGTCAGTCCGCAGTGCAACCGTCCATTGCCGGCATCATGCAGCCCGCCGACTTCGACATCACCGCCTATACCGCACTGGACGATACCGCGGCCTACGAAAAGGCCGGCATCACCACTGAGCAGTGGAACGCCAAGCAGGCGGCCGCATGGTATGCCGACGGAGGCGACTCCGAAACACCCTCCGCGTACGCATGGCAGGGCAACAACTGTTGGACGTTGGATGCGCTGACCGCAGCACGCGAGCAGGGCTATGACACGGTGATTGCCGATGCCTCTTTCGATGCCGACCAGACTGAAGCCGTACACACAGGCACCTACGTGGTGCATACGCCTGCCGGCGATGTCACCGTGCTGAAGGAGCAATCGACCTTGGGCACGCTGGCCAAGGGCCAAGCCACCAGCACGGACGCGCAGGCCGAGTCCAGCGATGCCGGTCGGTTGGCCCGACTGATCGCTCAGAGCGCGTTCTACCAGATGGAACAGCCCTATACATCCCGATACCTGCTTATGACGTTCTCCCGCACCACGGAGGCCAGCTGGATCGATCAGGTGATGAGCGCCTTCGAGCAGGCGTCTTGGTTGAATCTGACGGACCTGAAGACCATGGCCAAGGCCGATCCGTACAATGTCAGCGATTCGGTCAATCCCGACAAGGCCGATGATGCCAACACCGCCAATACCCGGTCGGCATTGAGACAGTTGGCCGACAGCCGGCATGACATCATGCGCATGGCCACCTCCATATTGAGGAACGAGATTGATTCCGACGAGGTCTCGTCGTTGGACCCGCAGGCCCTGGCCCGGCAGGACGCCAATGACACCGCCTCGCATAGCAACGATCCGACGCAATGGATTGGCTCTTTACTGGCGCTGCATGACGATATGGCGCTGCGGTCCATGTCTGGCTCCCCCCAGCCGACAGCCACGCGAAAAGCCATGGTCAAAGCCACGAAAACACTGGCCAGCGATCTTCTGAACGGCGTACGCATCAACCCATCGGAATCAATATCCGTGTTCAGCGAATCCGCGAAAATGCCAATCACCGTCAGCAATGACCTTCCCTACGCCGTCAGCGTGCAGGTCAACTCACTGACTGACTCCATGCAGATCGTCACCTCGCGAACCGCTGACATCGATATTCCCTCGCATAGCGACGCTCAGGTGACCTTCACCATCCGCGTTTCCACTTCCGGCTCATCGACGGCCCATGTGTCGTTGACCGACCGGGAAGGCAACAGCTTCGGCAACACGCAGGACACCGCGATCACCAGTGTGATGCGCATCAGTGATGCCAGCGGCTTCATTATCATCGGCTTCGCCGTGCTACTGGGCATTATCGGCCTGTGGCGGCAGTTCCATCGGAAGAAGGACCCCGACGAATGAGTTCAAGCGTAGGTCGTAATTCCCTGATCATGGCCACGGGAACCGCTGCTTCCCGTGTGACCGGTCAGCTCCGCACGATTCTTCTCGCTGCGGCCATCGGCACCACCGGATTGGCGGCCAACGCCTATCAGGCCGGTTCCATGATTCCCCAATCCGTGTTCACGCTGGTGTCCGGCGGCATCTTCAACGCCGTGCTGGTGCCCCAGATCGTGCGCACGTTGAAAGAAAAAGACGCCCAAGAACGACTGAATCGCCTGATTACGTTGGCCATCGGCATCCTATTGGCCATGACCGTGGTGATGGCGGCGGCCAGCCCTCTGCTTGCCCGCCTGTACGTGGGTAGCGACGATCACCAGATGATAGCCCTGACCACCTCGTTCACCCTGTGGTGCATGCCTCAGGTGTTCTTCTACGGCCTGTATACGGTATTGGGTCAGATCCTGGCCGCCAAAGACCATTTCCTCACGTA
>ENA-UEQK01002455-UEQK01002455.1-human-gut-metagenome-genome-assembly--contig:-NODE-2455-length-9933-cov-7.981433_pt1 | contig 9933 bp, 9 predicted proteins | sample MGYA00242939_ERZ507942 | MGnify/ENA primary metagenome ERZ507942 (study PRJEB26167, sample SAMN06115485) | human gut metagenome | host: Homo sapiens | place: China:Chongqing | collected 2015-03-30... | reverse complement strand
GTCTGCCGGAATTTTTTTGCCGCTGTTGTCCCGTGCCCTCCGGCAGAGACACCGGCGGATCCCGCCAGAAAAAGTTTGGAAAGAATCTGCGGCGGGATTGTTGCAAAGTCCCGAAAAGCCGTATATAATGTTATCAGGTACGGAATTATGTCGACCTGATCCCCGGCGGGTCAGGCCGCTTGAACAATAGATAAGGAGAGTACTGATGATCCGCCTGAAAGACGTGGAAATGGAATATCCAAATGGTACCAAGGCCATCCGGGGTATCAGCACGACCATTGAGGATGGGGAATTTGTGTTTCTGGTGGGGCCTTCCGGCTCCGGAAAGTCCACCTTTATAAAAATGCTTACCGGGGAAGAGGTTCCCACGGCGGGCCGCATCATGATCAACGGCTTCTCGGTCAGCAACATTTCCGAGCGGCAGATCCCCATGATGCGCCGGACGCTGGGGGTCATTTTTCAGGATTTCCGCCTGATCGAGAAGAAAACCGTGTATGAAAATCTGGAATTTGTCATGCGGGCCGTGGGAATGCCCATGAAGGAGATCAAGACCCGCATTGCCTATGTGCTGCTGCTGGTGGGGCTGGAAAAAAAGGCGCAGAACTACCCCAGCGAGCTGTCCGGCGGCGAACAGCAGCGGGTGGCCATTGCCCGCGCGCTGGTGAACAATCCCAGCACCATCATTGCCGACGAGCCTACCGGCAATCTGGACCCGGAGCGGTCCATGGAGATCATGACCCTGCTGGTGAAGATCAACCAGCTGGGGACGACGGTGTTGGTGGTCACCCATGAGAAGGATCTGGTGAACAAATTTGAAAAGCGGGTCATCACCATCGATCAGGGCCGCATTGTCAACGACAGCGTAGGCGGCTATGTAGGAGGGCATATCCATGGGTAAGCACAATTTCAGCTACTTTCTCCATGAGGGCCTTTCCAATATGTTCAGCCACGGCTTCATGTCCTTTGCCGCCATCGGCATCACCGTGGCCTGCCTGCTGATTATGGGAACCTTCACGCTGGTGGCTGTCAATGCCAACGCCAATCTCAAGCAGGTGGAGAGTGAAAACGAAATCCTGGCCTTTATCGATGACACCTATACGGAGGAGCAGGCCAAAGCCTTGCAGAGCAAGCTGGAAGCGGTGGACAATGTGGCCTCCGCCACCTTTATCTCGCGGGAGGAGGCTATGGAGAATTTTATCTCCGAACACCCGGACGAGGAGTATTTTCAGGATCTGGATCCCAATATCCTCCGGGACCGCTTTGCCATCAAGGTAAAGGATCTGCGGCTGCAAAGCGAAACGGTGGAGAAGATCCGGAATGTGGAGGGCGTGGGCGGCATCAGCGCCTATGCGGAGCTGACCAACGGCTTTATCACCGTCCGCAACATCGCCACCGTGATCTGCGTGGCGCTGATCGCGGTGCTGTTTGTGGTGTCGGTATTCATCATTTCCAACACCATCAAGCTGACCACCTTTGACCGGCGGGAGGAGATCGCCATTATGAAAATGGTGGGCGCTACCAACGGCTTTATCCGCTGGCCCTTTGTGTATGAGGGCTTTATGCTGGGACTGACCGGCGCGGTGCTGGCGTTCCTGCTGCAATGGGGGCTGTACGAGGCCATCGCCAAAGGCGTGGCCAACAATGATACGTTACAGCTGCTTTCCATCGTGCCGTTCCGGCAGCTGTGGAAGCCGGTGGGCGGCGTATTTCTGGGGGCAGGCGTCCTGATCGGCGTAGGCGGCAGCCTTTCCGCCATCCGGCGGTTCCTTCAGGTATAAGGGAGGCGCGCTATGAAGAAACATCAACGCTTCCTGCGGGGTTGCGCGGCGCTGCTGTGCGCCGTCCTGCTGCTGACGGGAAATACCGCCCCTGCTATGGCCGCCAAGGTCACGCAGGCGGATATCGACGCATTGAAAAACGACGCCTCCAATCTGGACAAGCAGCAGAAAAAGATCCAGAGCAAGCTCAGAGATCTGAAGGACGATAAGGCGGCGGCCGTCCAGAAAAAGAGCCTGCTGGATGACCAGATCGCCAATACCGCCGCCAAAATCAGCAACACGGAATCCCAGATCTCCGACTACAACACCCTGATTACGCAGGCGGAAGCGGAGCTGGCGGACGCCCAGCAGCGGGAGGAAGCCCAGTATGAGCTGTTCTGCAAGCGGGTGCGGGAGATGGAGGAGCAGGGGACGGTGAGTTACTGGTCGGTGCTGTTCAAGGCCGCCAGCTTTTCCGACCTGCTGGGCCGGCTGGATATCGTAAACGAGATCATGGACTATGACCGGCAGGTAATTCAGGATCTTCAAAATCTTCAGGCGGAGATCGAGGAGAAGAAAACCGGGCTGGAAGCCAGTAAGGCGGATCTGGTCAGCGTCAAGGCGGAGCTTGAAACGCAGAAAAAGCAGCTCAGCGCCCAGCGGGAGGAAGCCAACAAGCTGGTCAAGGAGATCGACGACAACGCCGCGGAATATCAGGCGACGCTGGATGAGCTGGAAGCCGATGAGGCCCGTATCCGGCGGCAGGCGCAGCAGCTGCAAAAGCAGCTGGAAGAACAGATGAAAGCCCAGGGGAAGAACTACAACACCAACCCCGGCGGCTATATCTGGCCGGTGGACAGCCGGTACATCACCTCCACGGTGGGCGGACGGACGTCTCCCGGCGGCATTGGTTCTACAAACCATAAGGGAACCGACATCGCGCGGGTGGGCTACACCAGCCCGGTGTACGCCGCCAAGGCCGGTACGGTGATCGTGGCCAGGCGTTCCAGTTCCTACGGCAACTATGTGGTCATCTCCCACGGCACCGGCAACACCACCCTGTACGCCCACATGAGCAGCATCAAGGTCAGCGTGGGTACCTATGTCCAGCAGGGACAGACCATCGGCATCACCGGCTCCACCGGCCACTCCACCGGCCCCCACCTGCATTTTGAGGTGGTGGAAAACGGCGTGCTGGTGAACCCCCTGAGCCACGGCGCGAAGCCGAGAAAGGGCTATCTCAGCGGATACACCCTTTCCGGCACATCCGTTGGCACATAAGGAAAGGAGCAGAGATCGTGTATCTGAAAGCGGTTGTATCCACGCTGGCGGCGTGGTTTGTGGGACTGGTTGCGGACGCAAATATTCACCTTGGCGATCCCCAAGGCTTCCCGTGCCTGCGGGTGCTTTTCCCGGTGCTGGCCATGGGGCTTTGCATCCTCAGCGAGCTGAAAAAGAAATAAGGCGTTCTGAAAGATCCTCCTGCCCCATACCATGGGGCAGGAGGATGATTTTATGGTCGGATTGCTGCGCTGGAATCAGGAGGGGCGTTTTCTGCGTCCCATTCCACTCAGGGAAGTCAATATTCTGCACGTCCGTTTTCTCTGCGCGGACATGAGCCGGGGAGAGCGGATGTCTGCCGCCGCGGAACGGCGGAAGCTCCGCAGCGCCGGAAAGAAGCTGCTGCGGCAGGGGATCGAACGGGCGGTGCTGCCGTCCGATGTTCCGGCGGACGCGCTGCCGGAGGGCCTGCGTCCGGCGGGGACGCTGCCCCTGCGGCGGGCCATTGCTGCGGACTGGTGCGGGGCGCTGCTGCGCCTCCGGGGAGAAAACCCTGCCGCGGCGCGGGTGCTGGTGACGGCCAACGCCCTCTCCGGCGAGGTGGTGCGGACGGTGACGGAGCTGGCCCTCCGGCATCGGTATCTGCTGCTGGAGGTGCCGTATGGCGGGGAGGAGCTGTGCCGTCGTCTGCGGCGGGAATACGGCGTGTCGCTGCTGCTGCATCCCGGCGCCGGGGAGACGGCGGATATTCACCTGGCCTTCGACGTGGCGGAGCGCCGGGGGGAGAGCTTCCTGCCGCTGTACGATGAGACGTTCCCCATGCCCCGCCTGACGCTGCCGCCGGAGATCGAAGCCCGCCTGCCGGAGCAGGCAAACCGGGGACAGCTGCTGTCCGTCCTGTGGGAAACGGGGGTTTTGCGGCCGGGCCAGGTATCCGTGCAGCTGAAAAGCGCCGCAGATCCTGCGGAACCGGCGTGATCCCGGTGCGTTTAGCCCTTGACAATCCGGGAGACACCTATTATAATACAAAACCATGGTAAATTAGGCGTATTATGTGCAGGGAACAGCGCAGAATACGCCAAACGAATGAAAGGAAACAGCCGACATGGAAAAAGAATACAAGATGAGTCAGGCTCGCAAGGACGAGCTGGAGCAGGAACTCAACTACCTCAAAACCACCCGCAGCGACGAGGTGGCCGAGCAGATCAAGATCGCCCGCGGGTTCGGCGACCTCAGCGAGAACAGCGAATATGACGAGGCAAAGAACGAGCAGGGCAAGCTCTATTCCCGGATCGCCGAGCTGGAAGTGATCCTGCAGCACGTGGTCATCGTGGATGAGTCCGCTCCCTCGGATGCCATCACCATTGGCTGCACGGTCACGGTGAAGGGGACGGACGGCAAGGAGGCCAGCTACAAGATCGTCGGCTCTCAGGAGTCCGACCCCATGCACGGCATCATCTCTGAGGAATCCCCCTTCGGCAAGGCCTTTCTGGGCGCGAAAGAGGGACAGGACGTTGTGGTGGAGGCACCCTTCGGCAATATCCACTACACCGTTATGAAGATCGAACACTAAGGAGAAGGATTATGGCTGAACAGAAGAATCAGCAGGCCCAGCCGGAGCTGAGCCTGTCCGAGCAGACCCGCATCCGCCGGGAAAAGCTGGCAACTCTTCAGGCGGAGGGGGAGAACCCCTTTGCCGTCACCCGCTTTGACTGGGATGCCACCTCCCAGCAGATCAAGGATAACTTTGACGCCATGGAGGGCAAGGCTGTCAAGGTGGCCGGCCGCCTCATGAGCAAGCGGGGCATGGGCAAGGTGTCCTTCTGCGACCTTCAGGACCGGGACGGCCGCATTCAGCTCTATGCCCGGCAGGACGAGATGGACGAAGCCGTTTACAAGAAGTTCAAGAAGTACGACATCGGCGATATTGTTGGTGTTGAGGGCGAGGTATTCCGCACCCAGCGGGGCGAGATGAGCGTCCGGGCCAAGAACGTCATCCTGCTCTCCAAATCCCTGCTGCCCCTGCCGGAGAAGTTCCACGGCCTTCAGGACAAGGAACTGCGGTTCCGGCAGCGCTATGTGGATCTGATGGTGAACCCGGAGGTCAAGAAGAACTTTGTCATCCGCTCCCAGTTCATCAAGCACCTGCGGGATTATCTGGACAACATGGGTTACATCGAGGTGGAGACCCCGGTGCTGAACACCATCGCCGGCGGCGCTGCTGCCCGTCCCTTTGTCACCCACCACAACACGCTGGACATCGATATGTATATGCGGATCGCCACGGAGCTGCCCCTGAAGCGGCTGATCGTGGGCGGTATGGATCGGGTGTATGAGATCGGCCGTATTTTCCGCAACGAGGGCATGGATCCCAAGCATAACCCGGAGTTCACCACGGTGGAGCTGTATCAGGCCTATGCGGACTTCCACACCATGATGGACATCGCCGAGGGCGTGTATACAACCTTTGCTCAGAAGTATCTGGGAACCTATGAGCTGGAATGGATGGGCGAGAAGATCAATCTGGCTCCCGGCTGGCCCCGCATGACCATGGTAGAAGCGGTCAGAAAATATGTGGGCATCGACTTTGACGCCATCACCGACGATGCCGAGGCTGTGGCCGCCGCCAAGGCCAAGGGCATCGAACTGGCAGACGCCGCGGAAAAGACCTGGGGCAACGCCCTGTATGCCTGCTTCGACCAGAAGGTGGAGGAGCATCTGGTGCAGCCCACCTTCATCACCATGTACCCGGTGGAGGTCAGCCCCCTGACCAAGCGCAGTCCTGCCGATCCCCGGCTGACGGAGCGCTTTGAGTTCTTCATCTGCCGCAGCGAGATGGGCAACGCCTATTCCGAGCTGAACGACCCTATTGACCAGCGGGAGCGCTTTGAAAAGCAGGTGGAGCAGCGGGAGCGCGGCGACGATGAGGCGGAGATGCTGGATGAGGATTTCCTCACCGCCATGGAATACGGTATGCCCCCCACGGGCGGCATGGGCATGGGCATCGACCGCGCCGTTATGCTCTTTACCGGCACCGACACCATCCGGGAGGTCATCCTGTTTCCCACAATGAAGCCGCTGGACTCTGACAAGAAGGGTTCCAAGGAAGTTTCAGCTCCTGCGGCGGCTGCTCAGGCGGCTCCTGAAGCCTCCGAAAAAATTGATTTTTCCAATGTGGAGATCGAGCCGTTGTTCGAGGAATTTGTCGATTTCGATACCTTCAGTAAGTCCGATTTCCGTGCCGTTAAGGTCAAGGCCTGCGAAGCTGTAAAGAAGTCCAAAAAGCTCCTGAAGTTCGTTCTGGACGACGGAACCGGCGTAGATCGGGTCATTTTGAGTGGTATTCACGACTATTACGAGCCGGAGGAGCTGGTGGGCAAGACCTGCATTGCCATCACGAACCTGCCGCCCCGCCCGATGATGGGTATCGATTCCTGCGGTATGCTCATCTCCGCCGTGCATCACGAAAACGGCGAAGAAAAGTTGCATCTTATCATGCTTGATAACCATATCCCCGCTGGTGCAAAAATGTACTAAAAGTTTTCGGTATTTTGCCGAAAATTGGCATACTGACTCAATTGACTCAATTTAGTGCATCAACCAAAAATAAAAACTGGAGCTTTCTGGGTTCCAGTTTTTATTAATTTTATGGACTTTTGAGTTACTAGCTGATATATCAAGGCTTTTCAGCTCCCACACTTTGAGGGGTAAGGTGTTTATACCTTTACCCCTCATTTTTAATTTATGGAGAATAGTTTAAGCAGGATGCGACCGCATCTTGTATCAGAATGGTCAGAAAAGAACTTCCCGTTGACTCCTGATACCATCACAACGGTCATGGATGCAATCATGGAAGAGAAACCGATCATGGAAATGCCGGTAAGGACAAACTGATGTTGGACTGTGCAGAACCAGCTTTTCCGCCCGCCTCTCTTTTTGCGACGGATTTTCCAATTCGGTCAGGCTATAATTTCCTTGACAGGAGGGGTGGCGATGACCGTTGTGTATCTGGACAGCGTATTCCTGTTCAACGCTTTGATTGATTATCTTCTGGTGCTGGCGGCGGCACGGCTGGCGGGAATTCCCCTGCACCGCAGACGCTATGCCCTCTGCGGCCTGCTGGGCGGACTCTATGCAGCAGCCGTTTTCCTGCCGGGCTGCGGTTTTCTGGCGGCTGTGCCGGTAAAAATGGCGGCAGGGGTGCTGCTGGCGCTGGTTTCTTTCGGCGGGGAGCGTCATTTCCTGCGGCTGACGATGCTGACCTTTGCGATAGCCTGCGCTCTGGCGGGAACTGTGTTAGGGCTGGGACTGCTGGCAGGGCAGAGTATCCCCCATGCCAGAGGAGTGTTTTACACCAACGTCAATGGAAAAACCCTTCTGATTTCGGCGTCTGGGCTATATGTGCTTCTGGCGGTTCTTTTCCGGGCAGCAGCGGCCCATGGAATTCGGGGAGAGCGAATCCCGATACGGGTTTCCCTGCTGGGACGAACCGTGGCCCTCATGGCACTGCGGGACACCGGCCACCATCTGCGGGATGTCTCCGGGGACCCGGTGCTGACGGTGGAGCTTCGCTGCTTTCCACAGCTGGCGGCCGAAGTGTCCCAATTACCGGCTGTGGAAGCCTTGCCGCTGCTGCGCCGGAAATACCCGGAGCTGCGTCCGCAGCTGCTGCCGATCCATACGGCGGCAGGCAGCGGCCTGCTGCTCAGCGTAAAAAGCGACTGGGCGTCGATTGACGAACAGTGTTATCCGGGGATCCGCATTGCGCTTGTGAAAACAGAACTTGGCAGCGGATACACCGCTCTGTGGGGCGGAGAGAGGAGTCAGGACTATGTGGAACTGGGTGTGGAAGCTGCTGTGCCGGCTGCGGCTGTGCCGGGAGCCGGAGGTGCATTACATCGGCGGCAGCGACACCCTGCCGCCGCCTTTGAGCCGGGAGCGGGAAGCGGAACTGCTGAGCCGTCTGGACGAAGAGCCTGCCCGGCAGGAGCTGATCGAACACAATCTGCGGCTGGTGGTGTACATTGCCCGCCGATTTGAAAACACCGGCATCAACATTGAGGATCTCATCTCCATCGGCACCATTGGCCTCATCAAAGCCGTGGGGACCTACCGCACGGACAAGAACATCAAGCTGGCCACCTATGCCTCCCGCTGCATTGAAAACGAGATTTTGATGTACCTGCGGAAGAATGCAGGCCGCAAGGCGGAGGTTTCCTTCGATGAGCCGCTGAACACGGACTATGACGGCAACGAGCTGCTCCTTTCTGACGTGCTGGGGACGGAGGCGGATGTGGTCATGCGCCCGCTGGAGGACGACGTGGATCTGTGCCTGCTGTCGGCGGCGCTGGATACCCTTACCCCGCGGGAGCGGGAGATCATCACCCTGCGGTTTGGTCTGGGCGGCGGAAAGGAGCAGACCCAGAAGGAGGTAGCCGACCGGCTGGGGATTTCTCAAAGCTACATTTCCCGGCTGGAAAAGCGCATTATCCAGCGGCTGAAAAAGGAGATCCTGCGTCTTTCTTAGGTTGACAAAGCACAGAACCTGACGTATAATATTTTCCGTTCAAACGCTGAGAAGCGGAGCAGTAGCTGAACGTGACGGTCAAGAGAGAGGGCGGACGGTGCAAGCCCTACCGGTCAGGCAGCGAAGTCGCCGCGGAGCGGCCGCGCTGAAATGCAGTAAGCCGGACGGAAATCCCGTTACAGATGACGAGTGTCACGTGTCCCGCGTGAAATTCAGGTGGTACCACGGACTTTTGTTCGCCCTGAGCCGTAAGGCTCAGGGCGTTTTTTTGGAGGTCATTTATGGAATTTCGCTTTGAACTGCCGGAGGGGTATTCGTATCAGGATGTGCTGGCCCTGATGCGGGTGCTCATCCGAAAAAGGAAAATCGGCCGCTGGGTCAGGCTGCTGTTCCGGATCTTTCTGATTTCCGCCGGATGTATCCTGCTTTGGATCTCCTGCTCCCAATGGAACCGTGTGCGGGAGGGGTATGCACTGCTGCTTGCGGCCATGATCGTTGGCATTCTGGGCGTTGCCACAGGAGTATTTGTATACAGCGCCCATGTGGCGGCATGGCTCAGCTGGCGTATGCAGGCAAAGGACAAAGGCCGTATATGTATCTGCCTGGATGACAGTGTGCTGACGGAGGAATCGAAAAAAGGAACGGAAATCCGCCCCTACAGTGCCTTTCAGGAGGCTTATTTGTACAAGAAATACTGGATTCTGTTCCAGAATAACTATCACGCCAAGATATTGCCGCAGGCCGCCATGACTGCAGGCGATCCGGCTGTGTTTTCGGACTTCCTGACAGAAAAGACCGGGAAAACTATAAAGAGAATCAAATAAGCAATCTTTCAGATAGGAGAATCAACATGAACAAAGAACTGCCAAAGGTGTATGAGCCCCAGCAGGTGGAGTCCCGCATCTACCAGATGTGGGAGGATCACGACTGCTTCAAGGGCGTGGAGGACGCGAAGAAGAAGCCCTTCTCCATCGTCATGCCGCCCCCCAACGTCACCGGCCAGCTCCACATGGGCCACGCGCTGGACTGCACGTTACAGGACATCCTGACCCGCTTCAAGCGGATGCAGGGCTATGCGGCGCTGTGGGTGCCGGGTACCGACCACGCCGGTATCGCCACCCAGATCAAGGTGGAAGAAGAACTCCGGGTGAAGGAGGGCAAGACCCGCTACGATCTGGGCCGGGAGAAGTTCCTGGAGCGGGTCTGGAAGTGGAAAGAAGAGTACGGCAACCGCATCGTCCAGCAGCAGAAGAAGATGGGCGTTTCCTGCGACTGGAGCCGCGCCCGCTTCACCATGGACGAGGGCTGCTCCAAGGCCGTCCGGGAGACCTTCTGCGAGCTGTATGACAAGGGCCTCATCTACAAGGG
>ENA-UEQK01002452-UEQK01002452.1-human-gut-metagenome-genome-assembly--contig:-NODE-2452-length-9938-cov-5.127269_pt1 | contig 9938 bp, 13 predicted proteins | sample MGYA00242939_ERZ507942 | MGnify/ENA primary metagenome ERZ507942 (study PRJEB26167, sample SAMN06115485) | human gut metagenome | host: Homo sapiens | place: China:Chongqing | collected 2015-03-30... | reverse complement strand
TTAGAGTGCGAAGATCATAAACTGATATTTGCGGTGAGAAATCCGGTGACAGAAAAGGTGGAAATTGAAAATGACACAATAAAGAGCAAAAGAGGGGATCATCACGGCATTGGATTGTTAAATGTAAAAGCAGTTGTGGATAAATATGGCGGTGATATGGTGCTTTCCTGCGATGAAAATGAATTTAAGGCAGTGGTCATCTTGTAAAGAGATGGTCTTTGTATGCGTAATATGGTCGTTTGATGATATGGGACTAGGAGAACAGGTTATTTTATCCGATAAAGAAAGCAAAGGAGACCAGCTATGAAAAGTCAACCATAAATTAGTAAAAAATTTCTTTTTCATATCGGTGGTAAAAAAGGGTAACTTTAATAGAGCTCCCTTAGGGTGCTTTTTCAAAATCTATCGATATTGGTATACAGACCTCTTATTCGAGGTTGAATTCTACTTCGTCAGTAAGCATCTTCCAGATGACTCTGACAAGCTTGCCGGCACAGTGCCCAAGTGCATTGTAGTGAGACCGGCCTTCAGCCCTCTTGGCATCATAATAAGCCTTGAAGGTTGCGTTGTTTCTGACAACGTTCCAAGCTGCATTTACAAGGGCATATCGTAATACACGAGAGCCACGTTTGGACATCCTTGTTGTCTTAGCCTGAAAGTTACCAGACTGATAAACAGAAGGATCCAAACCGGCAAAAGCAAGCAGCTTGTTAGGATTGGAGAAACGGTGAATATCACCTATTTCACCAAGAATCATTCCACCATTGATATAACCGATACCAGGAATGGTCATGATGACAGAATCGTTGAATTTCATGATATCCGTCATCTCAGCTTCAATCTTTTCTAATTGGCTATCCAGTAACTCGATTTGTTGAATGGTTTGAGTTATCTGAATAGATATAGCGCTGTCGTTAGCACCGACAGACTTCTGTGCGAGAACTCTTAATTCTTTGGCCTGTTCTTTGGTAAAGTGTCCGTGTGAGTTCACTTTGAGCAGATTAGCCAGATGAGTCATATGCATGGAAGCAATCTCTTTTGGAGAAGGTGCTTCTTTTAATAAAGCATAGACAGCGTGTTGATGCAGACCGGATTTGAAAAAGTATTGAATCTCCGGAAAGACCTGATCAACATAGGTTGTCAGTTGAATTTTCAATCGGGTACGTTGCTTTATGGTTTTCTGACGGAAACGTCCCAATGCCTTAAGATCCATCATATCGAGATCGAAGAAGCTGACGAATCTGAGGTTGTCCTGCATCATAAGAGTTTTAGCAATCACGTAAGTGTCGACCTTATCTGTCTTAGTTTTGCGAACGTTATTTTTTCGCATTTGACAGGTTTTGATGGGGTTCAACACACACACTTGGTAAAGCTCAGTAACAAGGAATCGAACAAGGTTGTCACCGTAGTGTGCCGTTGACTCAAGACCGATGATGAGGCTGTTCTTATCGAATGATTCGAGTTTAGAGACCAGCAGTTGGAAGCCATCAGCGTCATTTGAGAATTTGAACGGCTCAATGATTATTTCACCGTCGGAAGAAATCGCAGCGGCGAAATGATTAAGTTTGGCAATATCAATGCCTACGTAAATTTTCATGAGGTTGTACCTCCCTTTCCTAAAGTCTGATACCATGATGTCCACCAACGATTATCATCGTAGACTTGATAGAAATAAGTACTCTGAGTGAAAAACACTCCGGCAACATCCAGCTAATAAACAATTCAGATAAAGGTAGTGGCAATACACTCCAGTTGAGTAGTCAAGCTACAGAAAACAAATCAAAAGTCCATAGTATCTGAATTGTATTGAACCACGATATTAAAAGAAAGGAAATATGTGATAATTAACTTCCTAATTATCATACAAGTAAATACAATGGATGATCTAAAAATATTTGAAGAACAAAACGGATCTCTCCAGGAGAAGTACAATGCCTGGCGAAAGAATGCAGAGAAAGAAAATCTGCCGCAATACAAAATGGATTGTGCATTTCAGGAAGCAAGAAAAAATTTTTCCGTATATTGCAGTCTGAAAGAGACAATTCCTTTCCTTGTTATGTGCCGCTATGAATTGATATATAACCTTTTGGAAGGAACGACGATGTGATAAAGCATTCCTGTGTTTATAAGGGATTGATTAATCCCATACAGATTTAACCTGCAGGAGAATCGAGTAACGATGGAAGGAGGTAGATTCCAATGAAACATTTCATGGAGCATTTTGGCGATATGTCGGTAAGCGGCATTACATTTTTGGCACTCGGTGCATTGGTTGTGGCTCTTTGTGTAGCAAATCCGGATGGATTTGTTTATAAATTCTTCACAGATGGATTCCAGGGCTTTTTTACAAAGTTTAATGCACTTGGTTAAGTAGAAAACGGGCGGCTGCAGTTGTTTTGTTGGTCTTTAGCAACTGTGGCCGCTTGAAATTTTAGAAAGAAAGGGGAAGAAAAAAATCGTGGGAGAAATATTTGAACCAAGTCCAGAGCAGTTCGGTGTGTTTTGGAACTTTTTAATGCAGCCGGATGTGACGGATGTAGATTTCAACGGATCTGCTCTGTGGATTACTGATCTGAAAAAAGGTAAGTACAGGGCAAAAGAGGCAGAAGAAAAGGTAACAGAGAGCTTTTTGGACTCGTTCACACATAACATTGCAAATTGTGTGGATGCGCAGTTCAACAATGCAAATAAAGTTTTAGAGGCAGATACGAAAGAACTTCGTATCAGTATCATCCATGATTCTGTGGCGGCAACCGGGACAAGCGTCTGTATCCGCAGATCACCCTGTCTGGTAAGAAACACGATTGATGGAATGTTAAAAAGTGGTTTCTGTGAAGAAAAGGTGCTGCACCTGCTTTTAAATTGTGTGAAAGCGGGTATGAACTTTGTATTTGGCGGAGAACCCGGCGCGGGAAAGACGGAGACTGCAAAGTTTTTTATGCAGTTTATTCCGAAAGAGAAGCGTGTGATCACGATCGAGGATTCGTTGGAAATTCATTATTCAGAGATCAATCCTGGGGCAGATGCGGTAGAGCTTCGTGTAAAGGATAACTTCTCTTATACAGATGCGATCAAAGCATGCTTAAGGCAGAATCCGGCATACCTGGTTTTGTCAGAGGCAAGATCTGTAGAAGTGACATCTTTGTTGGAACAGTGGAGCACTGGCGTGAACGGATTTACAACGATCCATCTGGATGATGTGAGAAAGCTGCCGGATCGTATTCAAAGTATGATGAACAATGTAAATGATGCACAGCGTATGGAAAACAGAATTTACCGTTATGTAAATCTTGGACTTTTGATTCGGAGAGAAACCACTCCGGATGGAGAAATCCGGAGACATTTGGATCAGCTTTGTTTTTACAGCAGGGAAAACCACGAAAACAAAATCTATATGCTGGTAGAGGATGGGGAGCTGATGTCACAAGAGATACCGGGAGAAATTCTGTTGAAATTTGAGCGTGCTGGGATCAAAGAACCTTTCTTTTGTGAAAGCTTTTACAGATACCGGAAAGAGGGCAGATAATGGCAGATTTGAGTAAAGTTCAGAAAAGAGAAAAAGGAAACAAAAAAGAAAGAAAGCGGGAAAAACAAGGGAAACAGACCCAAAAAGAAAGCCGTATCACAAAGAGTCTGCTACTTTTAAATCCTGGAAATCTTTCAAAAGAGGTTTATAGCTATGGCTATCACTTTTCCTGGAAGACACACTTATTTGTGATTGGGGTGTGTATCGCCGGAATGGGAACAATCGGATTATTATTCCAGTTAAGATGGAATCTGCTGGTCATTGTACTGATCGCAATGTTCTTATCGATACCGGTATTTATCCTGGACACCTACAAGAAGATGTATGAGCAGAAGCGTTTTGCAGATGTGGCAGCATATATGGAGCAGATGTTATATGCATTTCAGAAAACAGGGAAAGTGTTATCCGCCCTAAAGGAAACAAGAGAAACCTTTGAGTCGGGACATATGCGGGATGAAGTAGATAAGGCGGTCAATCATCTGGAGGAAGGACACTCAAAAACAGGTAAAAGCGTTTTGAGGGAATCGCTGGATATTGTGGAAAACGAATATGGATGTCGGAAGATGAAGACGGTACATGATTTTTTGATCAGTGCAGAAGAGTATGGAGGCGATGCAGTAGAATCAATAGAATTGCTGCTAAATGATATTGAATTGTGGAAACGCCGGGGATATCTTCTTCAGAAAGAGAAAAAAGAAGCTCATGCAGACAACATTGTATCGATTGTTGTGACGACCGTATTTTGTGCATTGATTTTATATGCGTTAAACAGCATTCCTGGGATGTTTAAAATGCAGGCACCTTATAATGTGTTTAAAGCGGGACTTGTGCAGATCACATCGTTTGCCCTTTTATTGTGGATGGTTTTCTCATACGCAAAAAGTGAGAAGTCATTGACCAGGAACTGGTTGACAGAGGAAAACGGGAAAAGGGAAGAAAGGGTGTTGCGCGACTATTATGATGTTGTAAATTATGATGAAAAGAAAGAAAAAAAAAGAAGTCTGATGTGGACGCTGCCGTTTTTGGTATTGACAGTATTTTTTGTCATAAAAGGATCCTGGGTTGCAGTTCCAATGGCGATTCTTGCAGTCGTGATGACGCAGCAGCATAGATTTGACAGAAGTATAGCCAGGAACAATGTATCAGAAGAATTATATTCAGCTTTTCCGGAATGGTTAATGCAGATGGCGCTGTTAATGCAGCACAGCAATGTACAGGTTTCGATTGCAAAATCAGTGGATGAGGCGCCAAAGGTTTTAGTGCCGGAGCTAAATGCTTTGATGAATAGAATAAAAGAAAAACCTAAAGTATTGAGTTCTTATACAGACTTTTGTAAAGATTTCGATATTCCAGAGGCTGCAAGCTGTATGAAGATGCTATATGCAATTTCGGAATCGGGAACAGGAGACGCAAGGGTGCAGATCCAGAACCTTTTAACGCAGATGCAGGAAATGCAGAGCCATGCGGCAGAACTAAAAAATGAAAATTCAGTATTTAAAGTACAGATCCTGTATCGATATCCGATTATGGGAGCTTCTGTAAAAATGCTTGGTGACCTGGTTGTTGGAATGGCGTTTTTGCTTGAAATGCTGTCAAATATGGGAGGGGCGTAAATGAAAAACATCATTAATACATTTACAACGCTGCTGTTTTATCTGCTCTGTGTTTTGGGCGGGGCAGCATTACTGACAGCATCGGCACAGACAGCGGCTGCAAAAGAGTATAAAGCGGATGTGATAACAGAGATCGAGAACAGTGATTTTAACCAGACTGTGATTACAAGCTGTATCTCGCAGGCGCAGTCAGCAGGATACACGCTTGCTGTAACACGTTCTGCTGATGCAGATGGAGAGACAGTGTCTGCAGATGTAGTGTTGTCCTATAGTTATAAAATACCGATTTTTGGTATTGAGAAAACGCATATGACAAGGGGGATCGTAAGATGAAACAGATTTTGGAAACATTGGGAGAAATGGTATTAGAATCAATTCCCGGACTTACAGTTCTTGCGCTTATGCTCGGCGTGTATTCAGCTGCAACAGCATTTTAAAGGTGGTGTTTAAATGAAAGAAATTGTAAATGAACTGGGAAGTGTTATGCTGTCCGGTGTAATCTCCGTAGCAGCACTTGGATTGATGTATGGTTCATATTCTGGATATTTTAAGCAGATGGTGGAAACATTTTTCATCGGTATATGCGGGTAGGGAGGATGATATGAAAGAAATCATGAAACAGCATGGCGGCTTTTTAACAGTTGCCCTGGTAACGTTAGGTGTCCTTACGATCATATTTTCTGCAGTAACAGATTCGGATGGAAACCGTGGAATCGTAAAGATCATAGCAGCGCATATGAATACGGATGGGACTGATTACAATGCTTATGTAGACTATGGTGCGTATCAGACAGAAATCGCAAAAGATGCACCGGTGATTGAATACCATGGAAGTGGCAGTCTTGCACCGGGAACAGTGAATGTAGCAGATTATGTAAAAGCACATGACTATAACGGACAGGAGCTTGCGGTAAAACTTTTAAAGTTTTGTGATAAAGATGGAAACGAACTGGCAGACCAGATGGATCAGACATCCGGAACGATCACATTTTCATCTGCCGGAAAGTATTCTTTTACGGTAAAAGCAGTGGATTCCGGTAATCGGAAAACAACCGTAGTGATCCATGTTCCGGTCATGTAGAAAGGGGCACAAATGAAATTAATCATCAGGGCGGTTGTCACAACCTGTATTGCCGGAGTGATCTTTTTAACGATTATGGCGGTATCGGGAAGAATAAACCGGAGCATGGAATTAAAAAGCAATTTACCGTCTGCTGCAGAAGAGACAGCGGAAAATCTACTGGCAAAGAAATATGATGTTGCAGATAAGAGCCAGTTGGAAGCTGATTTTTTAGAAACACTTGCATATGCGATTGATTCTGATTCGAATATCCGGTTAAAAGTAAATGCAGCGGATAAAGAGAAGCAGTTGTTATCCATAAGTGTGACAGAGGAATTTAAACACCCCAATGGAAAACCGGGAACCGTGTCATATGACAGGACGGCGGTTGTAAATAAACTTCAGGAAGAAGTTTTGGAGACATACCAGGTAAGTTATTATCTGACGAACACAGATACAGACTGTTATAAGTGCTATACAGTTCATGCAGATGATATGATTCCGGTTCCTAAAGATCCGGTGGCAGAAGGAAAAACATTTACAGGATGGGCAGATGCAGAGGGAAATGCTCTGGATCAGAATATGACGATGACACAGGATGCAGCTTATTATGCAGTCTGGAATTAAGGAAAAAGATGAAAAAGATAAGAAAAAACAGGATGTTAAATATCCTGATTATTGGGATGGGAACATTTATATTTGTGGAAGTATTTTTATTTGCGGCAGTGACAATTTTTATTGCTCACTGCCTTGGAATTTAAGAGAAAAAGGTGTATACTATAAGTATAGAAATGTCAGGGAAAACAACATGAACAATGTGAAAAGATAAAACAGGAGGCAGTTATGAAGATGAAAGAAAAAGGATGGAAAAAAGCAGTCGTGCTCATGCTTGCACTTATCATGTGCATCAGCAGCATCGTAGTACCGCAGCCGGAAGAAGTATCGGCAAAGGCAGCCAATCGGATCGATTTCAAGATCAACGGCAAGACTGGCAGCAAAGTAACCTTATATGCAGGCGAATATGTCAAATTCACGATCGATTGTATGTGGCAGGACGGGCAGTACATTCAGACACAGGGAAGTAATGCATACGGAGATAAGATCAATTTCAATCCGTCAAAAGAGCTGACCTATAAGTCCAGTAACAATGCAGTTGCAACTGTAACTAATAAAGGCGTGATTACGGCAAAGAAAAAAGGAACCTGCAAGATCACGGTGACATCCATTTACAACTCCAAAGTAAAAGGCACGATTAAAGTTACCGTAAGCAAAAAGAAACAGAATACAAAGATCACGCTGGAGAAAAAGAAAACAACGATCGCAGTCGGCAAGACAACAACGATCAAGATCAAATCCTACAAAGGGATCAGTAGAAAGGGTGTGAAATTTGCATCCAGTAATAAAAAAGTAGCAACAGTTTCATCCAAAGGAAAGGTAACTGCAAAGAAAGCCGGTATAGCAACGATCACGGTAACATCTGTGGTAAACAAAAAGGCAGTTGCAAAGTTCACAGTGACGGTAAAGAATCCGGACACGATCAACACCAGCTATACACCGACCGGAAAGAAAAAGATCATTCTTGATGAGACAAGCGCAACCCTTGCACCGGAGTCTAGTTTTGATAAGATGCCAAGAGCAGTTGACGGCATGCCTGATGCAGTATTTAATGCAGGAGATATTGAGGATTGGGCTAAGATGCCGATAAACATAACCGGTGACAATGATCCAGGACGTAAATATTATATAGTTTGTGCAAAAATGCTTGTTTCCAACAAAAAGAAATATGGTACAGCACAGATTAAGATTAAGAGCATGACCGGTTTAAAGAACAGGGAAGTTACTTATAAGTCAAGCAATAAGGGTGTTGCATCTGTTTCTTCCACAGGTAAAGTCACTCCGAAAAAAGCAGGTACTGCAGTAATCACCGTAACATCCAAGTCTGATAAGAGCGTATCTGCAACCTACACCGTCACCGTAAGAAAGCTGGTAACAGCATTTCAGTTCGAGATGTATACTAATCTCAAAAAGCAAGATCCTGATCCAAGAGCAGAATACGAAGATGATGTATATGATTATCGAGAAGTTATGTCTACAAGAGATGTGCTTCCGTTAAATGCGGAAAATAAAAACTTTACACTGACCAGTAGTGATGAAAGCATTATCAAAGTATATGATAATTTTGCAGTTGCAGGCGTTGGATATGGTACAGCAACTTTGACTTTAAAGTCTGCCGATGGATTTTGTAAATATTCTTGGAAATGTACAGTGACAGATAAGGGAACAACCTGCTGGTATACACAGAGTGCAGGAGATTAACAAATAATCTAAATTCATTCATGACAATAGGATGTTCGCAGAGCGTGCATTCTATTGTTTTGATAGAAAAGAATGATGAAACATGAAAGGAGAACTATGAAAGAACAAAGAAAACTGAATAAAGGATGTAAAATGCTGCTGCTGTTCACACTCGTGATCAGCAGTATTTTTTTATTCCGACCGTATACGGTAAAAGCAGATAACAATGTAACCATCAACAAAGAGAAACAGGTAGTGACAGATATGATCGGTCAGTATACCATGAATTACACTGGGGATGTGAATTTTTTTGGATTTGATCAGTACCCACAGTATTCAAATAAGAATTACAACGAGATGATAACGGATGATGACTTTAAGTCTGTGGTAAATACCATCGGAAAAAAAAATATCAAAAACAGCTCCGTGGCAAGCCTGAAAAAAACAGCAGGTGCTACAAAAATAGAAGCAGCGTACCTTGTATGGGAAACATCTGTGCAGGGAAAGGATAATACGAATCTTGTGAAAAAGACAGCAAATAAAGCAGTTTATTTTGCCGGAGCAACGGATGAGGGGACTTTTACAAAGAAAGTAAATGCCACTTATGCTGCAGTTGATATGCGTGAACCGCATCAGGGATCGAAGGATTATACATTTTCCTGTATGTATGCCGATGTAACAGCGACAGTTCAGAAATATGGCTATGGTAAATACGGTGTAGCGAATATCCCTTACGCAAACTCTGCAGTATATAATGCTGCAACAGGAACACATCTTGGAGAGAGCAGTGCGGCATGGCAGTTGATCGTGATTGAACAGAACGGTAAAGCAAAAGTCAGGGCAATTTCGTTGAAAGTAGGATCGCATTTTAACTACCAGCAGGAAAACGGTAAATGGACAGGAAGTCCGGTAGATATGAACCTTAACCTAGGGGATTGCAAGACAAATCAGTATATTGATAATAATTCCAAGGTAGAGGGAGAATTATTATTACTTGGAACAAACTCTGCAATCGTAAAAGGCAGTGATGCAGCAAATAACTCCTTTGGTTTGAAACTGTATGATCAGACTAATAAAGGAGAACTGGCATATTCGAATGAGGGATTGATCGGACATTCCTATTTTTATAATGACAGCACAAAGTTAAGTTCAAACATTTCATCGGTTCGTGGTATTTTAACAGATTTCAGTATGAATCAGAAAAATAGCGTACATCCAGGGTTTTCATCAAAAAAATTCCGTGCGGAAGCATCCGATTCATCCTGGTCAACATTATTTGTTGTCGGGCTTGCGGTGGATGTAGCGGATTATGATCTTATTTCAAATCAGGATACAACGGTAACCAGTGCAGCATCTACAACTGTAACAGGAGGTTCAATTCTTAGCCATGATCATTTTCAGGGTGGAGCATATACTTTTGCTATGGCAGAAGCTCCATATGAGT
>ENA-UEQK01002448-UEQK01002448.1-human-gut-metagenome-genome-assembly--contig:-NODE-2448-length-9948-cov-3.353662_pt1 | contig 9948 bp, 9 predicted proteins | sample MGYA00242939_ERZ507942 | MGnify/ENA primary metagenome ERZ507942 (study PRJEB26167, sample SAMN06115485) | human gut metagenome | host: Homo sapiens | place: China:Chongqing | collected 2015-03-30... | reverse complement strand
GCCAGAACCGCCACGCGGAGCAGGATCTGCAGATGCGGGGATGATATTTTTTTGGATTGCATGTTCGTTACCTCCTTCTTTGCATAGCGTTGTCAAAAAGGAGGCTCCGAAGCATGCATGGCACGCCGGTTGTTTCCCCTTTCTAACAGCGGAATGCGGAACAGGCACCGCTGGGCCTCCGGCCCACTCGTCCGGCCGGCAACTTCCCGTCCGACCAGCACTTAACGCGCCTGTTCCTACTCTGTTAGCATTTGTATGAACTTTTTACCCCTGCTCCGCCTGTACAGGTAGGCTGAGCACGGCCGACCGGATCTCTCCGGTCATATAAAGCGAGCCGACGGAGCAGACGACATCGTCCTTTCCAGCGCTCCGGAGGGCTTTCGCCACAGCCTCCGCCGCACTTTGGCACACATCGGTCGGTTTACCATAAATAGAAAGTTCCTGCGCCAGCGCCGCCGCGCTGAGCGCGCGGGGACTGTCGGGCGTTACGGTATAAAACCGTCCGCCCAAGGGCGCCAAAACGGCAAGCATGGACGCATAATCCTTATCTCCCAGCACACCCATAATGAAATGAATGTTTTTGCCGGGAAAATATGCTTTCAGCGCCGCCGTCACTGCTTCGGCGCACTGGCGGTTATGACCACCGTCGGCCAGGAACACCGGCCCGTCGGCACGCAGCACTTCAAACCGTCCAGGCCACCGGGCCTCGGAAAGACCCCGGCGCGCTGCCTCGTCAGAAATGTTCCATCCCCGTCCGCGCAGCACGGCAACTGTTTCCAACACCACCGCTGCGTTTTTCAGCTGGTGCAAACCCAGCAGCCGGATATGCAGATCTTCCCATTGCCGATAGGAAAACCGTTGCCCTTCAATAGAATTCTTCAAAAGCCGCAATTGGGAAAAATCCACCTCGTGCAGCGCGGCATTCCGTTCCCGGCAAGCAGTACGCACGACTTGCGCCACGCTGTCTTTCTCCGGCTGGTACAACACCACTTCGCAGCCCGGCTTGATAATCCCCGCTTTTTCAAAGGCAATCTGTTCCACAGTACCGCCCAGCTCTTTCACATGGTCCAATCCAATGTTGCAGATCACTGCAGCTTCAGGCGAACCAATGACATTGGTGGAATCCAACCGGCCGCCCATGCCCACCTCCAGCACTACAATGTCACAATGCTGCCGACGGAAATACAAGAACGCAATTGCAGTCATCAGCTCAAACTCTGTGGGCCGGTCTTCCATGGCCTCCGCGGAAAAGCGCACCTGTTCCGTGATTTCCCCCAGCTCCTCGCCGGAAATCATCGTTCCGTTGACGCTCATACGCTCGTTGAACACCTGCATAAAGGGAGAAATATACAACCCCGTACGATATCCGGCACTTTGGAGCACGGCGGCCAGCATGGCGGCAGTGCTCCCCTTGCCGTTGGTGCCGGCAATGTGGACAAAACGCAGATTCTTTTCGGGGTTGCCCAACTTTTCCAGCAACTCCCGCGTCCGCTCCAGACCCAGCCGGACCCCCTGCCAGGGAATGTGTTCAATATAGGCAATAGCTTCCTCACCGGTCATGAAATGACTTCCTTCCGCAAAAAACGATACCGCTATTGTATGCCATTGACACGGCATATGCAAGAGGAATATTGCACGAAGAACAAAGATGCGCACAAACTTTTTTCGGATTCTGTGTAGGATGCGGCTTGTATTTTTTTTGATTTCTGGCTATAATGCTGATATTGCCAAAGGGGTTCCATTTTTGTGCTATTTTTGGTTACCAGAAGAAAGACAGGTATATGATATGAATGAGCTGACCAACAACGAAGGGAAAAACGAGATCATCGAGGTCGACGGCGTTTCGTACCGCCGCCATCCTATCCGCACTCACGTAGTGACCGATCAGGACAAGATCAACGAGGTCTGCGCCACATATGCCGCTCCTTCCATGGTGGAAGGCGACGTGCTGTTCATTTCCGAAAAATGCGTGGCCTGCACACAAAAGCGTGCTATCTACATGAAAGATATCCATCCCCGCCGCCTGGCTGTGCTGCTGAGCCGCTTTGTCACCAAAACGCCCCACGGCATTGGTCTTGGTATTCCGGAAACGATGGAAATGGCCCTGCGGGAATGCGGTACGCTCCGTATCCTGTTCGCCGCCTTTATCGGCGCCATCGGCAAACTCTTCCGCAAACGCGGCTGGTTTTATATCATCGCCGGACCCAAGGCTTCTTCCATTGACGGTCCCTGCCCCAACACCATTCCGCCTTACAATGAATGCGTTGTCCTGGGTCCTCTGAACCCGGACGAAACGGCCGCCGATATCTCCAAACACATCGGCTATCCTGTTATTATCGTAGATATCAATGATTTGGGCGGAAATATTTTGGGCGTTTCAGACTGTTCCATGGACCGTGATCTCTACGCCCGTATTCTGAAAGACAATCCCCTGGGACAATCCCGGGAATCTACGCCTATGGGGATCATCCGGAAAGCATAACAGCGAAAGCGGCATTTTTCCATAGGCAATACCGCAGTGCCTGAACAGGAAAGACGTGCCCTCTTTTCAGAGGACACGTCTTTTTTCGCCGCCTTCAGGCAGAATTCAGGCGGCCATGCACCAGGTAGACGGCAGAATTCCACCTGGTGCATTTCTTCAGGCGTGCTGTTTCTGCAGCACCAGCCGGTCGGCAATCATGGCAATAAATTCGCTGTTGGTGGGTTTTCCCTTGGTGTTGGACACCGTATAGCCAAAGAACTTCTGCAGTGTTTCCAGGTCGCCGCGGTCCCAGGCCACTTCGATGGCATGTCGGATAGCGCGCTCCACACGCGACGGTGTGGTGTTATAACGACGGGCCACCTCGGGATACAGCACTTTAGTCACCGCATTGATGACCTCCATATCCTCCACGGCGATCAGGATCGCCTCGCGCAGATACTGATATCCCTTGATATGGGCCGGCACACCGATTTCATGAATGATCGAAGTAATCTGGCTGCTCAACTCCACGCCTTCCTCGACCGCGCCCCGCCCAGCCGCGCTGCCCGTCGGCGTCAGCGCCTGACGCATCCGTTCGAGCAAGGATTCTGTCCGGCAGGGCTTTGTCATATAGTAATAAACGCCGTGCTCCATAGCTGCGGCGATGATCCGCTCGCTCATAAACTGCGAAAGCACAATCACCTCCGGCCGCTTCTCTTTCATGATGGAAAGCTGATCCAGCAGTCCAAGACCGTCCAGCCCCGGCAGGATCATATCCATCACCACAAGATCTGGCTGCTTTTCCTCCGCCAGGCGTGCCGCCTCCGCACCGTCGCCTACAGAAGCGACCACTTCAAACTCCTCTGTTTCCGCCAAGGCCGCCATCAGTAGGCCTCGGAACTCTTCACTGGCATCCGCCAGCAGTACTGTCCATTTCGATTCCATTTGTATACCAAACCCTCTACAAAGAATTTTTGGCTGGTCCGCCGCCCTCATTTTCCATAATTTTGGTAATTTTGATGGAAAACTCTTCCACCTTATCACCGCGGATATTGGAAAGGATCACCGCATTCCCGCATTTCACTTCGTCCCGGTGCGCCACTTCCAGCGCCTCGCCGGAGGCCATAGAGGTGTCGCTCAGCGTACCGAAAATGCCGGACGAGGCATTGCAGGTCAGCTCGCCTAGCTCCTGGGAGGGCTTGAAATCTCCCGTCAGCTCACCGGGCGTGCCGCTGTGCCCTTTCTTTACCGACGCTACATCGGCATACATCAGCGCGCCAGAGGAAATGGGCATCAGCTGAGCCGTGTCTACATCCGTGATGCCGTGACCCAGTGCGCCAAACGTCCCCGTCTGTGGGTCATAATAGGTCATCGTCCCGATACCGGCCATACTGTCCCGCACCCAAGCGCCCAGTCGGTACACGCCGTCGGCTCCGCTTTCCGGCGTCGCTTCCAAAGATAACGTCCGGGCGCCGCGCTTCACAGTCAGCGAAACGCTCTGCGCGCCGTTTTTCTGCAGCGCCGTCTGCAGCTGCTCTGTGCTTTTGAGGTCCTCGTCATTCAGTTCCAGCAGGACATCCCCCGTACGGATTCCACATTGCCGCGCAGGAGAAGCGGTACCGTCCTCCGTCACGCTTTCCGACAGATTCACCACCAGCAGCCCGTCGGAGAACAGCTTGACGCCCACGGCGCGTCCCAGCGGCACCAGCGTCCGGGACTGGCCCGACACGCTTCCGGCGCTGGATACGGCTGCATAAGCCGGGGCCGCCATGCAAAAAATGAAAATAAGCGTGCCCAGAACAGCGGCGGCCCGACGCCGGAAAGCCGGCGCCCTGCAGCGAATCGATTGCAAAGAAAAAGGTTCATCCATTCAATCACCCCTTGTCAAAAATTTGCCGCACGGTTCTGCGGCGTTGTTACGTTGCCCACCGCATCAGCAAAAAACAAGGAACAAAATCAGGCGATTTTGGATGGCACAACCTGGAAAAACACCGCGCCGCAGCCAGATCGCAAAGGCGCGGAGCAAATTTTTTCTGCTTTCCGCTAAAACTGCCATTGATTCAACAGCCATTTTCCATATGACTCCTGCAAAGAGCATCGGAGAACCGCTGCTTTTTGATGTTAAACAAAAATGCGGCAGGAGAGATTCTCCTACCGCACTTAGCCTGTCCCATTTTATTGACGCTTATTGAAAATATTAAAAATTGCATCAAACGGATCATCTTCTGCATCGCCGGAAGAAACACTGGCCGGTTCCGGCTGCTGCGGTGCGTCCGCCGTCTCCTCCTCCGCCTTCTGCGCGGCAGCAGTCTGCTCCACTTTTTTCTCCGCCTCGGTGAAGGGCTTTTCCGTCATAGTGCTCTTTCCGGTACTTTCATCAAAGCCTGTCGCAATCACGGTCACGCGGATTTCATCTTCCATCGCTTCGTCGAACGTAGCGCCGAAGATGATATTGGCGTCCGGATGCGCCGCCTGCTGCACCAGTGTGGCCGCCTGCTCCACCTCGTCAAGCCCGATGTCCATGGAACCGGTCACATTGACCAGAACACCCTTGGCCCCGTTGATTGAGGTCTCAAGCAACGGACTGGAAATAGCCATTTTTGCCGCTTCTTCCGCCTTGTTTTTGCCTTCGGCCCGTCCCACGCCCATGTGAGCAAAGCCCGCGTCCTTCATCACAGAGGTCACGTCGGCAAAGTCCAGATTGATGAAGCCGGTATCATTAATCAAATCGGAAATGGACTGCACCGCCTGACGCAGCACATCATCGGCAATGGCAAAAGCATTGGCAAAGGTAATTTTCTGATCGGTGGCATGCTTGAGGCGCTCATTGGGGATGATCACCAGGGAATCCACCTTGTCTTTGAGGTCCTCGATGCCCTGCTCGGCCTGGACCATACGGCGGCGGCCCTCAAAGCCAAAAGGCTTTGTGACCACGCCGATGGTAAGCACGCCCGCTTCACGGGCCACATCTGCTACCACAGGTGCCGCGCCGGTGCCGGTGCCGCCGCCCATACCAGCGGTAATAAACACCATGTCCGTCTCTTCCAGAGCCTTTGCGATCTGCGCGCGGTTCTCCTCCGCACTTTTGCGGCCGATCTCCGGATTGGAGCCTGCCCCCTGACCATGAGTCAGCTTTTCGCCGATCTGGATCTTATATGTGGCGCCGGAACGGGACAGGACCTGCTTGTCCGTGTTCACCGCAACAAATTCCACACCCTTCGCTCCAGTCTGCACCATGCGGTTGACCACGTTGTTGCCGCCGCCGCCGACGCCAATGACCTTAATATTAACTACGTTTTCAGGACCGACATCCAAACCAAATGCCATGATGGTTCCTCCTTAAATTTATGCAAACTACAAGACGTTGCGTTTTACAGCGGGTCAAGATGGTCGCTTTGCCCCAGTTCTTGTGTTTTGTCCGTATTTTTACCTATTGTATTACGGTTTCCAGACAAGGTCAAGAGTTCTCGCCGGATTTCTCCAAAGTTTTGGAACAATCGCGTACCAAACACCACCACTGACGCCAAATAAAGCGAAATGCCGATGCGCTAGCCCATATAGGTGAGGAATACCGCAATCAGCCCGTTGCCCAAAGCTCCAGAGACAAAGAGGGAGCCGCGGAATTTATGATGCAGCCGCGCATTGATGCCGCCTGCCGCGGCATCCAGGGCTGCCAGCAGCATCACCGCCGCATAAATCGAATACTGCGCAGGGATGCTCCATGGCAACAGCGCGCCGATGAGCACACCCAGCAAAACGCTCAGTACAATATACATCAGGACGCCTCCGTTTCTTCGTCCGTCACATTATCCTCGGTGGCGGTCTGTGCATAGCGGTATTCGATGGTACCGTCGTAAGCAGGAACGAGAAGCTCGTCCACTTCTGTGACGCTTACCTGGATGGACCACTGCTTGAGCACATCTACTACGCCGTTGCGCATCATCAGCGCATTAAACATGGTATCCGTGTCACCGATGGCATCAATGACAAAGGGCGCGCTGGTGCGCCGTCCGTTGATGGTGACCACCGACCCGCTGCAGCGGATCTCCGACGTGGCAAGAATACGGTTGCCGTTGAGGGACAATGCCTCCGCCCCGGCGTCGCGCAGCTCATTGACCACGGAAAGAATGTCACTGTCGTGGATCAGATAATCCGCCTCATCGCCGCTGATGTTGGCGGCTGTGCTGTCCTCGAGCACCACCTCGATGCCTGGTCCCACCACGTCGGTCATGCCGGCTGCCAACTGCAGGTGGGCAATCTCGTCCAACAGAGCCTGATCGCTTTGCTCGCTGCTGCCGGCGGCGGCTTCACGATAACTCTGCACCTCTTTGCGCATTTCTTTCACCTGCTCTGAAAGCCGGTCGTTCTGTTCCCGCGTTTCATCCAGCAGATTCTGCAGCGTCTGCACACGGGTCGTATTCAAAGCGTCTATCTGGTTGTTTTCCCGCACGCTTTTGAACTGCAGCGCCAGCAGAATGCCCAAGATCACACAGACCACACTGATGGACACCTTGCCGATGTGTTTTGACTCTTTCATGAAATAACTGTATCCTCTTTTCTTTTGTATCAGTCCGGAATAAAATGGATCTCACCCTCAGCCGTCAGATCCAGCACACCTGCGCGCTGGTCTCCCTGCTCTTCCAGACGCTCAATCACCTGGCTCAACCGCGTGAGTTTATAGGGAAAATCGGCGCCGTAGGGAAATTTTACCACATACCGATCCGCGTATTTGATCGATATAACAGACTCCTGAGAGAAATCAAAACTTCCGACGCCCTGAAGCATCCCTTTTTCCTCCAGTGCCGCCAGCAGATCGAGCAGCTGCTTCAAAGCGCGCTCCTGCCCTTCCTCCACAGCAGCCTTTTTCCCCACCTCCGGCTCTGACAGAGTGAGTCCCGTGATCAATGCGCCGTGGCCAGCCTCGGCGCGCTTTCCCAAGATCTTTCCTTCTGCGCTGAGAACCCAGTAGGTCCCGTGATCCTCAATGACACCGCCCTGATTACTGTCCGTCACTTCGATCAGCAAGGTATCGGGCAGTTTGCGGCTGATGCTGACGGAGGATACATATGGCAGCTTTTCCAGGATAGACTCATAAATCTCATACTTATTCAATAAAAATAGATTGTCGCCCTGCTGGATGCCGGAAGCTGTGATAATCTCTTCGCTGCTGTATTCCGTCGTGCCGGAAACCGTGATGGTTTCTACCTTGAAAAATAGTGTCAGCGCCGCTACGATAGCTCCGCTGATGACCACAACGCTGAGCAGCTTGTAGAGCACCGCCACGCTGCGATGATGCCGCCGCCGGCGCGTATGCCGCCTTCTTGCCATAGGTACCCTCCTTTCTTCCGTATTCTTTTCCCGCCCTGTTCCACCTCCCGCGCAGCAGAACGGGATAGTGTATTATATCAGTTTTTTTCCGTTTCGTCCACTCGCACAATATCTGCCCCCAAGCAGGCCAGGTCGCCGGCAAGATCTGCATAGCCCCGGTCGATGTGCTGCAACTCCGAAACGCGGCTTTCTCCTTCGGCGGTCAACGCCGCCACGGCCAGTGCTGCACCGCCGCGCAAATCGGTTGCCTGCACTCTGGCCCCGTGCAGTTTCCCCACACCACACACCACCGCCACGCGTCCCTCCGTACGAATTCCAGCCCCCAGCCGGGTCAGCTCATCCACATGACGATAGCGGTTTTCAAAAATGTTTTCGATAAAGACTGTTGTGCCCTTGGCTTTCAGCAGCGCCGCCATCAGCACAGCCTGAGCATCCGTAGGGAAGCCGGGATAGGGCGCCGTCCGCACCGGACGGATGGCGCGCAGGCAGCCATCGCTGCGCAACTGGACCCAGTCCGTATGGCTGCGCACCGTACAGCCCGCTTCTTTCAGCGCCGCCGTCACGGTAGACAGGTGGCGATAATCCACCCGCCGCAGCAGCACGTCGCCGCCGGCCGCAGCAGCAGCGGAAAGATACGTGGCCGCCACAATCCGGTCAGCAATGATCGTGTGCTCACAATCGTGCAGCGGCCTGCCGCCCTGCACCACAATCGTAGAACTGCCCGCGCCGCGCACATCCGCACCGCAGGCATTCAAAAAGTTCTGCAAATCCACAATTTCTGGTTCCCGTGCCGCATTGCACAGCACGGTGGCGCCCTCAGCTCCGCAGGCGGCCAGAATCACATTTTCCGTGGCCCCCACACTGGGAATGCTCAGCGTGATCTCGCAGCCCCGCAGCTTTTGGGCACAGCAGTGAAGATAGCCGCCCTTTTCTTCAATTTCTACGCCCATGGCCCGCAGAGCCGCCAAATGCAGATCGATGGGCCGCGGCCCCAACTCGCAGCCGCCTGGATAGGACAGCACTGCATGGCCGCACCGTGCCAGGATCGCACCCAGAAAAATAACAGATGAGCGCATCTCCCGCATCATGGCGTCGGGAATTTCACCGCAGGCCATGGCGCCGGTATGTACACACAGCGTGTCCCCCTCCCACTCCGCACTGCAGCCCAAACGGCGCAGAATACGGATCGAAGCGTCCACATCCTGCAGGCGCGGGCAGCGATGGAGTACGCTTTGCCCCCGATTGAGCAACGTCGCTGCCAAAATCGGAAGCACGCTGTTTTTTGCTCCCTGAATCTCCAGTTCCCCCTGCAGGGCGCGGCCGCCAATGATTCTTAAATAATTCATAGGCTCCTCCTTTGCATTTCTACTACCTCATCGTATGCAAAGGAGGGGCCTTTCGTTTTAGATTTCCGTTTTTTCCGCCTTCGGCACCAGCGCCATTACCGTATGATAAATGCGTTCGGCAGCGTCAGCCACACTGAGCGAAAGCATAGCTTTGTGCATTCCCTCGCGCTTGGTGCTGTCGCCCAAAATCTCCATGGCGGTATCGTAAATCGCCTTGCCGCTGCTCTCATTTTCCAGCATCAGGCAGATACCGCCGGCTTTCTCCAGCACGCGGGCGTTCTTTTCCTGATGATTGTTGACCACATACGGCGAGGGTACAATAATGGACGGCATGCCCAGCGCCGTCAGTTCGCTGATGGTGGAGGCACCGCCGCGGCAGATCACCAGATCCGCCGCGCGCATCACGGTAGGCATATCGTAAATATACTCCCGCAGATCCACATCCGTATGCGCCAGATCTATTCCGGCAGCGCGCAGGGCTTCCTGCATCTTGGGATAACCCGTGGATCCCGCAGCATGGATATGATGAAATGGGCTGCCCGAGGAAAGCTCCGCACGGATAAAATCCACCATCTGTTCATTCATATGGGCAGCGCCCAAGCTGCCCCAGAAGGATACCACCAAGGGCTTGTCGTCTGCATAGCCCAATCGGGCACGGGCATGGGCACGGCTGCAGGCAAAAAAGTCGCCTCGTACCGGTGTACCGGTAACTACAACCTTTGCCAGAGACTTATAATACGTGCGGCATCCCTCAAACCCCACCATCACGTTATCCACCAGCGCCGCCAGCCTTTTCGTCATCAGGCCAGGCAC
>ENA-UEQK01002442-UEQK01002442.1-human-gut-metagenome-genome-assembly--contig:-NODE-2442-length-9962-cov-6.809004_pt1 | contig 9962 bp, 7 predicted proteins | sample MGYA00242939_ERZ507942 | MGnify/ENA primary metagenome ERZ507942 (study PRJEB26167, sample SAMN06115485) | human gut metagenome | host: Homo sapiens | place: China:Chongqing | collected 2015-03-30... | reverse complement strand
GGCTACTGCCCCTGCCGCTTGCAGCACATTCCGGAGAATATCTGCATCTGCAAGGAGTTCAAGGAGCAGCTGGCCGACCCGGACTACCACGGGGCATGCCATTGCGGGCTGTATGTGAAGGATTGAGGATTTTTCCTTTTTACAACAATTATAATAAGCAATAAGCAAAACGAGGTATCTGCCACGGAAAGCAGGTACCTCGTTTTGCTTATGCTACACACACGCCGCCATTGTATCCTCGGTCAGGATAATATGCCCGTCGGCGTCCACATCGGCGGTGTAAACGGTGCCGGGGTGGGCTGTACCGGCAGCGATGCGGTCCGCAAGGGCCTGCTCCACGGCACGGCTGACGGTGCGGCGCAGCTCCCGCGCACCGTAGGGCGGCACCTTGTCCCCGGCCAGCACCTTGGCTGCGGCGGGCGTGTGGTGCAGCGTGTAGCCCTGCCGGGCCGCGCGCTGCTCAAGCTCGACAAGCAGCCGGTCTGCGATTCCGGCCAGCTGCTCCGGGCCGAGCGGGTCAAAGAGGACGGTCTCATCCAGGCGCCCCATCAGCTCGGGGCGGAAAAACTCCTTAGCCTCCTGAATGGCTTGCTGGCCGCGGCGCCGGGTCTCGGCAGCGGCGGCCCCAAAGCCCAGCGGCGACGTCTGCCCGGACAGACACCGCGCACCCAGATTAGAGGTGAGCAGAATAATCGTGTTGGAAAAATCCGCCCGGCGTCCCTGGGAGTCGGTCAAATTGCCGTCCTCCAAGATTTGCAGCAGCAGGTTCTGGATGTCGCTGTGCGCCTTTTCGATTTCATCAAATAAGACAACACTGTACGGGCGGCGGCGTACGGCCTCGGTCAGCTGGCCTCCCTCGTCGTGGCCGACATAGCCCGGCGGCGCGCCGAGCAGCCGCGCGACGGTATGCCGCTCCATATACTCCGACATGTCAAAGCGCAGCAGGGCTTTTTCGCTGCCGAACCAGCATTTTGCCAGCGTGCGTGCCAGCTGGGTCTTGCCGACGCCCGTCGGCCCGAGGAACAGCATAGCTCCTATGGGCCGCCCGCTCTCCCGCAGGCCGGTGCGGCTGCGTCGGATGGCGGATGCCACGGCGGCCACGGCCTGCGGCTGGCCGATGACCTCGGCGGCAAGGCGCTGTTCCAGATTGGCAAGACGCTCTCTCTCGGCTTCGCCCACGCGCTCTGCGGGCACACCGCTGGCCTTGCTGACGACCCTTGCAATATCGGCGGGGGTCAGTGCCCGGCGGTTCCCGCTGGCATCGGCAATGCGGCGGGCCGCGGCGGCTTCGTCCAGCAGGTCAATGGCCTTGTCGGGCAGATACCGCCCGGGCAGGTAACGCACGCTCAGCTCCACCGCGGCGTGGATGGCCTCGGGCGGGATGCTGACACCGTGGTAGCGCTCATACCGCGGCATCAGTCCGGCCAGAATCGTTTCCGCGGCAGCAGGGGTAGGCTCCTCGACCATGACCCTTCCAAAGCGGCGCTCGAGCGCGGAATCCTTCTGGATGGTTTTGCGGTATTCCTCAGGCGTAGTCGCGCCGATAAGCTGAATTTCGCCTCGTGCCAGCATCGGCTTTAAGATGCTGGCGGCGTCAATGGCTCCCTCCGCCGCCCCGGCCCCGGCAATGAGGTGGATTTCATCGATAAACAAAATCGTTGAGCGGTCACGGTACAGTTCTTCCAACAGGTTCTTGAACCGCTCCTCAAAGTCACCGCGGTATTTGGTGCCCGCCACAAGGCTGGCCATATCCAGTGCCAGCAGACGGCGGCCCTTGAGCGCACGGGGCACACGATCCGTGGCAATGCGCTGGGCCAGCCCTTCGGCAAGGGCGGTCTTGCCCACGCCCGGCTCCCCCACCAGACAGGGGTTGTTCTTCTGGCGGCGGCACAGGATCTCCACCATGCGGTCCAGCTCTGCTTCCCGGCAGAACACCGGGTCCAGTTCCCGTTCCGCAGCACGGCGGGTCAGATCCCGGCAATACTTATCACTGGCGCGGCTGCCGCGCGGCGCACTGACCGTGGTCCGCATCTGATACGGCAGTACGAACTGCCCGGACAGCTGGCGGCACTCCCGCACGGCATCTGTGAGCTGCACGCCCATGGATGCCAGCAGGATGCCTGCTGTGCAGCCGTCATCCTCCAGCATGGCGCAGAGCAGATGTTCCGGCTCGGCCCGGTTCAGGTGCGCGTTCTGTGCCCCGATGATGGCGTAATCCATGGTGCGCTTGAGGTCCGGCGCAAGAGCGTAGCGATCCAGATGCAAAGCCGGTGCGCGGCGGCTCTCGGCCAGCTGACGGCGCACCTCCGGTTCCCGGATCTGCTTGCCCTCCAGAAACCGTGCTGCCGCCCCGTGATCCTGCTGCAGGATCGCCAGCAGCAGGTGGCCGGTATCGGCTTTTTCGCAGCCAAGGTTCCCGGCAAGCTCCACCGCACTGCGCAGCAGCTGATCCGACTCGTGCGAAAAGCCTTTGTACCCGCCAAAGCCAAGTTTTTCCCAAATACTCATTTGCCCGCTCCTTGCTGATGAAATTCGTTTTCACAAGAAGTATAGCCCCGAAGCACAGAAAAAAAACATCTCTTTCTGTCGGGATGGGAAAACAAAAAGGAGATACCCGCAGGCATCTCCCCTTCGCTGTTTGATTTTTCAGTCCATTTCGGCCAGAGCCTTTTTCAGGTTCTTGGCGATCTGGTCCGGGCAGCTGGTGCTGCGGAAGCCGCACAGCGTGCCGTCCAGACGGGCAATGGCATCCTCTGCCTTCATGCCGGTAAGCAGCTGGCAGATGCCCTTCAGGTTGCCGTTGCAGCCGCCGACGACCTCAATGGAAGCAATGGTGTGGTCATCGTTCAGCACAAAGTTGGTCTGCTTGGAGCAGGTACCCTTGTTCGGGAAGGAAAATTCCTTACTCATGGTCTTTACGTCCTCTCTCTTTTACGTTTTTCGGCGATGGCGCGCAGCTGCGCTGCGGCTTCGTCCGGTGCGGTACAGGTGCCGATGGGGTGGGGGTGCTTGTGGTTGCGGCCATGGAAGTCCGTACCCGCAGTAGCCACAAGGCCGTACTGTTTGCACAGGGCAAGGCACTCGGCGCTATCCTCCGGGCTGTTGCTGGGGTGGTACACCTCTATGCCGTCCACTGCGCCCTCTGCTGCCAGCTCCCGCAGCAGGGGCATACTTTTATACACCGTGGGGTGGGCAAACACCACCGCGCCGCCGCTTGCCTTGGCGGTAGCCAGCACCTGCCGCACCGGCAGATACTCCGGCGAGTGCAGCACGATGCCCCGGGGGTTCCACCCGAACAGCTTGTGGTAGGTCTCGCCGTAGATGCTGCCATCGGTCAGACCCAGCAGTTCCAGTGCCTGCATCAGCCCGCTTTTGAACAGCACCCCGCTGGCCTTTGTGGTCTCCCATGCAAGGTCGGTGGTAAACTGCGGGTACAGCTGCTCCAGCTCCTTTGCGCTCTGCAAAGCGCAGGCGTTGCGGCGCTCCTTCATGATGGCGCAATGCTCCCGCAGCGCCGGGCAGTCCACGTCCGGGTAGTAGCACAGCAGGTGCACCCGATGCTGCCGATCAAAGTCATAGCCGGTCAGCTCCACGGCGGGAATCAGCTCTACCCCGTCCTGCCCGGTGTGGGCATAGGCGTACTGGGCGCTGAGCAGGGTATCGTGGTCCGAAAGGGCGATGGCGTGCAGCCCGGTGCGGGCAGCGATGGACGCCAGCCGCTCGATGGGCACAGCACCGTCTGAGCAGGTGGAATGGATATGCAGGTCACAGGACATAGCGGGTTACTTCCTTAGTGCTTATAGAAATTGATCAGGCAGCCATCAGCCAGGATCTGGCGCTCGTCGGTGGTGAGCGGAGCCATGTACAGCTCAAACTCCTTGACGGTATCGCCCAGAACGTAGGCCTTGATGTTCTGCAGGTCGCCCTTGAGTACTTCCCGCACATTGGGGATGAGCACATAGTCCCCCAGACCAAAGGGGGTGGCACCTGCCAGCTGCAGGGGCAGCATACCCCAGTTGATGAGGTTAGAGCGGTAACGCTTGGTAGCGTACTCGGTTACGATATTGGCACCGGCACCCAGCACACGCTGGCAGCTGGCGGCCTGCTCGCGGGCAGAGCCGTCGCCGGGCTTGACCGCAAAGATGGTAGAGGCAATCTGGATATCGTTCCAGTTCAGCTGCTCGCAGCCGGGCACGGCGTTCACCTTTGCCAGCAGAGCAGCATCCCCTGCACCGGCACGGCGGGCGTTCTCTTCGGCCTGCACAGCCTTGGCGCGGCCCACATACTCCGGGTCCTTGCGGCTGAGGGTGAACTCGGCCAGACCCAGGGGGTTAGAGCGGTAAGAAGAGGTCTCACCGGAGGGGATCAGTTCGTCGGTGGTGGTGACAGGGTCGGTGATATAAGAAGCTACCTTCAGCAGCAGGTTGTCGCCCAGCGGTGCGATTTCCGGCCAGTCCTTGATGTTGGGGCCAAACTTGAGCAGGGCATCGTAATCGCCCTTGCCAAAGCCTTGATACACGCGGGTGTCGTAGCTGGAAGCATCGTACTGGTACTCCGGCACGGTGGGATCATAGTCAATGTCGGTGGCGGGGGTTAGGATGCCGCCGTTTGCGGTGGTGGCTGCAATGCTGCGAGCATCCATCAGTGCCACACCGGACAGCTGGCCGCTGCCGGGCTTGGAGCCCTCGCGGCTGGGGAAGTTGCGGGTGGTGTGACGGATGGACAGTGCACCGTTGGCGGGCACATCGCCTGCGCCGAAGCAGGGGCCGCAGAAGGCGGTGCGGATGGTAGCGCCGCTAGCCATCAACTCGCCAATGACGCCGGTGCGCACCAGTTCCATCATGATGGGCTGACTGCCGGGGTAAACGCTCAAGGCGTAGTCGCCGCAGCCGCCGGTATGACCCTTGAGGATGGAAGCAGCCTCGTAGATGCTGTCGTACAGACCGCCTGCGCAGCCTGCAATAACGCCCTGATCCACACGCAACTTACCGTTTTCGATCTTGCTGCACAGGTCCAGCTGCACGTCCTTGCGGCCGATCAGCTTCTGCACATCCTGTTCGCAGGCGTGGAGGATGTCCTCCAGGTTTGCGTTCAGCTCCTCAATGGTAAAGGCGTTGGAGGGGTGCATGGGCAGGGCGATCATGGGACGGATGGCAGAAAGATCCACCTCCACCACGCCGTCATAGTAGGCAAGGTCTGCCGGTGCAAGCTTTTTATAGTCTGCTGCACGGCCATGCACTGCCAGAAAACGCTGGGTGACTTCATCGGTCTCCCAGATGGAGGACAGGCAGGTAGTCTCGGTGGTCATGGCATCAATGGCGTTGCGGGTATCCTGCCGCAGGGAGGCAATGCCAGGGCCCACGAACTCCATGACCTTGTTTTTGACGTAGCCGCTCTTGAACAGCTTGCCCACAAGGGCAATGGCTACATCGTGGGGGCCGCAGCCCGCCGGCAGACTGCCGGTCAGGTAGATGGCCACCACGCCCGGGCGGGCAACATCATAGGTGCGGCCCAGCAGCTGCTTTGCCAGCTCGCCGCCGCCTTCACCGATAGCCATGGTGCCCAGTGCGCCGTAGCGGGTGTGGGAGTCCGAGCCAAGGATCATTTTGCCGCAGCCCGCAAAGCGCTCGCGCATATACTGGTGGATGACTGCCATGTGCGGGGGCACAAAGATGCCGCCGTACTTTTTGGCAGCGGACAGGCCAAAGCGGTGGTCGTCCTCGTTGATAGTGCCGCCCACAGCACACAGGCTGTTGTGGCAGTTGGTAAGCACATAAGGAATGGGGAACTTTTCCAGCCCGGACGCACGGGCGGTCTGGATGATGCCCACAAAGGTGATGTCATGGCTTGCCATGGCATCAAACTTGATCTTCAGGTTCTCGGCATCGCCGCTGGTGTTGTGTGCCTGCATAATATTGTAGGCCATGGTACCGGTCTTAGCCGCGGCAACGGCAGCGGCATCAAAGCCCTTTGCTGCCAGTGCTGCGGGTGCATTGCCATCTGCGGGCACCCACTCTCCGCGCGCATAGTACGCACCGCCGGTGCTGCATTTGATCATATCCAACATCTCGATTCGCCTCTCTTTTTGTATTTTCCCGCCCGCCGCAATTGCGGGCATTGCCCCGGCAGTGCGGGGTCACCCCTGCCCTGCCCTGTTACGGCAAAGCCGTATTTACTTGTTATTATAGCATGAAAGGGCGAAAAGAAAAAGCATTTTTTATGAACCCTTACTGCACCTTTGCGGCGGCTTCCTGCTGCTTTTCCTTTTGCAGTCTGCGGAACACCACAAAATAGGCCGGGATCAGGAAGAAGCAGGCAAAGAGCCATGCCACCGGGCTTGCGATGCAGGCGGCAAAGTAGCCCCACAGCGGCACGAACCAGAAGCCCACCATGGCGCGGGCGATCATCTCGGCCACACCGGCAAACATGGCAAGGCCGGAGTGCCCCAGGCCCTGAATGGTGTAGCGGTAGATGATAAGCACTGCCAGCGGGATGTAGAACACACTGTTCCAGAAGATGAAGTCCTGCGCATTGGCCATAATGGCGGTCTCGCCTGCATCCAGAAACAGGCCGATCAGGGGCTTGTCCAGCACGCGCAGAATGAGGAAGGAGGCCACGCTGTACACGCAGCCGATGCCCAGTGCGGTGTTCACGCCGCGGTTCACGCGGCCCAGATCCTTCGCGCCCATATTCTGGCTGGTGTAGGTGGTCATGGCAGTGCCGATGCTCTCCAGCGGCACGCTGAGGAACTGCGCAGCCTTGCCGCCGGCGGTCTGCGCGGCTACGATATCGCTGCCCAGACCGTTCACCGCGCCCTGCAGCACCACGCTGCCGATGGCAGTAATACTGCACTGCAGACCCATGGGGAGGCCCATGGCGCAAAGCTTTGCGCAGTGCGGAGCGCTGATGCGCCCTTCTTCCTTATTCCAGCGCAGTTCCGGGTAGTGGCGCATGATGTAAATAAGGCTGCCGATGCCTGCCACAGCCTGACTGAACACGGTGGCAAAAGCCGCGCCGAACACGCCCATGTTGAACAGGATGATGCAGGCAAGGTCCAGCCCGATGTTCAGCACGCTGGCCACCAGCAGGAAATACAGCGGGCGCTTGCTGTCGCCCAGTGCACGCATCAGGGCGCTGGTCACATTATAAAGCAGCGTGAAGGGGATGCCTGCAAAAATGGTGCGGATATAGATATCCGCAAGGTCGATGATGTCAGCCGGGGTGTTCGTCCACACCAGCACAAGATGGGTCATTGCCACCGTAACGATGGTAAGCACCGTGGCAAAGGCGATGGACAGCCACACGGTATTGGCGGTGTAGCGGCGCATCTCGTGGTGGTCGTGGGCACCGAAGGTCCATGAGATGGGGATGGAAAAGCCGCAGGCAATGCCGTTGACAAAGCCCAGCACCAGATAGTTCAGGCCGCCCACGCTGCCTACCGCTGCCAGCGCTTCCACGCCCACGAACCGCCCCACGATGATGGTATCGGCCAGATTGTAGAACTGCTGGAACAGGCTGCCCAGCATCAGCGGCACAGCAAAGGCAAGCAGCAGCTTCAGCGGGCTGCCCTGCGTCATATCTTTGGTCATGGAAATATACCTCCTGCCCACACAAAAAAGATGGATGTTCGCATTTTTGCCGTGAAAAACGCCCTGCCGGAAAAGCGGCAGGACGTTGATAAAGATTCATGAGTGGTATTATAGCGGAGCAGCGCCGGTTTTACAAGACTTGGTTTGCATCAACATTTCCATTTTTTTGCCCAAAGAATTGGTGATTTTGCTCATTCCGCGTAGTGTGCCAAGAACTGTTTGGTGCGCTGTTCCCGCGGGTGGTCGATCAGCTGCTTTGCAGGGCCTTCCTCCACCACCACGCCGCCGTCCATAAACAGGATGCGGTCGGCCACATCCCGGGCAAAGTGCATCTCGTGGGTCACGATGATCATGGTGGTCTTGCGGTCGGCCAGCTCCCGCAGCACCCGCAGCACCTCGCCGGTCAGTTCCGGGTCAAGGGCGCTGGTGGGCTCGTCAAAGCAGAGGATGTCCGGGTGCAGCGCCAGCGCCCGGGCAATGGCCACCCGCTGCTGCTGCCCGCCGGAAAGCTGGTGCGGGTAGTGGTCTGCCCGCTCCGAAAGCCCCATCTGCGCCAGCAGTTCCCGCGCCTGCTGTTCCAGCTGGGCGTGCATCGCCTTTTTGTTGGCGCGGTAGTCCGGACGCTCCTTTGCCAGCAGCTCCCCTGCCAGCATCACGTTCTGTAAGGCGGTATACTGCGGGAAGAGGTTGAAGTTCTGGAACACCAGCCCGAAGTGCAGTCGCTTTTTGCGGATCTCTCTCTCCCGCTGTGTGGCGGGGTCGGCGGCGTCCCACATGGTCTCGCCGTTCACCCGGATGCAGCCGGTGTCCGGCCGCTCCAGAAAGTTCAGGCAGCGCAGCAGGGTGGTCTTGCCGGAGCCGGACGAGCCGATGATGGCCAGCGCCTCGCCCTGCTCTAAGGTAAGAGAAATGTCCTTTAAGACCTTTGTATCTCCGAAATTTTTGCCAATGCCGGAGGCCTCCAGTAATGCCATATTCTTAAAAACCTCCTCAGCAGCGGAAATAATCCAGTTTCTTTTCAGCCCAGTTGAACAACAGGGTGAGCGCACCTACGAACACAAGGAAGAACAGCGCCGTGGAGAACAGCGGCCAGATCAGACCTTTTGCGCTGTACTCCTTGGCCATCATGATGATCTCCTTGTTGGCGATGGTGTTGGCCAGCGAGGTGTCCTTGACCAGGGTGATGATCTCGTTGCCCATGGGCGGCAGGATGCGCTTGATCACCTGCAGCAGCGTCACCTTAAAAAAGATCTGGGGCTTGGTCATGCCCAGCACCTGGCCGGCCTCGGTCTGGCCCTTGGGCACTGCCTCGATGCCGCCGCGGTAGATCTCGGAGAAGTAGCAGGCATAGTTGATGGCAAAGGCCACCACCGCCGCCACCATGCGGCCGCCGGAGCCGGAGGGCCAGGGGTTCGCCATGCCCAGCAGGCCGGGGCCCAGATAGATGACGATGATCTGCAGCATGAGCGGCGTGCCGCGGATGACCCACACAAAGGTCTTGACCGCGCCGGACAGCACCCTGCAGCGGCTCATGGAGCCAAAGGCCACCACAAGCCCCAGCGGCAGCGCAAACAGCAGCGTCAGGGCAAACAGCTCACAGTTGAGCAGGAACGCGCCGGAAAGGCGCCCAAGGATCACAGACACAACAACACACCCATCACATCAGATTTTTTAAACGGTCAACAGGCTCGCCCTCTCAGGCGCTTACGCGCCAGCTCTCCCAAAGGGAGAGCCAAGAACACAGCGGCAAGGCCCTTGCCTCCCCCTTTGGGGGAGGTGGCATTGCGCAAGCAATGACGGAGAGGGCGAGGACGCTAAAACCAACGTTATCCTTTTTATTTCTCAGTCCGCCAGGGCCAGATCGTACTTGTCGGACAGGGCCTGCATGGTGCCGTCCGCCTTCAGCTCGTCAAAGGCGGCATCCACGGCGGCGGCCGCGTCGCTGCCCTTGCGGAAGGCCACGCCGTATTCCTCGGCGTTCAGCTCGTCCACGATCTTCAGGCTGGCGTAGTCGGTGCCCGCGCCGATCATGGCATTGGCCAGGGTCAGGTCCAGCACAGCGGCATCGGCGGTGCCGGCGGCCACTTCCATCAGGCAGTCGGTCTGTACGCTCTTGGAGACGTAGTCGGCCTTGGCCAGGTTCTCGTCACCCTGAATGGCGGCTTCACCGGCGGAACCGGCCTCGGCCACCACGGTCTTGTCCGCCAGATCGGCGGTGGAGGTGTAGTCGGTGCCATCCTTCACCACAACGACCTGTGCGTTCTTGGCGTAGGCCTTGGTGGTGGCGGTGTTGGCCATGATGTCCTCGGTGAGGGTCATGCCGTTCCAGATGCAGTCGATGCTCTTGGCGTCCAGCTCCACCACCTTGGTGTC
>ENA-UEQK01002440-UEQK01002440.1-human-gut-metagenome-genome-assembly--contig:-NODE-2440-length-9978-cov-5.344612_pt1 | contig 9978 bp, 4 predicted proteins | sample MGYA00242939_ERZ507942 | MGnify/ENA primary metagenome ERZ507942 (study PRJEB26167, sample SAMN06115485) | human gut metagenome | host: Homo sapiens | place: China:Chongqing | collected 2015-03-30... | reverse complement strand
AGCCTGCTCGAATTGCCGAGGCGAGAAATGGACGAAAGAAATTCAACGTTTTCGCTAAGCCAAATGAGCAGAGCCGCGCTTGCGCGAGCCGTGCCATGGCGAGAAACGGACGAAAGAAATCCAACTTAAACACTTACCATTTAACCTTACACCAATGAAAAAACTGCTACACCCGTTAACGAGACTGCTGCTGGCAGTCGGTCTCTCTGCATTCAGTGTAGTCGCATTCGCCCAGAAGGCCGTCGCTAACGGAATCGTCACCGATGCGGAAGGGGCGCCGCTGGTCGGAGCGACCGTAATCGTCATGCAGAATGCCCGGCCCGAGGGGGGGGGAACTACGACCAACACCGAAGGTAAATTTACCGTAAACGCCTCCCAAGGCCAACAACTGGCGGTTTCCTACATCGGGTATCGGGAAGCGACCGTAGAGGTCACCTCGAAAACCTTTTACGAGATCGCTCTTCAAAGCGACAGCGAACAGATCGACGATGTCGTCGTCGTCGGTTACGGCACCCAGAAAAAAGTCAACGTCACGGGTTCGGTATCGACGATCGATGCCTCGACCTTCGAAAAGCGTCCGGTCGTTTCGGCATCGGTCGCCTTGCAGGGTATGGCTCCGGGCGTGACCGTCACCACGCCGTCGGGCGCCCCGGGTGCCGACGGTGGTGCCATCCGCATCCGCGGTATCAATTCGTTCGGCGGCAGCTCGACCGCCCCGCTGGTGCTCATCGACGGGATCGAGGGCAGTCTGGACAGCGTCGATCCCGTACTCATCGAATCCATCTCCATCCTCAAAGACGCAGCGTCGTCGTCGATCTACGGTTCGCGCGCGGCCAACGGCGTCATTCTGGTGACGACCAAACGCAGCTCGACCGAACGCTTCACCGTCACCTACAAGGGAACCGTCGGCTGGCAGTCGCCTACCGACCTGCCCGAAACGGTCAACGCACTCGAATACCGCGAGCTGACCAACGCCATGAACCTGCAAGACGGCAACGCCCCGACCTACGACGACGAGTCGATGGCGCTTTACCGCAAGAACATGGGCAAGGATCCCGACCTCTATCCCAATACCGACTGGCAGGATGCCGTCCTCACCGGCTCGGGCCTCTCGCACAGCCACACCGTTTCGCTCGGCATCGGCAGCGAACGCGTGCGGATGCTCACCACGCTGGGCTATGTCGATCAGAACGGTATCATCGAGACTACCGATTTCCAGCGCTACACGTTCCGCAACAACGCCGACGTCAAGTTCAACGACAAGCTGTCGATGAAACTCGATCTCTCGTTCTCGAACGGCGACCGCCGCTCGTCGCCCTACCAGGGAACGATCTTCAACTACATGAACACCCGTTCGGCCGACATCCCCAACCAGTTCTCGACGGGACTCTACAACGGCCTGGGCCTGCAAGGCAACAACCCCGTAGCGCTGATGCTCGAAGGCGGCCAGAACAAGAACAATACACTGCGTCTGTCGGGGGCGATCACGCTGACCTACGAACCGGTCGAATGGCTCTCGCTGCAAGGAATGCTGGCACCGCGCTACGCGACCACCAACAAACACAACTGGAAGAAGCCCGTCACGACCTATCAGGACATGGAGGGTACGGCCACGCTCACCTCCACTCCCTACGCCACGCTCACCGAATCGGGATCGCGCGCCTTCTACGGCAACTACAACTTCCTGATGACCTTCAAGAAGAATTTCAGCGGCCATGACCTGAAACTCATCCTCGGCGCCGAACGCAACACCTACGACTACAAGTACCTTTCGGCCTACCGCCAGGTCTTCAACTACCCCGACTACGATCAGATCGACGTGGGCGAGATCGAGAACATGGACAACAGCGGCCACCGCTACGAATGGGCCATCCAATCCTACTTCGGCCGTCTGAACTACAACTTCAAGGAGCGTTACCTGCTCGAAGCCAACCTGCGTATCGACGGTTCGTCGCGTTTCAGCAAATCCAACCGCTGGGGCTACTTCCCGTCGGTATCGGGCGCCTGGCGCATCTCGGAGGAGCCGTTCATGGAGAACGCCAAGCACATCCTCGACGGGCTGAAAATCCGTGCATCCTACGGAACGCTGGGTAACCAGAACCTCGCCGGCGGCGATGCGGCCAGCTACTATCCCACCACGCCGAACCTCGCGCTGGGGCATATTTCGATGAACGGCACGCCGGCGTCGCTCGTAACGCTCAACACGCTGGCCAACCCCGACATCAAGTGGGAGACCACGACGATGCTCGACGTGGGCGTCGACGTCACGCTCTTCTCGAAACTCAACATCACGGCCGACTGGTACCGCAAGAACACCGACGACATCCTGATGAAACTCGACATTCCGGCCGGCGTGGGTCTGAACGCCCCCTACCAGAACGCCGGCAAGGTGCGCAACACCGGCTGGGAACTCAGCATCGGGTACAACAACCGCTGGCGCGACTTCACCTTCGGCGTACAGGCCAACGTCTCGGACGTCAAGAACGAGATCGTCGACATGCGCGGCAAAACCTCGACCAGCGGCGTACTGCGCAATCAGGAGGGCTATTCGATCGGCAGCATCTACGCCCTCGAAAGCCTCGGTATCATCCGCACGCAGGAGGAGGCCGACTGGGTCAACGCCAACTGCCCGCAATTCAAGGAGACGGTTCAGATCGGCGACATCCGTTATGCCGACATCGACGGCAGCAACACGATCGACGAAAACGACAAGACCATCGTCGGCAGCACGATCCCCCGCTACACGTACAGTCTCAATCTCGACTTCGGCTGGAAGGGGCTTCGCCTGAGCATGCTGTTCCAGGGCGTCGGCAAGACGGACGGTTATCTGAACACCTACTACGTCATGCCGAGCAACCAGGGCGGTACGTTCCGCAAGGAGCACATCGACTTCGCCTGCGCCGCGAATCCCGGCGGCGTGACGCCCCGTCTGACGAGCGCCAACAAGAACAACTGGTACGACTCGTCGTTCTGGATGAAGAGCGCCGCCTACCTGCGTCTGAAAAACATCCAGCTCGGCTACGACCTGCCCAAAAGCTGGATGCGCAAGATCGGACTCAAATCGGCCTACGTCTACGTCAACGCGCAGAACCTCTTCACGGCTACCAATTTCTGGGACGGTTACGATCCCGAAGTGGGTTACGACGGCGACGCCAGCGGCGATTTCGACCTCGTCAAACTCGGTTCGGCGAACAACTATCCCCAGGTAAAACTCGTCACGATCGGACTCGATCTCAAATTCTAATGCGGAAACCAACCATGAAAAAGATCATATTAGGTGCAGCGCTGTGCGGACTCCTCGCCGCAGGCTGCTCGCTCGACAAGAGCTATCTCAACGGCCCGAACGCATTGACCTTCCCCGCATCCAAAGCGGAGGTGGAGGCGGGCGTATTCGCCGCCTACAAGGGTCTGACGCTGATCGACGCCTCTTCGACGCCCTTCCCCGGCATCCAGGACAACGCCAGCGACATCGGCGCATCGCGTCTCAACGCCGCCAACTACAACTACCAGCAGCAGTCGAAACTTCCCACCGACAACGCATGGGTCGAAAAGGTCTACAACAACATCTACAAGACCGCGGCCCGCGCCAACCTCGTGCTCGACGGCATCGACAAGGTGCGCGATCTGATGAGCGAACAGGAGTACAACATGTACAAGGCCGAACTGCTGCTCACGCGCGCTTACGTCTACGAATGGGGCTGCCAGCTCTACGGCGACATTCCCTACATCGATCACGTGCTGGGGCTGGGCGACAGCTACACCCGCACGCCGCGCGCCGAAGTCATCGACAAGATTCTCAACGAGGATCTCAAAGACGAGATGCTCGACTTCCTGCCGCTGCGGCACAACAAGGCGACCTACGGTTCGACCCGTCTGGGCCGCGTGGGCGCCTACGGACTCAAAGCCCGCATCTGCCTGAACTGGGGATTCTTCGAAGAGGCCGCCAAATATGCCGACAAGGCGCTCACGCTGGCCAAGGATGCCGGCTACGCCCTCGAACCCTACGATACGCGCTTCTGCGGCGAAGACTACACCAAGGGCGAACCCAGTGCGACGAACCTCTTCGGCCTGAGCGGCCACGCCAACAGCGACGAATGGATCTGGGCCTTGCAGTACAACGCCATGATATCGGGCAACCAGCACAACGCCGGATACTACGCCGCACCGCGCATCGCCGGAGGCTGCTCTTATTTCAGCCCCACGCAGATGTTCATCGACGCGATCCAGTGCACCGACGGCAAATCGATCGCCGAATCGCCGCTGTTCGACTACAAGGAGCCCTGGAAAAACCGCGATCCCCGTCTCGACCTCTTCTGCGTGCGACCGGGTTCGCGCGTGCTGGGAATGCAGTTCGAAACCAACCCCTCGGTTCAGAAGATCATGAACTACAACGACAAGGAGGAGGGTGTGCTGGTGGCCAATTCGGAGGCCTACGGCACCAAGTCGGAGTACGGCGCCAACGGATCGAAGGGCCCCTGCGGCTATCTGTGGCGCAAATACCTCGACATCGAGGAGTACAGGACCAACAACGGATTCGGCACCAAGTCGGTCTGCACGCTGAGCTATCCGCTCATGCGTCTGGCCGAATTGTACCTGATCCGCGCCGAGGCCAACATCGAATGGGCGGGCGGCGATCTGGGCGTCGCCAAAGCCGACATCGAGACCATCCGCGGCCGCGCCCACATGCCCGTACTGACGGTATCGGACCGCAACGGGCTGCGTTCGGCACTGCGTTACGAGCGCATGGTCGAGTTGTGCAACGAAGGATTCCGCTGGTTCGACATCCGACGCTGGGGCATTGCCGAAGAGGTGATTTCGGGAACGCTCTACGCTCCGGCATCGGACGGTTCGATGTCGAACGCCATTCCTACGATCGACGAAAACTGGCACGTGACCTACAAGGGCGACACCTTCGACGGAAAGAAGATCAACCTGCGCAAATTCATCGACATGGCCTTCGACCCGATGAAGGATTACCTGTGGCCGATCCCCGAAAGCGAGCGCATCGCCCTGCCGCAGATCACGCAAAACCCCGGCTACGCGGGTTTCGCAGCGGAATAACCGATTCAAACATGCTGATATGACTTCGATACTGAAATACCTGAACCGCGCATTGCTCGTGCTGCTGCTCGCCGCTTTCGCCGCCTGCTCGGACAACGAGGGCGGAAACGAATCGAACGGCAACGGCGACGACGGCAATACCGAAACGCCCGCCGACGGCGACACCTACGGCTACATCAAGGATACGAACGGCAATCCCGTCGAAGGGGTGGTCGTAAGCGACGGATACTCCTGTACGGCCACCGACGCCGAAGGGCGTTACGCACTCACGCGCAACGCCGACGCGGGCTTCGTCTTCTATTCGCTGCCGTCGGCTTACAAGGTGAGCGTCGACAAGACCTACAAACTCCCCCGCTTCTTCGCCCGGCTCCAAGCCGGAACGGCGCGCTACGACTTCACGCTCGAAGCGCTCGCCGCACCCGAAAAGCGGTTCGACCTGATCTGCATCGGCGATCCCCAGATCAACGAGGCGTCGCATGCCGTGCGTTTCAAGGAGGAGGCCGGAAGAGAGATCCGCGAATACGCGGCCTCGGCCGGCGTTCCCTGCTACGGCATCACGCTGGGCGACCACGTCAACAACAAATGGACGCTGTTCACCAACATGGTCGTCGCCCTGCAACCGGAGCAGACGGGAGTGCCCGTCTTCGCCACGATCGGAAACCACGACCACGAATTCCCGACGGCCGACGAAAAGGCGGCACGGGCGAAATACGAGAGTTATTTCGGGCCGGTCGACTACTCGTTCAACCGCGGCGACGTACACGTGGTCTCGATGGACAACGTCATCCACAGCTGCAAGGCCAGCGCCGACTACGAAGGCGGATTCACCGCCGCACAGTACGCGTGGCTCAAACAGGATCTGAGTTTCGTGCCGAAGGACAAGATGGTGATCCTCTGCGTACATATTCCGTTCCGCGGCGGCTGGGGCACGAACAGCGCGCACGCCGATGCGGACAAATACTACGACGAGGTGCTGGATCTGCTGTCGCAGTACGAATATGCGGCGATCATGTCGGCCCACACCCACTCGAACATCAACTACATCCACCGAAAGAACGGCAAGGAGATCTTCGAGCATGTCACGGGCACCACGTGCGGCGCATGGTGGCGTTCGACCGTCTGCACCGAGGGTACGCCCATCGGATTCGGCCTCTACCGGATCGACGGCAACCGCATGGAGGAGTGGGCCTACCGTTCGGTTCGTCACGACGAACAGTTCCAGATCCGCCTCTACCGCGCCTCCGACACCTTTGTCGGCGGTGCCAAATACCGTTTCAAACAGACGGGCGCCGACCAGATCGTAGCCAACATCTGGAACTGGGATCCCTCGTGGACGGTCAACGTCTACGAAAACGACGTACTGAGCGGCCAGATGACACGCAACTCCGACATCGACGCATGGACCGTAGCCTACCATATCGGGTTGCTGAACAACACGGACAGCTACCGCAAGTCGTCCGACCACATGTTCTACTACACGCTCAAAAACCCCGCTGCGGCCGTGCGCGTCGAGGCGATCGACCGCTTCGGCAACAAGTACGAACAGACGGTCTTCACCGATCCGGCGGAGCACCCCGGCGATTTCCATGCCGATTTCTAACATTCAAACCGACGAAACCTACACACCTATGAAAAAGTATCTGTTTCTTACGCTCCTCGCCGCGGCATTTCTGGCAGGAGGGGGATGTTCTTCCAGCGATGACGACGGATGGGGAGTCATCGAACTGGCCAGCCCGAAACTGAAAGTTACCACCGAACTGGCGACGGCGACCGTCACGTGGGACGCCGTCGCGAAGACCGCCGGCTACGCCTATGCACTGGACGGCGCCGCGGACTATACTTCGGTCGATGCAGCCACGACCACCGTAACGCTTACTGCACTTGCGGAGGGCGGCCACACCTTCCGACTCAAAGCCGTCGGCGATCTCGACCACACGACCGATTCGGCCGAGCGGACGATCGACTTCGAGATCGATCCCACACTTCCGCAACCCGCGCCCACCTACGTCAAGGGCGACGAGACCGGCAGCGTCGTCGTCTCGTGGCCGGCCGTCAAGGGCGCTGCGGGCTACGCCTACAAGTTCGGCGAAGCCGCATCGTTCACCGAGGTCGGCGCCGACGTGCTCTCCGTCACGCAGAAGGGTCTCAGCGCCGAAGAGCCGATCCGCTTCACGATGTACGCCGTCGGACAACTGCCCGACTCGAAGGATTCGGAGCCGGTAAGCCTCACCTTCCAGCTCGTCGACACCTCGGAGGGCGTCTGGGTTCGCAAGAGCAACGGCGAACTGTTCGAACTGACCGAAAGCGAAGCGAAGATCTACACGGGGACGGTCTCCGTCAGCGCCGCCGATTCGTTCGAGATACTCGTCGAGAACGTTCCCCACGGCTTCCTGTCGTACAGCGGCAACGGCGGCGTGGGTACGGTCAACAACGATCGGGCATGCGTCCCCTTCTACACCTATCCCGCAGCCGAATACTACGTTCGCCGCAGTCTGGGCCGCATGGCCTCCGATCCGCTCAACAAGTTCTGGATCAATCTGACGGCCGACGCCCGAATCGACCTGCGCATCGACTGCACGCAGGATCCGTTCCGCTACGACCTGCAACTCGTCGAAGCCGATGATCCCGCGTTGATACTGGCCCAATATTTCGACCTGATGGTCTACGGCGGCGACTGGATCCAGACCGGCAAGAACGCCAAAAGCGGTCGTATGGGACAATCGACCGACACGGCTCTGATCGACGGTACCGAACCGGGCGAGAAGGAGGCGTCGTATACCACTTTCGGCGCTAAGATCGCCTCGGAAGGCGAGGCATCGCCGGCCTATCTGGCCAATCGCGGACTGACGGGTTGGGGAATCGCCCACTGTTTCGAATTCCCGGGTTACATCCGTCTCTCGAATACAGCCAACTCCTCGGGAAACATGTACGGGATCCTGACCACTCCCAAACTCACGGCGCTGAGCGGCCCGACGAGCATCACGCTCACCTTCGACGCCGTGCGGTTCGCCTCGACGTCCGATATTCCCGTCAAGGTGCTGGGCGCGGGAACCATAAAGACAGCCAGCGTGCGCATCGAGGAAGGGACGGCCGAAACGGCCATTACCCCCGCAGCCGACGGACAGTCGATCGCCATCACGTCGACGCACTGTCCCAAACATGCCAACGACGACTTCAAGAAGTGGTCCTGCTTCACGCTCACGATCGACGGCGCAACGGCCGAGACGCAGATCCGCTGGGACACGACCGGCGTGGGCGCCGAGAGCAAGGACGGCCGCATCTGCCTGGACAACATCGCGATCCGCAAGAACTGACGAACGAATTGCATAACCGTCGATCGGCAGGCAGTCCCTGCCTGCCGATCGTTTTTCGAACCATCCGATCATGAAACACATCGTTTTCTTCCTGACAGCGGCGCTTCTGCTCAATGCATCGTGCGGCAGCAGCGACGAGGGCGGCAAAACGGATCCGCCCGCCGCACCCGTACCCGTCGCCCCCACCACCGAACTCGGCAAAGCCGACGAAGCGATCGAGAACCTGCAACTCAAACCGGGCAAACTCATCTCGATCAATCAGGTCAACGCCGCCAACTGCCGCCGTGCCGTGGCTGCGGGTATGTGCATTGACATCATGGCCAGCGACAAGATCGTCTTCGCCTCCGACATGACCGACGAGCGGCTCGACGGGCTGTTCGCCGAATGCGGCGAGGCGATCCGCTCGACGAAAGCCGATTTCTGGGGGCTGCATCTGCCCTATCAGACCTACGACATCTCGTCGACGAACGAAAATACGCGCGTAACGGCCGTGCTGAAACTCAAACGCCTCATCGAACTGACGATCGAACACCTGCGCCCGCAGCATTTCGTCATCCATCCCAATACCGGCACGATCCTCACGACAGGCGGAGATTTCGCCGAACGCACGGCGCAGAGCCGCAAGTCGCTGGCCGAGTTGCAGCGCCATATCGAATCGTGCAACGCACAGCACGGCACGAAAGCCATTCTGTGCGTGGAGAACTGCGCACGAAGCCTCGCCTACGACGGCGACTCGCTACTCGACCTGCTCGATGCCGAAGGGCTGGAAAAGGTACGTGTCTGCCTCGACACGGGTCACGCCCTCATTCCGCTCAACGGCAAGTACATCGACCCCGTGTGCAACGGCGACGCACTCGACGTGCTCCGCCGCATCGGCACCCGTCTGGGAACCCTGCACATCCAGCAGAACCCGGGCGCACTCGATCCGACCGATCCCAAGGACAAGCACCTCGAACCCTTCTCCGGCGGACTGATCGACTGGGGCGAATTCTACTACGAACTGCTCAAAAACAACCGCTACCGCGGCTGCTTCCTCTACGAAGTCTCCTTCAAGCAGGTCTACGACGGCGACGGCTCGACGATCGAGAGCGCCAAAAGCAACTACACGAACCTGATCTACCCGGCATTCGTCCGCACCGTCGCAGCCAAAAAGTAACCGCTGCGGGCGAATCGAAAACGGCAGCGGGCGACGTCGGATGCGTCGCCCGCTGCCATTCGTCGTGTCAATCTGTCAACGACAGGACAAAAGAGCACGACACGCTGCCATTTCGTGTCATGAATTGACAAAATTTCCGCTCGCAGGCAGTGGCACGCGGTTTGCTCCTTAGCATGTCGAATCCCGGACGGGACGGGCGAACGCCGGCATACGGAACGGCGGGACGAAGTTCCGAACGCGAGACGACGAAAACAATGTATAACCAAATAAACCTGAGGAGGACAAAATTATGATGCCTGTAATGAGAAATCAGAATTGGTTGCCGAGTCTGTTCAACGACTTTTTCGGCGACGAGTGGATGGGTATGCAGCACAAACACGCTTCGGTGCCTGCGATCAACATCATCGAGAACGAGAAGGACTTCCGTGTGGAACTGGCTGTTCCGGG
>ENA-UEQK01002437-UEQK01002437.1-human-gut-metagenome-genome-assembly--contig:-NODE-2437-length-9985-cov-6.118692_pt1 | contig 9985 bp, 7 predicted proteins | sample MGYA00242939_ERZ507942 | MGnify/ENA primary metagenome ERZ507942 (study PRJEB26167, sample SAMN06115485) | human gut metagenome | host: Homo sapiens | place: China:Chongqing | collected 2015-03-30... | reverse complement strand
AGGGAATCACCGAACAGCCAACCATCCATGAAGGCTACATTGCCCAGAATATGGAAAAGAAAGGCATGATAGCAGACCGCTGTGAAATCAACCGTCAGATTCGTGCGGATAACAAAATGCTCCGAGAATTAAAAGCAAAGGTAGCAAAACTGGCTGAAGCTGTAGAAAAGTCTATTCCAATAATAGCTGAAACGTTAGAAGCAATCCGCAATCATATGATTTTTACACAGTATCATTCACTTCATAATGAGATGCAAAAAGAAGTGATCCATGACTGGATGAATCATTTTAATCCAATACTGAATAAATACAGCACCGTTAAAAAGAAACTCAAAGCTAAAGTTACGGAACGGAAAGAACTGAATGTACAAAAGGGTAAAACCAGTATTTTGTCTATCTATGCAATGCACAATTTTGAAAAAACTTTCTTGTGAACAACTACCAAATCAAGCGAAGAGAACGACTCTTTTTCAAAAAACAGCGGACTTTTTGGTGATTGTAGCCATTTTGTAACCATTGTAAAAACACGGATTTTTACATAGCCTGAAAAAAGTTTTCGCAGACAAAAGGGGCGTTTTTGTCTAATTTTGAAAAGAATTTTCGGAAATGAGTCGTACTTTCCGGCTGAAATTGGACGCTCTGCACAGAAAACAGCGGTGATTTGTGGTGAAAGCCGCTCTTGCCAAGGAGGAAAGATTCTTTTATACTTTCATTAAGAAAGAGTCCCGGCAAAGGCGTCACAGCGGTATGTGCGGCGGAGCAGACGCGGATGCCGGGGAAAAAGTAGGAGAGAAAGCTGACATGTCTACTAATTTCTGGGAGCTGCTGCACCAGCGGCAGGACGAGCTGACCAAATCCGGGCGGATGGTGGCGGATTACCTCATCCACCATGCCGACGAGGCGCAGTATCTTTCGATCTCGTCGCTGGCGCGGGAGTGTAAGGTGGCCGAGGCGACCGTTTTCCGGTTCTGCCGGGCGCTGGGGTTCGAAGGATATCATGAGATGCGCATCGCGCTGGCCCAGGCCAATGCGACCGCTTCGCTCATCAATCAGCAGGAGCCGGAGCCGGGCACGACCACCGACAAGCTCTGTGAGCATGCGAGCGCGTTGTTCCTCACGGCCATCAATGGCACCCAGAGCGCCCTTTCACCGGATGCGGTGGACAAGGCCGTGGATCTGCTGCGGGCAGCAAGGCAGGTGTTCTGCCTGGGGCAGGGCGGCAGCATGCTGCTGGCCAATGATATCTGTGCCCGCTTTTCCAGCCTGTCCAACAAGTTCCGCACGGCAGGAGACAGCCACTTGCAGCTTCTCTCCGCCAGCCTGATGACGCCGGAGGACGTCGTGCTCTTCGTCTCCTATTCGGGCGCGACCCGCGACATGATGGAGACCCTGCGCACCGCAAAGGCATCCGGCGCAAAGATCGTCCTGCTGACCCACTACGAGGACTCGCCTGGCGCTGCGCTGGCGGACGTGGTGCTGCTCTGCGGCGCACAGGAAAGCCCGCTGGATTCCGGCAGCATCCCCATCAAGGTGTCGGTGCTCTACGTGGCCGAGGTACTGCTGCTCCGCTACATGCTGGATGACCCCAAGCAGGCCAATGATGCCCAGGATCGCACGAGCGAGGCCGTGGCCATCAAGCTGCTCTGATAGAAAAAAGGAACCCTCTCCGTCAGCCTTGTGCGCTGGGAGAGGGTTCTATTTTTGCGTTTTGAGAATATAGTGTCTCTGAGAACGCCAGATGCGGACAGGAGGAGACCATTTTGGAAAAGCAGGAACGTTTGGAAGCCACGGTCTGCCGCGAGATCGGTGCACGCACCGGCGGCGAGATCCTGATCGGAGTGGTGGGCCCGGTGCGCACCGGCAAGAGCACCCTCATCAAGCAATTCATGGAGCAGCTGGTGCTGCCTGCCATCGAGGAGGACGACGCCCGCCTCCGTGCACGGGACGAACTGCCCCAGTCGGCGGCGGGGCGCACCATCATGACGACCGAGCCGAAGTTCATCCCGGAGCACGCCGTCCCACTCCAGCTGGAGGGCGGCGGCGAGTGCCGCATCCGCCTCATCGACTGCGTGGGCTATATGGTGGAGGGGGCCATGGGCCACGAGGAGAACGAAAAGCCCCGCATGGTCAAAAGCCCCTGGTTTGAAGAAGAGATCCCCTTTGACCTTGCCGCCGAGACCGGCACCCGCAAGGTCATCCGGGATCACTCCACCATCGGCATCGTCGTCACCACCGACGGCACCATCAGCGAGATCCCGCGGGAGAACTATCTTCCCGCTGAACAGCGGGTCGTGGAGGAGCTGGAAGCGCTGGGCAAGCCCTTTGTCATCCTGCTCAACAGCACCCACCCGGACGCCCCGGAAACGCAAGCCCTTGCGGCACAGATGGAGCAGGCGTATGGGCGCAGCGTGCTGCCTGTGAGCTGCATCGACCTGGACCGCGCCGCCCTGCACGAGATCCTGCGGCGGGTGCTCTACGAGTTCCCGGTGCGGGAGCTGGATTTTGCCATCCCGCGTTGGGTCACCATGCTGGACCGGGGCCACTGGCTCCAAACGGAGATCTACACAGCCGCGCTGGATTTTTCGGAGAAGATCTCCCGCATGAAAGATGTCCCGGCCCAGAACAGCGCCGGAGCCCTTGCCAGCGATTCGGTGGAGCGCTCCACCCTCAGCGGCATGGATCTCTCGGAGGGCATCGTGCGGGTGACGGTTCTGCTCAAGCCGGATGTGTTCTACCGGGTGCTCAGCGAGCAGACCGGCCTTGCCATCGGCGATGAAGCGGGCCTGATGCCCTGCATCATTGAGCTTTCCAGAGCCAGGCGCGAATATGAAAAGATCCGCAGTGCGCTGGAACAGGTGGAAGCCACCGGCTACGGCATCGTGATGCCCACCATCGACGAGCTTTCGCTCGAAGAACCGGAGATCATCCGGCAGGGCGGGCGGTACGGTGTCCGTCTGGAAGCCAGTGCCCCCTCCATCCACATGCTCAAGGCCGTGATCCACACCGAGATCAACCCCATCGTGGGCACCGAAAAGCAGAGCGAGGATCTGGTGCAGAGCCTTCTGGGCGACTTTGAGTCCGACCCGGAACGGCTGTGGGAGTCCAACATCTTCGGCAAGAGCCTGCATGAACTGGTCAACGAGGGCTTGCAGAACAAGCTGCTGCACATGCCGCAGGAAGCCCGCGGCCGCCTGCAGGATACGCTGGAAAAAGTCATCAACGATGGATGCAGCGGCCTCATCTGTATTTTGCTGTGAACATTTCACTTCCCGCCAAACTGTGACAAAAATCTTGACATCCAGCCCGGCCCGTGGTATTATACACAAAGATAATATCGCGCGCGGGTGGTTCTGCGCATCAAATCTTTTGAGCTAGAGAGGTTATATATTATGGAACGTATCAAGACGATCGCTACTCGTGACCTGACCAAGAGCGTTGTGACCGGTGGCTGCGGCGAGTGCCAGACTTCCTGCCAGTCCGCCTGCAAGACTTCCTGCGGCGTGGCAAACCAGAAGTGCGAGAACAGCAACAAGTAATTTCTGCAAATCGGATGCCGCCTTTGCCGGGCGGCATTTTTTTATGTAACAATGGAATGGAGACTAAAATGGTACATCAGTATCAATTGAACGGCTATAACATCGTGCTGGACACCTGCAGCGGCTCGGTGCATGTGGTGGACGATGTGGCGTATGACGTCATCGCCCTGTACAAGGAGCGCTCCGCCGATGCGATCGTAGCGGCCATGCTCGAAAAGTACGGCGACCGCCCCGACGTGACCGAGGCCGACCTGCGCCAGTGTCTGGAGGATGTGGCCGCGCTGGAACAGGCGGGCAAGCTGTGGAGCCCCGATACCTACGCCGACATGGCCTTCGACTTCAAGAACCGCAACACCGTGGTCAAGGCGCTCTGCCTGCATGTGGCTCACACCTGCAACCTGAACTGCTCCTACTGCTTCGCCTCGCAGGGCCGCTATCAGGGCGACCGTGCGCTGATGAGCTTTGAGGTGGGCAAGCGCGCCATGGATTTCCTCATCGAGAACTCCGGCACCCGCCGCAACCTCGAAGTCGATTTCTTCGGCGGTGAGCCGCTGATGAACTTTGAGATGGTGAAGAAGCTGGTGGCCTACTGCCGCGAGCAGGAGAAGATTCACAACAAGAACTTCCGCTTCACCATGACCACCAACGGGATGCTGATCGACGAGGATGTGATCGACTTCTGCAACAAGGAGTGCCACAATGTCGTCCTGAGCCTCGATGGCCGCAAGGAGGTCCACGACCGCTTCCGCAAGGATTACGCGGGCCACGGCAGCTATGACGCCATCGTGCCCAAGTTCCAGGAGTTCGTCCGGAAGCGCGGCGACAAGGGCTACTACATGCGCGGCACCTACACCCACTTCAACACCGACTTCACCAACGACATCTTCCACATGGCAGACCTCGGCTTCACCGAGCTGAGCATGGAGCCGGTGGTCTGCAAGCCGGACGACCCCAGCGCCCTGACCGAGGCCGACCTGCCCATCCTGAAGGAGCAGTATGAGATCCTGGCCAAGGAGATGCTCAAGCGTGACCGCGAGGGTCGTGGCTTTACTTTCTACCATTACATGATCGACCTGACCGGCGGCCCCTGCATCTACAAGCGCATTTCGGGCTGCGGTTCCGGCACCGAGTACATGGCCGTGACCCCCTGGGGCGACCTGTACCCCTGCCACCAGTTCGTGGGCGACCCCAAGTACCTGATGGGCGACATCTGGAAGGGCGTCACCAATACGGCCGTGCGGGATGAGTTCAAGCACTGCAACGCCTACGCCCGCAAGGAGTGCAAGGACTGCTGGGCCAAGCTGTATTGCTCCGGCGGCTGCGCTGCCAACTCTTATCATGCCACCGGCAGCATTACCGGTGTGTACGAGTACGGCTGTGAGCTGTTCAAAAAGCGCATGGAGTGCGCCATCATGATCAAGGTGGCGGAGAACCAGGAACTGGCTGCTCAGGGCATCGAGGTGCCCATTGAGCTGGGTTCCACCTGCAACGCCTGCGCAGACGGCGAAGCCTGCGAATAAGCATGGACACACCCATCGTGGATTTTGTGCGCGGCTATGCACAGTCCGGCATCTCCCGGCTTCATATGCCCGGCCACAAGGGCCAGAGCCTGTTAGGCTTTGAGCCGCTGGACCTGACCGAGATCCGGGGCGCCGACGAGCTGTACGAGCCGGAAGGCATCATTGCCCAAAGCGAAGCAAACGCTACCCGGCTGTTCGGCACGCAGCACACCTATTACAGCACCGAGGGCTCGTCCCAGTGCATCCGGGCCATGCTGTGTCTGGCACTGCAGGCCGCACCCCGCACTGGAAAACGTCCGGTACTGCTGGCGGCCCGCAACGCGCACAAAGCTCTGCTGTACGCTGCCGCACTGCTGGACTTCGACATTCGGTGGCTCTGGCCTGCGGCAGAGAATGCCGGGGCGCTGTGCAGCTGCCCCATCTCCGCACAGATGCTGACAACAGCGCTGCAGGAGCTGACCGGGCAGGGGAGTAACCCTTTTGGGGTCTACGTCACCAGCCCGGATTATCTGGGCGGAATGCAGGACATCCGGGCCTTGTCGGCTGTGTGCGACACCTTTGGGGTGCCGCTGCTGGTGGACAACGCCCACGGAGCCTACCTGCGCTTTCTGCCCGGAGAGCCGCTGCACCCCATCGCACTGGGGGCGGCTATGTGCTGTGATTCAGCCCACAAGACCCTGCCGGTGGTCACCGGCGGAGCATATCTGCATCTGGGGGAGAACGCCCCGGTGCAGGAGGAAGCTGCAGTGCGCGGTGCACTGGCACTGTTCGGCTCCACCAGCCCGTCCTACCTGATCTTGCAGTCGCTGGATGCCTGCAACCGGCAGTTGACGGAAAGCTATCCCGCCGGGTTGCAGTGGTGCTGTTCTCGGCTTTCTGCTCTGCGCGGGGAGCTGAACGCGGCGGCGCAGGCGGCGGGCTGCCCGGTGCCGCTGGCATTGGACGGTCCGGGTCGGGAACCGCTGAAGCTGACGCTGGACGCTGCGGCCCTTGGCATGACCGGCACCGCGCTGGCGGATGCCTTGCGCGGCGGGCAGCTCGAGTGTGAGTATGCCGACCCGCGTTATGTGGTGCTGATGTTCACCCCCTGCAACCCACCGCAGGACTACGCGCGCCTGCGCATAGTGCTCCGGCAGTGTCTGTACAGCCTGCCCGCAGCGGGCGGGCTCCTGCAGCCGGAAGAGCTGGCTGAGGAATTTGTGGCACTGGCACAGCAGGCGCGGGCCCATTGCACCATCCGGCAGGCAGTATTTGCCCCGCAGGAGCGTATCCCGGTGCAGCAGGCGCTGGGCCGCATTTGTGCGATGCCCACGGTGTCCTGCCCGCCGGCTATCCCTATCGCGGTGAGCGGGGAAGAGATCACCCCGGCGGCACTGGAATTGATGCAGCGCTATGGCGTGACGGAAGTCTCAGTTCTGCGCAGATAAACAAAAAACAAACGGCACGATGCAGCGATGCACCGTGCCGTTTTTCTATGAAAAGAGCTTTATTCGTTCTCGTCGGATGCGGCTTCCATGGCGTTGAACCGCTCCAGGAAGCTGTGCTCCACACCCTCGGATTTATAGCCGGGCATGGTGTCCAGTGCTACCGCATGGATGCTGCGGAAGATGCTGTTCTCGATGTTGGGGTTGTCGCGCTTGAGGCGGCGCAGCAGGGTCTTGACCTCCTGCCGCTTGGAACCACCGCCGCCGTTGTCGCACATGGTGCAGTTCTCGGTAAAGCGGCAGGCGCACTGGATGAACTCCAGCTCGTTGTAGCGCTTCCAGGCCAGAATGTCCTCCTCATGGATGCAGTACATGGGCCGGATGAGGGTCATGCCGGGGAAGCTGGTGCTGTGCAGCTTGGGCGGCATGGCCTGCAGCTGAGAACCGTAGAACATGCTCATGACGGTGGTCTCGATCACATCGTTGAAGTGATGCCCCAGCGCGATCTTGTTGCAGCCCAGCTCCTTGGCCTTGCTGTACAGGTGGCCACGGCGCATCCGGGCGCAGAGGTAGCAGGGGTTCTTGTCGGTGTTGTTGGCCACGGCAAAGATGTTGCTCTCGAAAATGGTCACCGGGATGTGCAGCAGCTCGGCGTTGGATTCGATCTTCTGGCGATTGATCTCGTTGTAGCCGGGGTCCATGACTAGAAACACCAGCTCAAAGGGCACGTCGCTGTGGCGCTGCAGCTCCTGCATGAGCTTGGCCATCAACATGGAGTCCTTGCCGCCGGAAATGCACACGGCAATGCGGTCACCGGCCTGCACCAACTCGTAGCGCTTGACCGCCACGATGAAGGGGGTCCACAGTTCTTTGCGATATTTTTTGATGATGCTGCGTTCGATCAGCTGATAGGGTTCCAGAGTCTTTTTCATGAGTTACCTCGTTTTACGGTTGGGTCAGAGTGCGGTAGCAGGCATCGAAAGCCTGTAAAAATCCGGTGATCTCCTCATCGGTGGTCCGGTGGCTCAGGCTGATGCGCCAGGAGGAAAGAGCGTTGCGGCGGTCGCGGCTCACGGCGAACACGGCCCGGGAGGACAGCCCATCGGACGAACAGGCCGACTTGACCGAGACGCACACGCCATGCGCGTCCAGCTCCCGCTGGAACACGGTGCCCTTTACGTCCTTCACGCTCAGGTTCAAAATCTGCGGCACGGCGGCTTCTGGGCTGTTGATGCGCACTTTGGGGTAGTTTGCCAGTTCGGTGCGCAGGCGGGCGTTCAGGCTGCGCACCCGCTCCACCCGCTCCGGCAGCTCGGTCATGGCCTTGTCCAGTGCAAGTGCCAGCGAGCAGGCCAGCGCCACGGTGGGGGTGCCGCTGCGGTAGATGGTGGTGCTCTCGCCGCCGTGGATGAGCGGTTCCAGCGCGAGGCCCCGCCGCTTGACCAGCACACCGATGCCGTTCAGCCCGTAGAATTTGTGGGCGGTCAGGCTCAGGGTGTCGATGCCCTCAAAAGAGGGAAGCGGCAGTTTGCCCACGGCTTGGGTGGCGTCTACATGCAGGTGGCAGTGAGGATAGTCCTTTAAAAGTGCGGCGATCTCGGTCACCGGCTGCACCACGCCCAGTTCGCTGTCCACGGCGGTGACGGCCACCAGAATGGTGTCCGGCCGCAGCAGCTCCCGCAGGTGGGCAAGGTCCACCGTGCCGTCCGGTTTGATGTCCACAAGGTCGATCTCGTACCCCTGCTCCTGCAGTGCAGTCAGCGTGCCGCTGACCGAGGAGTGCTCCAGCGGGGTGGAAATAATGTGTTTGCCGTGGTGACGCTCCAGCCGGGCGATGCTCTTCAACGCAAAATTGTTGGCCTCGCTGGCACCGGATGTATAAATGATCTCCGCCGGCTGCACATGAAGGCTGCGGGCAATGCTCTGCGTGGCCTCGTCGATGGCGGCTTTGGCGGCGGCACCGGCCTGATGGCGGGAGTTCGCGTTGCCGGGGCAGCTGCGCTCCACCGCACAGAAGCGTTCCAGCACGGCCTCGTCCACCGGCGTGTTGGCGGAATAGTCCAGATAGATCATAGATCCTCCTGATCTTGTTCGGTATACAGATTATAATAGTAGGTAATATTATAGTGCGCTTTGGACCGGAATGCAAGAAAATTGGCAAAAAAGGTTGCGGGGCAGGCAAAAGTCTGCTATACTATCCAGTAAAGCCTGCCCGGCGGCCCGGTTTGGGGTGCGGGCGGACAGGCTTCTGGCCGGAACGGTTCCGGCGGTTTGGAAGACCCGGACGAAAGGAGAGAGCGGTATGCCGAATATGCATCGACTGCGCTGTTCCGTTTCCATTTCTTCCGGGCACAATCATCGTTCCCAATTCAGGAGGCACTGCCGTTGACCACGGCAATGCCTCTTTTTTTGGGCTGACGCAGGAGGTATACAAATCCATGAGTGAAAAGATCGATTACTCCAAGGGCGTATACGACGCTCGACAGCTGGGCACCGGACGGATGCTGATCCTGGGTGTGCAGCACATGTTTGCTATGTTTGGTGCCACGGTGCTGGTGCCGCTGCTCACCGGCCTGAGCGTTTCCACCACGCTGCTGTGCGCTGGTCTGGGCACGCTGCTGTTCCATCTGATCACCAAAAAGAAGGTCCCGGCTTTCCTGGGCTCCTCCTTTGCTTACCTGGGCGGCTTTTCCATCGTGGCCCCCATGCTGGCAGACGCTGACGGCAACCTGACCGTGGTCAACACCAAGATGCTGCCCTACGCCTGCGCCGCCGTTGCCTTCTCCGGCCTGGTGTACCTGGTGGCCAGCCTGCTGATCTCCACCTTCGGCATCCGCCGCATCATGAAGTTCTTCCCCCCGGTGGTCACCGGCCCCATCATCATCTCCATCGGCCTGATCCTGGCTCCCTCTGCCATCAAAAACTGCCAGACCAACTGGCTGCTGGCCTTTGTGGCGCTGGGCGTGGTCATTATCTGCAACATCTGGGGTAAAGGCATGGTCAAGATCCTGCCCATCCTGATCGGTGTGCTGGTGTCCTACGCGGTGGCTCTGGTCACCGGTGCCGTGGACTTCCAGAAGATCGCCGACGCGGCCTGGTTCGGCATCCCCCTGCACAAGGAGGCCATGGGTCTGTTCGCCATCGACGGCAGCCCGGAGTTCATCAGCGCTCTGTTCACCATCATCCCCATCGCACTGGCTACCATGATGGAGCATGTGGGCGATATCGCCGCCATCAGCGCTACCGTCGGCCACAACTATATCAATGACCCCGGCCTGAACCGCACCCTGCTGGGCGACGGTCTGGCCACCACCATGGCCGGCCTGCTGGGCGGCCCGGCCAACACCACCTACGGCGAGAACACCGGCGTGCTGGCCCTGAGCAAGATCTACGACCCGCTGGTCATCCGCATTGCCGCTGTGCTGGCCATCATCCTGAGCTTCAGCCCCAAGTTTGAGGCCGTCATCAACACCATCCCCACCGGCATCATCGGCGGTATCAGCTT
>ENA-UEQK01002432-UEQK01002432.1-human-gut-metagenome-genome-assembly--contig:-NODE-2432-length-10004-cov-45.875390_pt1 | contig 10004 bp, 7 predicted proteins | sample MGYA00242939_ERZ507942 | MGnify/ENA primary metagenome ERZ507942 (study PRJEB26167, sample SAMN06115485) | human gut metagenome | host: Homo sapiens | place: China:Chongqing | collected 2015-03-30... | reverse complement strand
CTTCGGAGAAATCAGACTTAGGCATCACGCGGCTGGAAGGACTTTCCTTACAAGCACGTACCCAATCCATCTCATGACCGCCATTCATAGCCTTCGGCACACGGCGGCAAACCTTCGGTGCATTGGGCACGCGGCCAGAAAGTAACCACGGGTTCTGTCCGTAGCAACCGCAAATCAGCGTATCCTTCGTTCCGTGGAAGATAGTCAGACCGCCACCGCTCTGCATCAGTTGCTTTCCTTCGGGGAAGCCTTTCGGACGGTCGGGCATCATGCCACCATCATACCAGTGAACTTCCACTTCGGGCATAGCCACCTTCGGCATATTCTCACGTGCGGGGAAAGTCAGCTTCACATGCTGTGCTTGCGGAGCGCAGGCATTGAGCAACAATGTAGATGAACCTTCTACCTTGGTAGGATACAGCAACTTCAAAGCTCTGAACGGCTGGTGCAGGATGTGGCAAGCCATATCGCCCAAAGCACCCGTACCATAATCCCACCATCCGCGCCAGTTCCAGGGATGATAGATTTCGTTATATGGATTCATCTTGGCAGGACCGGTAAACAAATCCCAGTTCAGGGTTTTGGGAATGCGGTCTTCCTTTTCGGGAACATTCAATCCTTGCGGCCAGATGGGACGGTCGGTAGCACATTCCACCTTCGTCACGTCACCGATTTCGCCGTTCCATATCCACTCGCATACCAAGTCGGTACCCTCGTCCGAAGAACCCTGGTTACCCATCTGGGTAACTACTCCCGTAGAAGCGGCCAGGCGGGTAAGCAGACGGGACTCATATACGGAGTGCGTCAACGGTTTCTGGCAATATACATGTTTGCCCATCGTCATGGCATCAGCAGTAATGATGGCATGTGTATGGTCGGCAGTAGCGATGATAACGGCATCGATGTCCTTACCCATCTCATCGTACATCTTACGATAGTCCCAATACTTCTTCGCATTGGGAAGCTCATCGAACACACCTTTCGCGTAGCGCCAGTCTACGTCACAAAGCGCCACGATATTTTCCGTAGCCTTCACATGGTTGATGTTGGTGTGTCCCATACCGCCGATACCTACGGCAGCAATGTTCAAACGGTCACTGGGAGGCACGTGTCCGTGGCTCTTACCCAAAATGCTGCTTGGAGCAATGGTAAGACCCGCCAAAGCTAAACCTCCGGTCTTAAGAAATTCTCTTCTTGTAAATTTCGACATGGTTCTTTAGATTTTAAAATCGGTTAATATAATGAGTTTTAAAACAATCCTTAATTACAGTAGGCATCAGACTACCGTTTTCTTCGGACGGAGCAGTCCGTAACCTTCTTTCATATGCCTCCGGCGCTCCTTGATTTCCTCCAGCGTCTGCAAGTCGCCTATGCCGGGCAGGTCGTGGCGGCGCGCATCCTCCAGGAAGGTCCATCCGTATTGGGAAGCAATGGCCGAGTCTCGCATCTGCGGCAATCTCGGATCGCGTTTCCCGCTCTCGATGGAGTCTGCCATAATGTTGCAGAGCTTGTCCAGGTTCTTTCCGCCAAACGGTTTCTCCAGGCGAAGCGTACGGTTCACGCCGTGAAGTTCCACTACGGCAGTCCGGAAATCATGCGTCATGCGCACGATACCTTTTGTACCGATAATGTCCGTATATGCATTATGAGTCTGGTTTCTGGAGAGTTGTCCGTAGACGAAGCCTTGTGTGACATCGAAGGCGATGCCGTTCTCGAACGTACCGTGGCACTGTACCCACCAAGGGTCCTTGTAGTCCCACATCCGCATGCCTTGGGCATGCCAGGTCTTGTATTCACTGTCGGCATACCAGCGGGCGATGTCTATGTAGTGCATGCCGCAGTCGTGGTAGGCGGGACCCTCATATTCGTGTCCCTCGCCCGGCGCCAATCCCGGAGTCATGTGGCAGATGCGCAAGATAGCCAGTTCACCAATCTCGCCTTCATCGATAAACTGCTTCATAGCCTGGTGATACCAGGAGTTCCGCAGATAAAGGTTGACAGCGGCAATGCGATCATACTTTTCAATCAGGTCCACAATTTCCCATTCCTTATCAATGGTATCGGCAATGGGTTTCTCCGTCAGGATATGCTTATTGCTCCGGACAGCTTTCTCTATTTGTTCTTTTCTGGAATTTGCCAATGCAAAAAGACCAACAGCTTCTACACTCTGGTCATCAAAGATTTCTTGTTCATCGGATATGATTCTGGATGAAGGGGAAAGGTTTCTTGCCAATTCTCGGGAGGCCGGATCGGTATCGCAGATATATGCGATGTCCCATCGACCGCTTTTCTGCATTTCCTCCCAATACATTTGCCCCATTCTGCCGAACCCTATCAAACCAACTTTTATTTTCATGGTAGGCGAATATTAAATATTTACAGTTATAGTATTATCGGGGTCGATTGAATTACATGATTAAGAGTACTTGGACTGATAGTCATAGTAGCTGTCGTCGTAGACGTTGGATATAATTTTTTCATGATATTTGCAATGTTTATGTATGTGTTCTTTGCAAAAATAGGATAATTAGTGATAGAATGGAAGCAAGCAGATATTAAAAAAGCGTAAAAGACAAAAGAACGCCCTTTATTCATCATCGCCTAACAGCCGTGAAACACTCTGCCGGCAGCCGTCAACACCCACCTGCATCATAGATTCTGCGTAAGAAATATAGAAGAGAAAGAAGAATTAATAGGCTGTTTGCAGGAAATTAACTTCCTATTTAGTCATAACAGCCTAGCACAAGCGGGTGGAAGCAAAGTACGCAGAATTTTATTTCTATGAGAGAGACTGCATATCATTCAGTCTCTTATAATAGCCGTTCTTCTCGAGAAGTTCCTCGTGCTTACCACGTTCCACGATTTCACCTTCATAGAGTACACAAATCTCATCCGCATTCTTGATGGTGGAAAGGCGGTGGGCGATGGCAATCGTGGTACGGGTCTTCATTAGCCGTTCCAGAGCCTCCTGCACCAGTCGTTCGCTTTCGGTATCGAGTGCTGAAGTGGCCTCATCGAGTATCAGGATAGGCGGATTCTTCAAGATGGCACGGGCAATACTGATACGCTGGCGCTGTCCGCCGGAAAGCTTGCCGCCACGGTCGCCAATGTTGGTCTGATAACCGAGTTCGGTCTCCATGATGAAGTCGTGGGCATTGGCAATCTTTGCCGCTTCGATCACCTGCTCCATAGTTGCATTTTCCACACCGAAGGCAATGTTGTTGAAGAAGGTGTCATTGAACAGGATGGCCTCCTGGTTCACGTTTCCTATCAACGCACGCAGGTCGTGGATGCGAAAATTCTTAATATTCACACCGTCAATTGTAATCTCACCTAACTGCACATCGTGATAGCGCGGCAGCAAATCCACCAATGTAGATTTGCCGGAGCCGGACTGGCCGACAAGTGCAATGGTTTGTCCTTTGGGCACCATCAGATTGACGTGCTTCAACACTTCGCGCTTGCCGTCGTAACTGAAGGAGAGGTCCTTAAGTTCAATCCGGTCATTCATCCCGTGCAGCGGCAACGGGTTTACCGGTTCCTTAATGGGGTTCTCGGCTTTCAGTATTTTGTCCACACGTTCCATGGATGCCAGACCCTTTGGAATGTTGTATCCTGCCTTTGCAAAGTCTTTCAACGGATTGATGATACTGTACAGAATCACCATATAGAAGATAAACGTTGATGCTTCCATGGAAGTGCCGTCGCCCAGAATAAGCAGACCACCGAACCACAGTACCAATACAATGAGCAGCGTACCGAGGAATTCACTCATCGGATGTGCCAACGACTGACGGATGGCTACCTTGTTGGTTGCATCACGCAGCTCGTCGCTGCATTGCTTAAAACGGTCCACCATCTTGTCTTCTGCTATAAAAGCCTTGATTATACGCAGTCCGCCAAGCGTCTCTTCCAGTTGCGACATGGTATCACTCCATTTCCCTTGGGCTTCCAACGACTTACGCTTCAGTTTCTTGCCGACTTTTCCCATCAGCCAGCCCATACCCGGCAATACCAGGACAGTAAACAGAGTCAGCTGCCAGCTGGTTACAATCAGAGTGGAAAAATAAAGCAGAATCAGGATAGGATTCTTGAGCAGCATATCCAGTGAGCTGGTAATGGAGTTTTCAATTTCGCCTACGTCACCACTCATACGTGCAATGATGTCCCCTTTCCTTTCTTCAGAGAAAAAGCCGAGCGGCAAGTGCATCACTTTGGAATAAACCATCACGCGGATATCGCGTACCACTCCCGTACGAAGGGGAATCATAATGGCGGAAGAACCGAAATAGCAGGAAGTCTTCAGCATGGTCATGAAAGCAAGGAAAAGCCCCATGAACAGCAATGTCATCTGTGGCCCGTGTGTCTCAATCATCTGAGTGACGTAATAATAGAAATTGTTCACCGCCACTTCCTTCAAGCTACCGCTTCCCCACTCCATGAAGTGATACACTTGGGTGTTCTCCCCCGTCTTGAAAAGGATATTGAGAATAGGAATGAGCAGTGTGAATGAAAAGACATTGAATATAGCGGACAGCACATTGAGCACGATTGCCCAACCGATATATCTCTTGTAAGGCGACACAAAGCGCCGCATCAGTTGTAGGAATTCCTTCATTGCTTGTAGTTAAGTGAATTATGAGGTCGCAAAGATACAAGAAAACGAGGGAATGGAAAAGGGTTTCAGGTTATTTCTGCCTAAATGCCCACATTCTCTACTTTCTTTTGTGTCCTTGCATACTTCTCCAGCACCATGTACACTCATACATTGTCATCTTAATAATAGCCGGCTCATTTATTTTCCATCTTTACTCCTAACTTCCACACAATTTTCTTCAAACTTCAATATGCCCAAGCAATTATATGAGTAAATAATGAAAAAGATGTACCTTTGCACCCGACTTAACTGAGAACTTTGTTCACCACATGAGAAAAGCTATTATCACAACCCTATCTGTCCTAATCGTACTTCTGTCCATTGCTTGCAATACCCGAGTGAACTATAATAAGTACCTGATTGCAATTGACTCGCTCATCGTTCAGCAACCGGACACTGCCCTATCTATGCTCGAAGCATTCCCGACAAACAGCCTGCAGACCCAAGCTGACAGTGCTTATTATGACCTATTAATGACAGAAGCAAGAGATAAGAACTACATTATCCAAACCAATGATTCCCTGATACAATCGGCCCTGACCTACTACAACGGCACAAACGACATAGAAAAGCGGGCAAGGGCCCATTACTATTCCGGCTGCGTCTACCGGGATTCACAGAGAAGAACAGAATCTATGACTCAATACCTCATAGCAAAGCCCTTGGCTGAAAAAGCAGGAGAAAGACGTCTATTAAGTCTTATCTACCTGAATATAGGTTATCTATACTATTCACAAAACCTAAATACACAAGCCGATTCCAGCTATCAATTGGCACAACAAATAGGTATTCAGCTAAAGGACTCTGTTCTTCAAGCAGAAGTTCTGTCACGACGAGGACTCATCCGAATGGAAAAAGGAGAGGAATTCTATCCCGAAGCCGAAAAAATGATGTTGAAGGCACTCGCTATCGTCCAAAAACAGTCCAACATACAATTAAAAGAAAATGTGTTCTCCTCACTATGCCAACTATACAACTGGATGGAAAACGGAGAGAAAGCTATAGAATTCGCCAAACAGAATCTTGGCGTACAGAAAGACCGCACAACATGCTACAAAGCTTTCGAACTACTTGGAAGCGCATATTACCTAATATTGCAATATGATTCTGCCCGCTACTACCTACAAAAATCCCTTTTCACAACAGACTATGCCACCAAAGCCGGGGCTTACATGTATCTGGCAGACATAGCCAAAGAGCAAGGAGACTTAGCTACTTCCTTAGAGATGGAACGCAACTACTCTGCCTATTTGGACAGCATGCAGAAGTCCAGACAGCCCGATGCCATTGTCTGCGCAGAACAAGGGATGCCAAGCAACAAGCAAAACATAATCAGCAAACACACCCATTACTCTATCATAAGTATATCAATAATCACATTAACCCTCATTGTAGCTGTAATCATCCTATCCTATAAGAAAAGAAAGCAAAAGCCCAATAACCGAACCGAAAAAGAAATGCTGTATAAGGCAGGACTTGTTCTATTCGAACAATCTGAGGTATACAACAAGATGACTCTAATCATCCGCTCTCATAAAGAAAAGGCAGAATCAGAAATAATGCATCAAGGTGACTGGCTACAACTAATTGCAGAAACCAACAAATGTTGGAATAATATTGCCCGGGAACTACAATCAAAATATCACCTGACAGAAGACGAAATCTACTTATGTTGTCTGTACCTGACAAACCTCCCGATAAGCCACTTTTGCCATATATTGAGCTGCGAACGGGATACTATTTACAAAAAGGCAGACCGCATATTAGAAAACAAAATGGGCTTTGCACACAAAGAGATATCTCTTAAGGAAGCTTTAAAAAAGAATCTCCAATCATCTAGCCAATCATAACAATCATTAGCAAGTACAACAATTATACAATATTATACGCCATTATACACCGAAATTATACAATATTATACACTTATCCTGCCGTATTAAACCGACCTTTGCGGCATCAATAATCAAAAAAGTGTATAATGATGAAAAAACTATTGTCTATCTTAATTGCGACATTCTTTTTAAGCAATATTGTGACATACGCACAAAAAGAGAACAATCCTTTTACAGAAATTGCCCTAACCCAAGCAAAAAGAAAAGATCCGATTAGTAAAGGAGATACCCCTATATCTCGTAGTATCATTCAAACCGCCAACGCCTACTTATATAATAACACAGTATGTGTCGACTTCAACGAGGTATTACCTAACGTCACCATAACCCTCATCAATGAATCAACTAGTAAACTCATTCATTCAGAAGCATACAATGAACCCACAAACATTGACATCACTTTGGATGAAGGATACAGTAGTGGTAACTATTTGATTAAAATAGAGTCTGATGAAGTTCTTTTATATGGTTATTTCTCATTATAACAATCATACAACAAACAATACATTATTTAAAAAGATAGAGAGCCATGAAAAAGTTATTCCTATTTATGAGTTGGGTAATGCTTATATTATCCGGTTGTGCCGATGAAGATATCATCGAACGTAATTCCCCGTCATTTCCACAAAGTGTAAATACCCGATCTGCAGGAGATGGTGTATATGATATTTTAGGGTACGGCTATGATATAACTGGGCCATATTTAGATACTAAGTCCAGTCGTGCAATAGTATTTGATACTAATAAACTATTAGAAAAAGGACTGATTACCCCCTACAAACTAGAAGAATCTCGGTTCCGTTACTCTTCAGGGAAAGATGTCATTGATTTTACCACCAACATGTCATCTTCATTACAAATGAGCACCCCCGGCATCCTAAAAGTCATAGGTGGCGCCTCTTTAAATATAGCATTCGGAGGTAATTCTCATTATAATTCTGACTACTCTTTTGCATACTGTACTCAGCAATATATAGATAGCAGGTATCGAATTTCAGAAGCTGACATTAATGTTTTAAAGACATGTCTCACAAAACAGTTTATTGAAAGACTCTCTACATATACACCAGAACAAATTGTTGAAGAGTATGGAACTCATGTGTTAAAGGATATATATTTAGGAGCAAAATTCGAAGTGTATTATATGGCTAAATCAACCTCATCATCAAAAAAAGAAAGTATAAACGCTGGGTTAGGCGCTTCACTCTTTAGCCTTTTCAAGATGGATGGAAAATTCCAATATGATGAATCTTTAGCTATAACTAATAAAGAGCAGTCCTTATATTATTTCACAATAGGAGGTGACCCCGCCGTAGGAGTGCAAGGTTCTTTAAATCCAGAAAATTCACCATCAATAGATATAGGTAAATGGATGGCATCAGTAAAATCTTCCACACCGAAATTTATTGATGTCGACAATAATTCACAATCATTTATCCCCATTTATGAATTAGTTACAGACCCCACAAAAAAGCAAACTCTCAAAGCATATATAGACAACTACATAAAGAGTAAAGAAGTATGTTCTATAAGCCTATATCCATCAACTACTGGTACACGTCAAGTCAGCGGACTAGGACATATTAATCAAGGGGCAGGAGTTGCTATCGGTGATATTGATAAAAATGGAAGGCCTGATATGATATTGATGGGAATAGATAATCCTAAAGGAAAGAATAATTTTTGGTATAAAGTCTTATATGATATTGATGAAAATGGATACTATTCAAAAGAATCATCTATTCTTTCAATTTCTGCTGAGGGTTGGGAAAATTCTGGAGGTGATATCGCCCTCTGTGATTTGAATAATAATGGAATATTAGATATGGTTCTTTTATGCACAGACAAGCCCACTACAGCAGGTCGTGCCTACCGATGGTATTACGTAGCTTATGACCTCAAACCTGATGGCCACTATAACTCATTATCTTCGCTAAATACATTAGATGAACTCGGATTTTTTTACGATGGAGCAGGTATTGATATATGTGACATAAATAAAAATGGAACTCCTGATTTATTAATGATGGTCTATGATGCCCCAGAAGGAGAAAATTCATTTCGATATCAAATTGCTTTCGACCTACAATCAAATGGCAACTATTTGAGTCTATCACCCGTATATGAAGTTCCAGGATTAGGTCATGATGGAGATGGAGCAGGAGTTGCAGTTGGTGATATTGACAATAATGGTACATTGGATATCCTATTTATGGCATTAGATGCTCCCTCTGGTAAAGATAAATTCGTATATGAAATACTACCTGATATAGATAAGTATGGTAACTCTTATGCAAAACCTATATATACCCCTCGTTTCCCTGACTCTTTATCACCGTGTGACACTGGACAAGGAGCAGCATGTTGTCTTTATGATTTAGACAATAATGGTTTCTTAGATGCCATTTTTGTTGCTATTGAAAATATTAAAGGGAAAAGTAACTCATGGAAATATGTAACAGGACATAATTTGAATAAACAAGGTGTACCAATGTGTTGGAGATAACTTAATACCCAATTATTGTATATGAGTTTATATTACCCACTCTCTGCATGTAATTTATTCAAAAGCATTGAAGTATGTCAGGTCTATATATTATGTTTATATCAATATAAATTAAAACAACATGAAAAAGATTTTAGTTTTATTCGCATTACTGATGACCGGCGTTATGGGCATCCACGCGCAAGAAGGACTCAAATGGGGAGCGATGGCAGGTATGAATTCCAGCAAGTTCTCCACCAATGGTTTTGACAGCAAGGTAGGTTTCCATGTCGGCATCAAGGCCGAGAAAGACTTGCCCCAGATAGCCCAAGGTGTTTATCTCGACATGGCTGCACTGCTGTCCTTAAAAGGTACACAAATAAATGGGAATGATGCATCTCTGAAATTCAATCCCTACTATTTAGAAATACCTATACACATGGGCTACAAATATGCCATCAATGACAATTTTGCCATCTTTGGCAATTTCGGTCCTTACTTTGCAGTCGGTCTCTTCGGTAAAATGAAGGCAACGGGATATTTGATTGATGAAGTGGAAGGATTGACAAGCATTCATGATTCTGCCAAAGTATTCGGAAGCAATGCCATGAAACGTTTCGACTTTGGTCTCGGACTCAAAGCAGGAGTCGAATTCTTTCAAAAATATCAAGTCTCTATCGGATATGACTGGGGATTACTGGACAATATAGAAGATAGCGGAAACAAAAACCGCAACTTGATGCTCTCCGTGGGGTATTTCTTCTAAGATTTAATAGTGTGGAAAAGGGCACGAAAACCCTCTCCACACTTTTTATTGCCGATATACAAGAAACAAACTGTTCAACATAGAAATAAAATCACTACTTACGAAAACAGAGACAACCACTGAGCCGAGAAGATGTAATTTAAACTGTGTCAGCAAGGAATAAAATATTAATTTTGCTAACACAGTTTTTTTATGAAAGAAGAA
>ENA-UEQK01002428-UEQK01002428.1-human-gut-metagenome-genome-assembly--contig:-NODE-2428-length-10012-cov-10.728334_pt1 | contig 10012 bp, 5 predicted proteins | sample MGYA00242939_ERZ507942 | MGnify/ENA primary metagenome ERZ507942 (study PRJEB26167, sample SAMN06115485) | human gut metagenome | host: Homo sapiens | place: China:Chongqing | collected 2015-03-30... | reverse complement strand
GATAATATATATATGTACGCCATTATGTGTAAATAATTTAGTTTGAATTATATGTACTTTTTTTTGATCGATAATCACAATCTCTGCCATATCCCTCAAATGTAACATCCGCTCCAGCTTTTTGTACATCTGACAATGCAGAAGCCTCTCTTGGTATAGGAGTAACAGCGTCAGCATATGTTCTTCCTACGTTGAAATGATACTCAGAGCCATCTGGTCTTCTAAAAGAAGCATCCATGCGCCGAAATGGTTTTTCTCCTTTTGGTGTTGGAATAATAACTTCTGTTTTATTACCGCCACCAATATGCTTTACTCCGGAACTACTAGTCTCTCGTGCAATAATTGCCTCTATTTTAGCATTGTGTTCACCTTCTCCTTTTGGCTTAGGCCCTGGTTTTCTATATGGTTCGCCAGCTTTTGTTGTTTTTTGTGCCCATCTTCCTCCACCACATAAACCATATATATCGACAAATAGATTAGCATTAGCTACAAATCCATATAAACAAATTCCGCCAGCCAGCCCAATCGGATCTTGCGAGACATACATGCCCATCTTCGGCGAGTAATACCTGAACCTGTTGTACGCCAGCCCTGTCTCCCGGTCATAATACTGCCCCTGGAACAGGAACGGTATCATCCCCTTGTTGCCCGTCTCCTCGATGACGTTCCCGTCCATGTCGAGCACCCGGCTCCACACCTCGTTGCCCTCGGTGTCGTATGCCTCCGTCGGCGTTCCGAGCTGGTCGGTCAGTATCGAGTAGGACCTGCCTTCCTTTATCATTGCCACCGGCACGAAGGAGTCCTCGTCGAAGAGCCATACCGTCATGTCGCGGCGTTCCGTGTCCGTGTTCCACCTGTCCTCCACGACGGAGTATTCCCTGTGCTGCTTCCACTGGTGCAGCGGCACGTTGCCGTTCCACACCCACCGCGTCACCGTCGTGCCGAAGCTCTTGGAGAGCCTGCGCCCGAGCGCGTCGTATGTGAACTCCACCTCCCTCTTGTCGGGCCGCACCACCTTTGCCAGAGAGCCGTCGGCGTTCCACCGGTATCTCCAGCGGTCCTTCTTGCCGTCAAGCCACCTTCCCGTGCCGAGGTAGCGTTCCGTCAGGTTGCCGTCCGCATCGTACTCGCAGTGCCATTCACCGTCCTGCTCCAGCCGTCCGCCACCAAGGTAACGGCGCAACTTCATGTCCGGGTCGGGATACAGGTTTCCCGTCTGGTCGCTCTTCCTCCACCGCTCCCTGCCGTCGGGGTATTCCGCCCTTTCGAGCTGCCCCGTCGGGGTATAGGAGTAGCGGGTCTCGCCACGCCTGCTGTCCTCCACGGACAACAGCCTGTCGGCGACGCCCCAGCGGTAGCGGCGCATATGCCGTGTGCGCGAGTCCTTGCGTGTGCGGGCATCCACCAGACGGCCTATGTCATCATAGGCGAACGAGCGGACGACGCCTCCCGGAAGGATGCGCTCCACCTCGAAGCCCAGCGTGTCGTGGCGGTGTGCCGATTCCCACGAGCCTGTACCGTCGGCGTCGCTGCCGCCGGTGGCCGTGAAGCCCTCAAGCTCCCCGTAGCCGTTGCGGGTGTAGCGCAGCGAGGCCCCCGCCGTGCTGTCAAGCGTGAGTATCCTGCCGGTATGGTCGTAGGTGCGGAGTATGGTGTTGCCGTCGGCCGTTTCCCGGACCGGAAGTCCCAGGGAGTTGTACGCGAACTCCACCGTGCTTTCCCCCCTCGATGCCCGCACCAGCCTGCCGGACAGCCCGTAGGCGTAGGTCTGGTCGGGGTCGTCGGCCGTGGGGTATGAGACGCGCGTCACGCGCGAGCAGGCGTCATAGCCGTATTCCCTTTCCGTTCCCGACGGCAGCGTCTCCCTGACGACGCGTCCGCCCCTGTCACGCAGGTAACGACGGACGGCCCCGTCGAAGCCTTTCTCGGCGGTGACGTTTCCCACAGCGTCGAGGGCGAACTCGTAGCTCTGGAGCCTCTCGTTTGTCACACGGCGCAGGCGTTCCTCCCGGTCATAGCGGAAGTTCACCACGCCCCGGTGGTCGCGGCGCCTTGTCAGCTTCCACATGCCGGAGTAGCCGTACTCCACGTGCTGGACGTTGTCACGGTATTCGGTGAGGTTGTCTATCCCGTCGTAGGACAGGCGTATGTCGTTGCCGTCGAAGTCGAGCACGCGCACCACGCGGCCCACGGGGTCGTATTCCCTTTTCTGCACCGCACCCTTGGGGTTGGTGACGCTCACGCACCTGCCCAGCAGGTCGTAGCCGTACAGCGAGGTGTTCCCCCGGCTGTCGGAGGCTTCCGTGAGGTTATGGAAACGGTCATAGGCGAGCCTCGTCACCACGCCGTAGGGGTCTTTCACCGATGCCACCGCACCGTTGCGGTAGGTCATCCTCGTGACGGCACCTTCGGGGTTGGTGCGGCTCACCAGATTGCCGGAGCGGTCATAGCCGAACTCCCACGTGCCGCCGTCCGGCGTGGTCACGGATACGGGACGGTTGCGCAGGTTCCCCTTGCCGGGGTACACGGCGGACACGCTGCCGCCGCACGGGTCGGAGCTGTCGGTGCAGTTCCCCCAGCGGTCATATCTGTACAGGGTGCTGTTACCGAGCGGGTCCGTCTGTGCGAGTAGCCGGCGGCTGTCGTCGTAACGCCACAGGTGTTCCCCGCCGTTGGCATCGACCTTCTTCCACACAAGGCCGCCGCGGTGGTGGTACACCGTCAGCTCCCCGTGGCTGTCGAGCACCTCGGTCACTCCCTCCCGGAACGTGAGCCTGTGGTCGTATATGCCGCCGTCGCCCCACGTGTGCACGCAGCGCGAACCCACGCCCGTACCGTCGTACTCGAAGTACCACGCAAGGCCGTTGCGCCATGTCTCCTTCACGATGAGCCTTCCGGCATACTCGTATGTCATCACGTCGCCCGCCGCGTTGCGCTGGAGGGTCATGTTGCCGTCGGCGTCGTACTCGTAGGAGGCGAGGGTAATCTCTTTCTCCGGATCTTCCGGATGCGGGCCGCATATCTCAAGGATGCGTCCGCTTCTCGTGTCGTGCTCCACCCTCAGGCGGCGGCCCGCGCTGTCGGTGATGGAGCGCAGCAGGCCCTCTTTCGTGTAGTCGAAGCGGATGCCCAGGCCGTTGCAGTCGGTCACGCTCTCAAGCAGGCGCACGGAATCGTACTCCTTGCGCGTGAAGCGGTAGTAGAGGTCCTCGGCCATGTCCCACACGCAGTAGCCGCCGTCCTGTTCCAGACGGGCTTCCTTGCGCTCGGAGAGGATGAACGAGGGTTCCTCCGATGTAGGCAGGGGGAAGGCCACCGGGATGCCGTCACTCATGCGGAGCGTCAGCGTGCCTTCTTCCGTGTCCGCGACGACGCCCATGTCGTAGGCGTGGTGCCACCCGTTGCCCAGAGGCCCCCGGTAGTCGCTGCGGCTGTACCACGTGCGCTCCCATGACAGGGGCACCGGGCCGTCGAGCCAGAAGTCCTCCTCGTCGGTGAAGAACGTGCCGCTGGCCACGTCCACCGGGTGCCCCGTGACCGTACAGATGGCCTTGTGGAGCATGTTCTTCAGGGATTCGCTCTTTATCGTCCTGTTGACCTTGCTGTGCAGCCTGTCCGCCAGCTTCCTGGTCTTTTTCTTGTAGAAACGCCCGAACGCCCCCGTGCACTTGCGGGCGAGTGCCGCCATGGGGTTGAGGGGGACGGGAACCGGGCTGGTGAGTATCTGTCTGGCGGGAGGTATCGGGTTGATGACACCCGTGGGCAGGAACATGCCCGGAACCTTGTGCACGCTCGGTATGCCCACGTCGTTGCAGTCAAGGTGCAGGTGCGCGCCGCCGCCCGAGAAGGGCATCCCGTCGGCAAGTACCGTCAGGCTGCCCATGAAGGCGTGGCCGTTGTTCTTGGGTATCGCCGCTGAAGGGGCCGCCCAGCCTGCGCCCATGGGGATGTGCGGGATGCTCCGCGTGGGTGTGGATGCGACCGCGCGGGGGATGAAGCCGCCTATCTTGACGGTGGCGCCCAGCATCCCGACGGCCATCGTCAGCACGGTGTGGCCCACCTCGGCGAGCTTCGCGCTGTCGGCGTCACCCGTCTGTTCCGCTGTCGGTGGCGGGGGGATGAACGAAGAGACCGCCGCCGCGATGAAGTCCTGCGGACGGAGGAGGACCCCGACATAAGGGTGAGGCATGGGCACGACGGGGGACGGGGGTATCGTCACGAGGTGGATGTCCACGCCGATGACAGGGTCGAGCTGCTTGGAGATAGGCAGGCAGGCCATGCCCTTCATGCCCATGGCACCCAGTACGGGGAGCATGGCGGCTTCGCTCAGGCCGTCGGCAAGGCCGCCGATGGCGGCTGCCGCCTTGACGCCCGTGTCGAGGGCATTGACGGACGGTGACACACCGGCCTCGGAGTTCGCCTTGACGCCTTCCGAGATACCCTTGACCTGCGCGCCTACGCCGGTCTTTAGGTTAGCACTTACGCTGTCGAAATAGCCTGTGTCCGCCATAACTGTCAGTTTTTATCGTTATTTAACTCGAAAATACAAATAGGCAGATGCAACAATGGCAATCACAATAATTACACCGAGCCAAAATCGGAATCCGGTTGGACCCAATAAGTCAAGAAAGAAATTTCCTCCCCAGCTTCCGGGTCTGGCGTATGTCCATTTCCAGTCGAATATCAGTCCGACAAGCCAAACCAATAGCAGAAAGATTACTACTAAGTACCCCACTTTAGGGTTCGCATAGGCATATTCGGTTGCATTAGTGAACAGCCATTCAAGATTTCGCAATATGTTGTTCAGCCATTCCATTGTATTTTCCTAAATTTCTTTTATACTCATACAAATAATTCTCCCAGTTATCTCCTAACACTTTGGTCAGAACTTCATTTATTTCATCGTCACTGACCAGTTTGGAGCGTGCCGAACTGTTTAACAGGCTTAATAACAGGAGAGGATAAGAGGAGTTTTTTATCAGGTCTATGGAAAGTTTGTCTGAAAGTCTGAAACCTTCCACATAGCATTCCGCAGCTAACGATTTCTCATAATTATTTTCCCGGCACCAACCACACAATCTCAATGCTTCACTTTGCATTAGGTAATCGTTGCATCTGGAGTATGCTTCAGCACCGCGATAGTACGTCTCTGCCGCTTCTTTCCAAAGCGACTCCCGTACATAGATGGAGGCTTTCCCTAATAAGGTGTTTCCGAGCAATCGGCAAGCTAAAGAGGGATCTAATTTTTCTTCCCCGATTTCAGCGGCTTCTACGGCTTTGTCGGCAAAGTACATGGCTGTCTTGTAGTCCTTACGGGAAATCTGGTCTGTATATAGAATTGTATATACGGTTACAAATTGACTGATCCAGTTAATGTCTTTCTTCACATTTTCGAGAGCGATATCGAGGCATTTCTTCGCAAATTCCTCTGTTTGCGCTGCGTTCCCTTTTTTCACACTGTTCATCAGTTTGATTAATGCCAGCCTGAAATTCGAGGCTGCCGGGTCGCTCTTATCTTCATTCGCCGCTTGTTCCGCGAGTTGCTCCATTGCACCGTCTAAATCTATTGGTGGATAAATAGACACCGCGTCATTGGAGTGTTTGGCCATTAGTTTACCAAACTGTTCATAGTCTTTTATGTCGGATATCCCCCATACCATTTGCTTGTGGAATGGCAGAGCAAGAGCCTTTTCAAACCATTCACGACATCCGTCATAGTCGTAGGTGTTCTTTAGGGTAATGACAAAACTGCATTGCATATCAGTCCCTTTTACAAGGGATTCTGTCAGCTTGTTGAAGTTGGCAACTGCGACGGAGGCATCGTTTTCCGCTTCTTCCGACTTATAATCAGCTATCCAATCAACACGTTCAAAGACAATATCTTCGGGTTTCTTTGAGTTATTCCAGTATTCTACTTGTTGTGCAATATACCCTACAACATCTTTTGAGAAATCGGTTCTGGAACTGAACGGAAGTTCTATGAGGAACACCATATCTTCCTCTTCGCTATCAAGGGCAAGCATATAGTCATAGAAAGCATCAAGCATACTTTCGTCTCCCGGATTGATGACGATACGGATCAACTTGACCGGTTTCCTGACTGCATCTTCCCATTGGTAGAGCATCTTGTCTGCTATTTGTTGTATGGCGTTGCTCATATGCTGTTAATTCAATTTGACAATAGTTCCGGCTACGGCTGTGGTTCCGGAAGAATCTATCGTAGCCTTTGTTGTACCGCTGACCGTGGCACTGCTGCTGCCGGTTGCTGTAAAATCAGTACTGGAGATATTATAATTGCTGCCTGCTGTACAATCAATATTTTCTGCTGATTGCGCAATATTGGCACCCGCGGACTCTGTTATGTCCTTTTCCGCATTAGATGATATATTGCCTTCGCTATCAATCATTATTTTGTTTTCTCCAACACATAAGGTGATGCTTTTAGAGGCAGATATTGTGATATTTCCTTCTCCGTCTGCCGTATAGCTGTTGCCTTCCTTGTCTTTCATCATAACGCTTCCTTTTTCATCATCAAGCGTTATGGTACAACCGCTGCGGGTAGTCAGGCTTTTTGTTTTGTTTGAACTGCCGCCACCGGTGCCTGACTTTCCATGGAATAAGCTGCCAAGTACAAACGGACGGTTCGGGTCATCATATCTGAATGCCACCATGACTTGGTCTCCCTTTTCGGGTATGAATACAAATCCTCTGTTTGTGGCCACTTTGTCGCTTGTACCTGCGTCAGGAGTGAGCACCCGTATCCACGAGGTTTGCATCGGGCCGGTCTGCCAGTTCATCTTGACTTGGACGCGGCCTAACTTTTTCGGGTCCTCGTTGCTGACAACCACGGCCTGCTGTGTATGAGCGACAGGCAGAGGTACATCCGGGCATGGAAGGGTGGGAATAGAGGACGGAAGTGCGGTGAAATAGTTCTGGTAACTGTCACCCATACCGGCTACGTGGGTTATTTCTGTAATGATATAGGTACCGATGCTATTTTTTACGTGGATACCTATTCCTGTATGGATAGCGGTATGAACATCTATGATACTGCCCACCGTGAGGATGCGGCAATCGCTTTCCCCGGTGATGAAACTGGATGCGGCGCTGTCGCTTTGCTGCCTGCGTTGGAAATAGGCATCAAGTTCACCCTTATTGGTTATGCGCGGTTCCGCCCGTTGGACAGCGGGAGCGGTAAACAAAGCCAATGACGAGTCAAAGGCCGCTTGTCCCAATGTGTTTTGTCCGGCTGCGGTATCGGGGGATTGGCCGTTATAGGTCTGGTCGTTCACCGAATGGTAAGAACTTCCCTTTATTGGTCGGGCAAGTGTCTGCGAGCAGACATCGAGCACGGATAGTTCCTCGCCGTATGTCAGCTTGGTCGTCGAGCCGGCCTGTGGCTTCCCGAATACAAGGTTCTGTCCGTCGTAGTAGAGCCATTCCTGATATTGGCGGGCAAGCCGTTGTATGAATCTGAAGTTGGTTTCCTCATACTGGCATTCGTATTCCAGCTTCGATTTCGTTTCCGGATTGACAAGAGCTTGCACTCCTGCCTTGTCTGTAAGTTCCTTAACGATGTCAGACAAGGATTTGTTACACCATGAGGCACAAGTGTGGTCCGACTCCAGTAGGAATGTTGACGAATATCCCGTCACTTTTATATTTCCGTGTGTTCCACCGGAACGATGAAGTCCCACCATGGTGGCCACGCCGACAAAAACAGTGCCGCCGAAGTCCATGATTACTTTTTTTCCAACCCAGTCTTTTGATGCCTCCGGGATTTCCACACCATAGGCTTCTATGGCTTGGATATCCAGTGTTATCTCAAAGTAGTGATGCTCATTGATGCTCTGTTTGAGCATCAACTGCACAAACGACGGCATGGGTATGCCGGCTATTTCCAATGTGACTTTTTTTTGTTCCAGCATGGCGGCATTATATTTGACGGTTTATATCCAAATTGCCAAAGCCGCCCGGCGGAAGTCCGTCGGACGGCCTGACAAATGTTTTGATTTAGGATTTACCTATGTACTCCGATTTATTTCTTCGGCCAACGGTTGTCAAGAGCTGCGCTGCCGACGATGATTTCTTCAGCGGAGAACGTAATGGTGATTGTCATAGGCACATCGTTGTTCGCGTCCAGAGTTTCCGAGTAGTGAACGATGTATGCGTTCTTGAACTGGATCTCCTTCATCTTGGCATCTTCCTCCGTTTTTTTGTAGATAATCTTTCCTTCTACAGGTTTGAAAGGACTGTTCAACATCGCTTCGATGACCGAAGTGTCTTCTGTTGATTCGATGGTTGCTTTTACTCTACCGCCCAATACGCTTGAAGAGGGCATACCTTTAGGGTCCGTGTTACGACTAAACTCATAGTTTGAATAAAGGACGTCAAATTCCTTGTTGTTAAGTTCCAATGATGCTCTAAATGCCATAATACTTGGATTTAATGGGTTAAACTTAATTATTTTACTTCGGTTTCTCCGTCCTTGCGCCCTAACCGGTATAGATGCAAAAAAGAGAAAACCTCAAAAACGATTTTTTGAAATTTCCTCTCAGCCTCCGGATGACTCAGTTTTATTGTGGGAAAAAGAGAAGAAAATAAAACATCATCTTTGATGTGAGCAAATATAAGTGCTTATATTCATTTTTCCAAATTTTTTAGCGCGTTTTTTTGCTGTTATTTTCATTTTAACACGTTTTAAACTAATGTTCGTGTATAAAGCCACTGTCCTATATGATTAGAAACACGCCCCGTTGATGATGTGTCGCTATTAAATTGATTCCTGGCATTGTACAATAACACTTGTAGAAGAAGTTTCATCAGGAACGGACGAAACCGTCGGAAAGCAAACTGCTGCCGGAATGCAGAAAAACGGTATCCACCGCATGAAAGTGGCAGATACCGTTAGCAGATTGGCTATGCAGTCTGAATGTTTGCGTATATCCTAATTCTTACGCCCGTATCGGCAGATGAGCAATGAACTTAATACCAGGAGTGCAAGGGCAATCATCCATGTGTAGATCTTCCGTTCCTTTTCCAAATGTTCGATGTCTGCCACTTGTTGTTTGGAGCAAGTTGTCAGTATATTAATCTGGGATTGTTGTGCCTTGCAGATATCCATAAGTTCAGAATTAATCCGTTGCTGTGTCTCCAGCGAATTTTGGATGTTCTTGAAGTTGCGGTTCGTCGTATATGCGTCACGGATATATCCGGGCGTGCTTACCTGTAACGAGGGAACTTGTATGCTGTCCGGAAGGTATGTCAGTTCTGCATTATTGCGCCGTTCCGTTGCGAAGCTGTAGAACAGGAGTATGCCAACAAGTGTGCCGCTGATCAGAAAGGCTATTAATGCTATGATGGCAAACATTGTGTTTGATGATTTCGCGACAGGTTGTTGGTACTCTCGTTCAAGCCATGGATGATGGTTCATCGTGTGAGGCGGAATGGATGTTCCATACTCTACAGTCCGGACTTCGGCATTTTCTTCGGTCTCTTTTTTCTCAAGAGCCTTACGTCTTGATATATCCATAAATTCGCGCTTGGCAATCTGGTATTTATCCGCTTGATAAATTACAAGGTCGTTTTTTACCAGCCAGTCAAGAACGTCCTTGACACTCCGTTCTGATACCTTGAGGTTGCTGATGCTCCAAAATATTTCTGCACAAGATACCCATATTGGCTTCTGGAGGCACTTCTGATATAGGATTTCAAGAATCTCTGCCTGTAGTTGTTCTCTTGTTGGTTCCATTTTATTTACAGTATTAATTGTTTCGGAATAAAATAATATTTCTTGCCGGCGATGAATACAGGTCTGAAAAGGTTGCGTTGATACATGTCTTCCAGTCTCTTCATCTTTGAAATCAGGGCTGTATAGCCACTATTAAAGTCCGTCAGTTCAACCTTTCTTTTTCTTTCCGCTCTTATCACTTTTCCCGGTATTCTCACCGGCAATCTCCACACAGACTTTACGTCCCCCACTCAATACGACTTTGTTCAAAGCCTTTAACAC
>ENA-UEQK01002425-UEQK01002425.1-human-gut-metagenome-genome-assembly--contig:-NODE-2425-length-10026-cov-13.368982_pt1 | contig 10026 bp, 4 predicted proteins | sample MGYA00242939_ERZ507942 | MGnify/ENA primary metagenome ERZ507942 (study PRJEB26167, sample SAMN06115485) | human gut metagenome | host: Homo sapiens | place: China:Chongqing | collected 2015-03-30... | reverse complement strand
TTTTCCCGGTCCGAAAGACTGACAGACTGATGTGACATCACCCACTGCTTTTTCCCGTTCTCCATGACCACAGCCAGCACTCCGGACAACCCATTAAAAGCACTGAAGCCCGCAACATCCCCTTCTTTCATCTTCGAAACATCCATAGCTACCACACCGCTGCATTTCGGCCCGCTCATACGCTGGGTCAAGGTATTGGGAGCCAGAAACAGATTATCCACCACCCTTCCGGTCCTCAACCGCAGGAAACCCGGACGCTCTGTCAGCGACCAGCAATTGTCCAACGGATTATGGTTCCACTGCCAGTTCAAGCTCAACCGGTCGGTGTCGAAATCATCACTTCCCATGATACTTCCTTTACACTTCTCTCCGGAAGCAGGCATCTCCATACACTCGGGCACACGTCCGTCCGCATCTCCCAGTATCGGCCAACCGTCTTCCCAGCGGCAGGGCATCAATGTGGGCACACGCCCTATGCCGCCCCTATCTTGAAAAATAAAGCCATACCAGTTTCCGTCAGGAGTATCGACTATACAGCCTTGTCCCACGCCACCATATCCTTGAAATTCGGTTTCTAAAATCACCTTTTTCTCATACGGACCGGTTATCTGGTCGGCACGATAGCACACCTCACGACGCAACCGTCCGGGAATGCTCCAGTCCATGGAAATCATCATCACGTAATATCTGCCGTTATGCTTGAATGCCTGACTTCCTTCCAGAAGTCCCTGCTCGTCGGCATCCCGCTCGAATATCTTTTGGTCTATACCTCCCGGCTCCACATCGCTCAGGTCGCTCTTGAGCTGACGAAGTTGTCCGGTGCCATAAAACAGATAGACTTTGCCGTCATCATCAAAAAACAAAGAAGCATCATGATGATGAGGCGGACGGGAGACTAATGTCCATTCGCCCGCCGGATCTTCGGCGGTATAGATATAACCACGATGAGGTTCATCATTGGGTGAGAACCATACATAGAACCGTCCGTCATGATAGCGGATGCTGGAGGCCCATTGTCCGCGACCATATACCGTGCCTTCCTTCAAATCATAACGGGGCAAGTCAGTAAGCCGTTGAAACACATAACTGATCGTTTCCCAATGCACCAAGTCCTTTGAACGCATCACCGGACAACCCGGCATCAGGTGCATGGTGGTGCTTACCAGATAGTAATAGTTTTCCACCCTTATCATGGAAGGGTCAGGTACATCCGCCTCAATCACCGGATTATGGAACATTTCCCGTTGTTGTGCAAACGCCCCCGACAAACCAATGAAGCAGGTAATAATAATAATGATCTTCTTCATTTCTTTTTCTACTTTCTATTTTTGAACAAATGAGGCATGAACCGGTACAAGCAACGACGCCATGTCAACCACTCGTGTGCCGTGCCCTGCGATTCGTAATAGTCCACATGAATACCTATTTTGCGCAAAGACTCTGCCAGTTTTCGGGTACCGAACCGTTCTTCCGTTCCGCATCCCAAAAACAAGTAATGTACCTGCTTGTTAAACTTGCCGGCATCAGCAAACACACCGTCAAAGCAAGTCTTCACATCCAGTCCGAAGATAGCACCGCTGAATGCGCCAATATACGAAAACTTGTCCAGATGAGGCAATGTGGTAGTGAGAGTCTGATGACCACCCCATGACAATCCTGCCATTGCACGATGTTCACGATCAGTATAAGTCCGGAACGTCCTGTCAATCATCGGTATCAAGTCCTCCAGCATCACCCTGTAAAAAGAGGCACCATACAAAGCTCTCTCCTCATTCACATCCTTCCCTTTGCGAGGAATGAAAGGAGCTTCCACATCCCCACTGTCCATCACAACAAGCATCGGCACACATTGCCCGGAGGCTATCAGGTTATCCATAATATGTTGCATACATCCCTGTGCCGACCAGCCCGTCTCATCCTCGCCCATGCCATGTTGCAGGTAAAGTACCGGATAACGTTTTTTCACCTTGGTTTCATATTCAGCCGGAGTATAGACCATGCAACGGCGGAATTCCTTTTTGGCTTCCGAATAATAAGTACACGAGCGCACCTGCCCATGAGGTACTCCCTGCTGAGGACGATAGTAATCACCTTCCACTCCCTCGGGAACCTCTATCCCACTCGCCATACGGCAACAACCAAAGAAAGTGTAACTGGACGGATCGGCCACCTGCACCCCGTCCGCTATCAAAAAATAATAATGGAATCCTACGACCAACGGATCGGTCTTTACTGTCCAAAAGCCATCCGCGTCCTTCTGCATGTCATACTTCTTACCGCAACAGTCTACCTGAAGCCTTCCGGCTTGCGGAGCATAGAAACGGAAGTGGGCGCAATGCTCCTCGTCCAGCCGCGGATACTCGTAACCCGGAATATTGGTAGATGCGGCCTGCGTCCTGTCTTTCACCTCTTGCTCTGTCATTTCCTGCCGGCTGAATTTCCACCAGTCAAAATGAAACAGTTCACATCCTTTCCTGCCTTTGAACACAAAATAGACATCATGCACACCCGTCACAGGAACCGTCACATCCGCCTCTATACTTGTCCAACATTCCCATCCTCCGGTATGAGGAACCCTCATTTCAGCTATCAGCGTTCCGCCGATGCTGTCGGTCCTGATTTCTATCCACCCGCCGCGAAGGGCACTGGCAACAGACACACAAAGACACTTGGGCAACAAATCTTCAAAATCCACCTCGCGTACCTTTATATAATCCCCGTCATGAATTCCGGATACATACACCCCCGTCTTTGCATTCCATTCCGACTTTACTCCTTCGGAGAAAGCTATCGTTTCCGCCTCCACACGTTGATAAGGAGTCAGTGTGCCTACCGGCGACACCCCTTCTGTCGTCGCATTAATTATCGGGAAAGTACCATCGGGGTTGTAACTGAACTGCTCCACTGCCACGCTACGTCCGAAACCACCCCCACCGGGTAATTTCCCGGTGTGATAAAAGAAATAAGAATTACCTTTATAATCCGTCACTCCACAGTGATTGGTAAACGAACCGGTATCTTGCAACGGCATAATTTCTCCCATATACTTCCAAGGTCCTGTCGGAGTGTCACTCATCGAGTAAGCGATGTGTTCGGGTACTCCGCCGGCTGCATACGACAGATAATATGTACCGCCACGCTTGTGCAACCACGGACCTTCCGTATAGATGTCCTTGTATTTCTTTCCTTTCTCCCGTTTGTCCGGCCCCGGAGAACCAAAACTCTCTATAGTCTGCTCCACCTTGGACACCTCACCATCCAGCGAAACCATATCGGCATTCAGCTTGGCATAGTAAACATTCGGATTTCCCCAATATAAATAAGCCTGCCCGTCATCGTCCACAAAAACCGTGGGATCAATAAAATCCCAGCTACCTTCGTAAAGCGGTCTGCCGATAGCATCCTTAAAAGGGCCGGTAGGCGAATCACCCACCGCCACACCGATAGCCATCGTGTTTGTCAACTTGGAATGCAGACACACATACCAATAGAATTTCCCGTTGCGTTCGATACATTGCGATGCCCAGGCACGATCGTCCGCCCAGTCGAAAGACTCGATGGCAAGCGGAGAACCGTGATCGGTCCAGTTCACCATATCTTTAGTAGAATAGACGCGCCACTCTTGCATCCAGAAAAAATCGGCATGGTCCTCATCGTGTCCCGTGTAAACATACAAGGTGCCATCGTGCACCATAGGTGCCGGATCAGAAGTATAGCAAGTCTGCACAATCGGATTCTGCGCCTGCAACACTCCGGCAAGCAACAGGGACAAGCCACTCATCATACATTTCCGGATACCGGATAAATCACATTCAAGTTTCATATTCATGGTATTAAATTCACAAGGCTGTTTTTACGTTCCGTTCTTCACTGCTCAACAAGAGCAAAGGTAAGGACATTCGCCTTATATCGGAGTGTAACCATGTTACATAGTCCTTTTTCCATGTTACAAACCTGCCCGATATGGCACAAAGTACCGAAATTACTTCCTTATTTATTAGGCTATATATTCTTTTTTGAATTATTTTTGTGCACCTGAATTTACTGGGATATTTATATTATGATGAAACATACGATTCTTATACTATTTCTTTTTCTGTCTTTGTTGTGCCACGGACAATCGTACAAATTCTTCACAACAGACAGGGAACTTTCCAGCAGTCTGATCAACAAAATATATCAGGACCGGAACGGCATGATATGGATTGCCACCGAAGACGGACTGAACCGCTATGACGGAGCCAAGTTCATCACCTACAAGCATGACCCGGAAAACGAGTACTCCCTCTGCCATAACTACGTACGAGTGCTGTACGAGGACAGCAAAGGACGGTTGTTCGTAGGAACCTATAACGGTATACAGCTATACGATCCGGAAACCGACAGCTTCAGCGCGCGAGCGCAATGGGAAGACGGAAAGACTTTTGACAGCAATATCATGTCCATTCTGGAACGTAGGAACGGAGAAATATGGGTATCGGGAAACAACTTGTGTACCATAACCATCACACAGGGGAAACTGACTGCACACAAACTGGACTTACCTATCCCCACCCAAATGACAGACTACATGATAGAGGACAGACAACACAATCTTTGGGTAACACAGGGTGAGAATGGTATCTACCGCCTCTCTGCGGACAATAAAAGCAAGCACTTTCTGAAACAAGAGAAGGGAATGACCATTGTGGACCTCTATGAAGACAACTACGGAGACATCTACCTGGCAACCATAGGCAAAGGATTGCTGAAATATAACCAACCGGCAGAAGAGTTCATTCCTATCCTTTATAAAGGAAAACAAAACCTGCCTATCAAATCCATCTGCCAGATAAGCCAAAACGAGCTTTGCCTGGGCACGGACGGGAAAGGCACCAAGATTTTCAACATCCCCAAACAGCTCATCACGGATTACCCTTTTGATAATAATTACCTCGACTCCGGTACCTCCAAAGTACACTCCGTCCTGAAAGACAATGCAGGAAACCTATGGATAGCCATTTACCAGAAAGGGGTTATGATGATTCCCGCACAGCCCAACAGTTTCAAGTACATAGGCTACAAATCAATAAACAAGAATATCATCGGCTCCAACTGTATCACCTCACTCTGCCGCGACCACAAAGGCATATTATGGATAGGTACTGACAACGACGGCATATACGGCATCACCACAGAACTGAAGCAAAAAGTCCATTATGCCCCACATGACAGCCCCTCTTCGGTTCCTTCCACCGTTTTCGGCCTGTATGAAGACTCTGAACATAATCTGTGGTTCGGATCCTATACCAACGGACTAGGCAGACTGGATAAGAAAACAGGACAGTGCAGCTATCTGCAGAATCTGACAGACAAGAATGGAAACCGTATCCAACGCGTGTATGATCTGGTTGAAGACCAGGACAAACGACTCTGGATAGCCACCATGGGAGCCGGACTTTTCTATTATGACTTGAAGACAGGACAGTCTGTATATGACCCTAAATTCAATGCTGCCACCAAAAAATATAAATGGATAAGCTGTCTTTTGTACGCCGGTGACAACCACCTTTATGTAGGAACGTATGACGGAATAAGATGTATAGACCTGAGCACCGACGACTTCAAGACTGAAGAAATCCTATCCAGACACATCATCCACTCCCTTTATGAAGACCCCCAAGGCAACATCTGGATAGGCAATTCCGAAGGACTGGCAGAATGGAATCCCCAAACCCAGCAACTAAAGACCTACACCACCGCCCACGGACTATCCAGTAACGCCGTATATGCTATCAAAGGAGACGGGCAGGACAACTTATGGATAAGCACCAATGCCGGAATGTCACGTTTTAATCTGAATACCCACACGTTCAGCAATTTCTATGCAGACGACGGTCTGCAAGGAAATGAATTCAGCAAAAACGCCTCTTTTGCCGACCACAACGGCATACTCTGGTTTGGAGGTACAAATGGAATTACCTATTTCAATCCTCAAGAGATTACGAATCCCGCAAAAAAATGGAACGTACGCATCATCGACTTCTATCTGCACGACCAGCCCATAAGGAAAGGAATGTTGTCGGGCGGAAAAGAAATCATAAACACCTCCGTCTTTGAGGCCCGGGATTTCCACTTGTCACATAACGACAACGCTTTCAGCATCGAGTTCTCTACCCGCGAACTAAATAATTCCGAACGTATCACGTATCTATATACCATAAACAACACCCCCTGGGTCAAGCTTCCCAAAGGAGTCAACCGAGTGTCATTCAGCGACCTTCCCCCCGGCGATTATCATTTCCGGATCAAAGCCGAAGATTATCTGCTGGAATCCGACACCGATGAAATCACCATTCACATCGCACCGGCATGGTGGGCATCGGGCTGGGCCATGCTGATCTATGCCTTATTGGCAGTAACAGCCGTCTATGGCATCATCCTGCAAGTGAGACACCGTTACCGCATAAGACAGGAAATGATGCAACATATCCATGCTGAACAGATAAACGAAGCCAAGCTACAGTTTTTCATCAACATCTCCCACGAGATACGTACTCCGATGTCGCTCATCATCAGTCCTTTGCAAAAACTGATGACAAACGATACAGACCACGAACGGCAAAAGAACTACCGCATCATCTGGCGCAATTCCGAAAGAATCCTTCGGCTTGTAAACCAATTGATGGATATACGCAAGATAGACAAAGGGCAGATGTCACTCGTTTTCCGTGAAACCGAAATGACCGGATTCATTAATGATTTGTGTGAAACCTTTACAGAACAAGCGAACAAAAAACAAATTACTTTGCAGTTCCACCACGAGGGCGCCGACCACTTAAAGTTGTGGGTGGACCCGGTGAACTTCGACAAAATTATCCTGAACATCCTGTCCAATGCCTTCAAATTCACCCCCGAAGGAGGCAGTGTGGACATACGGCTACGCACCGGTAAGGACTCCACCCTGCCGAAACCATTACAACAGTATGCCGAAATCACCGTGACCGACAGCGGAATAGGAATCGCCCCCAAAGAAACAGAACACATATTCGAACGCTTTTACCAGATACGGAATAGCCAAAACAACTCAAACATAGGTACCGGTATCGGGCTGCACCTCACCCGCTCACTGGTGGAACTTCATCACGGAGACATCCGTGTAGAAAATAATCCGGACGGACAACCGGGATGCAGCTTTATCATCCGTATGCCTCTGGGATGCGCCCATCTGCGCAAAGAAGAAATGGAAGCCGACAAAGCTCCTCTCTTCCACACTCCGGCTCCGGTCCTTCCTATTCCTTATGAAACCGAGGAAGAAGAAAACGGAAAAACACGAACCAAAACGAAATACAAAGTACTGGTGGTAGAAGACGATGAAGATATACGCCGCTATATCTGCCGTGAACTGGCAAGCGATTACCATACCCTGGAAAGCTGCAACGGCAAGGAGGCACTGGAAAGCATCTTCAATAAAACCCCGGACCTGGTAATAAGTGATGTCATGATGCCCGAAATGGACGGACTTACCTTATGCCGCAAAATAAAGCAAAATGTGAACCTGAACCACATCCCGGTAATACTGCTCACCGCCAAGACACGGGAGGAAGACAATCTGGAAGGTCTGGAAACAGGAGCCGACGCCTACATGACCAAACCTTTCCATATGGAGATATTGAGGAAAACGGCCGCCAACCGCCAGATCCGCCAGACGCAATACCCCAGATAGACGGGTGTCACGAAAAAGCCTATCAGCATCGAGAGGGCGACCTTGATGAGGAAATACCAGAAAATCGCCTCGACGGAGAACCAGACGAAGACGAACGGGCAAAATCGGTTGATGAACTTCCAGCCGCCGTAGACGCTCATCAGCATATAAGCCCCGAAGAGGCGATCCGGCCCCATGAACTCCGAATTGTACCCGATCGCGAAGAGCAGGCCGCACAGCAGCAACGGCACGATACACCCGCGCAGTTCGCTGCGGCGCCGCACCCCGTTGCATTCGGGACAGATCGGAATCGTAAAACGCGTGGCGCAACTCCGGCACAACCCCTTGCCGCAATCCGCGCATTGGGCGACCGCATCGTGGTCGGGATGATAGTAACAGTTCATAATCGCTCGTTCACGGTTGTATGCTCCGATCGGCACGATCCCCGGAAGACTTCCGCCCGCTTATCGGAAACAATCGTTTTCCGCGGCCGGCGACACCACGCGCCGTATCCCGCTGCTCGAAAACGGATCGTTCAAAATTAACCATTCCACCCCGTTACTCCAAATTTTCACCCCTCTTTTTCAGCCGCAAACCCGCGAACGGCAGCACGATACCCTTTCCGGCGCATCCGTCTGAAAACGCCGCAAAAAAAAACGCGCGACACGTTGCCGTGTGTCGCGCGCGAATCGTCGTACTTCCAACCGCTACCACTCGGAGGGCCACTCAGGCTCCCAGCCGCCGCTGCCGCCGTCGCCGGCGGCCGTAGCATCGACCTTGAACAATGCGGTGGTCGGGGCGCCCATATAGCCGAACGCGAAGATGTAGTACTGCTCACCGGCGGCGATGGCCGTACCCGAATACTCGGCCGAACCCTTGAACGGCGTGGGTGTCGAGACCAGTCCGGCGTTGTTCTCGCCCATGAAGCAGTTCATCATGATCAGTTCGCCGGCCTGCCCGACCACATCCTTCATGAAGGCCTCGTCGTCGGCAAAGGTTTCGTAGGTGCTCTTCTTGACGATACCCGTATAGTAGTACTCCGTATCGATCGAAGGTTTCACTCCGTACTGGAAATAATAGAGCTTTCCGCCGAAGAAATCGTTGGGATCGGTCTCCGATCCGGGCTTCACGTCCTTGACCTCGAGCGTCATCGACGAGGGAACGACGGCCGTCGTCCGCGTCGTGGCGGTCGCCACCTCGGTCGTACGGACTCCTTCCGCACTTACGCCGAAGACATAGACCGTATAGTCGGTTTCGGGCTTGATGATCGTAACGCCCAGATTGCGGCGCGAATGGAGCGTCTGATCGCCCGTGAAGACACGCGGATCGGTCGACCAGTCGACGGGCGGCGTGAAACCGTTCTGGAAAGCTATTTCGGCGTCGGCCACCTGCGCCGGGGTCATGTTCTTCACTTCGTCGGTCGCCTTGACCGTCGCGAAATAGCGGGTCGTCGCCTTCGAGGGCTTGACTGCGATATTCATCAGGATCGAATTGACGTCGAGCACCGACACATCGAACTTACAGTCGTCGGTAATGGCCACCGCATCGGTCTTGAAGGGCGTCTTGGTGAGTTTCGTACATGCCGACACGCTGTTGTCGATGCCGAACGCCAGTGCGTAGTACTCCGTATCGGGCAACAGCCCCTCGACCTCCAACGAACCTTCGCCCATGCGCACCGAAGCGACGTCGGGCAGTTTCGACCCGTCGTTGCCAATACCCATGCGGATGCTTCCCAGCGCATTGTCGATCACCTGCTGGTCGTCGCCCTTGAACGAATCTTCGTACTCGGTCTTGCTCGTATAGCCCAGATAGTAATAGGTGAACTTCTCGTCGGGATTGCCTTTGAGCGTCGCAGTCGTCTGTCCTTCGTCCTCGACCGTAAGGTTGAAGTTGATCTCCTTCAAATCGTTGGTCTTGACGAGGCGTCGCACCAGAGGAGTCGTAATCTCGCCCTTCACATCGATACCGTAGGCATAAATGTAGTACTCCGTATTGATTTCCAATTCGTCGCGGTTCAGGTTCTGGCCTTCGGGATTCCAGTCGCTGAGCAGGAAATCCAGATACTCTTCCAGCGAAGTGAACCAGCCGTCGGAATCCAGAGCCTCTTCCTCGAGCGCTTTCAGCTCCTTTTCGAGGAATTTCTCAGGCGAACCGATGGCATCGTAATCGCTCTTCTTGACCAGATTGAACAGGAACGTCTATGGATCGTCGTAACGGTCGTATTACATACTTGCTTCTTGATGATCGCACGAATCTGAGCCGTATACTTGCTTGCCCATTATATAAGTACATACCGTATTCCGGTCATCTCCGAGGGTTTGCAGGCCAAACAGCTTATTCTC
>ENA-UEQK01002423-UEQK01002423.1-human-gut-metagenome-genome-assembly--contig:-NODE-2423-length-10030-cov-6.697981_pt1 | contig 10030 bp, 9 predicted proteins | sample MGYA00242939_ERZ507942 | MGnify/ENA primary metagenome ERZ507942 (study PRJEB26167, sample SAMN06115485) | human gut metagenome | host: Homo sapiens | place: China:Chongqing | collected 2015-03-30... | reverse complement strand
TAACTACATTTTCCCATTGTCAAATCCATCATGGCTAAATATTTCATTTCATTCTGAGTATATGGAATATTAATACATGACTCTAATAATTTTTCTTCGTTTTTCAAAGGTGTTATCACATTCTTTTTGTTTTTGTAGGCATAGTAATAACGAACCCCAAATTTTCTTTGAGAGACAGCATTTAAATGTATGCCATCTGGATTTGCTGACAACCCCTGGGCAGTTACAAAATATACATGATTATGATCATTGGCATATCGTAATAATTCTTTATTCACCAAGTCATACTCTGTACAATTAAAACCAAAGCCTATCTTTCCTAAATAGTCACCAAGTCCTCCAATAATAAACGGTACATCGTCTAAATTAAGTTCATTTTTTAAAGCCTCAAAAATTGTATGTAATTTTTCATAATACGTTTTGTAGTTACCATTATAGCTATCATTTTCTCCTTGATGCCACAGAATAGCAATCAAATTACTATTTTGCATTGCAAATTTTGCCTGAATAATTGCATTTTTAAATAATATTTTCTCTATAGACCAGTCATCAATGGAACTGCCACCTTCCGCACATGGAATCAAGCCGATTTGTTCTTCTTTGTTTTCCATGCACCACATTGCAGCAAATGAACCCGCAAGACTTACTCCTGATATAGGACGATCGTAGTTAATTGGTTCTGTCATCATTTGCCATTTTCCATTTCTTAACATCTGGATTCTCTCATTACAAATCATCGGTACTTCGTTTATGAATCCACGTCCAGCCATGTTGGACTGTCCAATCATTAATATACTTTTCATTCAACACCTCCACAACTTCCGATTTTTCCACGTAAAAAAGGATGTGCCTTTTTGTGTAATAGGGCATTCCAGGGAATTTCCTATTACACGAGAAATTGCTCTCTCATCACAGTTCACACATTATGCAAACTGCAATCCCATCTCGCACAATCTAATTATATCGCAGCTTTATTATCTCCGTTTATCCATTTATAGTCAAATACTATCATCAAATCGCCAAAATGGACAGCGCTTGCCAATACACTGATTGTTCTGAGCATAATGCGTACACTGGACTTCTGTTCATTCCATTTCGATTCCAAAATGCGTTTTTACAAAATCAACCGCCGCCAGAATCGCCAGATAAGAATCTCTTTTACAACACCTCGGACCGCCGGTGCGCGAAATCGCCTCCAGTGCTTTTGATGTCATCTGATTCGAAAGTCCCCAGGATTCCTCCGTCAGTGGCGTCGCCCCAGACAAGATAGATACAAACATACCTGCGCTGATTCCCGCTCCGCAGGCACCCCAGAATCCGCAGGTTCCTCCTGGAACGGCTTTCCCACGGTTCAGCATTTCCATCACAGATTCCCGCAGATTAATAGCACCTCCCGCATTTTTATATGCAGTAAGCAGCGCCGCTCCCACCATGACATGATGCTCCGGTCCATGCATATGGCAAAACGGTGCATCCATCATCTTCCGGACAATCTCGATCGGATTTCTGGATGTTTCGTCTATACACAGGGAAAGAATAGTGTCCAGTCCCTTCGTATGACAATCATTACAAACATAATGCCCGTTCTGGCATCTGGTCTTGCTCAATTCTTTTTTATGACATAATTCGCACTCCATCCATTCATCCTGTTCCAGATAAATAAGAGGTGCTTTACAGACAATACATTCTTCTTGCATGGGATTTCCATCTCCTTTACATTCATTTCCCGACCAGCGCGTTGAGTTTCTCCACTATATCCATACTTCCCGACCGGAAACCTTCCAGATCGAGTGTAATGTACAGAAATCCCATTTCTTTTAATGTCCTGCAGATCGTCTCCCGCTCGGCAATCGCTTTTTCAAATTTATCCGCATCCACCTCGATCCGGACAATATCGCCATGCAGGCGCAGGCGCACATTTCCGCCAAACACGCTTCGAAGATAATCTTCGCCTTTCTCAATCCGCTTCAAAACTTCCATGTCAAAGGAAGTTCCATATGGAAGGCGGGTCGCCATACATGGCATGGACGGACGGGATGCAACGGAAATTCCTAAGTCAGCCGCAAATGCCTTGACATCCTTTTTCTCCAGTCCGCACTGTGCAAGTGGACTGACGACCCCCAGCTCACGGAGTGCCTGGATACCCGGGCGGTACACATGCAGGTCGCTCTCATTGGTTCCGTCCATCACGCACGGAATCCCCTCTTCTTTTGCAAAATCCAGAAGTGTCGCGAACAGGTGGTGTTTGCAGATATAACAGCGGTTGACCGGATTCGTCCGGATGGCTTCCAGCTCCATCTCATTGACCTGGATAATTTTATGGATCGCGCCCAGCTCCTTTGCCACCCGCTCCGCGATCTCCAGATCACAGGCTGGGTGCAGCATGGTGTGAAATGTCACGGCATAAACCGGCATTCCCGTCTTCTTCGCCGTATCACACGCCAGCTTGAGAATCAGGCTGCTGTCCACACCGCCCGAAAAGGCGACACAGACCGGTGCCTTCGCTTTTTCTGCCATGAACTGTTTTAAAGCTTCTCTTTTTTCTGTCTCTGATATCATTGGTTTATTTTCCATGGTTCTTGATTCTCCTCTTAATTATCTAACGAGAATGCACTGTGCCGTTTTTCAATCTCAAAAGTGCTTACTGTAAACTAATACTTCCGTCTTCCATTACTCCGTGGAATACTTCCATGAAGCGCTTCCCTGTCTCCCGGCAGATCGCGCGCACGCTCTCATACTCCGGATAGCACGTATCCACGCCGCCGCGCTTGCAGATTTTTACCTTTGCTGCCCCGTAACGGGTCTGGATCTCCTTTACTTCCCGTGGCAGTATCGTCCTCTCTACTGGATAGCGGCGCACACCGATCGTGGTCGTACAGGAGAAGACAAGCTGTTCTAATTCTTCCCGTTTTTCTGCCGTTGTCAGTACATGAAGCACATACGCCGGACGGTTTTTCTTCATATATGCCGGTGTGTACCACACATCTCTGGCGCCCGCTTCCAGAAGCACCTCCATCGCATATCCCAGCGCCTCGCCGGTGCAGTCGTCCAGGTTTGCCTCCATGACCCACATGGAGCTCTCGTCGTGACCGTCTTTTCCGGTTTCTACTTCCACCGTTTTATCCGTCAAAAGCATCGCCCGCAGGATATTCGCGTGCGCGAAATCCTTATTTCCGGCGCCGATACCGATCTTTTCGATCTGGTACTTCTTCGGAAGCGCCGCTTCTGTCCGGAATGCCGCCGCGATCGCCGCGCCGGTCGGCGTTACCATCTCTCCTTCGACATCCCGAAGCGTCAGTTCCAAGCCCTGTGCCGCTGCGATATTTGCCGTCGCCGGAACCGGAACCGGCATTAAACCGTGCTGGCAGCGTGCGAATCCATGACCTTCGGAAAGCGGCGATACCACCACGCGGTGGATTCCCAGATCCTCCAGGCAGAATGCCGCACTGATAACATCCACAATCGAGTCAATTGCACCGACTTCATGGAAATGAACCTCGCTGACCGGGATTCCGTGTGCTTTCGACTCTGCCCTCGCCACAATCTCAAACATCCGGCGCGCCAGGTTTTTAACACAGTCAGATGCATCCAGACGATCGATGATCTCGAAAATGTCATGGATGTTGCGGTGGACGTGAGGATGCATATGATCGTGGGTGTGAGCGTGATCATGGCTGTGCTCATGTTCGTGGGTGTGAGCGTGATCATGGCTGTGCTCATGTTCGTGAGTGTGTTCATGATCGTGATGATGCTCTTCTTCCTCTAAATGTACATCGAAATCATACGCATCGATTCCACATTTCTTCGTCCGCCCAAAATGCAGATGATACCCGGATACGCCCAGACTGTCCAGTGCCCGTACCAGTTTTTCCCGGCTTGCTCCAAGATCCAACAGTGCGCCAACCGTCATATCTCCACTGATTCCAGACGCACAATCCAGATATAAGATTTTCTCATCCATTTTTACTTCTCCCTCTACTTTTCTCATTTTATTGATACATTTCCGTTTTTCGCTTTTATGCAATTATCACAAACCACTATCACTCTGCCGTCTTCTTCGGCTCCCGAACCGCCAGGCGGTTGATCTGCGCCGCCAGATATGCTGCGCCGTAGCCGTTATCTATATTTACAACCGAAATGCCGTTCGCACAGGAATTAATCATCGTGATCAATGCCGACAGTCCATGAAAACTTGCACCATAGCCGACCGAGGTCGGAACCGCAATGACCGGATTTTCCACCAGCCCGGCAACAACTGTGCCAAGCGCGCCTTCCATTCCCGCCACCGCAATCACGCAGTTTGCCCGCGCAATCGCCTCGCGTTTGGATAAAAGGCGATGGATGCCCGCCACCCCTATATCGTAGTAGCGCTCCACGCGGCAGCCGAAAAATTCTGCCGTTTTGGCAGCTTCCTCCGCAACCGGGATATCCGCGGTTCCGCCTGTGCAGACTGCCACCAGCCCTTCCAGCTTCCGCGGTGTCTCCGATGATTTTCTCGCCTGCAAAATTTTTGAAACCGGATCGTATTCTATCTCCGGGATGCGCGCCCGCACTAGATTCCACTGCTCCGGCGTCGCCCGCGTTCCGAGTACTTCCCCATTTTCCCGGTACAGCGTCTCGAAAATATCCGCCAGATAAGCATCCGGCTTTCCTTGGCAGAACACCGTCTCTGGGAATCCCGAACGCAATTTCCGGTGCAGATCCAGCTTCGCATACCCTAAATCTTCGTAAGGAAGATTCTTGAACGCATTCTCCGCTTCCTCAATACTCGTATCCCCCCGTTTTACCTCTTCCAACAGCTTCCGAACATCCATTTTTCCTCCTCCTTACCAAATCCCGAATTATTAATCTCTTACTATCGCCCATCTTCTTGTCCTTTGGACAAGAAGCATCCCTCGCTCTTATGAGCTCGGTCAATCCCGATTTTCTCTGTCAATATGTGAACTGGGTGAACTGCTGCCATCTTTTCCTGCAATGCCTTTAAATCAATCTGCCGCGTGCAAATCCGCTTCAAAAGAGATTCCGAATGGCTCACAATCACCATTCCCAGCTCCCGCTCCTTTGCCTCATGCAAAAGCGCCTGCCAGATCTGGCTCTGGGTCACTGCATCAAACATCGCGGTGATCTCATCCGCCAGCAGATACCGCGGATTTGCCGCCAGCGCTCTGGCAATACAGAACCGCTGCAGTTCGCCGCCGGAAAGCTCCGATGGAAACCGATCCAGCCATTCTTCCCGGATGCCAAGCCGTCCCCGGCTCTCCTCATCCACCTGACCGCCCTCACTGAGAACCTGGCGCATCCGCCAGCGTGGGTTGAGCGCCTGCTCCGGGTGCTGCCAGATTAACTGCACCGGCATACAGCCCCGGATATTCTCAATCGGTATGCTGTCAATCTCTACCGTTCCCTCCTCCGGTCTCTCATATCCCGCTAGCAGGCGGCACAGCGTCGTTTTTCCATATCCGCTCGGCGCCACCAGACCCACGCGCTCTCCTGGCTCAATTTTCAGGGAAATACGCGTCAGCACGTGGCGCCCGCCATTTTCATACGAAAAAGATAGGTTTTCCGCCTTTAGTGACATCTCATTCTCCTCCAAAAAATTCATGTTCCGGCAGTGCCCGGTAGAGCGCCTGCGTGTATGGCTCTTTCAGATTCCGTCCCTCCCGGAAGTTCTCCGGCTTTACTTCCTCCAGAATCGTCCCGTCATAAAACACCAGAATCCGGTCCGCCATCTCAATCGCCAGTTCCAGATCATGAGTAATCAGAAGCACCGCTGCCCCGTCCTGTGCCATCTCTTTTAAATGACGGATTACATGGCGCGCGGTCATCGCCTCCAGCCCCGGTGTCGGTTCATCCGCCACAATCAGCCTCGGCTCCTGCATCAGTGCCGCTGCCATCAGGACGCGCCGCGCCATGCCGCCCGACAGCTCAAATGGATAACATTTTTCCACTGATTCATCCAGCCCGTACCGCTTCAAAAGCTGGCGGCATTTTGCCCGCGTCGCTTCATCTTTTCTGCCGCCGCAGATCTGATCCCCGACCCGCATCAACGGATCGAGGTAGGAAACCCCCTGCGGAATCAGGGAAATCCCATTGCCCCGCAGCCCGGCAAGCCGCGTCTCATCCAGAACCTCTCCCTGATAGGAAATTTTTCCTTCCATCCGGCAGTTGTACGGCAAGATTCCCAGAATCGCGTGCGCCAGCAGGCTTTTTCCCGAACCACTCGCCCCGACCACCGCCGTCAGCTCCCCACTGAAAAGTTTGCAGGAAAGGTCGCGGAGCGGATGGAGTTCGCGCCGTCTAAGCCCACGCGCGTACTGCGTAAAATATAAGTTTAGATTTTGAATTTTCAATATCGGCTTTTCCATGGAATCACAATTTTCACGCAATCTCCGTTCTTTGATAACGTCTGTCTGTTCCAAATCTGATAGCCGCATCGTTTTTGATTGTTTTTGTCTTAATCGCATCATTTTATCAAAATATATGTTTTTCTGCCTCATTCCCAGCATCCTCTACTCATGCGCGCTCCCCGGATCCATCAGCCGCCCCAGGCTCTGCCCGATCGCCTGAAATCCCAGCGTTACCAGCACCAGTGCCGCGCCCGGAAAGAGCGCCAGCCACCATTTTCCGGTAATCAGGTACGACATACTCTCGGATAAAATAACACCGATCGCCGGTTGCTCGGAGGAAAGACCGAAGCCCAGAAAGGTCACGCCCGCCTCATGAAGAATCGCATGGGGAAAGAGAAGAATTAACCCGGTCACAAATTGCCGCGATACCTGCGGGACGATGTGGTTCCAGGCAATCCACCAGGGCTTTTTCCCCAGTTTTTCGGAGATCTGCACATACGGACTTTCCCGGATCTGTAAGATTTCCGCCCGCAGAAGCCGCGCCAGCGACGCCCAGTGCGTCAGGGCAATCCCGGCTGCTACACCCCGGAATCCCTTTCCCAGACTGTAGGAAATCAGGATCAGGAGAAGCATGTGCGGGATTCCCATTACCAGATTAATCAGCCCGCATACCAATAAATCCATCAGTCCCCCGCCAAGCGACGCCAGCAATGCAAGCGCCAATGCCACCGCGGCGCTGATCGCCGCGGTCAGAAGCCCCAGCCGGATGCTTAAAGAAAGCCCCGCAACCGTCCGTTTCAGCATATCCCGCCCCATCCAGTCGGTTCCAAACAGCCCGCCGGTTTCCGGAGGCAGGTTTTTTCTCGCAAAATCGACCTGCTGTGCGGCATCCTCCCAGACGGTTCCAAGCACTGTCACCAGAATCAGGAAAAGGAGGGAAATTCCCAGCAGCCAGAGTGTTTTCTTTCTCATGCCCTGCCTCCTTTCCTAAGTCTCGGATCGACCAGCCGGTACAGCCCATCCGCCGCTGCATTTCCTGCAAATACAAGCACGGCACTGATGAGTGTAATTCCCATCAGAAGCGGGATATCGCTTCCCAGCCCCGCCGTGACCGCCGCCTGTCCGAGTCCCGGATAGGAAAAAACCTGTTCCACCAGCACCGAACCGCCGAAAATCTCGCTGATCGAGCCAAATTGGAGCGTAATTACCGGGAGAAGCAGGTTGCGGAGTCCATGCCGAAAAATCAGCCGCCAGCCGCTCTCGCCCCGCGCCCGCGCATAGAGTACGTAATCACTTTCCAGAATCTCAATCACTTTTTCGCGCGTGTGCATCGCAATCGAAGAAATCCCTGTCAGTCCCAGCGTACACGCCGGCAGAAATGCGTGATACAGGCGATCCGCCAGGCTGACCTCGTCTGCCGCCATTCCCACCGGGACACTGAACCCGATTGGGAAGATGGGAAGCTGCACTGTAAAGAGAAGCAGCAGCACCAGCGCCAGCCAGAAGGACGGCGTTCCCGCGATCACGATGCAATAGCCCGTAATCAGGCGATCCCCCCACTTGCCCCGTTTTGCCGCCGCTGCAATTCCTAAAAATATCCCCACGATTCCCGAAAACAGCCACGCAGACAGAAGGAACCACACTGACGCAGACGCCTTTTCCGCGATCACCTCCAGCACCGGTCTGCGGTACAGAAGGGAAATGCCAAAATCACCATGACAGATGCCCGAAATCCAGTTAAAGAAGCGCTTCCAGACCGGCACACCAACGCCCCAGTACGCCTGCAGCTTCTCGATCTGCTCCGGCGCCATCGAGCCGAGCGCCGTCTGCCCGACATTCGTCTGCAGCGGATCGACCGGAGACATCGACACCAGCAGAAACGATACCAGACTGACTGCCAAAAGCAGCAGAATCAGGTGCAGCAGACTGCGCCCAAACCATTTCATCCTACTCATAGTACCACCGATCGACATTGTTGACGATGGACCAGCCGTGACCGTGCGGATGCACCTTCTGCTCTGCGACATGAAGTCCGTCTCTCACCCAGTACAGATGATCGACATTCACCAGCCAGATCCACGGAAGATCACCCTCGGCTGAAACGCCCGTCTCGCCGTCCCACTGCGCCTTTTTCCACAATTCATACGAACTTTCCAGATCCGGTGCTGCCAGGGCCTCATCCATATAAGCGTCCACGGTCTCATTCGCATACGGCGAATATTCTGCCAGCCCCGTATCTGCCTTTGTATGGTAAATATTATAAAATTCCATCGGCGTGTGCGCGCCCCAGCCCCAGAGAAGCGGCTGCGACTGTGCCTCGTCATACGCAGTATCCCAGCCGGTGCCGCGGATCGATGCGTCAATTCCAATCTCTTTTAACTGCTGCGCCGTATCGGCTGCCAGCGCCTGACGCACCGAATCCCCGGTCGGATAGAGAAATTCCAGAATGGCTTTCACTCCATCCTTTTCGCGGATGCCGTCGGCATTTTTCTTCCATCCCGCCGCATCCAGCATCTCTTCCGCCTTCTCCGCATCATAGGAAATGTTCTCCATTTCATCGTTGTACCACGGCATCTTGTCACAGACACTATATGCCGGGCTGCCGTACCCATTTAACACATGATCGATCATTTCCTGCCGGTCAATCGCCAGGTTGATCGCCCGGCGCACCTGCACATCCGCGGTAAAATCATTGCCGATTTTTACGCCATCCTCCCGTACCGTCTCCGGCACTGCCGGGAGGTTAAATCCACGGTTGTCCACCGTCTCACAATCCAAAAGACTGAATTCTGGAACCGACTGGTCTGCATAGGACGCCGCCGTGTACGCCACATCCACCTGCCCGGCGCGCACCGCCGCAAATGCCGCATCCTCTTCCATAAAGAGAATCGTGACCTGCCGCATCTTCGGCGCATCCCCATAATAATCCGGGTTGGCTTCCAGAATCACCTGCTGCCCCTTGTCCCACTGTTTCAGGATATATCGCCCGGAACCGATCGGATGTGTGCCGTAATCCGTTCCATATGCATGCTCCGGCACAATTCCCGTCACCGCCATCGTGTATGACCAGATAGCAAACGGGCGTTCCATCTCAAACACAACCGTCACATCATCGATCGCCTCCGCCTGTTTCAGCATTGAAAAATCGTTGACGGAACTCGTCTTTTTCAATGTGTTATAAGTGAATGCCACATCCTCCGCGGTCAGCGCCTCGCCATCCGTGAATTTCGCATCGTCGCGGATCGTCACCGTCCATGTCATTCCATTCTCGGAGGTCTCCACATCTGTCGCCAGATCATACCCGATACTCAAATCTGCTTCTGTCACCGTCAGGGTGCTCTGGATCAGCGGTTCATGCATATGCTCGCCCGCGCCCCAGCCATATGCCGGATCAAAGCCCGCCTCCGGCTCTGAAGTCGGCGGCATCGCGATAATAACGCTTGTTTGGGTATTTTCCGTCTGTTCTGCGCCGGAACCGCCTTTCTGCGCCTGATTTCCAGTGTTTCCGCATCCGGAAAGCATGACTGCCGCCGCTAAGGCAGTGACGCCAAGTGCCCTGGCTTCTCCGAACACCTTTCCAATGATTTTGCCTGTATTTTCTCGTTTTTTCATGTTTACGTTGTAGTTCAGATATCTTTAGGGTTTTCCAGCAATTCAAACAGTATTGGATAGATCTTTGTCTA
>ENA-UEQK01002420-UEQK01002420.1-human-gut-metagenome-genome-assembly--contig:-NODE-2420-length-10047-cov-28.910431_pt1 | contig 10047 bp, 10 predicted proteins | sample MGYA00242939_ERZ507942 | MGnify/ENA primary metagenome ERZ507942 (study PRJEB26167, sample SAMN06115485) | human gut metagenome | host: Homo sapiens | place: China:Chongqing | collected 2015-03-30... | reverse complement strand
TCCCGATACCATTAACGGCCACCTTGACTATTCCTTTCTCATCCACGTCCGTGGACTTGGTCTTAAATAATATGCTTCTATACGGTTCCATGTCGGTATAAATAAAAAGAGCCATACCCCGCAGGATACGACTCCCGCCGGGTATGGCTCTTAGGCTCTAATTTCTTTTTTTGTTATGTCCTACAAATATAGGGGATAAGGATCAATTGTCAAAACAAATTCATGTAATTTTAGACAATATCAGCGAATAGGATGCCGTTTGGTATTTCCCTATCTTCTCCGTTATCTCGCTAACCCATCCCTCGTACGATCTCCCGGCGTACGAGAACGACAATTTGCCCCTGTAATTACCCGGGAACGGGGATAACCCCGGGGTCTCCAAGGACACCTTATCGATCCTAATCCTCCGGTCGTTAACCGGCAGGGATATAGGAAGGGTCTCCGATACGCCTCCTATCGATATAGAGGAGTTTCCGTCCGAGGCCGTGAAAGACAGGTAATCCGTGCATATCCCGAGCCTTTCCTTATTGACGAGAAGCATATTTCTCGGCGAGTAGGAGGCGTTAAAGATAGTGTCGGGGAACAATACTCCCGTAACGGCATATATAGCTCCCCCATTCTCTTCTCTTACCAGAACTAATCTATCCCCATCTTTCCTAGCGTGGACAATAAATATGTCATTGTCGGAATCCGTATCCTTCGATTCCTCGTCACGCTCGTTAGCGAGGAACTCCAATCCGTAGCAATCTGCCCTATACGGGCTTATCAATGACAATATGTTGTCCTTTATGTCCAATCCCGTGCTGAAACTGCTCTTGAAGTGAAACTCGTCACGCCCGTTTATCTCATCATAGTCCTGCTTGTCACCTATTTTCAACCCTTTACGACTTGCTTCCCCATTTATTTCTAAAAATGATACGACTGCTCCATCCTCTGAATATTCCACGTCAAAGCCCTTTGATGGACAATACACAAAATCATTGGATTTTGAGGTAGTTTTTCGTGGCTGCAAGTAAAGATCTTCTTTTGCTACTATTTTATCACCCTTTTGATAGCCAAGTATGAAGTTAAATCTTTCGATGAATCCGACTCCCAATAAGTTTGTGTCAAATCTGGGACGATAAGTCACCTTACAATCTGGAACAAACAAATCATTGATTCGTATCGGTACGTTAGTCAGCATGAACGTGGTGTCCACAAGGTTTTCATTCCTCTTGACCAAGTATTCCTTCTGAGGATATTTTTTTTTCAATTTTTCATACAATTCCTTATTAATGCTGATATACCCCTCATAACCTAAATCGAAGTGGTATTTATATGATTCTTTCACCGACTCAAACAGCAACGGTATTCCCTCATCCAAACCATTCTCAATTTTCGTGTAATTACAGGCTTCTTCACGAAGCATATCGGCATCTGAATTTGAAAACAAAATCAGTTCATCATGATCCAAAGAAAATTTCCACACAAAATGTTGCAATATGTCTTTTCCCAATAAATCTTTCTCCAACAAATCATATAATGCATTGGTTTGAGTTATACCACTGAATAACGGCTTATACAATGGCAGTCCGTCTGCTATAACTACATTATCCAATGTATATAAAGCGTACTTTTCCTGCTGTCCATATAAGTTTTTCACGGCTCTAGGGTAAGTTCCCCAATGACTTGCATGCAGTGACTGAAGATACTCAATCCTTGCCATACTTCTAGCCTGCGTATCCAGGATAAAATCTCTTTTATGTGTCCCTACTTTACCAGTTATGTAAAACCAACCTTTTGTATCCCTTTTAAGCGGTAGCATTTCTTTGAATTTGTTTGGCAGCTCTTTCCCAATAGCATTTTGCCATGTGTTTATTTTATACATCTGTGCCACACCGTAGATAAAATAGGAAAGACCTCCTACAATTCCAATGACAATGACAGACAAAAGCATCATTTTTACCTTCTTTCTCACTATTCTTTTCATAGAAATATAAACTTTAATTGAATTACTTATTTTGTTTTATTGTCACAAAGATAAATTGTCTCCATTCGGATTTTAGTTATCGCTACGTTATCTTTAGGTTAAGAAGCTTTCTGCAAAAGCTTTAGTGACATATATGCTTAATCTTATTAACTTTGCAATAAAACTGCCAAATGAGAAAATATATAAAAATAATAACGATATTAGGTCTTTTTATTTTGGTCCTAATACAAATTATCTGGCTACATAGTTCATATCAATTTAACAAAAATGAAATAGTATTTAAAACAAGTCATCTGTTAGAGAATGCTATTAATGCTGAAACATTTTCCAGATTGGGTTCTTTACCACAAGGAACAATGGTTAAAAGCAGACCCCAAAGTGATAGTGGAAAAGATATACCGGAATTTGCTTATATGCAAGAATCATTAGATGAACTTGGGAAACCTATTTCATTGGATACAATAGCAAAATATTATAAACAAATTCTGGGAGAAGCAAATATTAATAATGGCTTTTGCCTATATCTATTAAAAGGGGATAGTATTATACAAAATAAAGGAAAAGCACATTATTCATTTTTTTATATTGAAACACAGAAAATCCCTATAAGGAGTGACTTCTCATATACAATTAAAGCCCAAATTATTAATCCCAATAACTTCTTTTTTCAAAAGATGGGACTACTTCTTATATCGACAACAATACTTCTCATTTTTGTAGTATTCTGCATAATCTACCAAGTAAGAATAATATCAAAAATGAATACGATCTCCCAAATCCGTGAGGACTTCTCATACGCTATGATTCACGATATGAAAACACCTCTCAGTACTATTATGATGGTGCAGGATATGTTGAAAAGCGGAAGACTTGATTCCAAACCGGAGATAAAGAACAAATACATGAGTATAGCAGAAAGCGAAACTGACCATCTGTTAACACTCACCAACAAGATACTGACCATCTCTAAACTGGAGAACCATAAACTGGAGATGAACAAGACAGAAGTTGAGCTTACTCCAATAATAGAGAAACTGACCGAGAAATTCAAGGCTAAAGCACAGAAGCCTGTAAACTTTATCATCAGCTTACAGGCTAAAACAGCTTATGCCGACAAAGATTATCTGGGTGAAGTCTTAAGCAATCTGATTGACAATGCCATCAAATACTCAAAGGAGAGTGTGGAAATACACATCACGACGGAAGAAAGCGAACGCTACACCATCCTGAAAGTACGCGACAATGGGCTGGGCATATCCGAAGCCGACCAGAAAGTCATTTTCCAGAAGTATGAACGCGCTGCGGCAGCAAAGCGCAGCCGCCGAAACGGAGCTTCAGGCTTCGGACTGGGCCTGAACTTTGTTGACCAGGTGATAAAGGCACATGAGGGAAGAATATTCGTCAACAGCACAGAAGGAGAGTTCACGGAATTTACCATCTATCTGCCGCTTGAAACTCCAAATGACAGACCCAATCGGTAAAACACAAAAATATTTAAGTGTAATTGCTGCTTTCCAGATAAGCCGTGTGTCAATGTAACGAGAACGATTGACACACGGCTTACCTTATTCTGAATTCATCAGACTTACTCTAATTTTAACAACAAATACTCTATCGAACCTTTCTAATATGTTTAAGTAAAAAAATCACTATCAATGAAATAAATGAACCTGCTGAAATCCAAGCGATAGCAGCTAACGCTTTTTCCGGGTTAAAGAAATACCATAGGAAGGAATATAAAACAGCAAAAATTGTTGAAATCAACCATCCCCTGCAAATATTTCGTTTTTCAAAAATCATTCCTAGTAATAAAATAACAGGAACGAAAACAATATAACTTATATTAGATATATTGATATTCTTTAATAGGATTCCAATAACTATCAACATAAAAATTGATGCAATTATTTTCCAGGTTTTAGTCTTATCCATTGTATAACTTATATTTTTAGGTATATTGATAGAACATGCGAAACTTTTATAAGAGAGAAGTTGAAGGATTTTATTTGGAAAACTTCTCAGTATCCTTCAATATATAACCGGAATTTCTTTCATCCCACTGATAAGTATTCTTATTTGTAACCTCACCCTCTGCATTATAAATAAAGTTTATCTTATACAGACGCTTAAGATATTTACCTTCACTTACCGAATAGGCCTCAATATTTGTCACTTTCTTATCATCTGAGGATACATTATAAACGACCTTTGGTGTTGACAAAGACACTGATGCTACTGCTGAAACGATTAATTCTGCTATCATAATAATTTAATTTTCAAATTATACTTGATTTGTTATTTCTTATGCTGCAAAGGTAGGCGCAAAGCACAAGAGTTTATGTTATCGCTACGTTATCTTTAGGTTAAATACTATAGTGTCTATTTACTCCGTGAAAACAATGCTGTCCAATAATTATATGTCAATTTTCAAATATCTCTATATTTGCAATAAGCAAATACAATATATATGAAATACAAGAATATTAGCGTCTTCGTTTTTATCGGAGCATTTGCAATAATAATACTTCAAATATTATGGCTGTATAATACATACGTAGCTCTGGAAAATAATTTATATAAAGAGAGTAATTCCATACTGATAAAAGCGATAAGAAGAGAAATATCAATTAGATTTAAAGAAGCACCTAAGGGTACTGAGATTGTGGGTGTAAGTATTCCAGCAGATGCTAAAAAAAATGATTTGGCACCTGAAATAGTCAGTCTCAACGAAGGCTTGTCTAATATAGGCTTAAAGATGTCTTTATCAAAAATAGACTCTATAGCATCTGATATGTTTAATGACATTGATTTGCCATGTTCGATTTCCGTACATAAAATAAGAATTTCCGATAATAAAATATTATCTTCAAGCAATCCCAATCCAAGTGCTTTACCATGGAGGGAAATAAAATCTGAGATCATAAATATTACAGCAGACTCATCACAAGGTGTTCAACTTGTAATCCTAAATCCATACAAGTTTCTTTTCGGGAAAATAAATTTACTTATTATAATCACCATCATTGTACTAAGCTTTATAATAGCGTGTATTATTTTCCAAATAAAAATCATCTCAAGGCTGCAAGTTATTTTACAAATCCGCGAAGACTTCTCATACGCTATGATACACGATATGAAAACACCCCTCAGCACAATTATGATGGTACAAGATATGCTGGAAAGCGGAAGACTTGAAGGTAAGCCGGAGATAAAGAAAAAATTCATGAACATAGCAAAAAGCGAAACTGACCATCTGTTAATACTCACCAACAAGATACTGACCATCTCCAAACTAGAAAACCATAAACTGGAGATGAATAAAACAGAAGTTGAGCTTACACCGATAATAGAGAAACTGACTGATAAATTCAAGGCCAAAGCACAGAAACCTGTAAACTTTATCATCAGCTTACAGGCCAAAACAGCTTATGCCGACAAAGATTATCTGGGTGAAGTATTAAGCAATCTGATTGACAATGCCATCAAATACTCAAAGGAGAGTGTGGAAATACACATCACCACTGAAGAAAGCGAACGCTACACCATCCTGAAAGTACGCGACAATGGGCTGGGCATATCCGAAGCCGACCAGAAAGTCATTTTCCAAAAATACGAACGCGCAGCAGCGGCAAAGCGCAGCCGCCGAAACGGAGCTTCAGGCTTCGGACTGGGCCTGAACTTTGTTGACCAGGTGATAAAGGCGCATGAGGGAAGAATATTCGTAAACAGCACAGAAGGAGAATTTACAGAATTTACCATCTATCTGCCGCTTGAAACTCCAAATAACAGACACAATCGGTAAAAAACAAGGCTGCTTATTATTATGGCAATAATATCATATATATCAAAAGTGCCATGTATATGGAAAAGTCCGAGAAACTCGTATGTAATATAGACTATTGCAGTCCCTATTGTATATTGCTTTATCGAATATCTGTTATCAATACCATAGGCACATAGTACTGCAGCAGGTACGCAAACGACACTTCCTATCACATCTGCCAGATGAAAATCATTGATATGGTTCTCATATACATACGGACGATATGTGTGCGACAGTACCAGTCCGATAGCGGCAATCAGAATGCCTGAAATTATAAACTTCATTTTCATAACCATCGTGAATCTTTATAATAAACTATTTACAGCAATATATTACACAATTATCGACTCATCAGACAAATTCATTTCAACCCATTCCCAGCATTTATCAATACCCTTCAACCTTTCATTCATAGACACAGGTATATGAAAATCAGGATATAAACAATCTTCCTCATTGCGACTTACATCCGGTCTTTCAAAGAAAGAGTGACTTATGTATCCCTTTGTACCTGTAAATGGCAATTCAACAGGCAATACATCACCAAAGCAAGTAGGCTTCTGCGAAGTCGGAGTACCTATAATTGTGAAAAGGTGATTATCCTTTATAGTTGTAAGCAAATAATTTGCACTGCTGAAAGTGTTCTGGCCTTGTATGAATATTACCTTCCCTTCAAAATGGTTCTTTATTTTGGGAAGGAATGGCAAGTTTTCAAAATCTTCCATTAAAACAAGTTCTCCAGATTTGCTTTTGCTGGAAATGTAGAATTTAGGCATACACTTGAAAAGAAAATCTGATTTTCTGACAAATGTCTTATATTTTATTATGCTGTCCGTATCAACCCCAAGATATTGGAGAAGCTGGTCGCCAAGCATACTGTTTCCTCCACCATTATAACGCATATCCACCACCAGCTTCCGTATATGATGCTGCTTTAAATCGGCATCCATCTTATCTATAAAATCAGAAAATGACGGCAGAAAGTTCAGATAATTATCCTCGGTCTTGGTACCCGTAACCTGACATAATTGCAAATACGACTGCAAATCATACATCACGTTAAATTGCAGATAGCATTTATCTTCAATTATCTGATAGGAGAACAAATCATCACGCTTCACGGTAAAGGATGAGGAGGGAACTTCACTTGATACCATCCGGAACGGTTATCTGTTTCGGGTTCAAAAAGCAGGCTACTTCCATCATGAAAGCCAAGACAAACACCTTTTACAGTATCTACTCCTATCTGATGCAGAAATGCTTTGCGATTCAGATAAAAACTCCATAGCCCTGCCTTTACTTCATTCTCCGAAGGCATTGCCTTACGCATAGCCAACCTGATATTTTTAACGGATATGCCATTTATGGAAACAATCTCTTTTCCCGTAAAATCAGGATATTCTGAATCTATAGCATACAGATAAAAACAGCCTTCATAATATCTTATCTCGTATGGATAAATTAATCCATCTTCAGGCATGAAATAAGTATGTGCGTCTTCAAGTATGGCTAACAGAGAATTCAAGGCAAACTGGAAGTGCTGCAAGTCTATCACACCTTTCATTTCATGGCAGATTTTCTCTGCCTGTCTTTCAAATCTGTTGACTCTTTCAGGATTAACTATACTGACAGGATGAAATAACCTGATAAAATGCAACAGATTCATTACCTCATTCTGATATTTATTATAGCTTTCCTCAAAGAAAGTTACCGATATTTTATGAAAAGTATTATTTTCCATCAGACAGTATGATTTTAAGAATTTTCTTTATTCTCATCATTTGAGTTTTTATCTGAGTTGGCAGAAAATAAGTAATACATGGTACCGAACATATTACCTAATGCAATACCCATAGCCAACTTATCTATCGCAACACCCAAAACTATTCCCCATAGCATCCCCCACAATAAACAAGTTGCAAAACTTAACTTCTTATTCATACAATCAATATAATATTATATAATCAACCGTATACTATCCCATATTTTCATCTCCCTTATATCTGCACAAAGCCTGCCCGCTGTAACGACGCAGTCTCCATACAAGGCTGGTCTCATCAAAGAAGAACATCATTGATAGAAGGCCAAAGTAACAAACAGAAACGTCCCCTATGATAAAACCTGACAGTAAAGGGATATATCCACAGATACAGTGAGCAAGTATATTCGCTATACGGAAATGAATGATCTTCAAATTTCCTTCACAAAAGAAGCGTAAGGTATTATAATGTTTGAAGAATCTTGTCGCAAATTTTCTATCTGACTTAGGACTGACAATAACATAAACGACAGCCTGTATTAACCAGTTCAACAAGACACCACAAAGCACACTGGAGAGTATTACATACCTGCCTTTACTGAAATAGTTCGCCGAAGTGACATTCAGGCTGTCAACTCCATAAATGGCAGAAAATAGCCACATCATCACTGGCAGGATAATAACGAAGGCCACAATGGTTTTTACATTTATCCGTTTAGGTTCCGTGATGTTTATCATCACTTCTTCCCCTTCGGGCCCTCTTCCGTATGAAATCAATGCCTTTTGCCGATTCGTTTTCCTTGTAAATATTTTCATTGTTACATACTTTTTAATTTGACTATTGCAAAGGTAAGGTGGAATCTTTAGCCTTTAGGTTATCCTTACGTTATCTTTATGTTAATACTTCGGCGTTTCAATTTAGGTTGGTAATCCCAATATTATATTTGCAAAGACTGACGATATACACAAAATCTGTTTCTGAGATGCCGTATATTCCACATATTTCCATACATTTGTTTCATAATTGCAAAAACAATGATAAAACTGTTATTGGTAGAAGACGACAAGAATCTGTCATACATCGTACAGTCCGGCCTCCAGGACATCATCGGGGGATATGAGGTGATTACCGCTTGTAATGGGGAAAAGGGACTGGAAGCCTGGAAGGCACATCGCCCCGACATCATCATCTCCGACATTGATATGCCGGTGATGGATGGCTTTGAAATGGTGCGTCGCATACGGGCAACCGACGTGGATACCCCCATTCTTTTTGCTTCCGCACTTACCTCTCCCAAGGATGTCAGGAAAGGATATGATATCGGCGTCAATAATTACGTGAAGAAACCGTTCATCCCCGATGAACTGGATGCACATCTGCACGCCATCCTGAAAATGAAGGAAGGAAGTAAGACCCGCAACGAAGAAGGATTGTGCAAGTTCGGCCATTATACGCTGGATGCCGAACATGCCACACTCTATAATCACGAATCGGGCGATAAAACGGATCTTACCGTAAGAGAAGCTCAGATTTTACAGTTGCTCGCGCAAAATAAAGGTGATGTGGTAACAAGAGAGACCATTCTGGGCCGTTTCTGGAATACTGACAAGGATTATTTTGCCTCACGCAGCCTCGATGTGTTCATCGCCAAATTAAGAAAGCTGTTTGCGGAAGATCCTCATATAGAGATTGTCACCAAAAGAGGTACAGGGCTTATACTTATGGTCAACAACTGAGTTTATCCGATTGCTTTCAAAACGCCGAAGCGTTTCAACTAAAACGCCTTTGCGTTTTACTCCAAACGTCGAAGCGTTTGAAATAAAACGCCGAAGCGTTTTCCGGGCCTTGCCTGAAGGCCCTCCAGAAGCCCTTCTGAGGCCTTATTTCTTCGTTTCTTCCTTCTTTGCCGGTTCGTCCTTCTTTACCGGTGCCGAAAGAATCTCCCGGTAACGGACAGGATTCTGCAATACCTTGATGGCTTCTTCCAAATCAGTGTCATCTTTCAACCGTTCCATCGCAGCACCACGCTGATAGAAATAGCGGGTCACGATTTCCTGTGAGATATATTCCTTAATCGGCTTGGCAAAATAGTCCAGGTCGCGGTCCAGGTTATGGTTGAGTTTCTTTTCCAGCGCCTTGAATTCCTCTGCTGCCTCGGTCATGTAGCCCTCAAACTCGGCTATTTCCTTCAGGCTTTTCAACATCTTCTCACTCTGACGGTCGTAAGTAAAGTTACGTGATTTCACCAGTTTCTTGAAAGCCTCATAATCGGCATCGGTCAGTTTGAAATCATCTACCGAAGCCAGTGTGGGATGATCCCAGCAATATTGGGTAGCGTAATCGAAAATCAGGTCGTCGTTCATCAGGTAGAACACGATGTTCGGAATCTTGTCTCCCTTCACTTCGATGTCCGGACGGATACCTCCTCCATCACGCACCTCACGTCCGGCAGCCGTATGGAATACGGTGGTCAGACTATCGGGTGTACGGGCTAC
>ENA-UEQK01002402-UEQK01002402.1-human-gut-metagenome-genome-assembly--contig:-NODE-2402-length-10119-cov-15.429197_pt1 | contig 10119 bp, 10 predicted proteins | sample MGYA00242939_ERZ507942 | MGnify/ENA primary metagenome ERZ507942 (study PRJEB26167, sample SAMN06115485) | human gut metagenome | host: Homo sapiens | place: China:Chongqing | collected 2015-03-30... | reverse complement strand
GGATGTTGAGGTTTTTCCTCGATAGAGAGACAGTTTCCGTTCTTGTCAAAGTCTGCCACTCCGTAACGTTCAGGATCACTGACCCAGTAGCCGAATACCGTGGCCTTTTTATCTTCTTCTGCCGTACGTACCGCTTCGCGCAGCATGGCACTGAAACCATTTCCGTGGAAAATGTTGTCACCTAACACCAGGCAGACAGCATCATTCCCAATGAACTTTTCTCCGATGAGGAAAGCCTGAGCCAGCCCGTCCGGCGAAGGCTGTTCCGCATATTCAAAACGTACCCCGAAGTTACTGCCGTCACCCAACAAACGCTGGAATCCCGGCAAGTCGTAAGGAGTAGAGATAATCAGAATCTCGCGGATACCCGCTAACATCAATACCGAGATAGGGTAGTATATCATCGGTTTGTCAAACACGGGGAGCAGTTGTTTGCTCACTCCTTTTGTGATGGGGTAGAGGCGTGTGCCGCTGCCTCCGGCTAAGACAATTCCTTTCATAGTGTTTTATAATTTCAAGATTTTATAAATGTAGTAGATATCGAGTCTATTATTTCAATAATTCTTTAAACAGCTTTAAATGTTGTTCTACAACTCTATTTATGTCGTAATTATTTATAACCTTATCTAAAGCTATTTTTTTCATTGATTCAGCTTCTGTAGGGTGTTTACGTAGATACATAACTTTATGTAAAACTTCTTCCGGAGAGTCTGGATTAACTAATAAGCCATCAATACCATTATTAATCAATGTTGGTATGGCATCAACATTTGTTGCAATGATGTTTTTTGAGGCTGCCATATATTCAATAATGGCCAATCCAAATCCTTCCCATCTTGATAAGAGTATGGCAAGATCAAAGATTTTCAGATAAGAATATGGCTCATCAGTCCATCCTGTTACAATTAGTTTGAGATTATTTTTTTGAGCATATGTTTTTATGTTTTCTGTTTCTTCTCCATTCCCTACAATGATATATACGGAATTAGGGATTTGTTCATGTATTAGTTTTGCTGATTGAATAAAAATATCCGGTGCTTTTTGGGGAGATAATCGGCCAATCATGCCCACAACAAATGCATTATCATCAATGCCAAGTTCTTTCCTGGATTTTGGTACTGCTTGGAGTACAGATTCAATGTTAATCCCATTGGGGATTAGCTCTAGTTTATCTGGTTTTGAAATTTTCTTTTGTATAGCTGATTGTTTCTCAGACTCTGAAATACATATAATCTTGTCTGTGATAGATGAAAGTAATCTCTCAATAATAATGTATATAATATTTTTTATTTTCATGATTATTTTATATTGAAAGCCCAACCATGGGGATTGTATATAGTTTTACAGTGTAATCCAACAGTAGCAAGTCTTCCTATTCCTCCAGCAAAACTACTATGGCAGTATACGATATCAGGTTTAAGTTCCTTTATTTTTCGTCTAACAATAAATATATTTTTGATTAATTTTGAAGGTGAAAATGTTTGTTCTAGATTTATTTGTTCTACATTATCTACAATTTCGCTATATTTACTTTTGTCATATTGAAACGAACAAATAAGATATTGTGTAATTCCTGCTTCTTTAAGGCGTGGTAATAGCATCTCAAGATATCTTTCAACACCACCAGCACATTCTGCTATATGTAGAACTTTTATACTCATAGATTTATAATATTATCATTAGTGTCCTGTTTAATGGAACGAGTTAAACAATTAATCAATAAGCTTTGAAATAAGTGAATCATATAGATTCTTGACATTATTGAAATTAGTCTTGTCGAGCAAATCAAAGTGGGCTTTTTCTGTCAATGATATGCTGTGAATCTGCAAAACTTTATAGGTCGAGTGTTTCAACTTCGTGTTGGGACAATAGCAACAAGACAGTATGTGATAATAGCTACACTGATTTATATGCGAACGGCGTTCTTTGTTGTGTCCCAGAATTTCTTTATCTTAAGATGCTGCTTAATTCTGTATAGAAAAGCAGTTTACTTGAGATATAACGTATTTATTTTAAAGCATAGTAGCAATTTGTATTTGACTGCAACGTTTCAAAATAAAGTCTGTATCATTTAAAATTGTATAATTAACTATATTTCAATAATCTCAAAGAATCATTTATAGGCTCAAAATATGGTCTAAATCCTTTTTAGCACTCTTTGCCATGAGATATAATTTCAAATAAGTGTTTTATGTAATTTTGAAAGCCTGTTTTGTTAAATTTATAACTCTCAATCATCAGAAGTATAATGCAGTTTTTGCTACAACTTTTCTATCTATATTAGTACAAAGAGTATATAATAACTATTGCAGAATAGTGTTGTTTCTATCGTTACTGTTCTTATTCGTGTTTTGTTTTTGTTTGTAAATTTTACATAGTAATCTGCACATAACTAAAAACCTTTGGCCTAGGTGCATAACTGATCAATATAACAAGTAATAGGATTGACTGTATATGCATTTATCTTGATTTGCCATATTTAGCCAAAATATCAATAGCCCACATACCGATGTAGGTTAGCATGCATGCAATACGAACTTTTTTACGAGCATTATTGTTAAATAATGCACTCTTGCGTTTGTCTTTTATAATATTAAGCAGATTGTTTCTAATATTATTTTGAGTGTTTGGAACCTCTAATAATATATGAAAAGCGAAGCTGACTATTCTACAATCTAATGCTTTTTGGACGCTAACAGACATATTCGTCCTGTCTTGTTCCAATTGTTGAATTATCTTTATGCAACTTTCATACTTTTGAATTTTAAAAGGTGCGCCTTCAATACTATTACTACGTAAAAGATAATAGTAACTTTTATAGTCTGAAAATACAACTTTTTTACATCTCTGTATTAATCTGTAAGTAGTTGGTAAGTCTTCATATAACCAACCTTTAGGATATCTAATACCTTCAAAAAGACTTCGTTTGTATAGCTTAGCCCATGCATTAGTATCGAAATCTTTTTGGTAAAACATATTAGCTAATGCTTCATTTGGATTTAAGATTACTTCTTTCTTTCCATCTAATGTATCTATTATTGGTATAGCTCCTTCATAAAAAGTTTGTCCCCACTCTATTGCCATATCTGCTTGCGATGTTATTATTATATTATATAGATGTTCTATATGATTTGTTGACACATAGTCATCACTATCAATAAAAAGGATATAATCTCCAGTTGAAACATCTATGGCTACATTTCTTGCATCGCTTAGTCCACCATTATTTTTGTGAATTACTTTGATACGCTTGTCTTTCTTTGCGTACTTTTCGCATATCTCACCGCATTGATCGGGACTTCCATCATCAACTAGCAGTATTTCTATATTGTTATAAGTTTGATTGATAATGCTATTTATACATCGCGGTAGATATTTCTCTACATTGTAGCAGGGTACTATGACACTGATTAGCGGATACATGGTCGATTCAAAATTGAGATATTAAATAAATGTTTCTATTTATTATTAAACGTAGTTACGGGATGTTTTGCGATTTTTTATGAATTTTTGTTTCTTAATTTATATAATAAGAGCATGTTACTATACATTCCATATTTAAACAGGAAATAAAGTAATGCATATTTTTTTGAGATTTTTGTAGCCTTATAGATATCTTGCAATCCACTGAATTTTATATAGAAAGATTTCTCTTTTATTTTCTTTATGGCATTTCTTCTTTCTGAAAACGGTATTGTACAGTTTTTATTAGCATATAAAGAACATATAGGTGCAACATATTGACGGAGTAATAAATATGTATATTCGAATCGATGTTGATTGATATTAATTCCCAAGTGATGAATAGTATTTAGTATACTTTGGAATACCAATTCTTGTGCTTGAATATTTTCTTCTTTAAACTTGGTTGAGGTTGATATACCTTTACGTATATAGTGGTAATAATAAATAGCATCAATCGTAATAAAACATTTTACATGAGTTAAAAATCGCTGTACAAAATCAATATCTTCCCCTCCACTTCTGAATCTTTCATCAAATCGCAAGTTAAAATCGTCTATAATACTTTTTTTAAAAAGGCCATCCCATACGCAATCCATTTCATCACTATTAACAAGTTGAAAATATTTGTCTGTAATATCTTGCTTAGAATATACTTGGTAAGGTAATTTACTATACTTTATTCTTTGGATTTTGTCTCCTTTGATTATAAATTCTTTTTTACCAACTTTTACTAAATCTGCATTATTGGTTATGGCTACCTGATGGGCATGCATTAAATAACCTGATACATATTCATCATCATGGTCTGCAAAACCAATATATTCTCCCTTTGCAACATTGAGTGCAGCATTTCTGGCATTACAGATTCCTCCATTCTTTTTATGTATTACTTTGACTCTTTTATCTTTCTTAGCATAATTATCGCATTCTTCAGCACTTCCATCTGTAGAACCGTCATCGACTAAAATCAGTTCTATTTCTTGGATACCTTGATTAAGTATACTCATAACTGCTTTTTCAAGAAACTTTCCTGAATTGTATACGGGCATAATTATGGAAATAAAAATTTTATCTTTCATATTGGTTTGTTCTATTTGTTAACTCCTAAAAATAGTTTAATAGAATCCTTTAGTTCTACTGGTATGATACTTTTAAATTTTTTCCATATGTAGGCTTTGAGCATTCCATTAAAACTTCTTCTTCTGAAGACAACATCTGCGCAATAAGCTTGTTGACATGCCCAATTCCCTTGTGCTGAGACACCGCCACCTTCATATTCAGCAATGATTATATTAATTTTCATTACTTCCTCTATAGGAATACGCATAAAAAATAAATAATCTGATATTATAATTTTTTTAGTAACTATATAATAGCCATGTTCTTCATGTAGTTTTCTTCTGTATATTATTGCTTGATGAATTAAATTGCCTTTATCATATGATAGAGGTCGGTATATTCTTTGTCCATTTTTGCGTAAAGTATATATATCTGAATAAATGAATGTTTTGTTGCTTGGGATATTTAAAGAAAAAACTTGCCTCAATACATGGCTATCTGCAAAAATATCTCCTGCATTCATCATACTAATCCATTCGCCATCTGCCATTTTTATACCTTTATTCATGGCATCATATATACCTTTATCAGGTTCACTAATCCATTTTGTTATTTGGGCACTATATTTTTTTATAATTTCAATCGTTCCGTCCGTACTACCTCCATCGATTATAATATACTCATAATCAGTAAAGGTTTGGTTGATAACTGATTTAATAGTTCTTTCCAATCCTTTTGCATCATTGTAGACAATAGTAATAATTGATACCTTGTGAGAATTCATATATGCTTAAAAAATTTTTTTCTATAATTTAAAGTGTCGAAATTATATAATAAGATTTTTTGTATACACTGTTACAAAAACATCTACAAAATATGGACGCCAAATAAACCAATATCCCATATTTATAGAAGCTAATATTAGGAATATAAATATTTTTTTATTGGTAATATGAGTACTAGCCATGCAATAATTTATGATGGCAATTGCATAAAAAATTCTATATAAATCATGAGAAATATATAGTAGGGGAATTATTGAGATTAGAAGAATATTTAAAGTTATTATTTGATTGTCGATATTGTTTAGCCTATTCTTGTTTGATTCTAAATAATAGATACCTAATGGTATGATAATGACAGAAAATACTCTTAGGGCTGCTAGTGTAAACTGAATGAATTTATTATTGCTTTCTTGATCTGTATCATTGAGGAATAGAGTCGCTTTTTCAGTCATGTTTATATATTCCATAAAAGCAGGTAATAGATTTGAGGCTATTCCTACAATGAATATACAGGAACATATACTACCTATAACTGTGAGTTTGATAATTGTTTTTCTCTTGAATAGTTGTATTATAGTACAACTTAAGTATATAATACACATAGAGTGAATAAAAGACGCTATAAGAATCAGACCTGAATAGATGAGAATTCGTTTTATTGTGCTAAGCTTTGTGTAAAAAAGTATATAAAATCCTATTAGGACAAAGCTGATAGCGTATGTAGTTCTAAATAAAACAACTATCATTGCATAAATAGATATAAGAATCAATGCGAGTGTAAAATTCCTATAACGACTTGTTTTTCTTATGTAAAAGAATAATATTGAAAGGAAAAAACATGATATAATTATATAACTTTCCTGGAATGTGAATTGATAACAATGAAATAAATGTATTGTATATGTATATAGTGGTTCAGTAATAGTAACATACCAACTTGTGTCATATAAGTCAAATCTGTCTTCATAGATATGTTTATCTGGATTTTGTTCATTCCATCCAAAAGTTATCCACATAAAGATAAAAGAAAGAATAAATAATAAATTCGACTTATTTTTATTAAGTTGTAGTATAATTAGTAATAATAAAAGTAAGATTCCCATATAGTTAGCTATATGTAAATATCGTGTATTAATAAAAGTAAACTTCCAAGTTTTTGTCACTTTTTAGGCGATTGAAGGAAGGGAGTCGCCTAGAAAGTGCTACTTCTGAATTGGAAAACTTACGATAGTTTTTAAAAGTAATATTGATATGATGTTTCGAAAAGTAAATATTGTTGGAAAATGTTATGGAGCACAAATATATATTGGGGCAATCATGTCAAAATGGGAAATGGCAGCTTTACGAGGATATACTAATAAGTACTCTAAGGGAATAGCTTAGAATAGACTTAATACTTTTTCTATGATTGGTGCCATGTCATAATACTTATATTCTGCTAGTCGTCCACCAAATATAACATTTTTTTTCTTATCTGCTAGTTCTTTGTATTTTAAATAAAGTGCATTATTCTTTTCGTCGTTTACAGGATAATAGGGTTCCATTCCTTCTTTCCATTCTGTGGAGTATTCTTTGGAAATTATTGTTTGAGGACAGTTATAAACCTCCTCACCGAACATTTCGAAATGTTTGTGTTCAATGATGCGTGTGTATGGAACTTCACGTTCGGTGTAATTTACCACGGCATTTCCTTGATAGTTGGGGATGTCGTGAATCTCTTCTTCGAAGCGAACGGTGCGGTATTCTAATTTCCCAAAGCAGTAATCAAAATATTCATCTATCTTACCAGTAAAAACAATCTGTTCCGCAATGTTTTCCCAATACGTGCGATTATTAAAGAAATCTGTATTCGTTCTTGCTTCAATACCAACAAGCAATCCTTCGATAAGCTTGTTATAGCCTCCAATGGGAATTCCTTGGTATTTATCATTAAAGTAGTTATTATCGAATACCATACGGACTGGTAATCTTTTGATGATGAAGGCTGGCAGTTCAGTGCATTTTCGACCCCATTGTTTTTCGGTATATCCTTTAATCAGAAACTCATAGATATCATGACCAATCAGCATCTGTGCCTGTTCCTCCAAATTACGTGGATCCGTAACACCTGCATCTTTCATTTTAGCTACCACCTCGGCTCTTTGCTTTTCAATCTTTGCTATTGCTTCAACTGGTGTAGTGACCCCCCACATCTGATAGAATGTATTCATGTTAAAAGGTAGGTTATAAAGTTTTCCTTTATAATTGGCCACCGGAGAATTTGTATATCTGTTAAATTCTACAATTGTATTGATAAAATCCCATACTTTTTTATTCGATGTATGGAAAATATGTGCACCGTATTTATGTACATTGATTCCTTTAATATTTTCGCAATAGATATTTCCTCCGAGATGAGAACGTTTGTCTATTACCAAGCATCTCTTTCCTTTTTTGTGGGCTAGATGTGCAAATGTAGCTCCGTAGAGACCGGAACCAACAATCAGGTAGTTGTAAGGTTTCATTATTAAATTGGTTATAGATATGAATTTTAGTTGTTAAGTTTCTTGTTTTTCTTTATCATACTACTAATCCTAATTGGCAATACGATTAACTTTGCTTCTTTCCATTACATTAGATTAATTTGTTTTATCTACTGTTTGATTTTTACTATATGCTCATGAAAAGAATTATATAGTCTTGATATATTATAATATGTATATGGAATAGAAATTTGGCCTATAAAACCTTTTAATGTCATTTTCTGTTTTTTCCTTACATCGTGATAATGTGGAATATTAATATCTTTATTTATTTTAGCTTCTACAATAAGTGGGCATATTTCTTTATAATGGTGAAGTACATCCTCTCCGCATAGTCCTTTGAGAATGAGTGCCTCATATTTTTTGAGTATATCTGTTTTATCGAGTTCTATTCTTTGAAAAGTGAAGGCAAAATGAGTAACGAGAACATCCGCATTTATGCAGTTGGCTTTCCCTTGGTTAGCTGGTATAACAACAGATAGTTCTTCTTCGTCATCTTTGTTTATGATTCCTTTAAACGATTGAAGGTCTTTGCCGAACCATAAAATCATGTTAATAGAAAACCGTTGCATCGCTATGGGTTTAGCGCCCATATACAAATCTTTATATGTGTCATCTTGAATCTTTTTATAAAACCAATCTAACAATCCGTATGCAGACCTGTCATTACACCATGCACTTGCAAACGACATAGATGCTGGGAGATACTCTTCAAATTCAATCTTTCTACCATTCTGTAATAAATACGCTCCTGATGCATTGTTTATCACTAGAGGAGAAACTATAAAATATTCAGGATGTTCAATTCTGAAATCTACCATTTTTTTTATAGCATCTGGTTCCATCCAAATAATATCATCATCCAGTTTTATGTATATTGTATCATTGTCCATTGAATGTCTGTAGAAACCGAATATTGATGCTATACCATTAAATTTATTATCATCAATATACATTAAATTAATCTTGGGGTATTTTTTTGCTAGAAGCTCAAAAAAACGAAGATCATCTTCATTTAACGTATTTACCCACAAATCATACCTATCTACTATGTCACATGATAAAACAAACGGTATTAATAATTTCATATATCTGCTACGACCAGAAGCAGTGTTACATACTATCTTATATCCTTTTCTCATATTTTTATGTTCTAAATTAGTTTCTCAAAACAATCAATATATGAATTAGGGTTCATATTATAAATTTTACAATTAGTACCTTTAGCTATCTCCTCAATTTCATAGAAACTAAGAAAACCATCAGCTAATGTAGTTAATATAGAATACATTGTATACGGAATTCCATTTGAATCTGTCCATGGCTTAATATGAGATGTTGAATCTTCATAAAAGTGAGCATCTGAACGGCATACTATATTTCTATTAGTTACACATAACTCTTTAATCCATGAAAAATCTGCACCATATAGTTTTATTTCTTTATACCCTTTGGTTATACCTACATATAACGAAGGTATAAGAACATTATTGGGGGTAGGAAGTGATAAGCCTTTGTTATATATGTATTTTTTTATAAACTTAAAGCCTTTGAATGGGATAGCATGGAAGAATTCTACAGTAATCAGTGGGTTATTTATATATTTTTTATAAGACTTTCGTGCATAATATGGTATATAAAGATTCATTTTCCATGTTATATTATTGATAGCTTCGAGTGTTTTCTCTTCTTTTGATGTTATATGTCCTTCTTCAAAGAAAAGAGGGTCGGCAAGTACATAATTTTGAGGTTTAATTTGTTCAAATAATGAGTCCTGAGAAATGTGATTGACAACGACGAAATCTGTATCCTGCATTTGTCTGATTTCGTTTATATTATTCTTCAAGGATGGTCCATTCCCTAATACAGCTAGCTTATCATTATATTTATTCTTAGTGGTAATGTGGTTTTTAAAGTCTTCTTTTAGTAGCATCTTTAATAACCATAAGGATGTATATATGAGTTTAGAAAAAAAGCTAACAACATTCTTTATAATATTTTTTATTTGCTTTTTCATCGTTTATTAAATTCACGCATTAATACCTCTATAAATTCTCTTACACATCCTTCTCCTCCTTTACCTGTCATAATTTTGATAGAAGGGATATTTCTTATTATAATATTGGCATTTGCAGGACACGCAGCTACTCCAACAGCTTCAAGCAGTTCGCGACAGTTGATATCATCGCCAATATAAGCAACTTCGTTCAATGTAATTTTCAGCTGGTTACATATTTCTTGAGCAGCAGCTAATTTACCTCCATCGCGTTTCCCTTGAATGAGAAAAT
>ENA-UEQK01002392-UEQK01002392.1-human-gut-metagenome-genome-assembly--contig:-NODE-2392-length-10161-cov-24.918981_pt1 | contig 10161 bp, 9 predicted proteins | sample MGYA00242939_ERZ507942 | MGnify/ENA primary metagenome ERZ507942 (study PRJEB26167, sample SAMN06115485) | human gut metagenome | host: Homo sapiens | place: China:Chongqing | collected 2015-03-30... | reverse complement strand
GCCAACGGCAACCCCCAGACCGGCGTGTTTGTGGATGTAGCCACCGGCAGCTATTATGAGGACGCTGTGGATTGGGCTGTTGAGAACGGCATCACGAAAGGCACCACCGCAACGACCTTCAGCCCTAACGCTACCTGCACCAGAGCGCAGGCCGTGACCTTCCTGTGGCGTGCCGCTGGCAGTCCCGAACCCGAAACCCGCGCCATGCCGTTTACCGACATCCCTGTGGGCAGCTATTATTACGACGCTGTGCTGTGGGCGGTGGAGAATGGCATCACCAAGGGCACCAGCGACACCACGTTCACCCCCAACATGACCTGCACCCGCGCCCAGATCGTCGCATTCCTGTGGCGTTCCGAGAAGTCCCCGGCAGCGGGTACGGCCAATCCCTTTGCCGATGTAAAGTCCACCGCCTACTATGCTGATGCGGTACTGTGGGCGGTCAAGGAGAACATCACCAAGGGAACCACCAACACCACATTCAGCCCCGACGCGGATTGCACCAGAGCGCAAATCGTAACCTTCTTGTATCGCTTTACTGTAGAGTGATCGGCGAGCTGCGGATAAGCAAAAATTAAATCCAATCAGGTTACAAGCGGCGGCTCGTGGCGAGCCGCCGCTTGCTTTATGTGTGACGGTGCGGAAAAAATACCCTTGACAAATCGTAACCGTCAAAGCTAATGACGAATAGAACTTTATAAGTAAGCGTAAAATCTAATCACGTATAAAAGGCCGCCATCTCAAGGAGCCGTTCACTATGCGTGGACTCTATGCTCTATACGGGGTATTCTCTCATTTTCACGGGAAATCTTCAATCCGCCGCTGCGTTTGACGGTTACGCCCTTCATTCCGCCGACTCGTTCCGTTGAAAATTCAAATAGCGGGTACCCTGAAAGGTCAGCTCCCCTGAGTCTCCTTCCGCCAGCATGCCGTATTCCGTGCCGGAAACCAGAAACTCTATCCGGTCGCCGCTCTCTACCTGAAAGGTGGCGTAATAGCTGGTAGCGGTATGGGTATGATGCATCCCATTTCCCTGGTGATGATGGTGGCGAGAAACAGCGGTACGCCGGGATACCACCTTGGCAGGAACGGACAGCTTCGGTGAATGATTATTTTTGTTCCATTCACCTATACCACGAACCATTGTTACGATAATAACGCCAAACACCAACACAAATATGACAGGAACCATGATCCGCATGATGCTGAAAGTCACATCAAAGCCGGGATCTCCTCCAAAACCTATCATAAACGAACTCCTCTCTTTACGGAAGCCTGGGACCTCCTGCAGGAGGCCCCAGGCAGATTTTATGTTCGGTTAAGTCATCACACCTGCTGCTCCGGCGTGTCCGCGGAAGCGGCCGCCGCGTCAGGCTGGGCCTGGGGAGCCACCGTCACCTGCACCGGCTGGGAATTGCCCGCCGCCAGCTTGCCGCCCAGGGCACCTGCCAGCAGGCTCTTGAGGTCCAGCCCCATCCCGGCGCTGATGCCCTCGGTGACTTGAGTGGTACCGTTGACGATGTCGCTGAGGAGCTTGGCGCTGTTGCCCTCGCCATACATGGTGATCTTATCCACCTTGCTGAGGGGCTCCGCCACATTCTTGGCGATCTCCGGCAGGGCGTTCATGATCATCTCGATCACAGCGGCCTCGCCGTACTTCTTCATGGCCTCCGCCTTCTTGTCGATACCTTCGGCCTCTGCCAGGGCCTTGGCCCGGATGGCTTCGGCTTCCGCCTGACCCACAGCGGCAATACCGGCAGCTTCCTGCTCTTTGGCGAAACGGGCAGCCTCGGCGGCCTTCTTGGCGGCTTCCGCCGCCTGCTCCTGCTCATAGCGGACGGCTTCCGCGTCTTTTTGCCGCTGGTACAGAGCTGCCTGTGCCTCCTGCTCCTTGCGGTAACGGTCGGCGTCGGCAGCGGCGCGGACCTCGGCGTCCAGGGACTGCTTCTTGACCTCGACTTCCTTGCTCTTCAGCTCGGCTTCGCGCTCTGTCTTGGCAATCTGGGCATTGACGGTAGCCGTCTCAATGGAGCGCTGCTGCTCCTGCTGCTGGATGGTGTAGGCGGCGTCGGCCTCGGCCCGCTTAGTATCCTCCTGCACCTTCAGTTCAGACTGCTTGATCGCCAGATCATTCTGCTTCTGGGCGATGTGCATGTCCGCCTCCACCTGGGCATCATTGGACGCCTTGGCAGCCTGGGCCTGGGCGATGGCAATATCCCTCTCTGCCTCAGCCTTGGCGATAGCAGCATCCTTCTGGATCTTGCTCATGTTGTCCTGGCCCAGGGAGTTGATAAGGCTGTTTTCATCGGTGACACGCTGGATATTGCAGGAGATGATCTGGATGCCCAGCGCGTTCATATCGGTCTGGGCCTTGGACTGCACCTCGTCGCCGAACTTCTTACGGTCATTGCAGATCTCTTTCAGAGTGATGGTGCCGATGATCTCACGCATGTTGCCCTGCAAGGAATCCACGATAGCCCGGTTGAAGTCGTCCTCCGTCATATTCAGGAAGTTCTTCATGGCCAACTGGATGCCCTCCGGGTCCGTCATCACCCGCACCTTGGCCACGGCGTCCACGTCCACGCCGATGAAGTCCTGGGTGGGAATGTAACCCTCGGACTTGATGTCGATGGAGATCTGGCGGACGATCAGCTTATCCACCCGCTCCAGGAAGGGGATCTTGATGCCGGCTTTACCGATGAGCACCTTTGGATGCTTCCGCAGGCCGGAGATGATGTAGGCCACGTCGGGGGGTGCTTTCACGTAGCCCATCAGGAAAATGAGAATGACCAGGATCACGGGAATCGCAATGGGAATTGCCTTCAGTAAAATGTCCATGTGGTTCTCCTTTTCTTTTTCTTTATGTAGTTTTTAAGGGATGACAATACTTATGCGGAGTATTCCTCGTCTTCGGGCACCGTACCGCCGCACAGCTCCCGGTAGAACGCCGCTTCGGCAGCATGTCTGTAAGGCCGCAGGGCCAGATTGCCGATGCCCAGCGTCAGAGCACACAGGATGTCCCATCCGATAAAGCTGAATTGCAGGCAGAACAGCCGCCAGCGGTTCCCCGCCATCATAGCCTTGGACTGTGCGATGGCCTCGCCGGCTGTCAGTTCCGGATGCTCCGCCAGAATGTAGCCGGTCATGGCATAGCTGTAAGAAGCCATGATGCCGGGGATGATCAGCAGCAGCGTCCAAAGAAGAATATACACGGCTTGAAGCAGCATAGTCACAGCTATGGTTTTCCAATAGGGGAAGTAGGAAAACAGGGTCTCAAAGGGCGGCTTTTCTCCGGCGGTCAGGTTCAGGTTGAACCGGGCATAGCCCACTTCGATAACACTGCCCAGAATGAAATACAGGACCCCCAGCACGATTGCCGCTAAGATCAGGTAGATCGCGCCGCCAACCAGAACTGCCCGCAGTCCCGGTGTGATCCCGTCCCCCCAAGAGTAGATGGTCTGTCCGGCATATTGAACATTCGCGTTCAGGCTGCCGCCGGTAAAATTGATCTTAAATTCAGGTCCGCCGGAAGTGGCTCCTCCCAGAATCGCCGCCACCAATCCCACCAGAATGGCCAGCGGCCATTTCCCCTGAAGCGCCGCCCTGGCTTCCTGCCTAAAATCTGCCGCGTATTTCATTAGCTCTCCCTTTCCGCCCCATGGGCTCCCCCACTATATTTCTTTTCTGCAAGGACTCTCACTTTTATAGACGGTTCCAATCCTAATTTTGTTGCATATTTTCCGTTTTTTCTCAATAATTCCATCAAGTGGATGGTCAACAGCCGCTCTCTGGCCCCATGGCCCTCAGCTCCTTTTCCGGTTTTTGGAACGCCGTCCCTTTGCTTGAGAATAGCGTACAGCAAAAGGACGGCGGAATACATCATAGAATTGGAAAGATACAGCAGTTTATTTTCACTTTCGGAGCAAAATACCCCTTTCAGGTTTTCTTCCGGCTCCGATACGCTTCATACCGCGCCTCATCAATCACACCGGCAGCCAGCATCTTCTCTGCCCAGAGCTGCAAGGTCTCCACCGTAATGGAAATGCGTTCCAGCTCCTCCTGAATGTATAGAAAATCCTCCAGCTCATCATCGGAAATTTTGCCGTCAGCTGTGATTTCAATAAGCCGGTCCTTCCGCTTATTCATTGCGTTTAAAGATGCCAGCATTTCCAGCACGATCTGAGACAGGTCCTTGATCTTGATCTCCGGTACATACTCCTGCCCGATGGGACACTGATTGGCGCAGTAATAGTTGCACAGGTCCGGCTTTTTGTATTTCTCTGCCATTGTACGCACTTCATCCGGATGCGGAAAAGAGCGCTCGTTCTCAATCTTTTCTATACGCTCCGGCGGAATGGATTCTAACAGTTCACTCGCGGTCTCTCTGGTAAGCTTCAGATTTTCTCTGGTCAACTGATATATATTTTTATTTTCTCTGGTGGAAACTCTCGCCATAGCTGTACCCTCACGATCTCAAGTTCAGTTTATCGTTATATAGGCAACGGATCAAAAAGGCCTCAATCCGATTGGGCTTGATGCCACGTTTGCTGAAAAGCAGATCGAGCCGTTTGTAGGTGGTCATATCACTGCCAGCTTCTTGCTAATATTATAATTTGCGCCCGCAAGGAAGTAAACAACGATTTAAAAAAACAAGCCGAGGCGCTGCCCGGCTTGCTCTCATTTATGACAAAACTTCATAGGTCCCTTATATTTGCATCGTTCACTGCTTGGGTTTATGCATGGACACGGGAAAGCTCACGATGACGGTGAAGAGGTCCGCCATGGTTTCCACCCGGAAGGTTCCGCCGCAGGCCTCGGTAAAGCTCTTGGCAACAGACAGGCCCAAGCCGGTGCCGCCATCCGTGCGGCTCTCGTCACCCCGCACAAACCGGGCGGTGAAGTCCACACCTTCCGGCAGCTCATTGCGGGAGGTGTTGCGAAGGGAGGCGACTGCCGCTTTGCCGGTGGTTTTCAGAGAGAGGTAGACGCGGCTCCCAGGCAAGCTGTAATTGAGGGCATTCTGAAGGAGATTCTGGAACACCCGGTACAGGCGCGTACCGTCGGCCGTGATCTCAACCGGCTGCTCCGGCAGGTCAAGCTTGAAGGTCAGGCCGGATTTTTGAATCTCGCCATCCATGTCGGCAAGGGTTTGACGCAGGAGCTTGCCAAAGTCCAGCACCTCCGGCTTCACGGGGAGCTGGTCGCTGGCGGCTTTGCTGATCTCAAACACATCCTGCACCATACTCTTGAGCCGCAATGCCTTTTGCTGGATGATCTGTGCGTAATCCGAGGCCGCTCCCTCCAGCGGCTCCTGCATCAACAGTTCAGAATAGCTGAGGATGGAGGTCAGCGGCGTTTTCAGATCGTGGGATACATTGGAGATCAACTCCACCTTCATGCGCTCACTGCGGGTCTGCTCTGCCACCGCTGCCTTTAGGCCGGACTGGATACTGTTGAGCCGTTCGGCGGTCTCACGCAGGTCTGCATCCGCAGGCAGATCCAGCGGTGTGGTCAACTCGCCGCTCTGGACCGCGGCCACATGGTCGGCCAGCAGCCCAAAATCACGGGCGAGCGCCCGTTCGCGGCGTCCCCACAAAATCGAGGAGAGCAGGCCAAGTACCAGCCAAACGGCGCACATACCCAAGAGCGCGATTTCGTCATAGGTTTCAAGATAAATGTACAAAAGAGCGAAAGAACCCAGCACGGCGAGAACCGTTGCCAAATTACGAATGGCGATCCGGCGATTGATCCGCTTCTGTATGGGATAGGCCAATTCATTTTTCCGCATGGCGCTGGATACGGTACGGTATAGGCTCTTGCGCGTTTCGGCGGGATGATAACGGTGGTCATTACGGATGAACCATACCGCCCAGAATAGCCCCAGCGCTGCGCCGGGGTTGAACAACCCCGCACCGAAGCAGCGGAGGGTCTGCATTATCGCATAAGGTATATCGTCCGGATACCACCAGAGATAGCCGTCAGCAGCCGCCAGCATGGGAACCGTCAGACAAAGCAGGCACAGGAACACCGCAAGGAAGCGCAGTTCCGTCCAGATATGGAAGGTCACTTTGGCGATGGCTTGATCTGCCGCGTACCGCTCCTTCCTCAGCACGAACCATGCTGCAAGCAGCACGAGCCCCACACAGAAGGAAATTGCAAGCGATCTCCACGCCTCGTGGCTGTTCTGAAGGCTCCGGTATATCCAGTAGAGGGAGTTGTACGAATAGCTGTTGCTGCCCTTGTAGAGAATGGGGATTTGCCGCACAGCCATTTTTATGGTAACCTTTGCCTCTTCCTCGCCGACCTTGAAATTGGTATAGCCGGGGACATTCCAAAGAGAGTCCTCGTCCAGAATGTTATCGCTGTCATAGACGGACAGCTTTTTGCCGTCTTTCCAAATGGAGACTTTGCCGTCCTCATAGATCAGCAGGAAGTTGTAGCCCTTCGGCAGCTTGCTGTATTCATCCAGCGCCATCCGGTAACCGGTCACTTCTTCCAGATTGCTGTATTTTTTGCCATCGGCTGCGCGAATCGCGTAAATTGTGTTTAGATCGTGCTTGTATGCGGAATCTGGAGACGTGTCCTGCGCTTCAGCGAATGATGTTTCACAGCTTGCCGTTGGTGTATCCGCAAAGAACCAGATCGTACCTGTTCCGGATGCGGTATCCTCAACAGAATAATCCGGATGATACCAGTCCACCGTTCTCCCAACGCCTATCGCCAGAAAGGATTCCAGATCGTTGGAGATACGATTGCGGAACACCGGTGTTTCCTGCCAGTCGTTCTGCCACCATTCCGCATAATCACTTCCAATAGCCCGGCGCCCTACGGCACCACACAGACTGCCCAGCGTCAAGCTCACGCCCAGGAAAAACGTCAGGAAAGCCGCCGCAGCGCGCAAACCGGTCCCCTTTCTCTGCGGCATTACAGGCTCGATTTCCACAGTTTCAGTTGTGTTGTTCCATTTTGTATCCAATGCCCCACACCACCTTGATATAGTCTGGCTCCTTGGGATTCAACTCGATTTTCTCACGAATGCGCCGGATGTGAACCATCACCGTATTCTCACAGGCGTAGCTGTCAGACTGCCAGACCCGCTGATAGATTTCCTCCGCTGGAAACACCCGTCCGGGATTTCGCATCAGCAGATCCACAATCTTCAACTCTGTGGCAGTGAGCTTTACCAGTTCGCCGTCTGCTTTCAGTTCACGGCGCTCTGGGTCATAGGACAGGCGTCCGTTGACAATCTCGCCCTCACGCTTCTCCGCGTGAACATCTCCCAGCAGGGTGTAGCGGCGCAGCTGGCTCCGTACCCGGGCGGCCAACTCCTGGGGATTATAGGGCTTGGTCACATAGTCATCCGCCCCCATGGAAAGGCCGAGGATCTTGTCGGTATCCTCACTTTTGGCAGAGAGAACGATGACCGGCAGGTTCCGCTTTTCCCGGATGCGCATGAGGGCGGAAAGCCCGTCAAGCTTCGGCATCATCACGTCGATAAGGATGAGCCGTACCGCCGGGTCAAGCGCCTGCTCCACCGCCACCAACCCATCGTATGCCCTGCGGACGGTATACCCCTCCCGCTCCAGCACGATGGCGATAGCCCCTACGATCTCACGGTCATCATCGACCACGAGAATACATTCGTTCATAGCGAGTTCCTCCCTTGAAGCTGTCTCCATTGTAGCGGCGGAGCCTTACAAACAAATCGACGAAAGTCTTACGAATTTCTTACAAAGTTTCTGCTTAGAAAAATGGTACAGGTTTTCGGCCAACATAATTTGTTCAGTGCATGACAGATTCCAGTTTATTGAATTTATCGTACCACAGCGCTGGAAAGTTTGCAACAGAGCCTCCCAGCAGAGCAATCAACATGCGAACAAGGATCACGCAGCCCAGCGGGGCCGCGACGCCTTCGGGACAGCGACACGCATAAGCGCATCGCTGTTCCGAAGGCTTTCTGTGTTCTTCGAGAGCACCCCCGACCAAGGCCCAAAAGCGGCAAAGTTTGCCGTTCTGACACCCGGCCCGGGGATGTTCGTAAACGTGCAGTACGTGTCGAGGGTAATGATAGCGCCCCATCCGAAACGCCCCGTGTTTCGCCGTGTGAGCCGCTGTGTGCGATCTTTCTCCGAAAGCTGGGTGGTGTACCCACTTTCGCCTGTAAAAGCGAACGTGGGCCATTTGTGCGAGAGGCTGAAAAACGCGATGAAAAGCGGTTTGGAACAGCGTTGTGGCGGTAACTTTTTGCCGATATTTGCGGGAACGGTTTTGAGCGAAAAATCGAACTTTACAGGAAGGTTTTTCGAGCGGTGAAGGCCGTTCGATTTTAGCACAGACCGGCTATAATTTGTCAAGCCGAAATCTCATTTGGGATGCAAGGCGTATAGGCTTTGTTATCCCGCATAACGGCATAAATGATGGAGACCATTTTTCGGCAGGCGTGGCCCACGGACGCCATGTAGGGCTTCCCTTCATCCCGTTTTTTCTTGAAATAAAGCTTCAGCGCCGGATCGTGAAGTACTGCGGATGAAGTCGCCAGCCAAATAGCATGCCTCAAATACGGTGAGCCTCGTTTGGACATGCGGTTCCTGACGCCGTTGTATTCGCCAGACTGCCGCATGGTTGGATCGATCCCCGCGTAGGCGGCAAGCTTTGCCGCGGAGGAAAAACGGCTGATGTCTCCGATCTCGCTGAGGATGTACGCGCCCAGGGTCGGGCCGATGCCGGTGATGGTAGTGATCGGCGTATCCAGAGTTTCCATGATCTCCGCGATCTTGCGGTCCATTTCTCGTACCTGCTGCTTCAAGAAATCGAGGTGCTTTGCGTAGAGCCGGATCATCGTGCTGAAAACATCGCCGGCCATGGCGAAGCCAAAGGAATTGCGCGCAAGCTCCTGAAGCTCCTGCGCTTTCGCCATGCGGAAGCGCTTGTGGCTGGAGACTTCGATGAGATGACAAAGCTCCTCAAGAGGCATCTCGGATAATTCCTTTGGCGTGGGGCAGGCTTGCAAAATTGCCATGGAGGTGTCGCCAAACAGATTGGTAAAAGCAGTTTCATATTCAGGAAAGACCTGATCCAGCAGGGCAACGACCTTTCGCTTAACATCTGCCTGCATGGAAACGATGGCGTGCCGTCCACGGCACAGCTCCCGCAGCTCATAAATGTTTTCGGGATGCAGGGTAGACTCGGAGAAGTGTCCGAAACGGATCACCTCCGCGATCAGCAGGGCGTCCCTCGGATCTGTTTTGGCCTGACGGATGTAGAAGCTGCGGATGGAGTTGGTCTGCACTGGGTTGATGACCTGAACACGGAAGCCCTCCTTCTGAAGTCTGGTAAAAAGAGCGAGCCAGTAGTGTCCGGTGGCCTCCATTGCAAAGGAAACCTCGTCAAGCGGCAGCTTGGCCTTGGCGAGCATGGCCAGCAGCCGATTGTACCCGGAGCAGTTGTTGGTGAAGGAAAACGGCTTGATGATGACGGCGCCCTCGCCGTCGATCACCGCTGCCTCGTGCTTCCTCTTGGCAATGTCGATCCCAACGATGTACATAGTATAGGCTCCTCTCATGTTCAAATTACGGACATTCCTCGTGCTGCTGAAGGTCACAACCTGTTGCGAGATTAGAAGAAAGCGATCCATCGCTTCGACATCCGGCTCATAAGTGACATCCCACAGGGCAGAGGTTCCAGTCTGTGCGCAGTAGACTTGGCTACAAAGATAGAAGCAGGAAATTCTCTGTCCGCATGAGGATATTATATCATCGCTCCCTCAAGGGGCGTTGATACCGGTTTTGAAGGTGTTTTGTGGGGAGATATCCCCGTTCGAAAATATAACAAGATAAAGGGCCGCAGTCGCAAGCGCCCACGGCCCGCCCTCAAAGCCCCGCAGTGCGGGGCTTTCCGAGGTTTTGAAACCGCAGTCTAAGGTGCACCTTGAGAGGCGTTTTCGCAGTCGTGGGTGAACATGAGGGGCATCAGCCCCCAGCAACAGCGGACTTTTCAAGGTGGACGTTCCGCAGGCGGTTGAGGAATTTAACGTTTTCAAGCACCCGAAAAAGTGATTTCTGCATAGCGGCGATTTTCGGAGTAAAACGCGCATATTTTGCGCTGCTGTAGTCAATGGAAAGGGCTTCTTGACCGTCCAAAAATTGCACCGCTGTAACCAAA
>ENA-UEQK01002391-UEQK01002391.1-human-gut-metagenome-genome-assembly--contig:-NODE-2391-length-10166-cov-3.280206_pt1 | contig 10166 bp, 14 predicted proteins | sample MGYA00242939_ERZ507942 | MGnify/ENA primary metagenome ERZ507942 (study PRJEB26167, sample SAMN06115485) | human gut metagenome | host: Homo sapiens | place: China:Chongqing | collected 2015-03-30... | reverse complement strand
GATGAAGCGCGGCTTCCTCGAGATATGCGTGCTCGCGTCGCTCCAGGGACGGGACTCCTACGGCTATCAGATCGTGAAGGACGTGCCCGACATCCTGGGCCTCACCGAGTCGACGCTCTACCCGCTGCTCAAGCGCCTCGAGAAGGCCGATTGCCTGACCGCCTACTCCGTGGAGCACAACGGGCGGCTGCGAAAGTACTACCGGCTCACGCCGACCGGCGAGGAGCGCATCGCCGAGTTCCTATCCGAGCAGGCGGACATCATGTCGATCTATGACTTTGTAAAGCGAGGTGCGCAACGATGACCAAGCAGGAATTCCTATCCGAGCTCGAGCGGGCGCTGGGAAAGCTGCCGCACGCCGAAGTCGAGCAGGCGCTCGCGTTCTACGACGAGGCTATCAGCGACCGCATGGAAGACGGCCTTTCCGAAGCCGAGGCGGTGGCAGACCTGGGTTCAATCGATGAGATCGCGGCGCAGATCGCCGCCGAGACCCCGCCCATCCCGCGCGCCATCGCCCGCGCGAACACCGGCAGCCGCACCCTCAACATCGTGCTGCTCGCCGTGTTCTCCCCCATCTGGGTGCCCGTCGCGCTCGCGCTCGCGGCGGCCGCGCTCGCCGTGTACGTCGCGATCTGGGCGGTCATCGCCGCGCTGTGGGCCGTCGACGCGGTCCTCGTACTCATGCCCTTCGCGGGAATCGCCGCACTCACCTCGACCTTGGGCGGCGGGATGCCGCTGCCCGGCGTCTTCGTCCTCGGCCTCTCGCTCGTGTCGAGCGGCTTCGGGCTCGTCGCCTCCTTCGCCGTGTTCTGGGCGAGCAGGCTGCTCTTCCGGGCAACGAGAGCCTTCGCGCGCTGGGTCGCGAGCCTGTTCGTGCGCGTGAGCGGCAAAGATAATGACGACACGTCCAATCGTGCAAAGACTCACGGCGCCCCGAGCATGCCCGCAGCCGTCGAGAACACTCCCTCCAACCACGACACCCTCCCGGAAGGAGGCGTCCACAATGCGTAAGGCGCCCAAGATCATCCTCATCACCGCCGCCGCGCTCATCGGGATCGGAACCGTGCTCTCGTGCGGCGCCTGGGCGGCGGCCGGATTCGATACGGCCCGCCTGTCCACCGTGAACTACGACTGGCATCAGACCGTGAGTGCGCTCGAGGACGAAGCGACCTCACCGCACGGGCGCATCGTCATCACGTCCGAATTCGAGAACGTCCGACTCGAACCCACCGACGGCGACGCCATCGGGCTCGAGTATTGGACGGGAAACTGCCAGAGCGTCTCCGTCGAGGACGCGGACGGCGTGCTCAAGATCGACGTCGACTCGCAGCCCATGGAGGGCGTCATGATCGACCTCTCCCCTGCCGAGGCCGGCGGCGTCGACGACACCACGACCGTAGTTCGCGTGCCAGCCTCGTTCACCGGTGAGATCGAGGTGCACTCCGATTCGGGAGAGGTCTTCGCGGAGAACGTGCACGGACTCGCCGGGCTGCGAGCATCCACCAGCAACGGGAGCCTCGTTACGAAGAACGTCTCCACCGCCAAGCTCGACGCGATCAACGAGAACGGCGACACCCTGCTCTCCGGCGTAGAGAGCGAGGCGATCCTCGCGACCAACTTCAACGGCGACATCTCGCTGGGAGGCGCCACGGCGCGCAAGGCACAGGTCGTAAACGAAAACGGCGACATCATGTTGGTGGACACGGCACTGCAGGATGACCTGCTGTGCGAATCCGTGAACGGGGGCATCTCTGCGCATAGGCTCGACGTCACCGCGAGGCGGATCGAGAGCACGAACGGGGACATCTACCTGTCGTACCTAGGGGCAGAAGACTCCTATCACATCGATGCCCACACCACCCAGGGCGACATCGTATCGCCGCAAGGTGCCGACGACGCCGCGCGCACCATTAGCGTCGACAGTAACCTGGGCGACATCCAGATCAACTTCACCTCGAAATAGGAATCACCTCTCACCTCAATTTGTGTCCCTAAATTGAGGTGGGGACCAAAGCCCGCCCGCCCAAGTCCGCATCACGAGCGACATGAATCTCAAATTTGAATCGATGTTATGTCACTGGTGCTGCGGTCCGGCAACCGCGCCGCCGAAACGAGCGTCAACCAAAGTCCTTCCACCCCAAAAAAACAAGCAATCATCCACCCAACAACCCAATCCACCCGCATCCATCTGGAGGCACCCATGTCATCTCTGGCCGCACGCCTTGCTGGCATCACTAAACGCTACCGTTCGAATACTGTTTTAGGTCCCATTGACCTCGATCTCGAGCCGGGTCACGTCTACGGACTCATCGGCGAGAACGGCGCGGGGAAATCGACGCTCATCCGCATCCTCATGGGGCTGAGCAAACCGACAAGCGGCACCATTGAGATCATGGATGCAACCACTCCCGATGGACTTCGCCGAGCACGGGCGCAAATCGGGTACGTCCCTGATTCGAGTGCGAGCTATCCACTACTCAGCGCTGCCGACAACCTCAAGGCACGTTGCCTTGAATGGGGCTTGGACCAGCGGTAGGTTCCCCGGATCCTCAGCATGGTCGGATTGACGGACACAGGCGGCAAGCGGGCACGGAGCTTCTCCCTCGGCATGCGCAAGCGCCTCGACCTGGGCATCGCGCTTTTAGGGCAGCCGCGCATGCTCGTGCTCGATGAACCCACCAACGGGCTCGACCCCCTCGGCACCATCGAGATTAGAAAACTCATAAAGCGCCTCAACCGCGAGCTTGGCACCACGGTGCTCATCTCGAGTCACAACCTCGCCGAGCTTCACCAAACGGTGACCGACTACATCATCTTGAGCAACGGCGCACTTGTTGCGCAGCTCACCGCGCACGATGTCGACGACCTGAGCGACGGCGATCTGGAAATGCTCTACGCGCGCATCATGTTGGGTCGTGACGGCAGGGTCTCTTCGCGTCGCGGCTACCCCCGCGGCTCCGCCTCAGCCTGGGAAGGCGACCATCATGACCGATAGAACAACGCGCCGACATGGCGTCCCGCATCGACAGAATAGCCACTCGGCTCTGAGACGCGCGCTGACCAGTGAAATCTTTCCCGCGCGCCGTATTGAGCGCATGATGCCCGTGACCCTCATCGCCCTTTTGACCTGCACAGCCACCGTTTTGAGTCCTGAAGGTGGGCCGTTGTTCATGGTGGCGGGCGACCCGAACGGCACCGTGGGGGTCACCATCGGGTTCATCGGCAACATCATCGACCACACCCATGTTGCAGAGTCCGCCGTGCGCGCATCGCTCGTCTACACGGTTGTCTGGATCCCCGCGGCGGCGATTCTCGGCGTAACCGCGATTGGCGAAGGAGTCGCATCTAACAGCGCGCAGATTTCCCAGGCGAAGGGCATGCCGGGAGGCGCAGTCATTCTCGCGCGGGTGACGCCGCAGGCGATGACAATCGCAGCCGCGTATCTCATATCGTGCGGCATTGCCTTCGCAGCTAAATCGGCTGCTTACGGTATAGCATCCTACGTCACTTGGCAGGTCGCGCTTACGGTATTAACAACGAACTGCCTCCTCCTGTGCGCCATCTACCTTGCGTCCGCCTGCGTTACCGCCATATGCAGGATTCCCCTGTTTGCAATACTTCTCGCCTTGCTATTGCACATAGGGCCCCTGCTCGCGCACCCAAGAGCGTATGTCGCGGGAACTTCGCCGGAAATTGCCTGGGCAAGTCCCGTCGTTTGGCTCATGCACACATGCTCCCTCAACATGGCGGGACCGACCTTCGCCTTCGGAGCGATGGTTGCCGCGGGCATATGCATTGCCAGCATGGCCCTCATGTATCTGGCTTGCAATCGTCAGGAGGCTTGTCGATGAACGATGGAACGCACTTCTCAACACCTCATGTGACCGTAAGAATCGGTGAATCTTCCTCGGGGCACGAACCCATAAAGCGTCCTCGTCCTGCCGCCGCGTCGTTGCTTATTGGATTGAAAGCCCATCTCGGACTTCTTGCGCTCGCGGGCAGTGTGGTCACATGTCTTATCTTCCTCTTCTTCGGCGATGGTTCATGGATGTTCGCTCTCACCGAAGCATCGGGTATCGGCTTTGCGCCCGACCCCACATATTGGACAGCAAACGCCGGGACATCGACCGTCGACGCACTCGCGTGCTCGGCGCTTGCCGAAACGGTGTTCCTGCCGTTCATCGCGCTGGGAGTATGCGGACGATTTTGCGGAGCCGTCTATACAACCGGTGCCCGGTCGGTCTCTCGGGCGCGCGGCACATCACCCTGGCGGCTGGCAGCGGGCGATCTTCCAGCCGTCTCGCTTCCCGTTCAGGTTCTCTATAGCGCAACTGTCCTCATGACCGCAACGGCCCTCTGCCTACAGGCGGGGCAAGCCAACCTCCTTGGAACTGTCCTCGCATCACTCGCGCCGCGCCTCTTGCTCGCACTCGTCGTCAACGAGTCGTTTATCGCTTGCGTACTTACGCTGTATCGGCTTATCCCCAACCGCGCCGCCGCGTTCGGGATCATGGCCGTCGGCTTCATCGCCTCCTGCGTGGCTCAGCTCTCGTTTCCCGGGGACATACTGCCGGCACACGCTGGGCTCTGGATGCATGCAAGCAGCACGACTGCTCTGCACGCGCTCACACTGCCGGTCGCCGTCTTCTCGGGAGTCACGGGGTTCGCCGCGCTTGCCCTCTGCGCGCGCGTGCAGCGATTACGGATCTGACTTCGCAGGAAACGGCTTTGTTAACAAGAGAAGGCAAGGAAGAAGAGGTAGAAACAGCTCACGTCTAGCAAAACGGCAGACACAAGCACAATGATGGCAACAATTAGGTCTCGTTCCTCACGCGTGTGAACACCGGGAACGTTGGAGATCGAAAAATGCCGACAGCATATTCCAAAAATGATCACGCCAATGGAAAAGAGCGGCATGAAGAGATACTCCCACTTGCTTCCAAAGCGGGTTGGAACGTTCCCAAAACCAAAGTGGACGGGAACGACATCAGGCAGCTTCGATACCCGCAAAAGAAACCATGCGAGGGGAACCAGGCAAATCACCAGACTGGCAACATCAATAATCAAACAGAGCCGTTTTCGATTCATGGTCCCACCCCATCGCTCAACCCTACATTGAGGTCCGCGGTCTCCTATTCCCCGTTGCCCTTAAGCGCCCATTGCCATGTGAACCGACGGATACTCGTAATGACATGGCTGAGATTGAACGACGCGGGCTCGACCAGCGCTTCGACAGCCTCGTGGCGCGGACGGGGGTTCGGAAACTCAAAGGCACGGGCCTCTTGTACCAGATCAGCATGGTCAAGCGCAGTCAGCGACATTGGGTGCCTCCCTTCCTTCGCCATCAGTATACAAACTTCTCTTTATTGGAGAGAAGTTATGGCATCTGCTTCTCTCTGATGGAGAGAAGTTTGAGGTCTATCTTCGCTCAGTGCTTCCTACTCCCTCACATGCTCGATCAGGTACTCGCGCATGTAGGGGATCGCAAAGCTGACCATGCCGTATGACGGCGCCTCGATGAGCGCCGCATCTACGAGGCGGCGACGATAGGTGCTCACGGACGTGGGGTCGACCCCCATCTCGCGCGCGATATCGCCAGACGCCACGGGGCCAGACCCACATCGCGCCATGGCCGCAAGGTACTCGAACTGCTTGCCCGAGACGCGCCTGAGCGCCGGTTCAATCACCATGTTGTCGAAGCTCTTGCGCGCCGTCGAGATGCCCTTTTGCGCATCGCGCAGCTCAACCGCATCAGAACCGCGACGCGAAGCTGACTGCCAGGTGTAATATCCGACAAGCTGAACCATGAAGGGATAGCCAGCAGCAGCAGCCGTGAGCACATCGGACACCCCAGGCGCAACAGATTTGCCCGCGCGCACCATCGTGTCCTCAAACGAATCTCCGACCTCAAAGTCCATAAGGCGCTTGAGCTCGACATGCTTGGCCCGCTGAAGAAACGTCAGGGTCTCATCCACCACGACACCGTCGACTGAAGCGGGAAGACCCGCGAATGCAAAGGCAACGTTCGCACCCTGGCGCACCAGCAGCTGAATCTCGTTACCCAACTCGCGCATCTCATCGAGCGGCGCATCTTGAATTTCATCGAGCGTGATCAAGAGACCACCGTTGCGCGAAGCCTCGTACATGGCTTCCCCCAGCTGCGTCGCCGACTTGGATATCTCGACGGAACCCAAGCTCACGCCCAATATAGAAGGGGATATCGACAGCGAGGACACTTCGCGATTCCGCGAGAGGGCACCGAGAATGCGCCCGCAAAAGCCCGCGTTCGCGGCGACGTCAACCACATGGAACCCATGCTCGCGCGCGATGTCTCCAAATGCGTTAAGGAGCACGGTCTTACCCACGCCACGGACCCCGGAAACGCGAAGCAGTCTGTCAGGAGCACCGGGGCCGTTTTCAAGCGCTTCGGTAAAGTCATCGAGAATCTCGTCTCGACCGATAAGTTCAGGCGGATTCATTCCAGCCGTCGGCTTGAACGGATTAACGCGCACCACCGCACATCACCCTCTGTGGTCAAAGAAGTTTAACAAGTTGAACAGAGTTTAACAAGTTGAACAAGGTTTAACAAGTTGAACAAAACTCATACCGAGGGCTCGATAGAAGAAACGCCCGCTCAATCAGCTCACTCGCAAATTCTGTCACTCATTGAGAAACCGCACCGGTGCGGACCTGATCATGCGCAGCACCGGCATCAGCCCTGCTACGACCAGCACGACGAAACCTGCGACGGCGATGAGGACGGCAGGGGCAAAACGCACGGACAGCATCGCGCTCCCAGCACCCAAGCCCAACGCATGGGCCGCGATCATGTTGGAAAGCACAACCGCAAGCAATGCAGCCGAACCCGCTGCTACCACATGCATAAACGCCTCGAGAACCGAGACGACACAGACTTGGCGAGGGGTGGCGCCCAGCACCTCCAGCAACGATGCGTCACGCTCCCGCACACGCAATGCGAGAACCACGTTTGCGCACGACCCCACAGCCGCCAAGATAACCGGCCCCGCAAACATTACGCACGCGAGGCGCGGGTCGAGACCGAATCCGCTCCCAATCGGCAAGTCGTATGCCGTGGCATACCGCTCCATCAGGCTCATCATCGAATAGAAGCCCGCAACGACACCCATGGCAACCACGAGGGATGTCTCAATCGACAAGCTTTGTGTCAAGGCGTGCTGAGCGCTCCTGCGCGCGAGAAGCCACGCCGTCCAGCGCGACAACGGACACGTCGCCGCTCGCAGGATCATCGGCAAAAGTACAGGGGCGAGAGCCGTAATTAGCGCCGGGATTGCAATAGGCAAAAAGACGAGCCAGGTGCTCTGACCGAAATCGACAGGGGCTAAGACGGGGTCAACCGTGGACACACACCATGCGGCAGCGGCGCATGCGGCAAGGGCGGCAAGCCAGCGCAGCGGCATCATGCGCTCGGATGCGCCCTCGACCGACCACTCGTCACGCAAAGCCATCACGGGCGGCGTACACGCCGCCGCCCTTGCGGCGCGCGCCCCGCCCAGCACCGACAAAAATAGCGACACTCCAAGAACTGCAGGACAGAGGGAAAATCCCGGCAGAAGCCGCACCCCTTCGAACAAGTCGATATCCATGAACAGAGCGCTGAACACGGTGGATGAGCTTGCCCAGCACAAGGCCAAGCCCAAGCACGAACCGAAGACCCCCACGAGTGCAATTTGAACGATGACGGCAAAGCCCACCACAACCGGAGGAATGTTGATCACCTGCCACAGGGCGTAGGTTCGCCGCAACGAGACGACGCATCCCCGGGCCACTGAAGAGAGAACGACGCATCCGGAAATCGCCGAGAACATGAGAATCGCCTGGGCGGCGCTTCTAAAGAAGAAAGAAGTCGAGACCATCGGGTCCGCGGCCGCCGTTGCGGAAAACGATGCGAACCAACCTCCCATATAGCCAAACGCAGTAGCAACGGCAAGCGCACCGAACCACACATGCCAATGCTCCCAAACATCACCCACAAGCAGGCGAATCATCGCAACATCGCCCCCTCATCGGTATCGCGCTCCCCAACCGTCTCCATCGCGGTGAGGATTTCCCGCGACGCAGGACGAGTCATCATGTGGACGATCTTCCCGTCACGCATTACAAACACCCGATCGGCACGAGCGGCCGCCTCAAGATCGTGCGTCACCATGACGACGGCCCGGCTCTCCCCATCCGCCATGGCTCGCAGTATGTCGAGGACCACGTTCCCGTTCGCCGTGTCGAGGGCGCCGGTGGGTTCATCGGCGAACACGATGTCCGGACAGGAAGCGATAGCCCGGGCGAGCGCCACGCGCTGCGCCTCGCCGCCGGACAACTCGGCTGGACGGGCATGCTCCTTCCCTCCCATACCGACCCGCTCCAAGAGATCGCACACATCCTTCCCACTCACCCTGCAACCGGCAAAGCGCGCGGACAGTGAGACGTTCTCACCCACGGAGAGCGAGGGCATGAGATTGTACCGCTGGAACACGAACCCGACATGCCGAGCCCTGACCTTCGCGCGCTCGCCGCGCCTCGCTCGCACGACATCCACGCCCATAAGATGAATCTCGCCCGCATCGGGAACCTCAAGCCCCGCCAAACAGTGCAGCAGCGTCGACTTGCCCGAACCGGATGGTCCCACGATGGATACCATCTCACCAGCCGACACGCTCATATCAACGTGGCGAAGGACATCGGTGTTCAGATTTCCGTGCTTATAACTTTTGCATACGCCACACGCCTCAACGAGGATGCCCATAATTCTTTCGCTCCTTTTGCCAACCCGCCCGTGAACATGCAACGCCAAGGCGCACGAGCCCTGCACCCTGCAAGAAAGGGCATATCGGGCAAGCGCCAAGTTGCCTTGCACGCGTCTCATCAGTTGATAGTGAATACGAGATCCCAGCCAGCGGCTACTTCCAGCCAGGGATGTCGGCACCCGAGGTGAGTATCGTGGACAGGATGGTCAGGATAACGACAATCAGCAGGAACACAACCGCAGTGCCCGCGATGACCATGAGGGCACTGAGGGCGAAGCGGTACTCGCGCGACAGCTCGCGCGGGGCGGGCGCCGAGGGCGTCTCGCACACCGACGGGACGCTCGCCGAGCCCGTGAGGATGAAGTCCGTGCTCACACGGTAGATCTGCGCGAGCTTGACCACGTTGTCGACTTCGGGGCGGCCCTGGGCGCCCTCCCACTTCGAGATAGCCTGACGGGAAACCCCAAGCAGGTCCGCCAACTGCTCCTGCGAGTAGCCGGCCTTGCGGCGAAGGTCGAGCAGGCGGTCGGCGAGCTGCGTCGTTGCGTCATCCATAATGAAAGCCTCCTTGTAACGCTGATGTCCCAAGCCCCCAAGAGCCGCCGCGGGGCACCTTCGCCCCCTTTGGCCACCGGGCCTCAGCGCAAGACTATCCTCGCAACCGCCGTTGCGCTCCACCATCTACCGGCGACAATTGTAGCAACACATCGCGACAATTCCGCCACCGCCCGTTGCGATGGGGACGCGACACCCGCGAGCCCCTCACCGCAGGCGGCAATGCATCAGCTGGGGATAGCCGCGCCTGAGGATGCCGATCTGGAGCTCCCACACGAACCACCAGGTAAACACCTCGATGGCAATCAGCGCGCCCATGGAGATCATGAAGCCCTCCGCCGACGAGTTGGGGTTGGCGAAGATCTCCGCCCACAGCGCGAAGGCGTCCATCACGATGAACAGTGCAATCACGCCGTAGGCCGCCTTCTTGCGCGCGTCGATGGTACGCTACAGGATACCGCGGATTCCCTCGAGCTCCATCTCGGTGTAGTGGGCGGTCTCGATACGCTCGCGCATCTTCTTATCGAGCTTGGAAACGTACAGTCGTGCCATCGCCCCTCCCCGTTCGCCGGACTTCCGTTGCATCAGAGTATCACACGTTGATACGGCACACTTTCACCATCAAAGTTAGGGTTGACCCGCATAATCGTTTTACTTATGTGGGACTATCGCATCAGCTCATTGCAAAAGGAGAATTGCCACCTTTGCCGACATCCATCAACTAGCTCCGACGCAGCATTCAGCGCCATTCAGGGCGCTTCGCACAATCCGTAGATGAGCCGGTGCTGAATTATTCCCTTGAAGTAAAAGCATTTCTGTTTGAACAGTTTT
>ENA-UEQK01002388-UEQK01002388.1-human-gut-metagenome-genome-assembly--contig:-NODE-2388-length-10170-cov-4.981274_pt1 | contig 10170 bp, 9 predicted proteins | sample MGYA00242939_ERZ507942 | MGnify/ENA primary metagenome ERZ507942 (study PRJEB26167, sample SAMN06115485) | human gut metagenome | host: Homo sapiens | place: China:Chongqing | collected 2015-03-30... | reverse complement strand
ACGAAAAATCGGTGCGGGAAGAAGAATTCCCGCACCGATTTTTCGCTCCGACCGGCACTACCGCACGACGGCACCGGCCTGCCGTTCGAACTGCGCCTGCAAGTTGTTCATCACCCGCTCGATGGCCTTGTCGGTCAACGTTTGGCTCTTGTCCTCCAACACGAAACTCAACGCATAGGATTTCTTGCCTTCGGGCAACTTGTCGCCTTCGTAGACATCGAACAGCGAGACGCTTTTCAGCAACTTGCGCTCCGTGGCCAGTGCAATGGCGCGCAACTGCGCGAAGGTCACCTGCCGGTCGACCAGCAGCGCCAGGTCGCGCTTCACCTCCGGGAATTTCGACAACTCCTCGAAAGCGATGCGGTGCTTGCGCGTGGATTTCACGAGCGCATCGAAATTCATCTCCAAATAGTAGACCTCCTGTTTGAGGTCGAACGCACGGCGGATCCGCGGCGCCACGACACCCATTTGCAACAGCTCCCTGCCGTTGCCCGCCGACAGCGAAATGCCGTCGCCGAAGAGGTCGCTTTGCAGCGGCTCGCATTTCAGGGCGTAAATATCCAGCCCGAAGCGGCGCAGCAACTTCTCCGCCACGGCGCGCAACGTGAAGAACGACGACGCCTGCGGTTTGGCGTTCCACGACTGCGGCACGGCGGCACCCGTCACGGCGATCGCCAGCCGGTACTGTTCGGAGTAGGCCGAAAGCGGCTTTTCCGCATCGCGTGCCGCCTCGTCGTAGAAATAGCAATTGCCGAATTCGTAGAGTCTGAGGTTGCCGTTGCGCCGGTTGGCGTTGAGCTGCACGGCCTCCATCGTATTGAACAGCAACGTCTGCCGCATCACGTTCAGGTCGGCGCTCAACGGATTGAGAATCCGCACGCAGCGGGCGGCGGGGTAGGAGGTCAGCCCTTCGTAATAGGACTCTTTGGTGAGCGAATTGGACATGATCTCGGTGAAACCGCCCGCCGTCAGGTAGTCGGCCGCAAGATTCATCAGCCGGTTGCGGTCGGGCTTCGCGGCATAGGAGAGCGTCGAGCGCACCTGTACCGGGATTTCGACGTTATTGTATCCGTAGATACGCAGCACCTCCTCCACCAGATCGGCTTCGCGCTGCACGTCCACGCGGTAGGGCGGCACCGCCACACGCCACACGCCCTCGCGCTCGCCGAGAATCTTCACGTCGAGCGCATCGAGGATCGTGCGGTAGGTCTGTTCGGAGAGCTCCTTTCCGATCAGGGCATTCGACCGCGCGGGCGAGAAGTCGAAGACGAAATCGGCGGGTTCGCCGGCACTCACCTCGACGATGTCGCTCGAAATCCGACCGCCGGCCAGCTCCTTGAAGAGCAACGCCGCGCGTTTGAGGGCATAGACCTGCAAACGCGGGTCGACGCCGCGTTCGAATCTCCACGACGAATCGGTATTCAGTCCGTGCCGCTTGGCGGTCTTGCGCACCCACACGGGATTGAAATAGGCGCTTTCGAGGAAGATGTCGGTCGTATCGTCGCCGACACCCGATTCCAGACCGCCGAAGACGCCGCCGATGCACATCGGACGTTCGGCCGAACAGATCATCAGGTCGCGGTCGCTCAGTTTGCGCTCCACGCCGTCGAGCGTCACGAACGGCGTTCCCTCGGCGCAGGTCTTCACGACGATCCTCCGCCCCTCGATCTTGCGGGCGTCGAAGGCGTGCAGCGGCTGGCCGAGCTCGAAGAGAACGTAGTTGGTGATGTCCACCAGATTGTTTTTGGGATGAATGCCCGCCGCACGCAGCGCGTTCTGCATCCAGTCGGGCGAAGGGCCGATCTTGCAGCCGGTGATCGTCACTCCCGTGTAACGGGGTGCGGCCTCGGCATTTTCGACCGTGACGCCGATCTCCAACGCATGATCGTCGACCGCGAACGCCGACACGTCGGGCCACAGCACCCGTGCCTCCGCATCGCCCTTAGCGCGCAGATAGGCCGCCAGATCGCGCGCCACGCCGATATGCGAAGCTGCATCGACGCGGTTGGGCGTCAGACCGACGCCGATCAGGTAGTCGTCCTCGATATGCAGATACTCCTTGGCCGGCATCCCGACCGGTGCATCGGCGGGCAGCTCCATGATACCGTCGTGCGACGCGCCGATCCCCAGCTCGTCCTCGGCGCAGAGCATTCCGAGCGACTCCACGCCGCGGATCTTGCTGCGCTTGATCTTGAACGCCCCGTCGCCTCCTTCGGGGTAGAGCACGGCACCCACCGTGGCGCAGAGCACTTTGAGTCCCTTGCGGCAGTTGGGTGCGCCGCAGACGATCCGCAAGGGCTCCGGAGCGCCCACGTCGACCGTCGTTACGTGCAGATGATCCGAATCGGGATGCTTTTCGCAGGTGAGCACTTCGCCCACGACGACGCCTTGCAGGCCGCCGCGCACGGTCTCGATCTTCTCGAACGACTCCACCTCCAGACCGATGTCCGTGAGGATAGTCGCCATCGCCTCGGCCGACAAGTCGGCGGCGATGTACTTTTTCAGCCAGTTGTAAGAGATATTCATATCGTTTCTAATTTTCTTTCCGATGAAATATGACGGACAAAAATACGAAAAAAAATCGGCGAAAACGCTCGGCACGGCCAGAAAAATCGACTGCAAGCAATTCATTCTCTACCGCAGTTTCAAGTTTCCGATTTTTTTCTTATCTTCAACCAACAAAAACGAAAATCATGTATCGCATCCCCCGCATCGACTGCAACGTCGCATGTCCCGCATCGCTCGAAGAGGCCTTCGCACGCACCGTGCGCGAAACGGTCGCCTGCAACAACTGGCCGGCCGATTTCCCCTATGCCCCGCAAGTCGGGTTCCGCATCTTCCACACGGGCGCCGATCTGCTGCTGCGGTTCGACGTCGCGGAACGCTGTACGGCGGCCCGCACGCTCGACGACAACGGCCCCGTATGGACCGACTCCTGCGCGGAGTTCTTTTTCCGCCCCGAAGGGAGCGACTCCTACTACAACTTCGAATGCAACTGCATCGGCACGCTGCTCGTCGGGCACCGGCGCGACCGCACGCAGGCGGAACATGCCCCTGCCGAAGTGCTGCGCACCGTGCGGCGACGCGCGACCTATCCGCACGCTCCGCTGCCGGAAACCGAAGGCGACAACCGCTGGACGCTGACGCTCGCAATCCCCGCCGCCGCACTGTTCCGCGACCGGATCGCAGGGTGGGACGGCGTGCAGGGTGCGATGAACCTCTACAAATGCGGCGACGACCTCTCGTGCCCGCATTACCTCTCATGGCGGCCGGTCGGAACGCCTGCGCCCGATTTCCACCGCCCCGAGTTCTTCGAACCGGTATTTTTCGAACCGAAAAAACAATAAACGTCCGATGAAACCCAAGTACATTCTGGCGCTCGACCAGGGGACGACCTCCTCGCGCGCCGTCCTGTTCAACTCCCGCTGCGAGATCGTCTCGATGTCGCAGCGCCCCTTCAACCAGCAGTTCCCGCAACCGGGATGGGTCGAACACAACCCGCTCGAAATCTGGTCGACGCAGTCCTTCGTCATGGAGAACGTCGTCAACAAGGCCGATATCGAATGGAGCGACATCGAAGCGCTGGGCATTACCAACCAGCGCGAGACGACCGTCGTATGGGACCGCCAGACGTCGGAACCCGTCTACAACGCGATCGTGTGGCAGGATCGCCGCACGGCCGACTACTGCGACGTGCTGCGCGAACGCGGTCTGACGAAGCGCATCCGCGAAAAGACGGGATTGATTCTCGACGCCTACTTCTCGGCGACCAAAATCCGCTGGATTCTCGACAACGTACCCGGCGCACGCGCGCGCGCCGAGCGGGACGAACTCTGTTTCGGCACGGTCGATTCGTGGCTCGCATGGCGGCTTTCGGGCGGGCGGCTCCACATCACCGACGTCTCGAACGCCTCGCGCACGATGCTCTTCGACATCCACACCCTCGACTGGGACGACGAACTGCTCGACCTGTTCGACATCCCGCGCTCGATGCTGCCCGAAGTCGTACCCACGAGCGCCGTATACGGCACGACCGACTGCCCGCAGATACCGGTGCCGATCCCGATCGCCTCGCTGGCGGGCGACCAGCAGGCCGCGCTTTTCGGGCAGCAGTGCATCGCCCCCTTCTCGGCCAAGACGACCTACGGCACGGGATGCTTCATCATGCTCAATACGGGCGACCGGCCCCACGCCTCGGCCAACAACCTGCTGGCCACCGTGGCGTGGCAGCTCGGCGGCAAGACGACCTATGCGCTCGAAGGAAGCGTCTTCGTAGGCGGTTCGGTCATCCAATGGCTGCGCGACGGGTTGAAACTCTTCTCCTCGTCGGCCGATTCGGAACCGCTGGCCGCATCGGTCGAAGATACGGGCGGCGTCTATCTGGTACCGGCACTGACGGGACTGGGCGCTCCCTACTGGGACCCCTATGCCCGCGGCACGATCGTCGGCATCACGCGCGGCACGACTTCCGCGCACATCACCCGGGCGGCGCTCGAAGCAATCGCCTTCGAGGTCGACGACGTGGTACGCGCCATGGCGGCCGATACGGGACACACCTCAACCGAGATGCGCGTCGACGGCGGTGCCGTGGCCAACAGCCTGCTGATGCAGTTCCAGGCCGATCTCACGGGCGTGCGCATCATCCGCCCCTCGGTCATGGAATCCACGGCGCTGGGGGCAGCCATGTTCGCCGGTCTCGCGGTGGGATTCTGGCATTCGACCGACGAAATTTGCGCCCTGCTCAAACCCGACCGCACCTTCTCACCCGAAGCCGCTCCGGCACTCATGGAACAACGCCGCAAACGCTGGCACGAGGCCGTGCGCCGCAGCCGGCATTGGGTCGAAGAGTAACGACAACCGTAAAAAACGACTCGTCATGACACCTGTTTTGGCCGAATTCATCGGAACCGCCGTGATGCTGCTTCTGGGCACCGGCGTCTGCGCAAACGTTTCACTGGCCCGCACCAAAGGCAACGGCGCGGGGTGGATCGTCGTCATCGTCACCTGGGCGATGGCCGTCTTCACCGGAGTAGTGATCGCCGGTCCGTACAGCGGCGCACACCTCAATCCTTCGGTCACGCTGGCCTTCGCCGCGACGGGGCAGTTCCCGTGGAGCGACGTGCCGGGCTACGTGCTCGCCCAGATGCTGGGCGGTGCGGCGGGCGCGCTGGCCACATGGCTCTTCTACCGTCCCCATTTCGATCTGGAAGAGAACCCCGACACCATTCGCGGCGTTTTCTGCACCGCCCCCGCCGTCCGCAACCCGGCATCGAATCTATTGAGCGAGATAATCGCTACATTCGTATTGATTTTCACTATTTTCTATATCACGGAAGGACACCTTGCGTCGACCGAAGGCAACGTCCCTATCGGGCTGGGATCGGTCGGTGCGCTTCCCGTAGCGCTGGTCATCCTGGTCATCGGCGGCGCATTGGGCGGCACGACGGGCTATTCGCTCAACCCCGCCCGCGATCTTTCGCCGCGCATCGTCCACGCGCTGGTCCCGATCCGCCACAAGGGCGGCAGCGACTGGCGCTATGCGTGGATCGCCTCGGTCGGACCGCTGCTCGGGGCGCTGCTCGCCGCAGGAGTTCAAGTGATGATCCGCTCCTGAAACACGAAAGCCGGAATCTCGATTCCGGCTTTCGTGTTCGAACGGGCAGGTATTCCGCAGGCATAGTTTTTGTTTCCGGAGGAGGAAAACGACAAGCCGGATGAGCAAATTCAAACCCCACATCGCCCTGTTGGTGTGCAACATCCTTTGGGCGATGGACTATCCCTTCTACAACATCGTACTGCCCGAGTACGTCCACCCGATGGCCATGGTATCGGGCTCGCTGATCGCAACGGCGCTGCTGTCGCTCATTCCGCTCGCCTGGGAGAAATCCGAAAAGGTGGCACGCACCGACATCCGCAGACTGATCGGGGCCGCACTGCTCATCGGCGTGCTGCGCAAGGTCTTCATCATGTACGGACTCTCGATGACGTCGCCCATCGACGGATCGATCATCGACACGATCGTTCCGCTGCTCGTGCTGGTCGTCTCGGTGTTGTTGGGAATGGATCGCTTCACGAAACTCAAAGTCGCCGGTCTCGCGCTCGGCATGGCGGGAGCCGTCGCCGTCGTACTGACGGGCATCTCGGCCGCCCACACCCATTCGCACCTGTGGGGCAACATCCTGATTCTGCTCTGCGCCTGCGTCACGTCGCTCTACATGGTCTGGTTCAAACGGCTGATCGCCAAATACCGAATCACGACCGTCCTGCGCTGGCTCTATTGCACCGCCGCGATCGTCGCGCTGCCGTTCGGACTGCGGGCGATCATCCACACCGACTACGCCGCAATCGCGCAACATGCGCTCTTCCCGACCTTGTTCGTGCTGATCGTCCCGACCTATCTGCCCAACCTGATGCTCAACTATGCGCTCAAAACGGTGCAGCCGACCGTTTCGAGCATCTACACCTACCTGCAACCCGTGCTGGCCATCGCCATGTCGGTGGCAATGGGGCTGGACAAGCTGCACCTCGACACGGTGATCTTCGCCCTCGTGATCTTCACGGGCGTGGCGCTGGTGCTGCGTTCCTACGCCGCGCATCCCGACGCGCCCGCCTCGCGGACGCACTGAGAGGCCCGGCGGCTCCGCCGTTCTACCGCGAACCGATCCAGAGGAAGACCATACCGACAAGGATCAACGCCAGATCGATCGCCTTGGCGCGCAGGTTGCGTTCGCGGAAGAGCAGCGCGCCGAATCCGAACGAGACGACGACCGAGCCGCGGCGGATCATCGAGACGACCGAAATCATCGCTTCGGAGTCGCTCAACGCATAGAGATAGCAGAGATCGGCCGCCGACAGAAAAAGCGAAATGAAGGGAATGGCCCAGCTCCAATGGAAGGGCGTCGTACGCCTCCGGCGCGGCCACCAGATCAGCAGCACGGCCGCGGACATCATCCAGAACTGATAGAAGGTATACCAGCTCTGCACGAAGACGGGGTCGAGCCGGCGCGTGATGAACTTGTCGTACAACCCGCTCGCAGCCCCCAGCACGGCGGCCGCGGCGATGCAGTAGATCCAGACGTCGTGACGGAAATCGACCCCTTCCCTGCGGCTCGACCGGCTCAGCAGAAAGAGCGATCCTATGGCCAGCACCACGCCGACCCACTGATACCCGTTGAGCCGCTCGCCGAAGATCAGCATGGCCCCCACGAGCGTCATCACCGGCCGTGTGGCGTTGATCGGCCCGACGATCGTCAGCGGCAGATGTTTGATGCCGAAATAGCCGAATACCCACGAAGAGAGTACGATGCACGATTTCAACACGACGAGCAGGTGGGCGTGCAGATCGCCCGCAGGACAGCGCAGGGGCGTCGCGTCGAACCATCCCCAGCCGCCGGCCGTCGAGAGGATCGTCGGAAGGAACAACAGCGACGAAAAGAGGGTATTGAGCAGCAGCACCGGCAGCACGGCATTGTCGCGCAAAGCCTGCTTCTTCGCCACGTCGTACAATCCCAGCAGCAGCGCCGAGGTAAAAGCCAGCAGCAACCACATGGGGCGGCTACATCAGGTCTTCGCCGTAGACGGCGCCGGGCAGGTCGTGGAGGTTGTAGCGCGACGCCATCGACATGCCGTAGGCACCGGCCGACTTGATCGTCAGCAGGTCGCCGCGCACCGAACGGCGCAGGCTCACGTTCTCGTCGAACCGGTCGGTCGACTCGCAGGCCGTGCCGACGACCGTGTACTTGTCCGTGCGGTCGGTTTCGGCCGTGATGTTTTCGATGTTGTGGTAGGAGCCGTAGAGCGCGGGGCGGATCAACTCGGTCATCGAGGCGTCGACGATCAGCAACTTGCGCCCCGTGGCGGTCGTCTTGTTGAAGAGCACGCGCGTGATGAGTTCGCCGCACTCGCCGACGATCGACCGGCCGAATTCGAAATGTACCTCGCGGTCGCCGACCCGCAGATGGTTGTGGACGATGGCGAACAACGACGCGAAGTTGGGGATCGGCTCGTTTTCGGGCATGTCGTAGTTGATGCCCAGACCGCCGCCCACGTCGACGAAACGGAACGAAAAGCCCAGCCGTTCGAGGTTCTCGACGATGACGTTGACCTTCTGGCACATGTTCTCGAAGACGTGCAGTTCGCGGATCTGCGAACCGATGTGCAGGTGAACGCCCACGATGCGCAGGTGTTTCAGCGAGCGGATCCGCTCGGCGTTGTCCAGAATCTCTTCGTAGGAGATGCCGAACTTGCTGTCGGCCTGACCCGTATCGATGCAGTGGTTGGTCTTGGGATCGATGTCGGGATTGACGCGCAGGGCGACCTCCACCGTACGTCCCGCCTCGGCGGCCATCGCGTCGAGCACGAGCAGCTCCTCGATCGACTCGCAGTTGATCGCCATGATCTCCTGCTCGATGGCGTAGCGCAGCTCCTTGTCGCGCTTGCCCACGCCGGCATAGACGATGCTCTTCGGGTCGAAACCCGCCTCGATCGCCTACTGCACCTCGTTGCCCGACGCGCAGTCGACGCCCAGCCCGTATTCGCGGATGATCGCAAGCAGACGGTCGTCGTAATTGGCCTTGATCGCGTAATGCACCTTATAGTTGTACCGTTTCGACTCGTTGACCACGCTTTCGAGCGTCTGGCGCAACAACTCCGTGTCGTAAAGGTAGAAGGGGGTCTCCATGTCCCGCAAGCGGGAAGCGATACGTCTGCTTAACATAATCCGAATCTATTTAAATTAACTAACCTGCAATCAATTGGGCGATCACGAAGAGCGCCAGCGTAAGACTCGCCAACCCGTTGAGCGTGCCGAAGGCGATGCCGATGTTGCGCTGGCGCGAGGGGGTCACCAGCAGATGTTCCGCCGCGAGAATGGCCACGAACAACGCCTCGCCCGTCCACAGCAGCGCCCCCTGCGGACAATAGCTGCCGAACCACAGAAGCGCGCCCACGCTGACCGCATGGAGCGCCACGCTGATCGCGAGCGCCGTGCGCAGCGAAAACCGCTGAGGAATGGAGTGCAGGCCGTGCGCGCGGTCGTAGTCGGCGTCCTGCAAGGCATAGATGATGTCGAATCCCCCGCACCACGTCAGCACGAGCAGCGCCAGCACGCACGGCTCCCAGTCGAAACGCCCCGTCAGGGCGATGTAGGCACCGACGGGCGCGATCGAGAGCGACAGCCCCAGCACCAGATGCGCCGCCCAGGTGAAGCGTTTGCAATAGCTGTAACCCATGATGACGGCCAGCGCCACGGGCGACAGCAGCGCCGTCAGGCGGTTGATCGTCGCAGCGCACGCCACGAAGAGCAGAGCGTTGACCGCGACGAACGTCAGCGCCCGGCGGGGCGAGATCACGCCGGCGGGAATCTCCCGACCGGCCGTGCGGGGATTCGCGGCATCGATGCGCCGGTCGGCCCAGCGGTTGAATCCCATGGCCGTATTGCGTGCGAAGACCATGCACAGCACCACCTGCACCAGCGGCACGCACCACCACAGCGGTACCGGACAGACCTCCGCCAGCGCATATTTCCACATGGCATAGGCAAAGGCCATGAGTGCGAAGGGCATGGCGAAAATCGTGTGCTGGAACTTCACCAGACGCATATAGTCGGCAAATCGGGGCATTTCCGTAAGGGTTAACTCCGGCAAAGGTATGCAAAATAGCGATTCGGACGACCGTTCGACGGAAGAAAATCGCGCGGAAGGCCGGAAAAGACCGCCGGCATTTGGCGATTTTAAATCCGTATCGTATCTTTGTCGTGGATAAACCGCCCGCAGCGACGGCCCCGACCGAACCGATATATGCGGTTCCGCGATCCGGCCCGCACGCCCCGAAGCGGGAGAGACAAAACAAGCGGATTTACATGAAGAACATACGCAATTTTTGCATCATCGCCCACATCGACCACGGCAAAAGCACGCTGGCCGACCGGCTGTTGGAAAAAACCAACACCCTGAACCAGCGCGAGATGCAATCGCAGGTACTCGACGACATGGACCTCGAACGCGAGAAGGGCATCACCATCAAGAGCCACGCCATCCAGATGGAATACGCCGCGCGCGACGGCGAGCGGTACGTGCTCAACCTGATCGACACGCCGGGACACGTCGACTTCTCGTACGAAGTGTCGCGCGCAATCGCCTCGTGCGAAGGGGCGCTGCTGGTGGTCGACGC
>ENA-UEQK01002387-UEQK01002387.1-human-gut-metagenome-genome-assembly--contig:-NODE-2387-length-10172-cov-8.666469_pt1 | contig 10172 bp, 7 predicted proteins | sample MGYA00242939_ERZ507942 | MGnify/ENA primary metagenome ERZ507942 (study PRJEB26167, sample SAMN06115485) | human gut metagenome | host: Homo sapiens | place: China:Chongqing | collected 2015-03-30... | reverse complement strand
TCGAGTCCTGTCTCCGCAACCAGAGAAACAGCCGTTTTTAATAAGAGAACGGCTGTTTTTATGACTTTTTTAAGCAAATTTCATTCTGAGTCAGTTTGAATAATCCAACTTTAGTTCAACTTCGTTTCAAAATTCAAGCCTTTTTTAAAAACACATCGGCCAAAATGTCGCCGTTTCTCTGACCGGCAGCCTTCATGATATGAGCATAGATATTTGCGGTTGTGCTGACCTGCGCGTGTCCTACCCGCTTGGAGATGGATATGCTGTCCGCGCCGTGCGCCAGTAATAAGAAATAGGTGCGTGAGCATTTTCCACTTTATCGGCTCTGTTTCAAGAGCATCACGAAGCTTGGCTGCCTGTTCAGACCGGAAGTAGTTGCCCTCTTTCTTGCTGATTTTCGGCAGTGTGGCATTTATCGCAACACTAAAGGGTACAAGCTCTTCTTTTTCTGCTTATCCGAAAAACACAGGCAGTCCCATTGTCGGGACTGCCTGTGTTTATTGTGGGGTATGATCAGAAATCCGCGTTGCCCACTGTGCGGGGGTGCAGCTCCACGTCGCGGATGTTGTTCACGCCGGTGAGGTACATCACCATCCGCTCAAAGCCCAGCCCGTAGCCTGCGTGACGGCAGGAGCCGTAACGCCGCAGGTCGCAGTAGTATTTGTAATCGTCGGGGTTCATGCCCAGCTCCTTGATGCGGGCTTCCAGCACGTCCAGCCGCTCCTCGCGCTGGCTGCCGCCGATGATCTCGCCGATGCCGGGAACCAGACAGTCCGCCGCAGCCACGGTTTTGCCATCCTCGTTGAGCCGCATATAGAAGGCCTTGATCTCCTTGGGATAATCCGTGACGAACACGGGACGCTTGTAGATATGCTCCGTGAGATAGCGCTCATGCTCGGTCTGGAGATCGATGCCCCATTCCACGGGGTAGTCGAACTTCTGGCCGCTCTTTTGCAGCAGATCCACAGCCTCCGTGTAAGTGACCCGTCCAAAGTCGGAGGAGGCTACGTGCTCCAGCCGTTCCTTCAGACCCTTGTCCACAAACTGGTTGAAGAAGTCCATCTCCTGCGGACACTGCTCCATGACATAGCGGATGATATACTTGATCATATCCTCGGCGGTGTCCATATAGCCGTTCAGATCGGCAAAGGCCATTTCCGGCTCGACCATCCAGAACTCGGCGGCGTGGCGCTGCGTGTTGGAGTTTTCAGCCCGGAAGGTGGGGCCGAAGGTGTAAACGTTGCCGAAAGCCATGGCGAAGTTTTCGGCGTTCAGCTGGCCGGAAACCGTCAGGCTGGTCTTTTTACCGAAGAAGTCCTGACTGTAATCCACCTGACCGTCTGCGGTTTTGGGAACGTTGTTGAGATCCAGAGTCGTCACCTGGAACATCTCGCCGGCGCCTTCGCAGTCGCTGGCGGTGATGATGGGCGTCTGGGCGTAAACAAAGCCGCGCTCCTGAAAGAACTTGTGAATGGCGTAGGCCGCCACACTCCGCACCCGGAAGGTGGCGGAGAACAGGTTCGTCCGGGGACGCAGATGCTGGATCGTCCGCAGGAACTCCACGCTGTGGCGCTTTTTCTGGAGGGGATAGTCCGGGGAGGAGGTGCCTTCCACGGCAATCTCCGTGGCTTTCAGCTCCAGAGGCTGCTTGGCGTCGGGAGTCAGAGCTACCACGCCGGTGACGATCAGAGCCGCGCCCACATTCTGGGCGGCAACATCCTTGTAATTATCCAGCGCCCCGGCTTCCATGACGATCTGGAGGTTCCGGAAGCAGGAACCGTCGTTCAGTTCGATGAAGCCAAAGCCCTTCAGGTCGCGGATGGTGCGTACCCAGCCGCCCACCGTGACAGTCTGCCCGGACAGCGCCTCGCTGTCGGCAAAAATGGTTGCGATCTTTGTATAACTCATCATTCGATCCGTCCTTTGCATTGTCGGTACGATAATGGTGTATTTTACTCCATTTTTCCGCCTTTTACAAGAGGGAACCGGCGTTGTTCCTGCAAAACCGCAGTATTTTTGCAGGGAGTGGGTAAAATGTACTTGAATTTTCGGCCTGTATCCGATATAATAAGCAAGGTTAACGCCGGTGTGATGGAATTGGTAGACGTGACGGACTCAAAATCCGTTGGTAGCGATACCGTGTGGGTTCGAGTCCCACCACCGGCACCATCCTTTGAAACGCTTGATCCCTCAGCATTTGAGGCATCAGGCGTTTCTTCTTTTCTCCCATGAAAAGCATCCATTTCACCCTGTTTTTTTGCAGTTCTCTCCGTGGTTCTCTCCATAATCCTCTTTCAAACGCTTGTGCTGATGCCTGGTTCAATGATAACAACATTGCTCATCTTCGATGCCGAAGTATTTTTCGACGATGTGTCCAGATGTGCGTAGATATTTGCGGTTGTGTTATAGCTGCTGTGTCCAAGCCACTCCTGTATATCCTTCATTGGTACACCATTTTTCAGCAGCAGCGATGCGCAGGTATGTGGCACGGGATGGCGGATTGCTGACAGCACCGCCTTGCCCCAAGGAGCTGCCGGAAAAGCCGGGGCATCTCTTCCGGCTGACCCTCGGCCTGCACCCGGATTATGGAGATGACCGCACGGTGACGCTGGACCTTCCCACCTCGGCGAAAGAACTGGAGGAAGCGCAGAAGCGGCTGGACACGCTGCAATGGGAAAATACCGTTGTGCTCGACTATGACGGCATTATCCCCAACACGGCGGAATTTGCCGGTTTACCAGCGGAAATGGAAGCCTTCAACGAGTTTGCCAAAGCGGTGAAGAATATCCCTGCCCGGCAGGTGCAGCTTCCAAAGCTGAAGGCGCTTCTGGAGCAGTTTGATGTGCAGGACATCGGAACAGCCATCCTTCTGGCGGAACGCATGGACGAATACATCCTCACGCCAGAGATCAGCTCACCGCAGGAGACAGCCGTAGATCAGCTCCGCTTCCTGCTGGACGATGCCGCAGCAGAATTGCTGATCTCCCATGTAAACCTATACGCCTATGGCTGCGACATCATCAAGGATGACAATGCGTCTCTCACGCCCTACGGTCTGCTCCGTCGTGCGGACTATCAGCCAATGCTGTCTTCGGCGCATGAAACACAGAAAATGGAGATGAAAACGTTGCGCCGAAAAAAGGCAGCGTTGTCTATGGATTGCTGCGGAAGCTCACGCCAAACTGCGAACAGTCTCTGAACCGCTATGAGGGGTATCCCCGCCACTACACGAAAGAAACGATGACGGTTAAAGACGCGGCTGGCACAGAGATCCCAGCCATGGTTTATATCATGGCAGAGACTTATTGCCGCCAGCCTGCACTGCTGTCCCCGTATTATTACCGCGTGATCCAGCGAGGCTTTGAAGCCAACGGCCTGCCGGTGGACTCCATTCGGGAGGCGTGGAGCAGGACCGTTGACGAGGTGTGGAGCGGCAGGATCGACAAGCCAAAGCGAGCACCTGAGCGAAACAGAGGGCCGGAGCGGCAACTCAGAGCAGCGCCGGCGTCTGTGCAAGAAAGAAGATCACCAGAATAGAGATCACAAAGGACAAGATCCCAACGAGCAGGAAAACCTTTTTGCCGGGACGGATTTTTGCCGCCTTGCCGATCAACGCGGCCGCGGCGACGCATACCGCGGAAACCAGTAAAGCGACGCCAAGCATCTTCCACAGCCATGAAAGCTCCCAAAACCATATCATCACAGCCGCCTCCTCATATTTTTGTTCGTAAGCACAGTGTATCACAGGCGCGGTATCCGCGCAACAGACAGTCGGAGTGAAAAAAGAGATGTTCATTTTCCACGGTCTGCGTTACAATATCCCCTGTTTGCGGAAGGGGTGCGGATATGTTTTGAACAGCACCCTATTTGTTGGACAGTATGATATACTATTTAACAAGTGGGGTGATCTGTTATGGCAAAAGGAAAGCCAAACAAGAAATACACACCAGAATTTAAGAAGCTGGTTGTGGAAACCATGAAAAACGAACGTCTGAGTATTTACGCAACCATGCAGGAATTTGGAATTAACGATCATAAAATCATAGAGCGTTGGGAACGCATTTATTTAGAGGACGGTTCAGAAGGGTTGGCAGTAGAACGCCGAGGACGCAGCCGCACCGGTCAGCCAAAGAAACTGCCGAAGGCGGTAGAAGGAGATCTTCTGGCAGAGGTTCAGCGGCTGCGGGCAGAGGTGGACTACTTAAAAAATCTGCAAGCCTTGGTTTTGGAGGACGAGCGACGCCAGCACCAAAAACGCTGGTAGTTCAGGGACTGAGGCAAAGACATTCTCTCGAAGTTCTTCTTTCCATCGCTCAACTGCCCCGTGCGACGTTCTACTATCATCTGAAGCGGATGAACCGAGTAGATAAGTACAAGGCAACCAAGGAAGAAATCGCAGCAATTTATCATGAAAACAGAGGCAGATACGGCGTAATCCCTGCCGGCACTAAAAATTGAAGGAACAGATGGGGGAAAATGCGGATGACTGCTGGTCACCGAAGATACCCGCGGGGCGCAGCCCTCCGGGCGCATTCCCACCGGCCTGTGCTGGTGGACGCGGCGCGGTTTGCAGAAAGGTCATCGCGCCCTGCGGGCGGTGGAGGAGCCGATCCCCAGCTCTGAGCGGTATTTGGCCACGGTGCGCCGCGCCAGCGGGATCCCCTCCTGTTCCAGCAGCTTGCAGAGGGTCTGGTCGCTGAGCGGGTGGGCGGGATCCTCGTCCTTGAGATGCAGCATTAGTCGCTGCTTCACCGCCTGCCGGGACATCCCTCGCCGCCCGACGGAACGGCTGAAAAAGTAGCGCAGGGGGTAGGTACCCTGCCTGCATTGGAGAAATTTGTCCCGCACGGCGCGGGATATGGTGGAGGGGTGCAGTTCCAGAATTCCTGCCAGCGAGGACAGACTCATGGGCGCCAACTCGGTGGTGCCGCCTTCAAAGAATGCCCGCTGGGTATCCAGAACGGCCTGCGCGCAGCGCCGCAGGGTGCTGCCCCGGCGTTCCAGACTTTCCAGCAGCCACCTGGTCTGCCGCAGCTTTTCTTTTAAATAGGTACGAGCCTCCGGGTCATCACTCTCCCTGGCCAGATTGCTGTAGTAACCGTTGATGGAGATCCGGGGCAGATAGTATTCGTTCAGCATGACCCGCAGCTCGCCCTCCAGCTCCACAATGAACACATCGGGGCGGGCGTAGACGGTAGGCTCCGCAGGCTGAAAGGCGCGGCCGGGATGAGGCTCCAGCGCGGCGATGGCCTTTTCTGCCGCCTGAATTTCCGGCATGGTAATGCCCAGCGCCTTGGAAATGGGGCCATAGTGTTTGCGGCTCAGCTCTGTCAGGAACCGGGCGGCAATGTCCATGGCGTAGGGGACGGCTTTTTCCTGCCGGCTCAGCTGAAGCACCAGACACTCCGACAGATCCCGCGCGCCCACACCGGCCGGTTCCAGAGATTGCAGAAGATCCAGCGCCTGATCCACCATGGCCTGCGGGATCTTCATTTCCGTCAGACCGTCCAGATCCTCCTGCGCCAGATAGCCGTCCTCGTCCACCATCTCCGCCAGATATTTGGACAGCGCCAGCAGCGGCCTGGACAGCCGTTTCCGTTCCAGCTGGTCGCACAAAAAGGCGGACAGACTGTCCAGCTCCCTGTCCAGTGCGCCCGGCTCCATGGCGGAGCCCTCCTCATGCGTAAAGGTGGCGCCGAAGGTTCCGGCGTCCAGCCAGCTGGCTTTCTGCCGCAGTTCGGCAAAGGAACTGCGGAGATCCGGGGCGTCGCTCAGTTCCAGCGTCGGGTTTTCCTCCGAGAGTTTGCCCAAATATTCCAGCAGCTCCTGCGAATTCATTTGCAGGACTTCCATGGATTGCAGGAGCTGGGGCGTCAGCTTCAGTTCCTGCCGCAGCTCTGTTTTCAGCGAAATCAGGCTCACGGCGCAATCACTCCTCCCTGCCCTTTACATACTTGGCGATTTTCCGGGCTGCGGTGGCCTGAGAGATCCCCAGATCCTTCGCCACGGCCACGGAGGTGCGGCAGCGGCGGTAGGACTCCCGGATGATCTGCCCTTCATAGGCGTTCATCCGATCTTCCAGCGTCCCCTCTGCGGAAGCGGGGGCGGCGGTATCTGCGCCGTAGTCCGGCGGCAGCGCGGGAGTGTCCAGAATCGGGTCCTGAGAGGTGATGACCAGCCGCTCCATCAGGTTTTCCAGCTGGCGGACATTGCCGGGCCAGCTGAACTGCTCCAAAAAGGAGATGAACCGGGGGCTGAAGGTGATCTGCTTGCCGTACTCCCGGCAGAAGCGCTCCAGAAACTGGTGGGCAAGGGGAAGAATGTCGTCCGGGCGCTGCCGCAGGGGGGGAATATGCACCCGGATGACGTTCAGGCGGTAGAAAAGGTCGGAGCGGAACAGGCCCCGCTGCACCTCCTCCTCCAGATTTCGGTTGGTGGCCACGATCAGCCGGAAATCCAGCTCAATGCGCCGGTTGCTGGACAGCCGCTCAATGGTCTTTTCCTGAATCAGCTGCAAAAGCTTGGACTGAATGTGAGGCGGCAGCTCGCCGATCTCATCCAGAAACAGCGTCCCGTGGTTGGCCAGCTCGATCTTGCCGATCTTGCCGCCGGAGGCGGCGCCGGTGAAAGCGCCCTTTTCATAGCCGAACAATTCGGATTCAATGAGGTTTTCGTGGAGGACGGCACAGTTGACCTCAATGAAGGGGCCGTTGGCCCGGTTGCTCATGGCGTGGATGGCCTTGGCCACCGCGCTTTTGCCTACGCCGGTCTCGCCGGTGATGAGAATGTTGGCCTTGGTGTTGGCGGTGTTCTGGATCAGAGTCCACAGCCGCTGCATGGCGGGGCTTTTCACCACCAGATCCGTGGCGGTGGCCCGGAGACGCAGCTCCGCGATCTCCTGCGAATACTGTTGCAGGGAATCCTGCAAATGCCGGTAGTTCTGGTGAATGGCGTTGATCTGCTCCATGGACACCGTGTTGAAACAGACGGCGTACTTCAGAACGCCGTTGTTGTCAAAGAGCGGGATGCCCACGGTCATAACGTTTTTGTGGGTGTGATTGATGGTCTGGGTAGCGGTGATCTTTTTCTTCTGCCGGATGACCTCCGCTGTGACGCAGGGCCGGAAAGTGCCGTCCGCCTCCAGATCAAACGCGGATTTCCCCAGAATGGACTCGTGGGTAAAGCCAAAATTCTGCTCATAATTCTCGCTGACCCGGAGGATGATGCCGTCAGCATCGGAAAGCATCATATCATCCGCCAGAACCAGATTATTTTTGGGGTTTACGATGTCAAGCAGACCTTTGAGGTTGATATCATCGTCAAAAAGCTGGGGCAGGGACGTTGTAGGCATACGCACCTCCAAAGACAGAAAATCTATTCATTTTTGATTATAGCATATTCAGAAATGAATAAAAAGAGGAAACGGTCGAATTTTTGTGGGTGTTTTTGACAGAAAAACCCCGGACTTTTTTGATGTTGTGCCGAAAGTGGAGAGGACGCGTGGGACGAATGATTCAAGATGGCCTATTCATTTTTGAATAATCCGGCCGCAATAAAGGATCTGCAAAAGGCGAAAAAGGAAAAATGCACCGGGAAAATAGTTGTTTCGCACAAACGGTGCGTTTGTTTTTGTGAAAAACGCTAAGCATAAACTGGCACAAAATTTGCTATAAATTTAAGCGTATTACCACGCACACGCTGCGGAACGGATTTCCGAACTGCGGCATGACCCCTTGAATTGAACAGGGAATATATTTATGAGGAGGAAACCATTATGTATCAGACCATTCGTTATGAAAAGCAGGAGAACATTGGTATTCTGACCATCAACCGTCCCGAAGCGCTGAATGCGCTGAATTCCACCGTGATCAGTGATCTGGAGCAGGCAATTACCGAGGTTGAGAAGGACGCCGAGCTGGGCGCTCTGATCATCACCGGCGAGGGCCGTTCCTTCGTGGCTGGCGCCGATATCGGCGAGCAGCTGCCTCTGGACGTGGCCGGCGGCCGCAAGTGGGGCCAGCGCGGCAGCGCTCTGATGCGCCGCATTGAAAAGCTGGAGATCCCCACCATCGCTGCTGTCAACGGCTTCGCTCTGGGCGGCGGCTGCGAGCTGGCTATGAGCTGCGACATCATTCTGGCTGCCGGCCCCAATGCTGAGGGCAAGGGCGGCGCCAAGTTCGGCCAGCCCGAAGTGGGCCTGGGCATCACTCCCGGCTTCTCCGGCACCCAGCGCCTGCCCCGCCGCGTGGGCGTCGCCAAGGCCAAGGAGCTGATCTTCTCCGGCAAGGTCATCGGTGCTGCCGAGGCCAAGGAGATCGGTCTGGTCAACGCCGTGTATGCTCCCGAAGAGCTGATCCCCGGTGCCATCGCCATGGCCAAGTCCTTCACCGCCAACGCTCCCATTGCTGTGAAGTATTCCAAGGCCTGCATTGACCGCGGTATGCAGATGGACATCGACGACGGTATCGCTCTGGAGAACGAGCTGTTTGCCATGTGCTTTGCTACCGCCGACCAGAAGGAAGGCATGGGCGCATTTATGGAGAAGCGTAAGGAGAAGCACTTCCAGAACAAGTAAAAAACCGGCACTTGCCATGCCGCCCTGCGGCGCATGGAACGCAAAGACATTTTGAAATTCTTATGAATTATGAATGAGGAATTTGCAATATGAAAAAAGTACGTGTTATTACTGCTGAGGAAGCGGCACTGATGGTCAAGGACGGCGACACCGTCTCTACCGGCGGCTTCGTCAGCTGCGCCTGCCCCGAAGCGCTGACCAAGGCTCTGGAAAACCGTTTTGTGGAAACCGGCCATCCCTGCGGCCTGACGCTGTTCTTTGCAGCCGGTCAGGGCCACCGGGACGGCACCGGCGGCGACCACTTCGGCCATGAAGGTATGTGCAAGCGGGTCGTGGGCGGCCACTGGGACCGCGCTGCCAAGCTGGGCGAGCTGGCTCTGGCCAACAAGCTGGAGGCCTATAACCTGCCTCAGGGCGTCATCACCCATATGTACCGGGATATCGCCGCCCATAACATCGGCACCATCACCCATGTGGGCCTGAACACCTTCGTGGACCCCCGTCACGGCGGCGGCAAGCTCAACGAATGCACCAAGGAAGATCTGGTGAAGCTGGTGAACATTGAGGGCGAGGAGCGCCTGCTCTATAAGCCCATCCCCATCAATGTGTGCCTGATCCGCGGTTCTTATGCCGACGAGTACGGCAACTGCACCGTTCACCGGGAGATCGGCCCTCTGGACGTCACCGCCCAGTGCCAGGCCACCAAGAACTCCGGCGGCATCGTCATTGTTCAGGTGGAGAAGATCGTGCAGGGCGGCACGCTGGATCCCCGGCTGGTGAAGATCCCCGGTATCTATGTGGACGCCATCGTTGTCGGCTCTCCTGAGGACAACAATCAGTGCCTTGGTATGCCCTATGACGGCGCACTGTCCGGCGAATTCCGCATTCCTGTGGACGATATCCCCCCCATTCCCATGGACGCCAAGAAGATCATCGCCCGCCGCGCAGCCATGGAGCTGCCTCAGGACGCCATCGTGAACCTGGGTACCGGCGCGCCTGAGAAGATCGCCAACGTCTGCGCGGAAGAGGGCATCTCCAATAAGATGACCCTGACTGTGGAAGCCGGCTCCATCGCCGGTGTGCCTTACGGCGGCACCCAGTTCGGCGGCGCGGCCAACTCCATGGCCATTCTGGATCACAACGTCCAGTTTGACTTCTATCAGGGCGGCGGTCTGGACGTGGCCTTCCTCGGCCTTGCCGAGACGGCTCCCAACGGCGACCTGAACGTTTCCAAGTTCGGCACCCGTCTGGCCGGCGCCGGCGGCTTCATCGATATCACCCAGAACGCCAAGAAGGTTGTTTACTGCGGCACCTTCACCGCCAAGGGCCTCAAGACCGAATGCCGCGACGGCAAGCTGGTCATTACGCAGGAAGGCACCAAGAAGAAGTTCGTCAAGCAGGTGGAGCAGATCACCTTCTCCGGCGATTACGCCAACAAGGTGCATCAGCCTGTTCTGTACATCACTGAGCGTGCTGTGTTTGAGCTGCGTCCTGAGGGCGTGACGCTCATCGAGATCGCTCCCGGCATTGATCTCCAGACTCAGGTTCTGGATCAGATGGAGTTCATGCCCAAGATTGCCGATGACCTGAAGCTCAT
>ENA-UEQK01002385-UEQK01002385.1-human-gut-metagenome-genome-assembly--contig:-NODE-2385-length-10177-cov-5.351782_pt1 | contig 10177 bp, 7 predicted proteins | sample MGYA00242939_ERZ507942 | MGnify/ENA primary metagenome ERZ507942 (study PRJEB26167, sample SAMN06115485) | human gut metagenome | host: Homo sapiens | place: China:Chongqing | collected 2015-03-30... | reverse complement strand
AAATTACGAATTCTACAAAGAACAAAAAACGCTGATGCAGGAAGCATTGCAACAACGTATTGAAGACTGCAAGAGTTTGTTAGATCAAAATTTATATAAATTACTGTTGGCAGCGCCGGTTATGGGAATTTTAATTTTTACGATCTTACCACTGATCTATAACATTACCATGGCGTTCACGAACTACAGTAAAGTCAACGATCATCTGGTATTATTTGACTGGGTGGGACTGGCAAATTTCAAGAAGATTTTAAACTTCGGTGACAGCATCGGCAAGCAGTTCTATTCCGTATTAGGATGGACACTGATCTGGGCCATTGTAGCAACCGCATTAAACTATATCCTCGGTATGATCTTAGCAATTATCATCAACCGTAAGGAGACAAAAGGAAAGGCATTTTGGAGATTCTGTTTTGTACTTTCCATCGCAGTACCGCAGTTCGTATCACTGCTGATCATGCGTACCATGTTACAACCGACCGGTATCGTCAATACGCTGTTATTAAAATATGGTCTGATCGATACCGCATTACCGTTCTTTTCAAATGCAACATGGGCAAGAGTAACGGTTATTGTTATTAACCTCTGGGTAGGTATTCCGTATACGTTACTTCAGGTAACTGGTATTTTACAGAATATTCCGGGTGAACTTTATGAGGCAGCGAAGATCGACGGAGCGAATGCTGTACAGACTTTCTTTAAGATCACATTGCCTTACATGTTATTCGTTATGACACCGTACCTGATCACACAGTTTACGGGAAATATCAATAACTTCAATGTCATCTTCCTTCTGTCAGGTGGAAATCCTACTCCGGTGGATGCCACGGCAGGAAAGACAGACCTTCTTGTTACCTGGCTGTATAAGCTGACGGTTGATAAGAACTATTATAACTTAGGTGCTGTTATTGGTATTATGACATTTATTGTACTTGCGATCGTAGCATTGGTAACATATCGCAATACCGCATCCTATAAAGATGAGGAGGGATTCATGTAATGAACTGGACACATACGAGTACAGCAGCAGTGGCTGCGAAAAAAAGTGGTGCACCCAATACGGCAAAAATCCGTAAAACAGTGATAAATGTGATTGTTCACATTTTCCTGGCAATACTGGCATTTATCTGGGGTCTCCCGATTTTCTGGGTAATCCTTACAAGTTTCCGTGGAGAGAAAGGTTCTTATGTAAGTACATTTTTCCCGAAAACCTATACATTTAATAATTACATCAAATTATTTACAGACACCAGTATTTTAAACTTTCCGAAGATGTTTATGAATACCTTTGTGATCGCAATTTTTACCTGCATCATTTCTACCATCTTTGTACTTTCAGTGGCATACAGTATGTCAAGAATGCGATTTAAGATGAGAAAACCGTTTATGAATATTGCGATGATCATTGGTCTGTTTCCATCTTTCATGTCCATGATCGCTGTGTACTATATTTTAAGAGCACTTAATTTAGCAGATGGTGCAATGATCCGTGTAGCACTTATCATCGTGTTCTCCGCCGGTTCCGGTGCAGGATTTTATGTTGCGAAGGGATTTTTTGATACAATCTCAAAATCGCTGGATGAGGCCGCGATTATCGATCGAGCGCCAAGATGGAATGTATTTACAAAGATTACTGTACCGCTCAGTAAGCCGATCATCGTATATACGATTTTAACATCCTTTATGGGACCATGGGTTGACTTTATTTTTGGTAAAGTTATCTGCCGTGCAGATGCACAGTATTATACGGTGTCTATTGGTCTTTGGAAGATGCTTGAGAAAGAGTATATCGACAGCTGGTATACCTGTTTCGCTGCAGGTGCAGTTGTCGTATCGATCCCGATCGCAATTCTGTTCTTAATGACACAGAAGTTCTATGTGGAAGGTATGACCGGAGCTGTCAAGGGCTGATCCACAGGATACAAATGGAATATGAGGGCACATTTTGGTGTGTCATTGGGCAGATGGGGAGTCTGCCGGGAGAGCAGGGACGGTTTGTTTCTGCTCTCTTTTTAAATTCATAGGAAATTGCGTCCTATGAATTTAAAAGCCCTCCGGGCAGGATGCGCATCTTGCGGAGCAGAAGTTAGCTGTAAACAGCACCGCTCGAGCGCGAAAGAGTCGCAAGCGACTCTTTATTCTAATAGAGTAGTTGAAGGATGCTGAGGTCAAATAGTGCAATCAGGAAGCTTGGGTGCACTATTGTGACTTTAACATAATTGAAAAAGCGCAGGCATATATGCGCAGAAATGAGGACTGAGATGAAAAAGAGAATCATTGCGGCTATTTTAGCCGGTATGTTGATAGTTTCCGCAGGGGGATGTGGAAATGGGACAGCTTCATCAGGGAATGCTGTGGATAATTCGAATGGAATGGCGACGGAAAGTTCTGCGGATCAAGCCATAGCTTCTGCCGGGCAGGATGAAAATGCAGATGCTGACACGAAGGAGGGGGGAGTGACCGCCCTTTCTCTGATGCAGGAAGTCAATACCGGGGATGAACAGATCATTGATGATAATTACCGTACATGGTATGAGGTGTTTGTGTACAGCTTTTTTGACAGCGACGGGGACGGCATCGGGGATCTGAATGGTCTGACAGAAAAGTTAGATTATATCAATGACGGTGATCCGGCGACAGATACGGATCTTGGATGTAACGGAATCTGGCTGATGCCGGTCATGCCATCGACAACCTACCATAAATATGATGTGACGGATTACTGTGATATTGACCCGGAATACGGTACGATGGACGATTTTAAAAATCTGATCGCCGCATGTCATGAGAGGGGAATCAATGTCATTATCGATCTTGTCATGAACCATACTTCCTCCCAGCATGAATGGTTTAAAACGGCAGCAGATTACCTGAAAAACCTGCCGGAGGGAGCAGAGCCGGATGCGTCGGAGTGTCCTTATGTGGATTACTATAATTTTTCTAAGGAAATGCAGGGCGGTTACAGTAAGCTCGATGGTACAGACTGGTATTATGAGGCGCAGTTCTGGAGCGAGATGCCGGATTTAAACCTTGGCAGTCAGGCAGTCCGTGATGAATTTGACAAGATCGTAGACTTCTGGCTTGATCTGGGGGTGGACGGATTCCGCCTGGATGCGGCAAAAGAGTATTACAGCGGAAGTGTGGATAAAAATGTGGAAGTGTTGTCATGGTTTCATTCCATGGTAAAAGAGAAAAAAGAGGATGCCTATATCGTGGCGGAGGTCTGGACGGATCAGAATACCTACGCAAAATACTATGAGAGTGGTATTGACAGCTGTTTTGATTTTTCTTTTGCGGACAGCACCGGAACGATCACTTCCGTGCTTAAAAATGGTTCGGCATCTTCCTATGGAAAGGCGTTGGTAAATCTACAGGATAATCTTTCCCAGTACAGTGACAGCTATATCGATGCACCATTTTACACAAATCATGATATGGCACGAGGCGCAGGTTATTATTCTGGGGATGACAGTGAAAAACAGACGAAGATCGCGCAGGCAATGAATCTGTTGATGTCTGGAAGTGCTTTTCTGTATTATGGAGAGGAACTGGGCATGAAGGGTTCCGGTAAGGATGAAAATAAGCGTGCACCGATGTATTGGAGCGAAGATAGCGCAGTCGATGGAATGTGCAAGGGACCTGCTGATATGGATACCATAAAAATGAAATACGGTGCGCTCGAAACACAGGAGAAAGATGGAAACTCTATTTACCAGTTTGTAAAACAGACGATAAAACTCCGCAATGAGTACCCGGAAATAGCCCGTGGAACCGTGACTTTTGAGGAGAGCGTTTCGGATGATAAAGTCTGCGTGATAAAGAAAACGTATAGCGATTCCGAACTGCTTTTGGTTTATAACCTTGCGCCGGAGAGTGTGGAAGTGGATTTATCCGGTGTCACAGCCGGGGAAAAGAGTGGAAGTGATCTTGAAGTTGGCGGTGTACTGCTGACGGGCACAGAAGAGGCAGTGCTCCAGGATGGAACACTGACAATGCCGGGATATTCGGTGGTGATAGTGAAATAATATGTCAGGCTGTGCCGGGCAGATTTAAGAGATTACGGACAGAGCAGGCAGTAATGTGCCTGCCAATCCAATTAGTAGTTCAGCAGGAAATCCGCAAATTTCGTATAGTAATCTTTCTGCTCGGAGCGGCTGAAAACACCAAAGTAGCAGCTGTCATAAATGCCATATTTCTGGATCCACTGATTATCGGTCAGTTCGATCGCACATGGATAGGACTCTGACTCGCCATCATCGGTGGAGTAGATCAGATGATCTTTATATTTTTCTAACACATCATCCGAAACATAGGTGCGCAGATCCATCAGCGCACCTTCTTCGGCATAATCGGTGTAAACACTTCCTGTACCGAAAAACAGATCCTCGCCGCCGGCACCGATCATCGTGGAAAGTACCATGTAGTCGTTGTAGTCCGTTGTTGCATTTGGATCATCGGAAAACTGCAGATTTGCAGAAACGTCGATTGGCTGCTGTTTTTTATCATAACCGGTAGCATCAGAAAATTCGTCAAACGCAGCCTCGGCATTTTCACTGGTTGTCTGGACATTGATCATGATGACGCTGAGTACCGGCTTGCGGTAAGTGATAAAATGATATCCCAGACCAATCACGATCGCAGCAATGACACCTCCAAATAAAATATGCAGTTTGTAATAGTCCCAGATATACTGAACTTTTGCCTTGCTCGAAAGTGCTTTAAAATCTGTCTTTTTTTCCATGGTATTTCTCCAATTCTAAATATTTGTCATGTATTTTTGCTATTTACTCCACCGGTATCATTCTACTAGCATAACATACTTAAAAAAATGAAAAAAGTGCCAATTCATGAAGTTTTTCTAAAAATTGTTATTGTTTATACTGCATGCGCAAATGATAACTAAAAATTTTCTGTACTCTGGTCGGATCCAGAAAGAGAAAGTAAGAGGAGCAGGAAACATTCTGGGAAAAACTGATTGGACTGTTCCGGCAAAAACTGAAAAATTAAATTAATTATTAAAGAAGGTCTATGATTTTCAGGACCTTGTTTTTTTTGTCGATATTACAGTATTTTAATTTATTCATGATTTCTTCATCCAGGGATTTTTCTTTTTCAGGATCATGTTTGTAGGTATATTCTGCAGAAATGAAATAATCGACGCTGCATTGCAGGAGATTGGCGATTTTGATCAGTGTAGTGAGTGAAGGATTCGCTCTGCCACATTCGATATTCGAGATATGGCTTGGATTTACGTCGAGTGCATTTGCAATAGATTCCTGGGTAATCCCCAGTGATTTTCGTCGTTCTTTAATTTTCAGTCCGATTGCTTTGAAATCGAGATCATTCATCGAAATATTACCTCTTATATAATATGTGTTAATTTTAATGTACTATTCATGGTAGATGAATGAGGTAAAACAAAATAACATTAGCTATAACTAAAGTATTAGATGAAAAGTGACGATATAAGAAATAAAATAAGATACGGGTGAAGGAGTGTGAACAAGAAAATTTCAAAGAGATGAAAGGATAGTTCGGGAATGAAACGGTGGAGGTACGGAGTATAGAAACAAGTCTGGGAGTAGGATACGATTTTATCCGCTACAAGCAGTACAACTGCGTCAAGGAATGCGCCGGATTACGAGACAAAGGTGATTATCATTACATAGGGCCTAGTAAGGCTTCAATAAGTTTAGTTTATCTATTTTAAAATAAAACAGGATGAAAAGTTTATGGAAAGTCTGGTTCTCCAGAAGAAGAAGTATCTACATACGAATAGCACGTCAATGCCATTCTACCCCATGGAGAGTATATTATCTAGGGCATGGAGGCATCAGCAGATCAATAAAGGACATAAAGATATTGAAAGCATTGCAACAGCAAGGAATCATCTCACGAATTTATCCATGGTGAGTTATGATTGCTTTTGTTACAGATAAGAAGTCATTTAGTTATAAAATTATGAAAACAGGAGGAACTTTTATCATTGCAGCCTTCTTATTTCTTTCTCTTCAGGCACAGACACCTGTAGCAGGAGATGATGGCACTGTTCGAGCCACTTCCTCCAGCCTGCACAAGGCCGGGAAAGAATTACTGGTTTCTATTGAAATAGAAATCACCCGTGACTTCCTGCCCAATGAATCAATGACATTGGTACCTGTTGTCAGTGACAGTTTGGAACACCGGTTGGAATTACCAGCTATCTATATCAACAGCCGAAAACAACACATCATATTTTTGCGCGAAGCCGGCAAGAAGGAAAAAGAAGCCGAAGCATTGCAAAGAAAAAACGGAAGTCGGCAGACAATGCATTATCTGCAATCTGTACCTTTCGAAAGTTGGATGAATCATGCCACTCTCTCACTCGTTGAGAAAAGCTGTGCTGTGGGATTCCGGGTGAAGAAAATCTCACTTGTATCGCCCGTTTACATCCACAGCCAACCCCTATTCCACAACTCGTATTCTTGACTCCCCAAGTGGAAACCTCGAAAATCAGAGAAGAAAAAGGGTGCGCGTTTATTGATTTTCCTGTCAATGTGACTGCTATATACGAAACGTACAGCAACAATACAGTAGAACTGAATAAAATTATTGAAACAATCACGACGATGCTGCTGAAAAAGCGCATAAGAAATGGTTTTAAAAATTCTGATTCACTACAGATTATACAGATTCTCGCAGATTGAATTTCAATTCGTGAATGATTGCATCTGTATTAATCTGAATAATCTGTGATGAAACGATCTTCAAATAACGAAATAACATGAAACATAAATTTACCAAAATCACTCTTCTCACAGCAGTAGTTGCAGGCTTCACAGCCGCCTGTAACCCTGCCAGTGAGAACATCCCCACAGGCAAAAGATATGAATTCAATAACATACTGGATATAGCCTATACTCCCGATACACTGACACGTTGCCGGGGTTGGTTCACAGACGCCGGTTCCTGGATGGGATTTACCCTTCCGCAGAAAGATCACTGGGTGAACGGTTTCTGTGGCCCGTTCAGTCTGGATATGAACCGACGCCAATGGATGGCACAATCGGCTGTCACGGTAGGATATGCCGATCAGGCGAATGTTATATTTACTCCGGATTCCACTTGTTATTTCCCGGGAGAGTTATATCTTTCGGCAAGTTCAGAGGAAGGTAAAATCATTCAACACCTGAATTTTTTAGATGCTTCTACCGCATTGCTCCGCATTCACTCCGATGCAGGGAAGGAACTCTCCTTAACTGCCAGCCAATGGGGAAAAGAGATACAAGTCCAAACAGACCAAAATACCGTCATCGCCCGTCATCCCTCCGGTGAGATTGTAGCATTAACTTTTACCCCGGATGTTAGCGTAAAGGGCACTGACAATAATTACCAGGCAAAAATCAATGGCAGCGAACACGACACCTACGTAGCCATTTCTTTCTATACCGGAGAAAAAGAACTTTCTGCCGGATTACAGAAAGCACAATTGGCTCTAAGCAATCCGCAGGAAGGGCTCAAAGCCAACAAAGAACGCTGGGAAGGTTATCTCACCAAGATTCTGCGCAAAGATATGAAACCTGAGTATGACCGTATCGCCGTGAAAGCAGTTGTTACACTTATCAGCAACTGGCGTACCCACCGCGGCGGATTGCTCCACGAAGGAATTGTTCCGAGCCATGCCGCATACTACTTCGTAGGATTCTGGGCCTGGGACACTTGGCGTTTCTCTGCTGCTCTAGCAAAATTCGATCCGGAATTGGCCAAGGACAACATTCGTGCCATGTTTGACTACCAGCAGCCTGACGGTATGATTATAGACTGTATCTATACCGATCCTGCCGAAAATAATGCACGCGACAGCAAACCTCCTCTCGTATCATGGGCGGTAGACGAAATATTCACCCATACCAATGATACGGCGTTCATCAGTGAAATGTATCCACAATTGATGGCCTATTACAAATGGTGGTACAACAAGCGTGACCATAACCGCAACGGTATGTGTGAATACGGTTCTACCGATGGCACATTGGAAGCAGCAGCTTGGGAAAGCGGTATGGATAATGCCATCCGTTTTGATGATGCCAAGATGCTGAAAAATAACGGGGCTGAGGATGCATGGAGCATGGATCAGGAAAGTGTTGATTTAAATGCTTATCTGGCTTTGGAATGTAAACTATTAAAGAAATTTGCAAGTATTCTGGGAGTTACTTTTGACGGTCCGGATTACAGTAGCCAAGTAGCCGATTATTTCTTCGACAAAGAAAAAGGTTTCTTCTTCGATCGCCGTTTAAAGGACGGAAGCTTTATACAGGAACCGGGATGCGAAGCATATACTCCGTTATGGACAGAAGTAGCTACTGCCGATCAGGTAAAAGCCATGTTGCCCCTGCTGACCGATACAGCCAAGTTCTCTACCTACATTCCCTTCCCCACAGTAGCAGCAGACAACCCGAAGTATAACCCACGTGGCTATTGGCGTGGCCCTATCTGGTTGGATCAGACTTATTTCGCTATCCGCGGTCTGCGCAACTATGGATATAACAAGATGGCGGATGAATATACCCTCCAGGTATTCGACCGTCTGCAAGGCTTGAAAGAAGGAGCACCGATACATGAAAACTATGGCACACACACCGGTGAATTGTTAAAAGCTCCCCATTTCAGTTGGAGTTCATCACATTTGCTGATGTTATATGATGATTATGGCAAATAAACTCTCTCTTTTTACCTTAATATAAATAATACCAAAAGGGGGCCGCACTCGTGATGAATGTAGCCCCCTGCTTTTATATCGTATTACCTGTTACCCCCAATACACTCTTTTCAGAAGTGATAAAAATTCTCCAATGAATGAGTAGAATGTTACAGGTGTAAGATTATATATCTTCCGGCTGAAACATGATATATCTTTCAGCCTATACATCAGTATATGTTCACACTTCACAACAGGAAACTTCAAAACATCTGCCCCTTTTTTAAAAACAACAGGACATATTAAAAAAACATCAAGAGCTTTTATTAATACGTCCTGTTGTTTCTCCTGTTTCTTTATATACACATAGCAAAACACTTATTTTTTCCTTCAGAGGTTTCAGCCTCTCCGCAAACGCTTTGTTCATCGGCATTCCGGCTGAAGAATTGATACCTCGAAATCTTTCAGCCTGGAAAAAATCCTTCAGCCGGAAAGCGCATGAACAGGGAGTTTACGAAAAGGCTGAAACTTCTGAAGGATTTTTGGGGCAATTCTTCGGGAGGAGCATATTTTCCACCGGAAGAGGAATATGCCCACAAAAAAGAACATAAAAGACGCAAGAAACCAGGATGCCTGATATCTTGTTACAAGATGAGGCAAATCTTGTGAGAAGTTTCTCCTAATCTTGTGTGAAGTCACGCTGATTCTTGTTATACAAAAAAGCCTGCCATTAATATAATGTTTATCAATGACAGGCGACTTATTTCGTTTGGAGAAATCAAAACATCCTGCTGACACGCTCAATACCGGCAGCCAGCACATCTATCTCTTCTTTAGTATTATACAAACCAAAAGAAGCACGTACAGTTCCCTCAATCCCCATACGAAGCATCAAAGGCTGTGCGCAATGATGCCCGGTACGCACAGCAATGCCCAAGCGGTCAAGCAACGTACCCATATCCAAATGATGAATATTTCCTACCAAGAAAGAAATGACACTGCTCTTGTTACCGGCCTCTCCGAAGATACGCATCCCGTCTATTTCTTTCAGACGCTGCATAGCATATTGTGTCAGTTCATGCTCATGGGTGGCAACATTTTCCACGCCGAGAGCAGATACATAATCCAACGCTTTTGCCAAGGCAGTAGTGCCGATATAATCGGGAGTTCCTGCTTCAAACTTAAACGGTAATTCATTAAAAGTCGTTTTCTCGAAGCTGACACTTTGTATCATCTCGCCTCCCCCTTGGTAAGGTGGAAGTTTATCCAGCCACTCTTCTTTTCCATAAAGCACTCCCACACCGGTAGGTCCATATATTTTATGTCCGCTGAAAGCAAAAAAGTCAGCATCCAAATCCTGAACATCCACTTTCATGTGAGGAACACTCTGCGCCCCGTCAATCAAAACGGGAACACTGTGTGTATGGGCAGTCGCAATCATCTCTTTCGCCGGATTGACAGTGCCCAACACATTACTTACATGAGCGAAACTCACCAGCT
>ENA-UEQK01002381-UEQK01002381.1-human-gut-metagenome-genome-assembly--contig:-NODE-2381-length-10191-cov-5.326577_pt1 | contig 10191 bp, 9 predicted proteins | sample MGYA00242939_ERZ507942 | MGnify/ENA primary metagenome ERZ507942 (study PRJEB26167, sample SAMN06115485) | human gut metagenome | host: Homo sapiens | place: China:Chongqing | collected 2015-03-30... | reverse complement strand
AATGCCTGCATCACGTGAGCCTCAGGAGTCTGGTGTGCCTTGCTGCCAACTTCGTCGGCAGATTCGCCCCATCCCCATCGACCGAACTGCCCGACCGGTTTCTCGTCTGGTGGATGTGCCCCGTCGGGCGCGACGAAGCCGAACAGCGCAGCCTCGAACGCGAGCTCCGCTCCGACGAGGAGTCGCCGCTCCATATCCCGTTGGAAATCTTCATGACGGCCTACTACGAGCGTTACGAGCGCGTCAAAGGGATGGCGTCGTTTCTCTCCGACGACTGTGCGGTCGGGTCGGAAGATGCCGCGGCCGCGGTGGAGGCGCAGTTGGCCGGCGATGCCGACTACCGTGCGCAGGCGTTCGCCTTCATCGAAGGGTTCGTTGGTTTTCAACAGTCGTTTTCTCGCCACGGCATAGCTCGCGCAAGCGCGGCTCTGCTCATTTGGCTTAACGAAAACGTTCTATAAATTTCAGGCGTTGTTGAGCTATGTCTTCACGCTGCGCATGATCGATGCGGCGGACGAACTGCGTCGGTTCGACCTTTTCGACGTCGAAGCCTACGACGAGGTGCTGGCGCAGGTGAACCGCGACCTCGCGGACGGAACGATTCCGCCCTTAGAGGCGCGTATCGTCTGAGCCGAAAGTTTTGGGCGGCGGCATCGCCTCGTTTCTTTTTCAAGTAAAAGTTTTAGGTTCGGCGATGCCGCTGCCCTTCCCATACGGTTCCCGCGATCCGTAACTGACGAGTACTGGTACGTCGCCTCCGCCGCACGATCCGGTGCGGCGGAGCGGAGGGTGGGCGCTGCCGTCCAGCGCGGGATGCGGCGAGGTGCGGGAATCGATCCGCTTTTCTTCCGCACAGCCGGATCGAGTCGAGAAACGCCGTCGTTCGGGAAACCGTTGCGGCGCTTGCCCCGCGCGGGCCGAAGTCTCCGCCCGCGGAGGCCTGCCGCAGGAGTGTGCTCCGAGGCTTCGTCCCGCAGCGCATCGGATAAGCAGCGGCGTTCTTCCACCCTTTCGGAATAAGGATCGGGGCGATCCTCGCGGCGGAAGCCTTTGTTTGCCGGCTTCCCGTTCGGGATGACGAACCCCAAACAGTCATTCCCTTCGGAATGACGAAATCTGATTTTAATTGCAAGCCCTCGTTTGCTTCTGCGCTCGTTCGTATCTTTGACTTCGTCTTAGATACTCCCGCTCGGCAATGTTCATTTTCATGCACGTTTTCTCGCCTCGGCAATTCGAACAAGTTCGATTGCGCTCGGCTTATCGAAAACGTTCAAATAAATTTGACATTGCCCTCGCTTATTCGTATCTTTGACTGAGTCTTAGATACTCCGTCTCGGCATAATCAAGCTTGCGCTTGCTTCTGCGCTCGACTTTTCGTATCTTTGTCCTCCAAACCCGACTCGGGCCGCCCGCGAAGCGTCGACGACGCCTCGGCGACGGACGCGGCCTCAGGGTCTCAAAAACGCCGTTCATGGGATTCGACGAGATAACGAACATTCTCTACCTGCTGTTGCAGGGGGTGGGGGTCGGCATCGCAGCCTCCATTACCGTAGGCCCCGTAGCCGTGCTCTGCATTCAGCGGACGCTGAGCAAGAGCCGTCGTTCGGGGTTCGCATCGGGGTTCGGTGTGGCCTGCGCCGATACGCTCATGGCGATCTTCGCCATGCTCTTCTCGTCGATCCTGCAACGGTCGATCGAGGCGAACAGGTTGATCCTAAGCGTCGTGAGCGGCATCATCGTGGTGATCGTGGGCGTCTACATCTTCCTGCAAAACCCCGTGACGCAGATCCGCCGCAACCGTGTGGGCAAGACGACGCTGTGGAGGGATTTCGCCTCGATGTTCGGCATCACGCTGACGAATTTCATCTACGTGATCCCCTACATCATGATCTTCTTCACGATGTTCAAGGTCTCGACGCTCGGCGTGACCGACGTGGGGAGCCTTTTCGGGGGATTGCTCACCATCGCGGGGTTCCTGGGCGGAGCCGTGACGTGGTGGTTCGCGCTGACCTTCCTGCTGAATCTGTTCCGGCACCGGTTTCGTCCGCGCCACATGCTGACGATCAACCATGTGGCGGGAATCGTCATCGCCGTGCTGGGTATCTATACCATTTTGTCGAATTTCATCCATGTCCTGCCCAATGTGCACTGACCGAGATACGAACAAGAAGATCGTCATCGCCATCGACGGTTTTTCATCATGCGGCAAATCGACCTTCGCCAAGGCCATCGCCCGCCGTCTGGGATATATTTTCATCGATACGGGGGCGATGTACCGCGCCGTGACGCTCTATGCGCTCGAACACGGGGCCATCCGTTCGGGAATGGTCGACGAGGAGGCCGTCGTACGGCTGCTGCCGGACATCTGCATCGATTTCCGCTTCAATCCCGAACGCGGGGCCAGCGACATCTATGTCGACGGCGACCGCGTCGAGGGCAAGATCCGCACGATCGAGGTGAGCAACTGCGTGAGCGCCGTCAGTTCGATCTGCGAGGTGCGCGCCAAACTGGTGGCCATGCAGCAGCAGATGGGGCGCCGGCGGGGCGTGGTGATGGACGGCCGCGACATCGGTACGACGGTCTTTCCCGACGCCGAGCTGAAAATCTTCATGACGGCCCGGCCTTCGGTGCGGGCGCGCCGCCGCTACGACGAGCTGCGGGCCAAAGGCGACGAGGTCTCCTACGAGGAGATTCTGCAAAACGTCCTCTCGCGCGACAAGGCCGACATGACGCGGGCGATTTCGCCGCTGCGCAAGGCCGACGACGCCGTGGTGCTCGACAACAGTTGCATGACCGTCGCCGAGCAGATGGAGTGGTTCGAGAAGGAGTTCCGCCGCGCCATAGGCGACGGCCGGTAAGGTGGTTTTGGAGTAACCGGACATCGTTATGCGCGTGGAGATCGACGATAAATCGGGGTTCTGTTTCGGCGTCGTGCGGGCTATCGACAAGGCCGAACGGGCGCTGGCCGACTACGGTACGGTCTATTCGCTGGGCGACATCGTCCACAACCGGATCGAGGTGCAGCGGCTCGAAGGGTTGGGGCTGCACACGGTGACGCACGCCGATCTGGACGGTCTGGGAGGCCGGCGGCTCTTCATCCGCGCCCACGGCGAACCCCCTTCGACCTTCGCACGTGCCCGCGAGGCGGGCGTGGAGGTGATCGACGCGACATGTCCCGTGGTCGCGAAATTGCAGGAGCGGGTAGTGAAGGCGCATGCCGAAATGGCGGAGTCGGGCGGTCAGGTGGTGATTCTGGGCAAACGGGGGCACGCCGAGGTGGTGGGGCTCACGGGACAGGTGGCGGCGCCGACGCTGGTCGTCGAGCGGGAGGAGGATCTCGCGCAGGTCGATTTCACGCGGCCGGTTTACTTCCTGTCGCAGACGACGCAGAGCATCGCGCTTTTCGAGCGGCTGGCCGACGAGATGCGCCGCCGCGCGGCCGATGCGTCGCAGGTGGTGGTGCACGACACGATCTGCCGGCAGGTCGCCAACCGCGAGGGACATTTGGCGGCTTTCGCTCGGCGGTTCGACGCGGTGATTTTCGTTTCGGGCCGCAAATCCTCCAACGGGAAGGTGCTCTGCGAGGTCTGCCGTGCCGCCAATGCACGCACCTATCAGGTCGAGGAGGCCGCCGAACTGCGGGCCGAATGGTTCGAGGGGGCCGAGTCGGTGGGGATCTGCGGCGCCACGTCGACGCCCCGCTGGCTGATGCAGCGGGTGGCCGACGCGATCGTTGCGGGGAGGTTCGGCACAGGCCGTACCTGAGCGCCGGATTGCACCGCCGCATCGCGTGCGGCGGATTTAGAGAAGGATTTCAACCAAATAACCGATCGATATGCATAGCTTCGTTCGTTCCGTAAAATATTTCGTACACCTCTGCGTTCTGTGTGCAGCGGTGATTCTGGTGATGCACCTGGCCGGTATGCTGGCCGTGGCGCCGGCGGAGCTGCCCGCGCTGCTCTTCGCCTCGTGGCGGGGGTGGGTGCTCGCTGCGGCCGTCGTCCTCCTCTCGGCAGCCTATCCCTTTACGGGGTTCGTCACGCGGCGTGTGGAGGGATTTCTCGACGACGACCGCGAACGGGTCGTGAACGCCTTTCGGGCCGAAGGGTTCGTACCGGCGGACGACGACGGCGAGGGCATGACCTTTCGGGCGGCCAGTCCGCTGCGGAGGCTGTGGCTGCACTTCGACGACGAGGTGCGCGTCGCCCAGTTCGGTCAGTGGATCGAACTGAGCGGTCAGCGGCGCACGGTAGCGCGCGTGGCACCCCGTCTCGAAGGCTACATCGCCGCTCATGCGCGAACGAAAGAATAGGATGCAATGAAACGAATCGCAAATTATCTCCTGACGGCGACCGCCCTGCTCGGTGCGGCCGCCCTGCTGACCTTTGCCGCGAAGAACGACTTCGGGTTGGCGCGCAACATGGAGACGCTGGTCAACATGATGCGCGAACTGTCGGTCTACTACGTCGACGAGGTCGACGCCGACCGTCTGATGACCGACGCCGCCGAAGGAATGGTGCGGCGGCTCGACCCCTATACGGTCTACATGCCCGAAGAGGAGATGACCGATTTCCAGTTCCTCACCACCGGCAAGTACGGCGGCGTGGGGGCGTTGATCCGCAAGAAGGGCGACGGCGTGGTCGTCGCACAGCCCTACAAGGGCTTCCCGGCCGACCGCGCCGGATTGCAGATCGGCGACCGCTTCGTCGAGATCGCGGGCAAGGACGCCCGCGGCATGACTACCGAACAGGTGAGCGCGCTGCTCAAAGGTACGCCCAACACCAACGTCACGATCAAGGTCGAGAAGCTGCTCACGGGCCAGGTTGAGGAGGTGAAGCTGCGCCGCGAGCGGATCGCCATTTCGGGCGTGGGCTACGCCGGCTTCGTGGCCGACAGCATCGGGTATATCCAGCACCGCGACTTTACGGAGGGGTGCTATGAGGATATGCGCGCCGCATTGGAGGGGTTGCAGAAGCAGGGGCTCAAAGCGCTCGTGCTCGACTACCGCAACAACGGCGGCGGCATCTTGCAGGAGGCCGTGAAGATCGTCTCGATGTTCGTGCCCAAGGGCACCGAGGTAGTGACGACCAAGGGGCGCACCGAGCATACGGTCTACCGTACGCAGCTCGAACCCGTCGCGCCGACGCTGCCGATCGTGGCGCTCGTGAACGACGGGACGGCTTCGGCCGCCGAGATCGTCACCGGCTCGTTGCAGGATCTGGACCGTGCGGTGCTCGTCGGCCAGCGCACCTTCGGCAAGGGACTGGTGCAGACGACGCGCCCGTTGGGCTACAACAGCTTCCTGAAAGTCACCACGGCCAAATACTACATCCCCTCGGGCCGCTGCATCCAGGCGATCGACTACTCGTCGCGCGACGAGAAGGGGGCCGTGAAGAGCGTGCCCGATTCGCTCGTGCGCGAGTTCCGCACGCGCGGCGGCCGCAAGGTCTACGACGGCGGCGGCATCATGCCCGACGAACGCATCGATCCCGAATACATCAGCCGTTTCGCCATGACGCTCTATGCCATGGGTTACGTCGACGATTTCGCCGACCTCTACTTCCGCGAGCACGGGATGCAGCGGATCGATCCGCGCACCTTCACCCTCACCGACGCCGATTACGAGCGCTTCGAGCAGTTCATGGCCGACAAGGAGGTCAAATACGAGTCGGACACGCGGCGGGCGCTCAACCGGATCAAGGAGGCGGCCAGGGCCGACCTCTACGAGGAGTCGCTCGCGGCGGAGATCGAGGCGATCGAGGCCGGCATCCGCGACGACAAGGCGACCAACCTGCAAACCTACAAACGCGAGATCATGGAGACGCTCAACGGCGCCGTCATCCTGCGTTACAGCTATGCGGAGGGGGTTACGGAGCATACGCTTACGGAGGACCGCGAGGTGCATCGCGCCGTCGCACTGCTCGACGACGGGAAGGAGTACGCCCGCATCCTGCACGAACAGGATACCGTCCGAAAATAAACCCGATTCCGCATGGCACGCCGGTCGTTGAAATACCTGCTCAACCGCTATACGCTCTCGTTCCGCAATCGGATCGTGGTGATCGCCGTGGGCATGGTCATCTGCCTGCTGTCGCTGGTCTACACCAACCGCATGGCGCACGACCTGCGCGAGAAGGAGCAGCACGACGTCGAGGTGTGGGCGCACGCCATGGAGCAGGCGAGCCGCGACGCCTTCGGCGGCTCGGTCAACGATCCGCTCATCAAGGGCATCCTCTCGAACCGCAACAACATCCCCTTCATCATCACCGACGAGCGGCTCAACGTCATCCAGTCGCATCTGGTGCCGCGCGAGGTGTTGGACCATCCCGACCGGCTGCGCCGCCAGATCGACCGCTTCACGGAGGAGAACCAGCCCAAGACGGTCAACTACTGGTGGGGTCCCGAACACCGGCACATCATCTTCTACGGCAAGTCGAAGCTGCTCAAAGGGCTTTACCTTTTCCCTTATGTACAGCTGGGGGTCATCTTTTTCTTCATCTTCATCGGATACATCGCCTTCCGTTCGTCGAAGCAGGACGAACAGAACCGCGTGTGGATCGGTCTGGCGAAGGAGACGGCGCATCAGCTGGGAACGCCTACGTCGTCGCTGCTGGGGTGGATCGAGTATCTGCGCAGCCAGCCCGTCGATCAGGAGGCGGTCGAGGAGATGAACAAGGATCTGACGCATCTGCTGAAAATCGTCGACCGCTTCTCGAAGATCGGCTCCGAGACGGTACTCCAAAAGGCGACCGTCAACGAAGTGGTGGGCGAAGCGGTGATGTATTTCCGCAAGCGTATTCCGCGCAACGTCACGCTCGACTACAACGGGCTGGCCATCGCTCCGATCGAGGCCAACATCAATCCGGCGCTCTTCGAATGGGTGGTCGAGAATCTGATGAAAAATGCGCTCGACGCCCTGCAAGGACACGGGTCGATCGACGTGCGGCTCTCGATGGACGACCAAAACGTGATGATCGACGTGAAGGATACGGGCAAGGGCATTCCCAAAAGCAACTGGAAGCGGATTTTCGAGCCCGGCTTCACGACCAAGACGCGCGGCTGGGGGCTCGGACTGTCGCTCTCGCGCCGTATCATCGAGGAGTATCACAACGGTAAGATCGCCGTCGTGGAGTCGGAGCCGGGCAAGGGTACCATGATCCGCATTACGCTCAAACGCTTTTTCGACGCATGATCCGGCCGGACGATCTGTCGGTCGCCGCCGATTCGCTCGCGGCGAACGGAACGCCGGCCGGGCCGGCGGGGGCCGTCGTGCATGCGGCGGGCGTCTGCACCGATACGCTGGACGGGGGGCTCCGTGCGGCGGAAGCCCTCTCCGATTCGTTCGCGGCGGCCGATTCGCTGGTGCATACCGCAGCCGCCCTTCCGGACGCTTTTCCGGCCGCGTTTCCGCAGGTGGAGCCGCTCTCGGCGGCCGAACGGGCGCTGACGCTCGGCGGATGGCTCAGCGATTGGACGGCGCGTACGGCGCAGGGCGTCGCGTCGCTGGCGGATGCTTCGGCGGCGGAGCTGTTCGGTGCGGCGTCGACGCTGGGCGACGTCGGTCATGCGGTCGCGGAAACGACAGCTCCCCTCTCCGGATCGGTCGTCTATCAGGCCGTCGTCCTGCTGCTGGCGGCTTCCTATCTGTTGCTGCTCTATACCAATTACAGCGAAGTGCGGATGCTGGCGGGGAGTTTCGGGTTCGACCGAAACGCCGGACAGCGGACGTTGCAGAAGCGCGGCGTGATCCACAGCCATTTCCTGCGCCGTTGCTGCATACTCGGCGTCGTGGGGATCGGCGTGCTGACCGTACGCCTATGCGACGACTGGCTGCCGGCGGGTACGTTCGACCTCCTTCCTCCGCTCTGGCGGGAGGGTCTCTGCGTGGCGGCCGTGCTGGCGGCCGAGGCCGTCGTCCTGATGCAGACGATCGCATTGTGGTGCATCGGACAAGTGACGCTCACGCAGTCGTTCGATCTGTTGCTTGTCGAGTTCCATGTTCACCTCGTTCTGGCGCGGGCCGCATATCCCGCCCGTCGCCCTTACTCTACACCGAGGCGGGCAGGGCGCTAGCTGGATGTCGGCTGGCAGGGCGGATGACGTAAGAACAAGCGTATACGACAAAGCGGACGCCATCTCACGAAAATATGATTCACGAACGCCCTCATATGTGTCGAAATTGTGATGCCATGAGGTGTTAGTTTCAAAAACTCTGCCGGTGACCAATGTTGCGCAACAGAATTCAAAAACCAGCTCCTACATTTTGAAGCGTATGGATACATCCGTGTCAAAGGGAGAAAGCCATGGCAAACTACAGTCCACAACACTTTGAGCCTCGGGCTAAGGCCGTCAACGTCAAGGGCGTTGCTAACCGCGCCGTCGCAACCGTTTTGACGGCGGGCCTCATCGCTCAGCCGCTCATGTCGCCGCTGGCGGCAATCGCCGCACCGTCAACCGATAACGGCGATTCTGTTCAGGGGGGGTAGTTCTGTAGAGAACACCGTTGCCGCCGGTAACCAAGCGGTCGTAAAGACGGCTGCCCAGCTGGCCGAGGAGTCGGCAAAGCAGCTCAAGGACGCTCAGGCCGCCTACGATGCCGCCCAGAAGAACGCCGATGCGGCGGGCCAGTCTCAAAAGCAGGCGCAGCAGCAAAAGAATCAGGCCTCGCAGGCTGTGAGCGACAACGAAATCGAGCAGAACGCAGCAGAAGTCGCCGCGCTCCAGGAGAAGATTGACGAGCTCAAAGCCGCCGTCGAAAAGACCGAGCAGCAGCAGAAGAAGCTGGGCGACCTGAACGATCAGCTCGACCAGGCCAACAAGAGTGCCGAGGATAAGACCCAGGCGCTCAAGGACGCCAAGGCAAAGCAGGATGAGGCCAAGAAGGCCCTCGATGATGCCCAGGCCAAGCTCGAGGCTATGGGTATGGACGAGTACGAGGCTGCCAAGAAGGCCGTCGAGGACGCGCAGGCAAAGCTCGATGACGTCAATAAGGCCGTTGCTACTGCACAGGCCAATCTGGACCAGGCCAAGGCTGCCGAGGCTAGCGCTCAGCAGGAAAAGAAGGACACTGAGGCCGCTCTGACTTCCGCCCAGGCCAAGAAGCAGGAGACTGCCGCTGCTCTCGCAGCCGCAACCACCGCGCGCGATAACGCCCAGCAGAAGTTCAACCAGGCGCAGGCCGCGCTCGATGCTGCCGTCTCGGGTACGGGTGTTGACCTGAGTGCGCTTGAGGCCGCCAAGAACGCTGCTGCTGGTGAGCTCAAGACCGCGCAGGCGGAGCTCAATGCCGCGACGGATGCCGACGCCACCGCACAGACAAATCTGCAGGCCGCCCAGGCTGCCGTCGTTGCCGCGCAGGAGAAGGCCAACGCCGCCAACGCTGCTGTGGCATCTGCCCAGTCTGCATACGATGCGGCAAACAAGGAGTACAAGGACGCGGCCAGTAAGTGTGACGCCGCGAAGACGGCATACGAGCAGGCCCAGCAGACCGAAGCCGACAAGAAGGCGGAGTACGACCGACTCGTCGAGGTCCGTCAGCAGAAGCGCAGCGAGTGGGAGGCGGCCTGCGCCGCTTCGAACGCCGCGGAAAAGGCTTATGACGCTGCTAATGCCCAGGTTGAGGCTCTTGAGCAGCAGATTGCAGACCTAAAGTCCAACATGACCGTTGACCAGGAAGTTATCAATAAGGGCATGCTCGGCTTTATGGCCTACATCAGCAACAGCAGCGATTTCACCGCCACGCAGAAGAAGAACGCCCAGGACGCCGTATCGATGCTGACCGGTACCGATGACAAAGCCGAATGGTATGACCAGTACGTCGATCAGGATATGTCTCGCGACACCAACCCGCTTTCCCTGGAGCAGATGCGCAACGCCCTGACGTATCTCGACACCCAGAACAACCTCCGCAAGGCGAACGGTCAGTCGGTGCTCAGCGTCAGCCTCCGCATGACTGTGGCAGCCGCCCTTAATGCATCATATTCATCGAACATCTGGGGACACTCGGGCTGCTACTGGGATAACGGTGAAAATCTTGCCGGTGGAGGCGGTGCATATACTGGCGGCGAGACTGAGGACACCCTAGGCTGGCCCTACACCGGTCTCTATACCCAGGAGAAGGAGGCATTCGATAAGTACGTCGCACAGTATGGCGACGATCTCGGTAGCCACCGATATGATGCCTATTACATA
>ENA-UEQK01002373-UEQK01002373.1-human-gut-metagenome-genome-assembly--contig:-NODE-2373-length-10220-cov-3.949127_pt1 | contig 10220 bp, 11 predicted proteins | sample MGYA00242939_ERZ507942 | MGnify/ENA primary metagenome ERZ507942 (study PRJEB26167, sample SAMN06115485) | human gut metagenome | host: Homo sapiens | place: China:Chongqing | collected 2015-03-30... | reverse complement strand
CTCCAGCGCCATAATGATCTCCATGCAAAAGGTCTCTACAGCGGTCAGGCTGGCCTCCCGGTTCTGAAAACGGGAAAAAACCTCCTGATAAAAGTGCAGCTTGAATTTGGTATAAACGTCTCGGAAACTCTCATCCAGCATAACGGCGTTCCTTCTTCCATTCTGTTTTCCAGGTGATACAATACCCGGGGCAAAAAGTAATTTTCACTCTTCCCGACCGTTGTTCCCAGTATAGCAGAATTTCTCAGTTTTCACAAGCCTTATCATTGTCGGCCAGCGCAAAGGTAAGCTCTGCTTTGCAAGCCACTTCGCCATCCACCAGCGCTTCTGCGCTGCCAAACCCCACGCTGCCGTGCTGCGCGGTCAGCGCGCAGAGCAGCTCCAGCTGGTCGCCGGGGCGTACCTGCTTTTTGAAACGCGCATTTTTGATAGCGCCAAACAGCGCCAGCTTGCCCTTATTTTCCGGCACAGACAAAATCGCTACAGCGCCTACCTGCGCCAACGCTTCCACGATCAGTACGCCGGGCATTACTGCAAACTCCGGGAAATGCCCCTGAAAGAACGGCTCATTGGCACTGACACACTTGAGACCTACGGCCCGTTCGCCGGGCACACATTCGGTGATGCGATCCACCAGCAAAAAAGGATAGCGGTGCGGAATCAGCTCCTTGATTTGCTCGATATTCAGTTCCATGGCTTACGCCTCCCAACGCTTGAAGAGCAAAGCGGAATTATGACCGCCAAATCCCAGAGAATTGGACAGCGCATAGCGGATCGATGTTTCCCGCCCCGTATTGGGAACAATGTCCAGGTCGCATTCTTCATCCGGCGTCTGGTAGCCGATGGTGGCAGGCACATAACCGTCCCGCAGAGCCAACGCTGTGAAAATGGCTTCCACAGCCCCTGCTGCACCCAGCAAATGGCCCGTCATGGATTTCGTGGAGCTGACCATCAATTTGTCGGCGTGAGCACCGAACGCCTTACGGATGGCCAGCGTCTCGCAGCGATCGTTCATGGGCGTAGAAGTCCCGTGCGCATTGATGTAGTCCATATCCTCCGGCCGGATGCCGCCATCAGATACCGCGCCAAGCATACAGGCTGCGCCGCCGCTGCCGGTAGGATCAGGAGCTGTGATATGGTGGGCGTCGCAGCTGGCACCATAGCCCAAAATCTCAGCATAAATAGGAGCGCCGCGGCGCACAGCATGCTCATACTCTTCCAAAAACAGTGCACCCGCGCCCTCGCCCATGATAAAGCCGGAGCGTTCCTTATCGAAGGGAATGGATGCCCGCGCCGGATCTGCACTCTCGGAAAGCGCTTTCATCGCAGTAAAGCCACCGATAGCCAGCGGTGTGATCGCCGCTTCCGCGCCGCCGCAAAGCATCACTTCCGCATAACCGTCCCGTATATGGCGGAAAGCCGCGCCAATGGAGTCGGTTCCCGTGGCACAGGCTGTAGTGACACAAGTGCACAGATTGTGCAGTCCGTATCGGATGGCAATATTGCCCGCAGCGATGTTGGAAATCGTCATAGGAATGAAAAACGGCGAAACCTGGTCGCAGCCCCGTTCCTCGGCTTTTTTGAAATTTTCAGCGATCGTTTCAAACCCGCCGATGCCGCTGCCGAACACTACACCGCAGCGGCCGCGGTCTTCCTGCTCCCAGTTGATACCGCTCCCGGCCACAGCCTCATCCGTTGCCGCCAGGGCATATTGGGTAAACAGATCCAGCTTTTTGCACTCCCGCTTTCCCAACAGCCCTGCTGCATCAAAGTTCTTCACTTCGCCGGCCAATTTGACTTTTCGATCAGTTGTATCATAACGGGTAATGGGGCCGATGCCGCATTTTCCTTCGCGCACGGCCGCCCAGCTCTCCACCGCCGTGTTGCCGATCGGCGAAACAGCGCCCAGTCCGGTGATCACAACGCGTCTTTTTTCCATTGCTCTCTCCTCCTCAGTTTCGTTTTTCATACAGCCATACCGCCGTCCACACACAGTGTCTGGCCCGTAATATAGGCCGCCTCCGGTGCGGCAAAAAAAGCCACAGCCTGAGCCACTTCTTCTGCTGTGCCCGCGCGGCCTGCCGGAATGGATGCAAGCATCCCCTCCCGCACAGCCTCCGGCAGAACGCGGGTCATGTCCGTATCGATCATCCCCGGTGCTACAGCATTTACCGTAATGCCCTTAGCCGCCAATTCCTTGGCCGCCGCCTTGGTAAAGCCCAAAAGGCCCGCCTTGCTGGCGGCATAGGCCGTCTGTCCGGCATTGCCGCGCACGCCCACGACGCTGCTGATGTTCACAATACGCCCATAGCGCTGGCGCAGCATCACCCGGGAAGCTTCCTTCGTACAGAAATAAGCGCCGCGCAGATTGGTTTCCAGCGTTCGGTCAAAATCCTGCACCTTCGCCATCAGCAAAAGGCCGTCCAGCGACACGCCGGCATTGTTGACCAAGATATCCAGCCGTCCAAAGCACTCTTTTACCGCTTTCACCAGGGCCGCGCACGCTTCCGGATCGGACACATCGGCACAATATGCTTCTGCCTCCGCCCCCAGCGCACGGCACTGCTCCACCGTTTCCAGAGCCGCTGCTTCATTGCCGGCATAATTTACCGCTACAGCGGCGCCTTGCCGGGCCAGCTCCAGACAAATGCCACGGCCAATTCCCCGGCTTCCTCCGGTCACCAATGCTACATTTTCCTGCAGGCTCATTTTGTTTCTCCTTTCAGTGCCGCCAGAACTTCCGCCGCCTCAGCAGCAGTGGATAAGGTCATGGTTTGAATCGACGGAGCGGTCTTTTTTACCAGCCCGCTCAGCGTCCGGCCCGGGCCGATCTCCACAGCCAGATCTACGCCGTCAGCCTCCATAGCCAGAATGGTCTCGCGCCACCGCACGCCGGTCTGAACCTGTCGCACCAGCAAATCACTGATTTGCTCCCCTTCCTGCGCCCGTCCGCCCAGACAGTTGAAATAAACGGGACATTCCATCGGATGGAACACAATGGTTTCAAAGTGCTTCTGCAGCACGTTGCCTGCACTGGCCATGAGGGACGTGTGAAAAGGACCGCTGACCTTCAGGGGCATGCAGCGCTTGGCGCCCAGCTCTTTGGCCAGTACGCCGGCCTGCTCTACCGCCGCCCGTGCACCGCTGATCACCAACTGACCCGGGCAGTTGTCGTTGCAGATCTCCACCACGCCCAGCGCCCGGGCACCGTCGCACGCTTTTTGCAGGGTTTCCCGATCCAGCCCCAGCACGGCGGTCATGGCACAGTCGATTCCTTCGGCGGAGTGCTCCATCGCTTTACCGCGTAGCGCCACCGTCTGCACCGCCGTATCAAAATCGAGTACGCCGGCGCTTTGCAAGGCCGCATATTCTCCCAGAGAAAGGCCCGCCACAGCCTGGGGCCGACCCCCCTCCTGGATCAGCAGCCGCGCCGCAGCCACTTCCATCGCCAGCAAGCACGGCTGCGTATAGCGGGTCTGGCTTAAAAGACCTTCCGGGTCTTCAAAGCAAAGCTGCTTCAGGTCAAAATCCAGCAGCGCATCCGCCTGGTCAAAGGCCGCGCGGAAAACGGGGTACGTTTCATAAAGATCTTTTCCCATACCAGCCTTCTGACTTCCCTGTCCTGCAAACAAAAATGCCAGTTTCATCGCCACGTCTCCTCCAATTCTTTGATACACGCACGGCACTGCGTGTCCAGTGCTTCCAGAATCTGCCGCAGGGGGTGAATTTCATGAAGCATGCCCGCCACCTGTCCAGCCATCAGGGAACCGTTTTTCGTATCGCCCTCAAACACGGCTTTGCGCAGCGAACCAAGGGTAAATTGCTCCAGTTCCATTTTGTCTGCTCCTGCCTTCTCCCGGCTGAGATAGGCACGAGCCATCTGATTTTTCAGTACCCGCACCGGTGTACCGCCAATGCGGCCCGTCACCACAGTATCACTGTCGGAAGCTTTGAGCAGAGCCTGTTTGTAATTATCGTGGATGGGGCACTCCTCACTGACCAGCAGGCAGGTGCCCAGCTGCGCGCCGCAGGCACCCAGCGCCAGTGCCGCTGCCAACTGCCGCCCGCTGGCAATACCGCCGGCTGCAATCACCGGCAGATCTGTCAACGCGCGGATCTGCGGCACCAGAGCCATGGTGGTCATTTCGCCCACATGGCCGCCGCTTTCCGTGCCCTCGGCAATAAAGCCGTCCACCCCCAGCGGAGCCAGGCGTTTCACCAGCGCGCCGGCAGCCACCACCGGAAAAATTTTGATGCCGGCGTCTTTCCACATGGGGATGTATTTGCCCGGCACGCCAGCACCAGTGGTTACAACGCCCACGCCTTCTTCCACTACAATCTTTGCCTGCTCCTCCACCTCAGGGTTCATCAGCATCAGATTGACACCGAAGGGACGATCCGTTAATTCTTTGCAGCGGCGGATATGATCCCGCAGCTGCGCGGCGTTCATACCGCCGGCACCTACAAGTCCCAGAGCACCGGCATTGCTGACTGCCGCAGCAAATTCGCCGGTGGCAATGCTGGCCATACCGCCCTGGATCAGGGGAAATTCTGTACCGAAAAGTTCATTTAATTTCATTCTGTTTCCTCCTCACCAACGCAGCAATGCTCCGGCCCAGGTCAGTCCCCCACCAAATCCCACCAGCAGAACACGCATGCCTTTGCGCAGTCCGCCCGCGCGCTGCAGCTCGTCCAACGCCAGCGGGATGCTGGCGGCAGAGGTGTTGCCGCAGTGATCAATATTCTGATAAAAAAGTGATGCGTCCGCCCTCAGGCGCTTGGCCAAAAACTCGGTAATCCGGGCGTTGGCCTGGTGGCAGACGATCCAGTCGAGATCACCAATGCCAATCCCCTCCTGTTCCAGCAGCTGGCGGACGGATTTTTCCGCCACCTCGACAGCAAAACGAAACACCGCCTGCCCTTCCATATGTACAGCGGCTTTTTCCGGCCCCGGTCCCTGCACGCGGATACTCATATCATCGCCCCGGCTGCCAAAAACTGTATGCCAGCATGCATCCTCGCGGCGGCGCACCAGCACAGCGCCCGCACCGTCGCCGAAGAGCACACAAGTGCTCCGGTCGTCCATATCCAACACACGGCTGATCACCTCGCACCCCAACACCAGGGCATAGGGCCGGGATGCCCCAGAAAGCAGGCTGTGGGCTGTGTGCAGCGCGTATACAAAGCCTGCACAGGCTGCATTCAGATCAAAACATATGGTATCTTCCAGCAGTCCCAGCTCCCGCTGGAGCAGGCAGGCCGTGGAGGGACTGGCAAAATCGGGCGTGAACGTAGCCACCAGGCACACACCCACCTCTTCCGGTTTCACACCGGCACGTTCCAATGCCTGGCGAGCTGCCTGCGCCGCCATAGCGACGCCGTTTTCTCCCCCGCTGCAGTGACGGCGAGAATGGATACCCGTACGGCTGAATACCCATTCATCGCTGGTATCCACCCGCTGGGCAAGCATTTCATTGGTGACCACTTGTGTGGGAACACAACTCCCCGTGGACAGGATCTCCGGTGCGCTCATAGTTGCTCCTTTCTTGCCTGTCCCAACTTCTGGAACCGGCGATAACGGCTCTCCGCCAATTTTTGCCCGCTCAGTTTCAGCAGCGGCCCCAGCTCCCGCCACAGCGCCGCATCCACGGTACGGAAGGTCGCTTCCCAATCGGTCTGTGCTCCGCCGGGCGGTTCGGGAAGGACTTCTTCCACCACACCGCCCTGGTACAGATCGTGCGCAGTCAGGTGCATCAGTTTCGCCGCATCGGCACTGCGGGCAGAATCTTTCCACAGGATCGAGGCAAAACCTTCCGGACTGAGTACAGAATACACCGCATGCTCCAGCATCAGCACCCGGTCCGCCACAGCCAGCGCCAAAGCGCCGCCGCTGCCGCCCTCTCCTGTAACCACAGTGAGCACCGGTACAGTGACCCCACTCATGCTGGCAATACAGCGGGCAATCGCCTCGCCCTGACCATGCTGCTCGGCTTCTTTTCCCGGATAAGCGCCGGGCGTATCCACAAAGGTAATCACCGGGCGATGAAAACGCTCCGCCTGTTCCATCAGACGCTGCGCTTTCCGATAACCTTCCGGGGAAGGCATGCCGAAACGGCAGGTGAGATTTTCATCCAGATTTTTTCCCTTGCGATGGCCCAGCACGGTAACCGGAATCCCGTGAAACCGGGCAATGCCGCCCAGGATCGCGCTATCCTCGCCGCCGCAGCGGTCACCCCGCTGCTCAAAAAAATCCGTGAAAAGATGCGCGATGTAATCCACTACACCGGGGCGGCCGGCATCCCGTGCCAGTGCCACCTGCTGCCAGGGCGTCAACTTTTCCTGCATTTCGGGCAGACTCTTTTCTTCTTTTTCTGTTTTTACTTTCACAGCGCTGCGCCTCCTTTTTTGCCTTCATGCAGCAACAGCACCTGAGAAAGCACCGCACGCCACCGGTCGCGGGGTACAATCTGATCCAGGAATCCGTTCTGCAGCAGCGCCTCGGCGCTCTGGAACCCTTCGGGCAGCTTTTCGCCGATCGTCTGTTCAATCACCCGCGGCCCGGCAAAGCCGATTAACGCGCCCGGTTCAGCAAGCATAATATCGCCCAGAGAGGCAAAACTGGCGGTGACGCCGCCGGTAGTAGGATGTGTCAGACACGAAATATACAGCCCGCCCCGCTTCTGAAAGCGGTCGATAGCCGCGGCAGTTTTTGCCATCTGCATCAGAGAAAAAATTCCTTCCTGCATCCGTGCTCCGCCGCTGGCGGCAAAGATGATCAGGGGAAGTCTGCGGCGCCCGGCCTGCTGGGCCGCGCGCGTAACCTTTTCCCCTACCGCGGTGCCCATGCTCCCCATGAGAAAACGGCTGTCCAATACCACAAATACCGCACGGTGCCCCTCAATGCTGCCCAGGGCCGAGACCGCGGCATCCCCCATGCCGGTTTTTTTGCGCAGTTCTTTCAACTTTGCACCATAGCCTGGGAAATGCAGCGGGTCCGTGGATCCAAGGCCCGCATCCAGCTCCCGGAAAGAACCAGGATCCAAAATCTGCCACAGGCGGGTATATGCCCCCACAGGGCGGTGATATCCGCACAAAGGACACACCATCCGCAGCGCATTCCAGCGCTGTGCCGCACTTTCTCCGCCGCATTTGGGACACTGCAGCTGCCGGCCGGCAGGCAGGCGCCCTTCCCGCATAGCCTGATACGTCAGCATCCGTGCGCGCCGCTGTTCAAATAACCGATTCACTCCGCATCCCTATCCCTTTCTCCTTCTGCGCTGAGCCGATCACAGGCACTGCTGAGCTGCAGCAGTTTCTCCATATGACCTGCAACAAAATCCGTATCATATTCTCCGCGCACAAAATCCGACTCGTACAGCATCAGGTGGGAAAGGGAGGCGTTCGTGATGAAACCATCCACAATAAACTCCTCCAGCGCCCGGCGCATACGGCGGATCGCTTCCAGCCGCGTGTTCCCGTGGGCAATTACCTTGGCCACCAGAGAATCGTAATAAGGCGGCACTACGCAGCCGGTGAACAGTGCCGTATCCACCCGTACACCGGGGCCGCCGGGCACATGCAGAAATTCCACTGTTCCCGGGCAGGGCCGAAAGTCCTGCTGCGGATCTTCGGCGTTGATGCGGCACTCCAGGGCATGGCCATGCAGCGTGATCTCATCCTGCGTAAAGGTCAGCGGAAGTCCCGCAGCGATACGAAGCTGTTCCTTGACCAGATCAACACCTGTTACCATTTCCGTCACCGGGTGCTCCACCTGGATGCGGGTGTTCATTTCGATAAAATAATAGGCTCCGTCCGGTGCAAGCACAAATTCCACCGTACCCGCGCCTACATAACCTGCTTCTCTGGCCGCCGCCACTGCTTTTTCTCCCATTTCCCGGCGCAGCGCATCCGACAGCGCCCAGGACGGCGCCTCTTCGATCAGCTTTTGCCGGCGGCGCTGGATAGAGCATTCCCGCTCCCCCAGATGCACCACGTGACCATGCGCGTCCGCCAGAATTTGAAACTCAATATGCCGCGGATGTTCGATCAGTTTTTCCAAATACATTTCCCCATCGCCAAAGCACGCTTCCGCCTCGGCCTGGGCTTCGCGGTAGGCCGCTTCCAGCGCTTCCGCACTGTCAGCCTGGCGCATACCCCGGCCTCCGCCTCCGGCAGAGGCTTTGAGCAGTACGGGGTAGCCCACTTTATCGGCCAGCGCGCGCGCCTGACGAATGTTTTTCAGAGGTCCGTCCGAGCCCGGCACCACAGGAACGCCAGCTTGTTTTGCCAATTCTTTGGCCGCAGCTTTGCTGCCCATCCGACGAATGACCTCCGCCGGAGGTCCAATGAATTTCAGCCCCGCAGCCGTACATTGTTCGGCAAATTCCGGGCTTTCGGACAAAAATCCGTAGCCTGGGTGCACCGCATCGCACCCGGTGGCCAGTGCCGCCGTAATCAGCGCATCGCTGTTTAAGTAGCTTTCCGCCGCCCGGGCCGGCCCAATGCACAGCGACTGGGTCGCCAGGGACGCCGCCAGGGTATTCTCGTCCGCAGCGGAATAAACCGCCACGGTTTCAATATTCATTTCCCGGCAGGCCCGCAGGATGCGCAGGGCAATTTCGCCGCGGTTGGCGATCAACACACGCCTGAGCATCTTAAGCCCTCCGCAGCCGCAGTAGCGGCGCGCCAAAGCCTACAGCCTGACCGTTCTCCGCCAGGATTTCTGCAACGACGCCGTCATACTGCGCGGTGATCTCGCTCATCATTTTCATCGCCTCAATGATGCACAGCACATCGCCTTTGTTTACCTTCTGTCCCACCTTCACAAAGGGGGCCTCGTCCGGCGAAGCAGCGGCATAGTAGGTTCCCACCATCGGCGCAGTTACCAACTCAGCGTCATCTTCAGCCGGAGCTGCATTCGAGGAAGGCACCGACGCCTGCACGGCAGGAACGGCGGCAGGAGCCGCCGTCATTTCCCGCTTCAAAACCACCGCGTCCTCGCCCTGGCGCCACTCCAGCGCGCTCAGATCCGAGCGGCTGAAGCGGTCCATCAGTTGAAAAAGCGTTTCCAGTTCCATGGGACTTACTTGTGGCTGGTGAGGTAATCCATGATCTGCTGAACGGTCTTGACATTGGGCAGATCCTCGTCACTGATGCCCACACCAAAAGCCTCCTGCAGCGCCATAGACAGTTCCACCGCCTCCAGAGAATCAATCTTCATATCCTCAAACAGGTTGGTCTCCAGCTTGATCTCCTCTGCCTCGCAGCTCAGAGTATCCACGATTACATCGCGCACTGCTTCAAATGTGATTTCCATTGTTCTTACTTCCTTTCGTTATTTCAAAATTTTAACTAAATTTTTTTAGCTAAATAATTCGAGCATTATGATAGAGCTATTTTCCAGAAATGTCAAGAAAAAATTTTCCTTTCTCCTGGTAAAATAATTGTAAAAAGGCAGGGCTGCCTGGAGAAGCAGCCCTGCCTTTTTGCAAAAAACGATTGTGTTGTTCAAATACTCCGCCGAAAATGGCCCGAATGGATTCCAATCAGAAAAGCCCTGTAATCACGCCGTTTTCATCCACATCAATTTTCTCGGCGGCAGGAACCTTGGGAAGACCCGGCATCGTCATGATATCGCCGGTCTGCACTACCACAAAGCCTGCGCCGGCACTGACTCGCACTTTTTTGACTGTAACAGTGAAATCCTTGGGCGCGCCCAGTTTGGCCGCATCGTCGGACAGCGAGTACTGCGTCTTGGCCATGCAAATCGGAAGCTTGCCAAAGCCCAGCGCCTCCAGTTTCGCCAGTTCTTTTTCCGCCGTACTTTCGTACACCACGGCGCTTCCGCCATAGATATTGCGCACAATCGACAGAATTTTCTCTTTGAGGCTCAAATCATCCGCATACGAAAAACGGAAGTGATTCGGCTCTTCCTCGATGACGCGCAGCACTTCGGCGGCCAGCTCTTTTCCGCCTTCGCCGCCGCGGCCCCATACATCGGAAAGCGCCACATTGACGCCATATTCCTTGCAGGCTTCGGCAATCATGTTCAGTTCAGCATCTGTATCGGTATAGAACTTATTGATAGCCACCACAGCAGGCAAACCATAAACCCTTGTGATGTTCTCCACATGTTTGAGAAGGTTGGGCAGGCCCTTTTCCAGAGCGTCCAGATTCTCGTGGTTCAGCTCGGCCTTGGGCACGCCGCCGTGGCTTTTCAG
>ENA-UEQK01002366-UEQK01002366.1-human-gut-metagenome-genome-assembly--contig:-NODE-2366-length-10241-cov-5.020268_pt1 | contig 10241 bp, 9 predicted proteins | sample MGYA00242939_ERZ507942 | MGnify/ENA primary metagenome ERZ507942 (study PRJEB26167, sample SAMN06115485) | human gut metagenome | host: Homo sapiens | place: China:Chongqing | collected 2015-03-30... | reverse complement strand
CTGTTAGGGCGCTGCTGGTAACAGAGCCTTACAGGCGCAGATGAAGAACCACCGGCTAGGCCGGTGGGTTCCTTTTTTGCTCATATCCCGAAACGGGACACGCGGAGATGGCAGCCGCCTCTGCCCGTGCGGGCCGTAAAATCCTGATGGTACGCTTCGGCAGGGTAAAAGGCGGAGGCCGGGAGCAGTTCGGTGGCCACCGCATAGCCGTGTTCCCTGAGCTTTTCCATGGGGGAAAGGGCTGTGGCTTTCTGCCGCTCATCTTTGTAGAAAATCGCTGAACGGTATTGTGTGCCGATATCCGGGCCCTGTCTGTTGATCTGGGTAGGATCATGGATTTCAAAGAACAGGCGGGCGAGTTCCTCGAAAGAAACCTTTGCCGGATCGTAGGTTACGCGGACCGCTTCGGCGTGGCCGGTCCTGCCCGTGCAGACCTGTTCGTAGGTGGGGTTCGGCACCGTACCTCCCGTGTAGCCCGACTCCGCGCCACAGACACCGGGGACGGACTGGAAAGCGTCCTCCACTCCCCAGAAACAGCCGCCCGCGAAGATGGCCTCTTCCGTGCATTCGGATGTTTTTTCTGGTATGAATTCAAGCGACAAGGAATTGACGCAATGCCGCGTGTTTTTTGGGGTGAAGCGTTCGCCTTCGAAGACATGCCCCAGATGGGCCCCGCAGGCGGCGCAGACGATTTCCGTCCGGTGGCCGTCCGGATCGGGGCGGCGGAGCACGGAGCCGGGCACGGCGTCGTCAAAGGACGGCCAGCCGCATCCGGAGTCGAACTTGTCGCCCGAGCGGTAGAGCGTTGCGCCGCAACGCCGGCAGGCATAGGTTCCGTCGGCCTTATGGTTCCAGTAGCGCCCGCTGAACGGCGGTTCCGTCGCGCCGTGGGCGATGACCTGTTCTTCGTCGGGAGTGAGGGGTCGCATGGTGGCTCCTTGTGTTATCAGCATGTATGATACAAGTATGATCCCTGAGTGGAAAGACAATGATACCTTTTGCCGGGCCCGGTTAGGGATGGCACAACCTTTTATTTCGGAGAAAGTATGGTCTCAACTGCCGTTCGTACCTTTGCGAGGGGCATTCCCTGGAATCTCTTTTTGCTGACCCTCGGATGCGGCCTGTTCGCACTCGGCGTGAAAGCCATCGCCATTCCCCATATGCTCATTTCCGGCGGCGTATTCGGGACGGCGCTTCTGATCAATTACATGACGGAAACCCTGAGCCCGGCCGTGTGGAATGTGCTGCTCAACATTCCTATCTTTATTGCGGGCTGGCTGTTCGTGGGGCGGCGTTTCGTTCTGTACAGCCTGTACGGGCTGGCCGTGGTCTCCGTGGCCACGCAATATTTGGACATGACCATCAACATCACCGATCCGATTCTCGCAAGCATCGCCGCGGGCTGCATCTGCGGGCTCGGGCTCGGCATCGTACTGCATTCCATCGGCTGCGATGGCGGGTTGACCATCATTTCCATCGCCCTGCACAAGCGGTATGGCATCAGCGTCGGGCAATTCAGCCTGCTGTACAACATCACGCTGTTTGTACTGGCCTTTTCCATGTATAATCCGGACAGCATGTTGTATTCGCTGATCATGATTTTTGTGTACTCCAAGGTGATGGACTACGTTTCGACCATCTTCAACCAGCGGAAAATGGTGTTGATCATTTCCACGCAGCACGCCGCAATCCGTGAAGACATCCTGACGCATCTGCACCGGGGTGCCACGCTTCTGTCCGGTTCCGGCGGTTTCACCGGCGAGCAGAGGCCCGTGCTGTTGACCGTCGTGCAAAACTATCAGATCCGGCTGTTGGAAGAACTCATTTTCCGGCATGACAAGCAGGCGTTCGTCATCATCGAGAACACGCTGAACGTCCTCGGCAAGGGGTTCTCCTGTGTAAAGGAATATAAATGAAGAAATGCACCTTGCCGGTCGCGGATCCGCTTTTGAAGGGGCTCTGTCGATTTCCTCCGGCAGGGTTTTCTGGTATCTGAGAGGCAGCGAGCCGGAATATCCGGCACGCGATCCGACACCTTCAACCGTGGAGAACCGTCATGTCCGAAGAACAACAGGTGCGCCTGAACGTGCATACCGAGAAAATGGGCACCTCCTACGCGAATGCCTTTCAGGTTCGTTACTCGCAGGATGACGTGCTGGTTTCCTTTGGCGTCAGCCTGACCGATCTCTCTGCCGAGCCGGGTGTGAAGGGCGTCGTCACCGCCGACATGCTGGAGCGTATCGCCATGACGCCCCGTACGGCCAAACGCCTGACGCTGACCCTTATCCAGAGCCTCCGCGAATATGAGGCCCGTTTCGGCGAAATCGCCGTCGAGGAGAAGGCCCCCGAAGAGGAATAGCCGCGCTTGGTGCGGAATGGTATCGAAAAGGAAAAAGGCCGGATGTGTCCGGTCTTTTTTATGCCTTGCAAAGGAGGAGGCGCGGCGGCGGAGCTTGTGCGGGCATCCTTATGCCGAGCGAAAGGCGTATGCATGTGAACGGTGTTGCGCGCGGAGCCGGTGCTGGGCATTTGCAGTTATAAATCCTCATAAAGGAAAATGGATATGGTTTGTTCGCGTCGTCCGTATTGGAGGCCTTGCGTTTTGCAATCCATCCGGCGGATGACGCCTTTTTAGAGGGGGCAATCTGCCTGTATGGGGTGTTTCAGGGCTCTGAAAACATTTTTTTGCTCCCTCCGTTCTCCCTTCTGAAGGAAAAGGGCGGGCCGGTTCTCATGCGTTTTGCAACGGTGGATTGCATTATGTAATGAACTTCTGTGTGCTCATTTTTCTAATACTGTAAAATCATTGGCTATACATTTTGGCACGCACCTTGGATAGATGGCTGTTGAAATCCTGCGGGTCGGAAACACCGACGTCCGCGTTACGTTCAAGGAGCTTGTCATGGATTTGTTTGACCTTGTTGGCCTCGCCTGCGCGGCAGGTCTTTTTGCGTACATGCTGTACGCGCTGTTCAAGCCGGAACGGTTTTAGGAGGATGATATGATCCTGCGAGATCTGTTGCAGCTTGTCCTGTTCATCGGCCTTTTAGCGGCGCTCAGCCCGCTGTTGGGTCGGTATGTCCATCAGGTTTTTTCCGGCCGCCGCACCTTCCTGCATCCTGTCCTGGGGCCGGTGGAGCGGGGCGTGTACTCGCTGTCCGGCATTCATCCCGATGAAAACCAGACGTGGAGCCGGTACGCCGTCAGCCTCATCGGATTTTCCCTTGCGGGGTTCCTGCTCACGTTCGGGGTACTGCTTTTTCAGGATAAGCTGCCGCTGAATCCGCAAGGCTTCCCCGGCCTTTCGTGGGATTTGGCCCTGAATACGGCGGTCAGCTTCCTGACGAATACGAACTGGCAGTCCTACGGCGGCGAAACCACCATGAGCCATTTCTCGCAGATGGTGGCCCTGACCTATCAGAATTTCGTTTCCGCAGCCGTCGGCATCGCCGTGTGCGCCGCGGTCGTGCGTGGCATCGCCCGCAACGAATCCTCGTCCATCGGCAATTTCTGGTCCGATCTCGTGCGCATCACCCTGTACGTGTTGCTGCCTTTGAGCATCATCGGGGCGTTGATCATGCTCTGGCAGGGTATGGTCCAGAATTTCGACGCGGGCGTTACCGCGACCACGCTTGAGGGCGGGAAGCAGTTCATCGCCACCGGGCCCGTCGCTTCGCAGATTGCGATCAAGCTGCTCGGGACCAACGGCGGCGGCTTCTTCAACGTGAACGCCGCGCATCCTTTTGAGAACCCCACGGCGTTGGCCAGCTTCCTCCAATCTTTCTACATCCTGATCATCCCGAGCGCGCTGGTGTTCTTCCTCGGGGACGCCGTGGGCAGCCGCCGTCACGCGTGGACGGTCTGGGCCGTCATGCTGGCCCTGTTCATCGGCGGCGTGCTGTGGATCTACTTCAGCGAGCTGCACGGTACGCACCTCCTGCAGCAGATTGCGGGCGGGGCCGTACCCAACATGGAAGGCAAGGAAGTGCGTTTCGGCGTGTTCGGCACCTCGCTGTTCGCAACAGCGACCACGGACGCCTCCTGCGGCGCGGTCAACGCCATGCACGACAGCCTGACGCCGCTTGGCGGGATGCTGGTGCTGTTCAACATGCTGCTCGGCGAGATCATCTACGGCGGCGTCGGGTCCGGCCTGTACGGCATGATCCTGTTCATCCTGCTGACCGTGTTCATCGCCGGCCTGATGGTGGGCCGCACGCCCGACTATCTCGGCAAGCGTATCGAAGGCCGCGAGATTACGTGGTGCATGGTGGCCCTGCTGGCCTGCGCCACACCGATCCTGTGCTTCTCCGCCGTGGCGGCGGTGAGTTCGTGGGGAACGGGCGCACTGAATAATGCCGGGGCGCATGGCCTTTCCGAAATCCTTTACGCCTTCACGTCCGGCGCGCAGAACAACGGGAGCGCCTTTGCGGGGCTTTCCGCCAACGTGCCGGTGTGGAACGTTTTGCTGGCCCTCGCCATGTTCATTGGGCGCTTCGGCGTGATGCTGTCCATGCTCGTGGTGGCGGGTTCCCTCGCCGCGCGCAAGAAGCGTCCGATTTCGGATTCTTCCTTCCCCGTGGAAGGGCCTACCTTCGGCCTCTTGCTGCTCGGGATCATCTTCATCGTGGGCGCGCTGACCTATCTGCCCGCCCTGTCCCTCGGCCCCATCGTGGAACAGTTCCAGATGATGCGGGGAATGATGTTTTAAGAGCGGCGAAGGGAACATCAACTGATTTATTCAATCCGAGCCTGTTGGGATAAGACAGGCATAGGACCGAGGGGGTCCGGGGGGAATCATTCCCCCCGGCGGGTGCAGGGCGGAGCCCTGCCGGGGAATGGGGCGAGCCCCGCCTCCTCCCTCCGGTCCGCCAAGGAGATTTTTCATATGCGTCACCATTCTCAGGAAACCGCGCCTTCGCTGTACGTTCAGGCCGCCAAGGACGCCTTCCGCAAGCTCGATCCGCGCGTGCTCGTGCGCAATCCCGTCATGTTCGTGGTCGCCGTCGGCTGCGTGTTTACGACGGCCTCGTTCTTCTCCCGCGTGGTGACCGGCGCCGACGCCGGATTCAGCGGCCAGATTTCCCTGTGGCTGTGGTTCACCGTGCTGTTCGCCAACTTCGCCGAGGCGCTTGCCGAGGGGCGGGGCAAGGCGCAGGCCGACACGCTCCGCAGCGCCCGTACGGACACCGTCGCGCACCGGCTGCTTTCGGACGGAACCGTGGAAACCGTATCCGCTTCCGAGTTGGCCCCCGGCGACCGTGTGGTCGTGGAGGCGGGCGACATGATCCCCGCCGACGGCACGGTCGTCGAAGGTGTGGCCGCCGTGGACGAATCCGCCATCACCGGCGAGTCGGCTCCGGTCATCCGTGAATCCGGCGGCGACCGCAGCGCGGTTACCGGCGGGACCACGGTGCTTTCCGACCGCATCGTCGTGAACGTCACGCAGGAGCCGGGCAAGTCTTTCCTCGACCGCATGATCGCGCTTGTCGAAGGCGCGGAACGGCAGAAGACCCCCAACGAAATCGCCTTGAACATCCTGCTTGCCGGGCTGACCCTCATCTTCATGCTGGTGGTCGTCACCCTGAAGCCGCTGGGCCTTTACCACGGCATCAACATTGATATGGTCGTGCTGGTGGCGCTGCTGGTGTGCCTCATCCCGACCACGATCAGCGGCCTGCTCGCGGCCATCGGCATCGCCGGGATGGACCGCCTGCTCCAGCGCAATGTGCTGGCCCTGTCGGGCCGCGCGGTGGAGGCCGCCGGGGACGTGGACGTGCTGCTGCTCGACAAGACCGGGACGATCACGCTCGGCAACCGCATGGCCTCGGCGTTCCTGCCTCTGCCCGGCGTGAATATCGATGAAATGATGCAGGCCGCCTGCCTTGCCTCCTCCGGCGACGAAACCCCGGAAGGCCGTTCTATCGTCGAATTGGGGAACACCCTCGGCGTGTCCCTGAATGGGGTGCCGCAGGATGTGGTCAGCGTGCCGTTCACGGCGGAAACCCGCATGAGCGGCGTGGATGCCGCCGGAGAACAGCTCCGCAAGGGTGCGACCGATTCCGTGCTGCGGTGGGTGCACTCGCTCGGGCTTCCCGAACGCCGTGAGGAATTGAAGGCCCTCGTCGATCCCGTGGCCCGTGAGGGCGGTACGCCGCTGGTGGTGGCCTCCTCCACGCGGGGCGTGCTTGGCGTCATCCAGCTCAAGGACGTGGTCAAGCCCGGTATGCGCGATCGTTTCGACCGCATCAGGGCCATGGGCATCAAGACCGTGATGATCACGGGCGACAACCGCCTCACCGCGCAGGCCATCGCCGCGGAGGCGGGGGTGGACGACTTCCTTGCCGAAGCCAAGCCCGAGGACAAGCTGCAGCTCATTCTGGATCTCCAGAAGGAAGGCCGTCTTGTGGCCATGTCCGGCGACGGCACCAACGATGCTCCGGCGCTGGCCAAGTCCGACGTGGGGCTGGTCATGAACACCGGCACGCAGGCCGCCCGCGAGGCCGGGAACATGATCGACCTCGATTCCGACCCCACCAAGCTCATCGAGATCGTGGAGATCGGCAAGCAGCTTCTGATTACCCGGGGCGCGCTCACCACGTTCAGCCTCGCCAACGACGTGGCCAAGTACTTCGCCATCATCCCTGCGCTGTTCATGGCAGCCCTGCCGGAGCTCGGCGTGCTGAACGTCATGCACCTGTCCACGCCGCAGAGCGCCATCCTGTCCGCAGTGATCTTCAACGCCCTGATCATCATCCTGCTCATCCCGCTGGCGCTCAAGGGCGTGCGCTACCGTCCCCGTTCCACGGCTTCGGTCCTGCGCGGCAACCTGTTGGTCTACGGGCTCGGCGGCGTCATCGCCCCGTTCATCGGCATCAAGCTCATTGATATCGTGATTTCCGCCGTCGGCCTCGTCTAGCCGCGTCGGTACATATAACCTGAAGGGGCGTTCGTTCCTCTCCAACTCCGGAAGTCTCCTCCGCGTGCGTCCCTTCAGGTTTCTTTTTCACATAAGGATATACGTCATGTTCAAGCTCATTCGTCAGTCCGTTCTGTCCACGCTGTGCCTCGCCGTCCTTTTGTGCGCCGCTTACCCGATGCTCGTCACCGGGGCGGCCGATGCCTTCTTCCCTAAAGAAGCGGCGGGTTCGCTGATCCTGCGGGACGGCGCGATCGTCGGTTCCGCCCTCATCGGACAGCCGTTCTCCAGCGCGAAGTATTTCCATCCCCGCCCCTCAGCAGCCGGGTACAATGCCGGTTCCTCCTCCGGTTCCAACTATGGCCCCACCAGCAAGGCTCTGGCCGAGCGCGTCCGGGCCTCGGAACAGGAGCTGCGCGCCGAGCGGCCCGAAGGCGTGTTGCCCGTGGATATGCTGACCGCTTCGGGAAGCGGCCTTGATCCTCATATTTCCCCGGATGCGGCCCTGATGCAGGTCCGGCGCGTGGCCGAAGCCCGCGGCCTGTCTCCGGAAGCGGTGGAAAAGCTCGTGCGCGGCCATGTGGAAGGCCCGGAATGGGGCGTGTGGGGTGAACCGAAGGTCAATGTGCTGCGCCTCAATCTGGCTCTTGACGAACTCCGGTAGCCGGGCGAGGAAAGAAGTACTTTCCGTGTCGGGAGGATGGTCATGGACGGTTTCGCGGAACTCATCGAACGCAAACGGCAGGGGTCCCTTAAAGTCTATCTGGGATACGCGGCCGGCGTGGGGAAAACCTACGCCATGCTGCAGGAGGGGCTGCGCCTGAAACAGCAGCACGTGGATGTGGTGATCGGGTATCTCGAACCCCACGACCGTCCCGAGACGATGGCGCTCGCCGAGCATCTGGAAACCGTCCCCCCCCGCGAATGGCGCGTGGGGGACGCCGTTTTCCATGAAATGGACGTCGAGGCCATCCTTGCCCGCAAACCGCAGGTCGTGCTGGTGGACGAGCTGGCCCACACCAACGCGGACGGTTCCAAGAACGACAAGCGCTACTCGGATGTGCTCGAAGTGCTGGCGCAGGGCATCAACGTCATTTCGACCATCAACGTGCAGCATCTGGAATCCGTGGCGGCGCGCGTCGAAGAGGCCACCGGCATCGCCGTGCGGGAACGCATCCCGGACACCGTGCTGCGGCGGGCCGATCAGGTCGTCAACGTGGACGTGACCAAAGAGGAACTCCGCGAGCGCCTCCGGCAAGGCAAGATTTACGCGCCGCAACAGGCCGAACGGGCGCTGTCGAGCTTCTTCACCTACGAGAACCTGTCCTTTCTCCGCGAGCTGTGCCTGCGCGAGGCATCAGGGGATCAGGTCCGCAAGATCGAGGCGCAGGAGCTCCTCAAGCCCGCCTTGGCCGGGTATGCGGTGGAGGCGGTCATGGTCGCCCTGAGCTCATGGCCCACCGATGCCGAATCGCTTATCCGCCGTGGTGTGCGTATGGCGAACCAGCTCGGATCGCCGTGTTACGTGGTATATGTCCGCAGGCCGCAGGAAAGCCCGACCCGCATAGACGCGGGCATCCAGCGCCAGCTTCAGCACAACCTGCAGCTGGCGACGAGGCTCGGCGCGGAAGTGGTGCAGCTTGAAGGCGTGGATATCGCCGAAACGCTGGTGAATTTCGCCAGCGAGCGCAACGTGCGGCACGCGATCTTCGGCAAGTCGCGGCTGTCGCCCTTGCGGGAGCGGCTGCGCGGCTCGTTCCTGCTGGATTTCCTGTATGAGGCCGTGGGCGTGGATGTGCACGTCGCCAACGTCACCCCGAAGTATATCAAGTGAGCGCGTCATGATTGTTCTTCCCACCATGCACAAGCGGATACGCCGCTCCTTTCTGCGTCTCGTGCTGCTGTTCGGGGCGCTCGGGGTTTTGATGGTGACCGGCATCACCATTGCGGGGCGGGTTCCCTCGGAGCTCATCCGTATGAACTACGACTCCATCGCCTACGCGCAGGAGATGGTACGGGCCATGAACGGCATCCGGTTCCCCGAGCTGTACCGCGACACCGATACGCTCGGCTGGGAAAAACGGTTTGCCGACACGCTGGAACAGGCTTCCGGCAACATTACCGAAGAGGCCGAGCGGAAGGTCATTACGGATCTTCAAGTCTCATGGGATGCATACCGCCAGACTCCGGACGACGCCAATTACCGGGGCCTGCACGCCCGCATCGACGCCCTGGTTCAGGTCAACGAGCGGGGCATGTTCCTGCGGCTCAGCAAGAACGCCCGGTTCCGCGACATCATGATGGCGGTGACGGCCGCGGCGTTCCTGCTCGGCACGTTTTGGGCCTTTCTCCTTGCGGACAGCGTGGCGGAGCGTCTGGCCCATCCGTTGCGGCGGGTGGCGGAACTGTTCCGCGATCGCCCGCAGCTTGGGCGGAAGCTCCATCTGCCGGACCCGCAGACGCTGGAAGTGCGGCTGTTGTTCGATGAGTTGTCCCGCCTGTGGGATCGCCTCGGGGAACTGGACGAGCTGAACGTGCACAAGCTGGTCGTGGAAAAGCGGAAGCTTGAAGTGATCCTCGAGTCGGTCGAGGACGGGGTCTTGGTGCTGAGCGCCGCAGGGGACGTCATGCTGGTCAGCCACCGTATGCTTTCGCTTCTTGGCTTGGCCAAAGATGATGTGCAGGGCAAGCCGTGGAGGGATTTGTCCACCAGCGCGCCCAACTACATGGCCCTGCGGGACGGACTCCGCGACGACATGCAGGGCAAGCAGGAGATCACCCTGCGCGTCGGCGGTGAGGAGCGCATTTATGCCGGGCGTCGGCGGAGCCTGCTCAGCGGCAAGGGCGCGGTGACGGGGCAGGTGTTTCTCCTGAGCGACGTGACCGAGAAGCGGCGGCGCGACGGGTTGCGTTCGGAGATGATGGACTGGATATCCCACGAATTGAAGACGCCCATGCAGTCCCTTGGTTTGGCGGCGGATCTCATGGCCCGGCGTCCGGGGCTGGATGAGGAGATGTCCATGCTCGTTGAGACGGTGGGGCAGGATGCCGCCCGGCTGCGGACCGTGGCCCGGCAGTTTATGGAAATCGCCCGCATGAGCCCTTCGGCGCTCCAGCTTGTCCCCGATACGGTGGATCTTGTCGAGCGCGTACGCGAGTGGCTGATCCCCTTCCAGTTGGTGGCCCGCGAGTCCGGCGAGCGCCTGCTTCTGAGTATGCCTGAAACCGATATCCCCGTGACCATTGATACTGCGCCGTTTGCGGGCCGTCGACGGCTTTTTCTTGTCCGGCCTGCACGCGCTTGAGCGTCAGCAGCTGACTGATG
>ENA-UEQK01002364-UEQK01002364.1-human-gut-metagenome-genome-assembly--contig:-NODE-2364-length-10248-cov-8.408318_pt1 | contig 10248 bp, 8 predicted proteins | sample MGYA00242939_ERZ507942 | MGnify/ENA primary metagenome ERZ507942 (study PRJEB26167, sample SAMN06115485) | human gut metagenome | host: Homo sapiens | place: China:Chongqing | collected 2015-03-30... | reverse complement strand
GGTCCACCCCACGTTCCTGTATGAGAGCCTGTGGAATCTGGCGGGGCTGCTGCTCATCATCTTCGTGGTATCCAAGGCCCGCCGCTTCGACGGTGAGAACACCTGGTTCTACTTCCTGTGGTACGGCATCGGCCGCTTCTGGATCGAGGGCCTGCGGACCGACAGCCTGTACCTCTTCAACTGGACCATCGGCGGCCAGCCCATCCGGGTGTCTCAGGCTCTGAGCCTTGTGATGGTGTTCGTGTCCCTCTTCATGCTGTACTACAACATCAAGCTCCACCCCCACAAGCCGGAGGAGCTGTATGTCAACATCGTGGCGGCCCGCAATGCCGCCGCAGCCGAAGCGGCTGTCGCCCCGGCAGCTGAGTCTCCCGCTCAGGCGACCCCCACCGAGGATGCTCCAGCCGTCTCTTCCGAGCCGGAGGCTCCCTCCCAGAAGGATACCTCCGGTGAAACCCCGACGGAGGACCCGTCATGAGTGCTGCGCTGTTAGACGGCAAGGCCCTGTCCGCCCGGATGCGGGAGCGGCTGGGGCAGGAGGCCGCCGCCCTGCCCCGCCAGCCGGGTCTGGCGGTGATTCTGGTGGGGGACAATCCCGCCAGCGCCGTATACGTCCGCAACAAGGAGAAAGACTGCGCCCAGTGCGGGGTGCGGTGCCTGAACCATCACCTGCCCGCTGAAACCACCCAGCAGGAGCTGCTGGCACTGGTGGAGGACATGAACCGCCGGGAGGACGTGGACGGAATTCTGGTGCAGCTTCCCCTTCCGGAGGGGCTGGACAGCCGGGCCGTGCTGGAGGCCATCCGCCCGGAGAAGGACGTGGACGCCTTCCACCCGGAGAATGTGGGTCGCCTGATGCTGGGGCTGCCCCGGTTCCTGCCCTGCACCCCCGCCGGGATCATGGCCCTGCTGCGGGCGTATGGCATCTCCCCCGCCGGGAAACACTGTGTGGTGGTGGGCCGCAGCAACATCGTGGGAAAGCCCATGGCCCTGCTGCTTCTGGCGGAGGATGCCACCGTCACCGTCTGCCACAGCCGCACGCCGGATCTGGCGGAGCAGTGCCGTCGGGCGGACATCCTCATCTCCGCCGTGGGCCGCCGTGGTCTTATCACCGCCGACATGGTCAAGCCCGGCGCCGTGGTCGTGGATGTGGCTATGAACCGCAATGAGGAGGGCAAACTCTGCGGCGACGTGGACTTCGCCGCCGTAGCGGAAAAGGCGGCCTATATCACCCCCGTGCCGGGGGGCGTAGGCCCCATGACACGGGCCATGCTCATGGAAAATACCATCTCTGCATCCCGCAGACGGCAGCATAAGGAGGACTGACTCATGAAAACCGATATCGAGATCGCACAGAGCTGTACCCTCCTCCCCATCACCGCCATCGGCGCAAAGCTGGGCCTGACGGAGGAGCAGCTGGAGTGCTACGGCCGCTATAAGGCCAAGCTGCTGCCCTCCGCCACAGTGGGCAAGCCCCAGACCGGGAAGCTGATCCTGGTCACAGCCATCAACCCCACTGCCGCCGGGGAGGGGAAGACCACCACCAGCATTGGGCTGGCGGACAGCCTGTCGGCGCTGGGGAAAAAGACGGTGCTGGCCCTGCGGGAGCCGTCTCTGGGGCCGGTGTTCGGTCTCAAGGGCGGAGCCACCGGCGGCGGCTGGGCGCAGGTGGCCCCCATGGAGGACATCAACCTCCATTTCACCGGCGACTTCCACGCCATCGGCGCCGCCAACAACCTGCTGGCGGCCATGGTGGATAACCACATCTATCAGGGCAATGCTCTGGACATCCAACAGGTGACGTGGCGGCGCTGCGTGGACATGAACGACCGCCAGCTGCGCAACATCGTGTGCGGCCTGGGCGGCAAGGTCAACGGTGTTCCCCGGGAGGACGGTTTCGACATCACCGTGGCCTCGGAGATCATGGCCGTCCTCTGCCTGGCCGACAGCCTCACCGACCTGAAGGCTCGGCTGGGCCGGATGGTGGTGGCCTACAGCCGCTCCGGCGCCCCCGTAACCGCCCACGATCTCAGGGCCGAGGGAGCTATGGCCGCCCTGCTCAAGGACGCCATCAAGCCCAACCTGGTGCAGACACTGGAGGGCACCCCCGCCTTCATCCACGGCGGCCCCTTTGCCAACATTGCCCACGGCTGCAACTCCGTCATGGCCACCCGGGTGGCCCTCAAGATGGGCGACTATGTGATCACTGAGGCCGGCTTCGGCGCCGATCTGGGCGCGGAAAAGTTCCTGGATATTAAGTGCCGTCTGGCCCGGCTCCACCCCGATGCGGTGGTGGTGGTGGCTACTGTCCGCGCCCTCAAGCACCACGGGGGCTGCCCCAAAGCCGAGCTGGGGAGTGAAAACCTGGCCGCCCTGGAGGCCGGCCTTCCCAACCTGCTCCAGCACGTGGCAAATATCACCGAGGTCTACGGCCTGCCCTGTGTGGTGGCCGTTAACCGTTTCCCCACCGACACCGAGGCGGAGCTGGAGCTGGTGGAGAACCGCTGCCGCGCACTGGGGGTGAACGTAGCCCTCTCCGAGGTGTGGGCCAAGGGCGGCGAGGGTGGCGTTGCCCTGGCCGAGGAGGTCATCCGCCTCTGCGATGCGCCCAACCACTTCACCTTCTCCTACGAGCTGGACGCCTCCATTGAGGACAAGCTGGCCGCTATCGTAACGAAGGTCTATCACGGCGACGGCGTGGTGCTCACCCCCACCGCCCAAAAGCAGGCGGCGGAGCTCACTGAGCTGGGCTTTGGCTCCCTGCCCATCTGCATGGCCAAGACTCAGTACTCCTTCTCTGATAACGCCGCCCTTCTGGGCGCGCCCAGGGGCTTCACCATCACGGTACGCAATATTAAGGTGTCCGCCGGCGCCGGGTTCCTGGTCGCCCTCACCGGCGACATCATGACCATGCCCGGCCTGCCCAAAGTGCCCGCGGCCGAAAAGGTGGACGTAGACGAGAACGGCAGAATCTCCGGCCTGTTTTGAGCCCATTGAAACGGCAGATAGGCGGCCGTAGGCCACCTATCTGAATCATGAAGGAGGGATTGCGAATGAATACCGCGGAACAGAGCTGCGGCGCGTTTCTGGACGCACTGGCCTCCAAGGCCCCCGTCCCCGGCGGCGGAGGGGCTTCCGCCTTGGCGGGCGCCCTGGGCGCGGCCCTGTGTACCATGGTTGGCAACTACACCGTGGGCAAGCAAAAATACGCCGCAGTGGAGGAGGATGTCAAGGCCCTGATGGCGCGGGCGGAGGACCTCCGTGCCCGTTTGCTGGGCCTGGTGGATACCGACGCCGCCGCATTTGAGCCCCTCTCGCGGGCCTACGCCATCCCGAAGGAGGACCCGAGCCGGGGTGAGGTGATGGAGCGTTGTCTGCGAGACGCCGCCGCCGCACCCATGGAGATCCTCCGGCTTTGCTGTGAGGCAATTGACCTTCACAGTGAGATGCTGGACAAGGGAAGCGTGATGGTGCTCTCCGATGTGGGAACCGGGGCTGTTCTATGCTGGGGTGCCCTCTATGGGGCATGGCTCAACGTGAAGGTGAATACCAAGAGCATGGCCGACCGGCCGTATGCGGAGGCCATGAATGACGAAGCTGACGGCCTTGTGGAGCAGTACTGGAAGCGCGCCGAACAGATCTATGAGTCGGTGATGGGGAGGTACACCTGATGGCAGAGCTTTGGAAGGGGGCGCCAGTGGCCGCCGCGCTCACCGAACGCCTGTGCGGACAGGCGGAGAGGCTGCGGGCCCGCGGCATTTCTCCCACCCTGGCCATCGTCCGGGTGGGAGAGCGGTCGGAGGATCTCTCCTACGAGCGTGGGGCCTGCAAGCGCTGTGAAATGATCGGAATTTCTGTAAAGCATTTTATCCTGCCAGTCAATTGCACCCAGGAGGAACTGCTGACGGTCATCCGCCGGATCAACGAGGACGGGGCCATTCACGGCTGCCTCCTTTTCCGTCCTCTGCCCAGACACTTGGACGAGGCGGCGGTGTGTGCCGCCCTCTCCCCCGTCAAGGATGTGGATGGCATCACCAGCGGTTCCCTGGCCAGTGTATTCTCCGGTGACGGGCAGGGTTATCCCCCCTGCACCGCTCAGGCCTGCCTGGAACTGCTAGACTACTATGGTTTTGAGCCTACCGGCAGGCGCGCCGTGGTGGTGGGGCGCAGTCTGGTCATCGGAAGGCCGGCAGCTATGCTGCTGCTGAACCGGAACGCCACCGTCACCCTCTGCCACACCCGCACCGCCGATTTGGCGGCCGAATGCCGTCGGGCAGAGCTGCTGATCGCCGCCGCTGGAAGGGCCGGGATTATCGGTGCCAACTGCCTCTCCCCCGGCCAAGTGGTCATCGACGTGGGTATCAATGTGGACGCCGCCGGCCATTTGGTGGGTGACGTGGATTTCGCTGCGGCCGAAGCCGTGGTGGGTGCCGTTACCCCCGTCCCCGGAGGCGTGGGGGCCGTGACCACCTCCGTGCTGGCCCGCCACGTGCTCGATGCCGCCGCAAAGTCCGCGGACATTTCCCTGTAGTGCAGGCGGCCGCCGGCGGAGCGCCGGGCTGTACTCTATCAAACAGAAAGCCGTGATCGTACCGCATGGATGAAACCGACCAGAACCGTCTGACCGAAGGCAGTGTGCCCCGGAAGATGCTGGCCTTCGCCCTGCCTATTTTCCTCAGTAACCTGTTTCAGCAGCTCTACAACGCCGTAGACTCCCTGATTGTTGGCAATTTCATCGGCAGCACCGCTCTGGCGGCGGTGGGCTCCTCCGCCAGCATGATTATGCTGCTGGTAGGGTTTATTAACGGAGTCTCCCTGGGTGCCGGGGTGGTTATTGCCCGCTTTTACGGCGCCGATGACCGGGAAAATCTCTCCCGCGCCCTCCACACCACCGTAGCGCTGGGCATCGCGGCCGGGCTTGTGCTCACCGTGGTGGGCGTTCTGCTGACCCCCCAGATTCTGCGCTGGATGGGCACACCCGGCGATGTCATCGGAAATTCCATTGCGTATTTTCGAGTGTACTTTCTAGGCTCCAGCGCCGTAGTGCTCTACAATATGTGCGCCAGCATCCTCCAGTCTGTGGGGGACAGCCGCAGTCCCATGAAGTATCTGATTTTCGCCTCCCTCACCAACGTGGTATTGGATCTGTTGTTCGTGGCCGTCTTCCGCTGGGGCGTGGCCAGCGCGGCTCTGGCCACCATCCTCAGCCAGACCCTCAGCGCCCTCCTGGCTTTCCGCAAGCTCACCCACACCGGGCACAGCTACCGCCTGTCCTGGCGGCAGGTACGCTTTCACGGCGATATGCTTCGGCAGGTCGTCTATCTGGGTATTCCCTCCGGCGTTCAGAACTCGGTCATCTCCCTGGCCAACGTCATCGTCCAGGCCAACATCAACGCCTTCGGCTCGGCGGCCATGGCGGGCTGCGGTGCCTACAGCAAAATCGAGGGCTTTGCCTTTTTGCCGGTCTCCTGCTTTTCCATGGCCCTGGCCACCTTTGTAAGCCAGAACATCGGGGCGCGGCGCTATGACCGGGTCCGCTCCGGCATCCGGTTCGGGCTGCTGTGCAGTCCCCTGCTGGCCGAGGCCATCGGGCTGGGCATCTTCGTCCTCTCTCCCCTGCTGGTTGCCGCCTTCAACAGCAGCCCGGAGGTCATCGCCTACGGCGTGGCCGACGCCCGGACCGTCAGCCTGTTCTACTTCCTCCTGGCCTTCTCCCACTGCTGTGCAGGCATTCTCCGGGGGACCGGGCGGCCAATCATCCCCATGGCTATCATGCTGGCCACCTGGTGCGCCCTGCGCATCGCCTACATCACCGCCGTCACCCATTTCATTCCCGATATTCGGGTGATCTACTGGGCCTATCCGCTGACCTGGTTCCTGGGCGGCCTGCTGTTTGCCGTCTGCCTTCTCCGGCTCCGTTTCCCCTCAGATGCCGCACTGGAAACGTACAAATAAAATAGAGCTGGTATCCGGAATGGATACCAGCTCTTTTGTTTACTTGTTCAGTGCTTTCTGCTTTTTCATGCTGCGGTTCCAGATCATAATACCCACAATACCGATGAGCATAATGATACCGACGGCAAGGAAGTAATACTTATAGCCCGCTTCGGTAAATGTATCCAGGATGATACCGGCAGTCGCGGGGCAGACCACCTCGGGCAGATAGCCGATGGTGCAGATCACGCCCACAGCGGTGCCGGAAACCTCCATGGGAATACCGCCGTCATCCATCAGGGAGAACACGATGCCGTAGTTGCAGTACATACCCACATACACCAGGGCGCACAGGGCCACAAAGACGGGCACGCTCATCTTGGGGAACAGGGCGATGGCAAACGTACCAACCGCCATGATGGCAAAGGCGATGGTCATGATCCTGGGCCGGCCCAGACGGTCTGCCAGGACGCCGCCGCCCACAGAGGCAAAGGGACGGATGTAGTCCGCCATAATCGTTACAATGGTGCCGCCCACCATGGCCACGCCCAGAGTAGAGGTGGCGTAGGGGTTGAAGTAGGCATAGGACATGTTCATGACATAGGTGCAGCACAGGATCAGGCAGAGGATCCACACCTGGGGCAGCTTCATCACGGTCAGAACCTGCTTGAAGTTGAAGCGCTCGGACTTGTCAGAGGTCTCAGGATCCTTAAAGAAGAGGAGCACTAGGATGCCCAGCACAATCACAACGACAGAGTAGAAGATGATGCCTCCCTTGAGGCCGGCGGCGCTGCCACGCTTGCTGGTGATGGCGGTGATGATGGCCAGAGCGATAGCGAGATGGGCCGCGTTGGTCACGCCGCGTCCAGCCTCCATGAAGCCGTAGGCCTTTCCCTGCTCCTCAGAGGAGGCCAGACTACGAATACCCTTGACCAATGCGGGCCAGAACGCAAAGAGCGCTGTAAAACCCCACACCAGGTAAATCACCAGGAGCATGGAATAGTTGGTCGCGAACAGGTGGCAGAATCCAGCCACCCCGGTCAGGATCAGTGAGATGGAGATCAGCTTCTTGGGAGAGATAAAGTCGGCTACGACACCGCCGAACAGATAGGAAATCATGCCGAATACGCCAAAGATGGAGCCCAGCGAGCCCATCTGGGTGTTGGTCAGGTTATACGCCTGGAGATACGCGTCATAGTAATAGGTCCTGAAATAAGGCAGTCCGTAGATCAGGGAGCCGGCCACTGCCAGAATGATCAGCCGCCACATGTTCCCCCTCAACTTGGATACAACTTTCTCAGCCATCGTTCTCTTTACCTCCTAATGTTTTTACACTGTCCTCTTCTTTCTAAGTCAAGCATCCATCCCATGGAGCTCCTCCAGGGCATACACACACAGCTCCATGGCGGCCTGCAGACAGTCCTCGTCAAAGTCAAATTCGGGGTTGTGAACGGGGCCGGTGGTATCCGCACCAATGCCCACATAGGAGCCAATTCCTCCGTTCTGCTGTACCTTGGTCAACATTACGGCGGCGTCATCCGTACCGCCGACATTGCCCTCAAAATATACTGTCTGGAACCAGGGCACCTTTTGGGCCGCCCGCTGGACAACCTCCATCATGGCATAGTCGCTGGCGCCTGCGGGCACCTCTCCGTAATCCACATAGTGATACTTGAGGTCGTAGGCCTTTGCAGTGCCCTCCAGAATATCGAAGATCCGCTGGCCCGCGTATTCGGAGATCGCGGGCTTCTGCCCCCGGTACTCAATGCGCATCATGGCGTCCGGCGCAATGGTATTGGCACACACACCGGCGTGGATCTCGCCCACATTCACCCGGCACAGGCCCTCCTCGTGGGGGGCGATGCTGTGGATGTTTAATGCGGCGGAGCAGGCGGCCAGCAGGGCGTTCTTTCCCTCTTGGGAGGCCCCGCAGGGGTGGGCGGCCTTTCCCTCCAGATAGACATCCAACTGCCGGTCGCTGAGGAAATCCCGGCACCCGCAGGCTACGGTATGGGAGGGCAGAGGCTTGTTCTCCGCGCTCAGGGCGATATGTACCGCGATAAAGTTCATCACGTCGTCCAGGTGCCCCTTATCCACGATGGACTGGGCGCCATAGAACGTCTCCTCGGCAGGCTGGAAGAAGAGCTTGATCTTTCCCTTCAGCTCCCCCTTCCGTTTCATCAGCTCTGCGGCGATGCCCAAGCCGATAGCCGTGTGTCCGTCATGGCCGCAGGCGTGTACTGACTGGGGGTTGCAGGAGAGATAGCCCTCGTCACAGGGGCGGTATCCCGGCCTCTGAGGTTCGTCGTAGGGCAGGCAGTCCATCTCAAACCGCATCGCGGAGACAGGCCCCTCCCTTCCGGTGTCCAGCACCGCCATCACGCCGGGCCAGCCCTGGGTCCGCTTCACAAATGCCGGATCGGCTCCCTGCCGGACGGCTCGCTCCATCTCCTGACGGATCTGCTCCTCGCTCAGCCGCTCAGGCTCCCCCACGCTTCCGGGCTCGATCACGTCCGGTCCCATGGCCACATCATACCCCATCCCGGTCAGTATCTCGGCCACCCGGGCGCTGGTTCGAAATTCCCGCCAGCCGTTTTCTGGGTATTTATGGAACTCTCTCCGGTACTCTGTTAACTGGTTCATGCTATCCCTCCACAGGTTTATTCCACGCTGTGTTCCAGCGCTTCACTCAAAATTTGGACACCTCGTTCAATGTCGGCATCGCTGATATTGGAAAAGCACAGCCGAACATGACCGCCGCCCTCATAGCCCTTCGGGTAAAACAGGAAGCCGGGCATAATTAACAGCCCGCGGCTCTCCGCCTCGTGATACAGCCTGCGTTCATTGATGCGTTCTTCGAGATCACACCAGAGAAGCAGCCCACCCCGGGGCTTGGTATAGGTAATCCCCTTGTCCGCAATCCCGTCCAGACATTGGCAAAGGAGATCCCGCTTGTGCGCATAGTGCTTCACCAAGTGTCCGATATGGGTTTGATAATATCCGCGCTCGATATACTCATTAAGAATATATTGCCCTAGGCTGCTTACAAAGGTCTCGTCCACAACAATGAGCCGTTCCAGCGTTTCGATCAGGTCGGTAGGCCCCACAATATACCCCGTCTTAATCCCATAAGGAAAGGTCAGCGTGAAGGAGTCGATATAGATCACCGACCGGTACCGATCCTGAGCGTACAGGCTGGGAAGCCGGTTTCCTTCGTATCGAAAATCCCGCTGGGAGTCCTCTTCGATGATGGGAATACAATACCTTCCCGCCAGCTCCAGCAGCTTTTTCCGTTTCTCCAGGGACATCACAATGCCCGTAGGATTGTGATAGTTTGGCATGGTATAGATGAATTTCGGTGCGTATTTTCGGATCGCTGTCTCCAACTTGGCCAGATCCATCCCGTCCGGCTCCATCGGCACTGTTACGAGGTTGATCCCCTTGTTGCGGAAAATGCTGGCGTTGTCGGGTACCACCGGCTCCTCTGCTATCACGTAGTCCCCCTCTTCCAGATAGAGTGTCATGATATGGCTCAGTGCCTGATTGGTCTCGGCAACCAACTGAATATTCTTTGGGCTGACGTACATGTTCTCCTGAAAAAGTACAGAACAGATGTTTTTCTTCATCCGTTCGGCCTCGTTTCGCGGCTCCCGGGACATGTTCTGCAGAATCTTCTCTACGCCCTCTCTGGGATAAGCCGCATCATCCATGATGATCCCGCCCATCGAGATGCATTCCTCCCGCTCCGACCGGCTGAAGATGTCCAGAAACAGCTTCTCCTTGTCCGTAAAATGATAGCGAATCATTTTCTCCAGCGGGAAAAAGCGCTTGAATGGCACTCCGTCGTCGGCAATCTCCTTGACAAAGTAACCCTTCGGCCGCTTCGAGGAGACGATCAGATATCCCTCGTCAACCAGCTCTCCATATGCCTTGATGACGGTATTCCGATGTATATCCAGCTCTCCGGCCAGCTTTCGCTCTGCCGGCATCTTGTAGCCAGGGCTGAGCTCCCCCGATAAAATCAAATTCTGAATGGCGCATTTTATTTGGAGATAGATGGGGGTCTGGCTGCTGCGATTGATCCTGATGTTCATCCTTCTCCCACCTGCCGCCCAGCCCCTCTCTTTTGTGAAAAGTGTCTTGTGCACTCTCCAAGTATGTCTAACAATTTGTGAGAATTATATCAGTATCTTTCCTCAAGCAAAAGTACCATATTTATTTTTTGGTATAGTCCAAATCTTTTGCTGTATACCAAAATACCCCCAGAGATAAAATTGATTCAAAATTGTACATAATAATACCCTTTAAAGTTTC
>ENA-UEQK01002361-UEQK01002361.1-human-gut-metagenome-genome-assembly--contig:-NODE-2361-length-10260-cov-4.717077_pt1 | contig 10260 bp, 9 predicted proteins | sample MGYA00242939_ERZ507942 | MGnify/ENA primary metagenome ERZ507942 (study PRJEB26167, sample SAMN06115485) | human gut metagenome | host: Homo sapiens | place: China:Chongqing | collected 2015-03-30... | reverse complement strand
CGTTTTAACCGTGCTGAAATTGTGCTTGGTGACAAATGGCGTTCTCCCGGTGCTGGAATTATAGAGAGTGTTGAGCCGGTATAACTGTGCTGACTGGTAAAAAGTATGTGTCAATTGCGCCTTAAAAAAACGCGCAGACGCTGATAGTTGTAAAGCCGCTGGCGTAATGCGCCGGGCAAGACTCGCAGACGTTTTACACAGGCTCAAAGTAAGTGTCTTGCGGGGGGGTACAAACGTGCTATAATGATTACGATTATTACTATAACAAATGTTTTTGATATAAAACAAAAAAGTGATGCTTTGGTTTCGATATTTTAAACTAAAATACTAATATTCTCGAAAACTGAGGTGAAGTATGTACGATGAAAGCTGCCTGCCGCGTATCGGCAGTAATATCCGCCTGCTGCGCGGTGCCTGTCAGTTCAACCAGCAGCAGTTTGCCGAACGTATCGGCATCAGTCAGACCCATCTGAGCAATATCGAGCATAACAATGTGCAGGTCAGCTTAAAGCTGCTGGTGCGCAGCGCCAATGTTTTGGGCTGCACGCTGGAAACACTGCTGGACAGAAAAGCGGCGGCTGAATGGGCACAGGCACATGATGCCGAGGCTGACGAACAGGCGTCGGGTGCAAAAAGTGAGCGTTTGCCTGAAACTGCAGCCGCAGAAACTGACGAACAGGAGCAGTACTCGCTGGAGGAAGTGCGCCTGCTGCTGAAGCTGCTGCAGATACAGCGAAATATTTGCTCTTACAGATAACTGTTTAAGTAAAAATTGACTGGCAACAAGGGAAAGGGATGGAAACAGTGACAAGAAAAAGGTTAGGGAAAGCGGTGCTTTTGAGTTTATTGCTGATGAATGTCTGTAAAGAGGGCGGTGCTACAGAGTATAATGCTGCAATTACAGGCAATGAAACAGATTATGACAGTATTAAAGAGGTCGATATTGTCAGCGGCGAAGTGAAGTATACCTTTACAGGGGAGAACACAGTTGAGAATAAAGGGAGCGACTCTTTTCAACCAATCAAAGTGAGCGGCAAGACCGTGACGGTAGCTGTTGGTGACAAGCTGACGCTGACAGGCAAGGGTACTGGCGTGAGCCCTTTAAATACCGGTAATATTTTGGCGACTGGTTCGACCGGCAGCCTGACTTTTACCGGCGGGACGCTGGATGTGACAGATCTGACAGAATATCCAAAAAGTAACTATACAATTCATGCTAATAGCGGCGCCAGTATCGTGTTTGACAATGCAGTGACTAATATCGGCGAAGGTAATCTTACACAGTCAAGCATGGGTATAATGGTTACTGGTGCGGCAAGTAAAGTTATTTTTACTGAAAATGCCGACAGTTTGAAGATCAATTCGGCTACGGGGATCTATGTCAATGGCGGCAGTTTCAGTTTTGATAATACTGAGGGCAGTGTACTGATCGAAAATAATCCCGAGGATAGAAAGCGGGATACAGGTGGTCCGGGAATCGAGGTAGCTGGCGGCAGTCTGACGCTGAAAGGCAGGGAAACCGTCATCAAAACTACAGATGCTGATGGCACTGTTGGCGGCGCTGCTGTTTCGGTGACAGAGCGTGATAAAGATAATATATTGAATTTTGAGGCGGATAAGACTATTTTAACAGGCGGTGCTTTTGGCATTTATGTTGATGGCAGTCTTGTAAATCCAGCGGACACCATTAAGACGAATATCAATTTCAGCGGTGAGACCCAGATCACAGCCTATAATAATGATGGTTTAGATGATTATGTTGGTTGTGTTGCTGTATGTGCATATTTTCCTGATGCCAAAATAAATTTTGCCAAGCAGGCAGTTTTAACGGCGGAGACTAATAATAACACTAAAAATGTGGGGGCCGGAGCATGTATTCAAAGCGGTTCATCTTTGACGGCGGAGCAGGGGTTGCAGGTCAACGTCAAAACCGCAGGTGACTATGGGTATGGACTTTTTGCTTCCGGCAGCGGCAGTCTGATTGATGTAACTGGTCTGACAGCTGTTGATGTAGTCAGCGGCAGCGGAGAAATCAGAGGCGTGCAGGGCTTTAGCGGCGCTGAAGTAAAGATGAACGGAGCTGTAAAGGTTGCTGGTAAAAGTGATGGCGGCGCAGTGACAGGACTTTGGAGCTGGAACGGCGGTAAGGTTGAGGTTGTGGAAGATGCGCAGATCAAAGCTGTTTCTGATACCGGGAACGTTATAGGTATCAACAGCAATAATAATGGCGGGATATCGTCTGATCGTGCTTTGACGCAGATCGGCGGTAATACCGTTATAGAAGTTGCCGGTGCTGGCAGCGCTGCAGGTATCAGCTGCTTCAGTAACGGCGATGTTGAGCTTAAGGGAGCAGCGGCTATAAAAGCGACCAGTACTAAAGGTACGTCTATGGGTATCAGTGCTAATACCGGCGGTAAGGTTACAGTAGATAAAGCTGTTACCGTACATGCGCAAAGCGGCAGCGGGTCGGCGTATGGGGTCTATAGTGCAGGTAGTGCGGAAATCGTTTTTAAAGAAACAGCGCAGATCGTTGCCGAGACTGGTGTAAGTAATGCCAAAGAAACTTATGCTGTCGGTCAAGGCGTAGGTGTTTATACTGCTGGCGGCAAAGTTGACTTTCAAAAAGGACTTATTTTGGATAATAAGGGGCAAAGCTATGCTTTGAGAGCATATAAGAGCGGCGCCAGTATTGCCGTCAACAGCGAAGGCAGCGGCAGTGTTTATCTGACCGGCAACATCCAAGCTCATACCAGTGGGCTGCTGGATCTAAATCTGCTGACTGACGACTCTTATTACGAAGGAGCGGCGGCCATTGTAAGTAACGGACAAATCAATATGAAGCTGCGTAACGGTGCTTTTTGGAAAGTGACAGGCAATAGTGATCTGACCAGGCTCGACTTCGGTGATAATGCTGTTATTGATATGGAGCAGGCAGCGGGTTACCAAAAATTACAAACCGGGACGCTGAATGGTGACAGAGGTACTTTTGTGCTGGGAGCCGATATTAGCACGGGGCAAAGCGATACCGTGTCTATCGGCAGCAGTGATGCAAAAGGCACGTATAATATACTGGTCAGCGAAGTCGGCAGAAGGCAGGGTGACGACTTGCATTTGCTGCTGGTAAATGATGCCAGTGGTGAGCATACTTTTATAGCGAGTGATATTTATAGAGGAGGGATCTATGTTTATAAAACAGAGATCTCCAATGAAAATGATGGCGGTATCAAGTGGTATCTTGAGAGTCTGCATAATGAAACGACAGAAGATGCCCGTAGCATCCTGCAAACGGCAGACAGCATGTATTCCAGCTGGGTGTTGAGCAGTGATATGCTGCAGGGCAGGCTGGCCGAGCTGAAGGAAACACGGGCAGAACATGGCTTATGGGCTCGTATCAACAACGGCAAACTGCGCGGCGAAGCCTTCAAAAATAATTATCAGACTTATCAGATCGGTTATGACACTGCATTTAAAGACAGAGATGGCGGCAGTATGAATGAGTGGCTCGGTGGTGCTGCGTTTGAATATGCCAAAGGAAATATGAGCTATGGCAACGGCAGCGGCGAACAGCAGACAGCTGCTGTAATGCTGTATGGCAGTAAATACAGCCAGTTGGGCGACAGAGTAGATATCGTGCTCAAGCACGGTCAGATGAAAGGCGATATCGATACCTTTGGTATCGCCGCTGACAGACGCGATTATAAGTCCAGGGCCACGGCTTTGAGCTTGGAATATGGTAAACGATTTCAGCGTGAGCAGGGCGTGTATTTAGAACCACAGGCGCAGCTGCTGGTCAGTCATATCAATGGAGAGGCCGCTGTTACTGATTATGGAATCAGAGTTGAGTCAGAAGGCATTAACAGCGCCGTAGGTCGTATAGGCCTGGAAGTGGGCCAAAAGTATCAGCGCAGCAGTGCTTATATTAAGGCTTCCCTGCTGCATGAATTTGGCGGCAGAGCAGACACAGTGCTGACGTTGGGGGACGAAACCTTGTGCGACTGTAGAGATTACAGCGGCAGTTGGTGGGAACTGAATTTAGGCGGCGAGCTGGAGTTGGGCAGAAATAATGACCTTTATTTTGATGTGGCGCGTTCTTTCGGCGGTGCTTTTCAAAAACAGTGGCAGATCAATGCCGGCGTGAGATTTAGTTTTTAAACAAGTAAAAACGCCGCCATATGTATCAAAGTGCATATTGCGGCGTTAATGTTTGCTATTTGCCTGCTAAGATGGATGTCAGCAGGCGCAACCATGTGAGTAATTTTGTGTAATTATTATTGATATTAGACCTCCTTGTTTTTTTGCAGCAGTGCCCGGCTCAGTTCGTTAAGGCAGCTGGTCAGCTTATCCAGCCGCTGCTCCATACGCAGCAGCAGATACCAGCTCAGTACCATCGGGAAACCGAAGTTGCCGACAGCGCTGAAGATCTCTTTGGTATCCATGGCGGTTAAGCCAGCACGGTAACGGTAACGACCTTGATGCGGGCTTCGACGAATTCATTCAGCCCCAGGCCGCCGCTGGTCAGCACGCCTGCTTCGATGATCCTGGCTGCTGCTGCCTGCGCTTCGGCTAAGGTAACGTCTTCACGAGGGTCGGCGATGCTTAAAGTTTTTTTAGCGCCGTCGCTTTTGGTGAAGATGAGTTCTAAAGTTTTTTCCATGTTTGTTCTCCTTTACATTAGATTTCTGTTCATGCGGGCTGCCTCTTTACTGCTTCCCGGCTTCGCGTTTTTTCGCATCCAGATAAGCCACTGCGGATAATGCCGCAACATTGCCCTGTCCGGCTGCTTTGATATACTGATACGGTGTTCCCGTAATATCTCCACAGGCGAAAAGTCCCGGAATATTTGTCTCCATCGACAGATTGACCTTTACATGATTTCCGTCTAATTCCAGACCCGGCACAAGCTGTTTCGGGGATACGGCATCCCGCAGTACAAAAACGCCATCCACAAGGTACTCCCCCTGCTCTGTGCGAAGTCCCCCGGCTTTCTTTTCACCAAAGATCTCCTTCGGACGTTCTTTGATCACCGTTACCTGCTCTGATACGCCAGGTACATCCTGATACATTGGAAAATAAAGTACCTCTGCTGCCACTTCCGCAAGAAAGTCCGCTTCGTGTTCCGCGTCTTTTCCGTAACCGATGACGGCAACCTTCTTTCCTTTATAAAAGCATGCATCACAGGTCGCACAGTAGCTGACACCCCGTCCTAACATCTCTTCCTCGCCCGGAAGTGTTTTGCCTGAGACAACGCCGCACGCTAAGATCACACTCTTTGCCTCAAGCACTTCCTCGCCTGCCTGGATTGCAAAATAGTCGCCCATCGCATAGACTGTGCCGATCCGGCTGTCCGTAATATCGATCTCCATCATGGCAAGCTGCTTTTCAAACGCCTTCGCCATATCCGCTCCGGTCACCGCCGGGAGTCCCGGATAGTTCATGATCTGATGCGCCTTGCTGACCTTGTCGCTCATCTGCTTTTTCCCGATCAGCAAAATATTTTTATTTCTTACCTTTGCCGTCAACGCAGCAGAAACGCCGCCAGGTCCGGTTCCGATAATCGCTATGTCTGCTCTCTCCATTTTTCTCTCCATTTCAAAATAATTGTTTTAAATTTAATTGTGTGCAATCTTTACGTTTTTTATCTTACAGGAAGATACCATCACTTGTCAAGTAAAAAAGAACCGTGAGATTATTTTCCCACAGTTCTCTTTTCCTATGCGTTATTTTATTTTGACGTAAACTTGTATACCTTTGACCTTGTTACCCACGTATCTTTCTCTGTCAGATAATTTTTTGAATCCATCAGACAGTATTTCGTGCCCTTTTTCAGTTTCAGATTTTTTTATACGCTCACACTTCTCCCTCTTTCAATATCTTTTTAATGTTGAGGAAAAATAATGTCGCTGCAACTGTCACCGAAATAAAATCCGAAACCGGCTCTGCAAAAAAAACGGCAAATACTTTATCCGCAAAGAAATGCGGCAGGATATAAATCAACGGAATCAGCAGGATAATCTTTCGCAGGCATGCAATAAACAATGAGATTTTTGCCTGTCCGAGTGCCATGAATACCTGCTGCACCGCAAGCTGGATTCCGAATACTCCGGTCGCTGCCATATAGATGCGCAGTGCCCATTTGGTCATTTCAAATAATTCCTGGGAACTGCTGTTGAACAGATGCACAAAAAATCCAGGTGCGATTTCCACCGCCAGACAGAAGATCATCGTGTATGTAAAACTGCAGACCATAAGCAGACGATATGCCTTTTTCACACGATCCATCTTTTTTGCTCCATAATTAAAACTCATGATCGGCTGCGCTCCCTGTGCAATTCCCTGCACCGGCATAAACTGAAGCTGCATAATACTGCTTAAGATCGTCATGGCTCCGACCGCCACATCACCGCCGTAGCGTGATAAAGATGCGTTAAATGCAATATTGATTGCGCTCTCCGTCGCATTCATGATAAAAGGCGATACACCAAGTGCACATACCGGCAAAAGTACGGAGGCTTTCGGCTTAAAATACTTTGTCTTTATTTTCAGCTTTGTCTGTTTGCCCGTCAGAAAAAGGATGACCCATACCGCTGAAATTGCCTGTGAGATCACCGTTGCAAGCGCGGCTCCCTGCACACCCATGTCAAATGCGAAAATAAAGACCGGATCTAAAATAATATTGCAGACTGCCCCGATCAGAACCGTTTTCATACCGACTTTGGAAAATCCCTGTGTATTGATAAAGGAATTTAATCCCATCGTAAGCATGACAAACAAAGTCCCTTTTCCGTAAATGTTCAGATAAGAAAGTGCATACGGCAGCGTATTGTCACTTGCACCAAACAGCATCAGAAGCGGCTCCGCTGCAAACTGCAGTACCACAACTAAAATCAATGCGATCACGATCAATGCCATGGTACAGTTGCCGAGTATCTCCTCCGCCTCATCATTTTTGCCTTTTCCCATGAAAATAGCAACACGCGGCGCCCCGCCATACCCGATCAGACCGGAAAATGCCGTGACAATCATCAGAATCGGGAAGCAGAGTCCAAGACCGGTCAGTGCCACGCCCCCGTTTTCCGGGATATGACCGATATAAATACGATCCACCAGATTGTAAAGAAGATTGACGAGCTGTGCGATCACAGATGGTACCGCCAAGGTCAGCAAAAGTCTGCCGACGCTTCCCTCGCCGAGATTAATTTCATTTTTTGACTGTTTCATTTATATCCTCTTTTCCTGAACTTATTTTTAACCATGTAGCTATAAAAAACTGCTTCCAGTTTCTCTGTTTATAAATCATGTGTTGTAGCAAATTTTTCCAGAATCTTTTTCTGCTTATAATGATAATAAATGATCATCCCCACCGCGCTGACCAGCCATGTAATTGGGTAACATGCCACGATCTGTGAGAGTGTGCCATCCGGTACGATCCAGGTGACCCATACGACACGCAGCACACAGATACCGATCATCGTCATTGCCGTCGTCACGATCACATGCCCCTGCGCGCGCAGTGCGCCGGAATATACTTCGATAAACACAAACAGAAAATAGGTCGGCGATATGATCTGCATCATGCTAAGACCAATTTCCACTACATTCGCATCTGTGGTAAATATGCCAAATAAAAATCTTCCCGCCGACATTAAGATCACACTCAGAAGAATCGCAGTCACAAGTGCCATGCCAAGACATTCCCTTGTTCCTTTGCGGACGCGGTCCATTTTTCCGGCACCAAAATTCTGACCAACGAACGTGGTCGCAGCGATTCCAAACGCACTGTTGATCATCCAGAAAAGGCTGTCTATTTTTCCAAACGCAGCCCATGCTGCCATCGTATCGACACCAAATCCATTTAATGCAGCCTGCACGATCACATTTGAAATGCTGTACATGCTCGATTCGATACCGGTTGGCAGTCCGATCGTCAGCATGTTTTTTAACACGCTTTTATGAATTTTGATCTCACGTGGAATTAACTTTAACCCGGCAGTATGATACATTAATGCCACACTGACGAGCACAGCGCTGATCCCCTGCGCGATCAGTGTTGCCACTGCCACGCCAAGGACTCCCATTTTAAATCCAAGCACCAGCACCAGATCCAGAATAATATTGACGATGCAGCAGATGATCAGAAAATAAAGCGGACGTTTCGAATCGCCGATTGCCCGTAAGATTGCCGCTCCCATATTGTAAACAAAAATAAATAAGAGTCCCGCAAAATAAATCCGCACATAAAGTGTCGAGTCAGGCAGCAGATTTTCCGGCGTATTCATCCATTTTAAAACCATACGTGTCATAACAACACCGATCACTCCGGCAATGATACCGCCTGTGATTGCAAATGCATATGCCGTGTGCAGTGCCTTATGCAGCTGTTCCTCATTTTTTGCCCCAAAATGCTGGGAGATCATAACTGTTGCGCCGGCAGATAATCCGGTAAAAAATCCGACCACCAGATTGATGATCTGACCGGACGAACCGCTGACGCAGGATAGTGCCTCTTTTCCGACAAACCGCCCGACGATCACCGCGTCCACCGTATTGTAAAGCTGCTGGAAAAATGTTCCCACCAGTATCGGGAAAAAGAATAATAAAAGCTGTTTCCAGATGACTCCCTCTGTGATTTTATTTTCCATTGTATCTTTTGCTGACATAAAAATCTCCATTCTTGCGCAGCTTTCTGCGCATCTCAAGTTTGTGCGCAAGCACAAATCTTGCGTGTGAAAAATCTTATTTTTCACACTATTGCCTCACTTCTTGATTGTTCTTTACAAATGAATTTATTTTTTTCCGCAGATCAGATCATAACTCTCTGCGATCATCCGTCTGATTTCCTCATCCGGTATGCTTCCATCCAGAATAACGGTATTCCAGTGTTCCTTGTTCTGATGATATCCCGGAATCACCGCTGCATATGCCTCCCGCCAGAAATCGCGCCACTGCGGATCAACTTTTATATTTATGCGCATCTGTCCTTCGTACTCATAAGTCCAGAGAAATGCCATTTTGTTCACTTCATCCACACGTTTGCCGGCTAGGAAATTCAGACCATCCAGGTTGGCTTCGTCAGAAGGAACTTCCAGTTTATGGTCTACCTTATCCAGTGAGATGACAGTTTCGAAGATAGAACGTTCACCTTCCTGAATCCATTGTCCCATAGAGTGAAGGTCGGTAGAGAAGTCTACTGATGCGGGGAAAATACCTTTGTTGTCCTTACCTTCTGATTCTCCGTAAAGCTGTTTCCACCATTCGCTTACATAATGCAGTTTCGGACAGAAGTTGACGAGGATTTCGATCTTCTTTCCGTTTCTGTACAGTTCATTACGGGTAGCAGCATAGATAGCAGCAGGGTTTTCTGCAAACGGAACGTCTGCGCCACATGCTTTTTCCATGTCGGCAGCGCCGGCAACCAGTTGCTCAATGTCGAACCCGGCAACAGCAATCGGCAGCAAACCGACCGGAGTCAGTACAGAGAAACGTCCGCCTACATTATCGGGGATGATGAATGTTTTGTAACCTTCCTTGTCGGCAGTAACACGTGCTGCACCTTTCTTGGCGTCTGTTACAGCTACGATTACCTGTTTTGCAGTTTCTTTGCCGCGTTGGTCTTCGCATTGTTTCTTCAACAGGCGGAAGGCAAGCGCATTTTCGGTAGGAGTTCCCGATTGCGAGATATTAATAACACCGAATTTCTTGTCTTTCAGATACTCAGTCAGTTCGAATAGATAATCTTCGCTGATATTGTGTCCGGCATAAATCATGATCGGAGCTGTCTTTTTTTCCTGCAACCAAGTGAAGCTATTAGATAACGCCTCGATTACGGCACGTGCGCCCAGATAGCTACCGCCGATACCTGCAATGATCACTACTTCACAGTTGTCTCTCAAGACCTTTGCGGTAGCGTTCAAGTCAGCCAAGTGTTCTTTGCTGATAGAAGAAGGCAAGTGCAGCCAGCCTAAAAAGTCGTTCCCTTTTCCAGTTCCTTTTTCCAGCATTTCCTGTGCGGCTTTTACCTCTGCTTCGTAGGCAGAAACCTTTTCTTTGGAGATAAATCCAAAAGTCTTTTCAATGTTCAAGCTAATCATATCTTTCTTGTTTAAAGGTTATCTAAAAGAATCAGTTAGTAATTTAATCTCGATCATAGGCGAGATACGTTCGTATAGAATGTTGTATACGGCATCCAGTATCGGCATGTTGACGTGGTGATGCTTATTGATCTCTTTGATGCACTTCGTGCCGTAGTATCCTTCCGCGATC
>ENA-UEQK01002353-UEQK01002353.1-human-gut-metagenome-genome-assembly--contig:-NODE-2353-length-10277-cov-4.841373_pt1 | contig 10277 bp, 8 predicted proteins | sample MGYA00242939_ERZ507942 | MGnify/ENA primary metagenome ERZ507942 (study PRJEB26167, sample SAMN06115485) | human gut metagenome | host: Homo sapiens | place: China:Chongqing | collected 2015-03-30... | reverse complement strand
GTCCGCGAGGCCGGCATTCGTTTCTCCCCGCAGGAAGAACAGCCGAAGAAAACGAGCGCGAAAGCGCTCCATGCCGCGAGAAACGATCGATTGCCCATTGTACAGCGTTTGCTATCTTTGTATTCGCAAAACTAATCATTTTTACGTACGTGAACTCCTATTGGGTAGATATTCACACGCATCGGCCGCTCGATGGCCGACCTGGCATCCGCAGCCTGCGTATCGGGACCGACTTTCCCGACAGCACCGACGGCAAAATTTCGGCCGGAATCCACCCTTGGGATGCGGAGCGTGCGCAACGCGAATGGCTCGACGGAATCAGGGAACTGCAACCGGCAGCCGTCGGCGAAGTCGGGCTGGACTATGCGACGGACATCGACAGGGAAGCGCAACGGACATGGCTCGCCCGCCAGAGGGATCTGGCCGCCGAGCTCGGCCTGCCGCTGATCGTACATTGCGTGAGGGCTTACGACGATCTGAAGGCCATGCTGAGCGGGTTCCCGCTGCCGGTCATCGTACACGGCTTTACCGGCTCCGAACAGCTCGCGTCGCAACTGCTCGACAGAGGCTGGTATCTGTCGTTCGGCAAGACGGTCGAACGGTCGCCCAAAACCCGCCGGACGCTGCGAAGCATACCTTCCGACAGGCTGTTTCTGGAAACCGACATGTCCGGGGAGGAGATCGAGTCGGTCTACCGCCGGGCCGCCGACATCCGGAACGAACCGGCCGAATCGCTCCGCGACGCCGTTCATACGAACTACCTGAACCTGTTCGGCCTATGAAAGAATGGATGCAACGCACGGAACTGTTGCTGGGAAGCGACCGCATCGAACGATTGCGAAACGCCCGCGTACTGGTCGTCGGACTCGGCGGCGTCGGGGCCTATGCGGCCGAAGCGATCGCGCGGGCCGGCGTCGGAACCATGACGATAGCGGATGCCGATGCGGTGTCCGAATCGAACATCAACCGCCAGCTGCCGGCCTTGCACAGCACGGTCGGCGAGCCGAAAGCCGAGGTCATGGCCCGACGGCTGCTGGACATCAACCCGGGATTGCGACTGACGGTCGTACGAAGATACATCCGCGACGAGGAGACCGAGACGCTGCTCGACGAAGGGTTCGACTACGTCGTCGACGCGATCGACACCCTCTCGCCCAAGGCGGGCCTGATCCGGTCTTGTCTCGAGCGGGACATTCCGGTCGGCAGCTCGATGGGGGCCGGAGCGAAAACCGACCCGACGCGAGTACGGATCGAGGACATCGCCCGGTCGCACCACTGTCCGCTCGCGCACATGCTGCGCAAGCGCCTGCACAAGATGGGCATCCGGACGGGATTCTACGTCGTATTCTCGGACGAGCCCGTGCGCGAAGGCTCGATGATGCTGTGCGAGGAGACGAACAAGAAGTCGAACGTCGGCACGATCTCCTACATGCCGGCCGTCTTTGGCTGCCACTGCGCCTCGGTCGTGATTCGCGGGCTGATCGGAGAAATGCCGCCGGCCGCATTCGCTGCGGAAACTCGGGACAACGTGCGGCACGGATAGCCGACAAGTCCCGCCGGATCGGGTCCAGCGTCATCTAACAGACCGCCCGCACCGGAACCGGCAGAAACGCCGGCAGGCACAATGCCGATTCCTATACTGAACCGACCTGCGTCCTTCGTGTTTTGAATCATATACTTTCCGACAAGCGTCTTCTTATCTTCCGTCGTAAAATTGTTTGCTCCGATGATTACCGCTGTTTGTGCATTCCCGATGCGGATACTGTAAAGGAACTGTTCCCCCTGTAGAATCAAGCCTTCTACAGGCAGTATATTCTCCTCTTGATTTTCTGCAGCAAGTACCAGACAGGTATACTGACTGTAATTTTCTAAAACTCTCATTTCCTTCAGGAATTCTCCCACCTTATAGCGGCTGTCCGTGCCACCTGTCAGGAAATCCCTCAATGCATAGTTACGCATATCATCATTCAATTTTCCCAAGGAATCCTGTGTCTTTCTCCTGGTTGCAATTTCTCCGCACACCCTGGTTATTGTCTCACTCAGTTCTTTCTCATCAACCGGTTTTGTGATAAAATCTCTGACTCCCAGTTCGATTGCCTTTTTTGCGTAGCTGAATTCTGCATATCCGCTTAATACAATAAACTCAGCTGAGCATCCTGCCTTTTTCAGTTCCCGGATCATTTCCAATCCGTCCATTTCAGGCATTCTGATATCCGTAACAATAATATCCGGCTGCTCTGCGGTGGCTTTCTCATATCCTTCTCTTCCGTCATGCGCCAGCAGAACCGGTCTGCACTCCGGATTATACTTTCCAGTCAAATAGGCAATTCCGGTTGCCTTTTCCTTTTCATCCTCAACAATCAATAACTTATATGCCATATTGATCAGCCTCTTTCCTGCTCCATATAAGGAATTCGAATTTCCACCACTGTTCCGTACTCATCACTTGATAAGATACTCAGCTTTCCTTCATTTCCATAGCGCAATCTGATCCGCTCTGCTATATTGCGAAGACCGATTCGATGAGAGTTTTGTGTTTCCTCGCTCTGTGATGTTTCCGACAATGCCTCCAGGCTGTGTCGTACTTCTTCCAGTCTCTCACCGGACATACCGGCACCATCATCCTGAATGGTAAACACCATAATATGTTCATCAACCAGTCTTCCTGATATAGATATTTTGATCGGTATACCACTCTCTCTGCTTCCGTATTTGAATGAATTTTCAATGACCGGCTGGAACAGAATCGGCATGATACGTGCCTGACAGAGCTTCTGATCCACATCCTCATGCAAAGTAATCACATTGTCAAAGCGGATATTCTGAAGGCAGATATAAGACCGAATATTGTCAAGTTCATCGTTTACTGTGTAATTCTTTTTATCACTGTCCAGGACATTACGAAACATTTTTGCCAGAATCTTAACCATATCGGCCACATCATCATCTCCGTTCAGGATAGCCTTAATGCGAATGGATTCCAGGGTATTAAACAGAAAATGGGGATTAATCTGGGTACGAAGTGCCAGAAACTGTGCATTTTTCTGGCGTACACCTGCCTGATATATCTCCTCAAGCAGTGCTTCCATCTTACCGACCATATGATTATAGCTTTTTACCAGGCTTCCGAGTTCATCATTTCCAACTGTTTCCTCAATCAACTCATAGTTTCCATTTTCCAATCTTTTCATACTACTCTGCAACTTCCGGATTAAATATACCATTTGTTTGCTGAATAAAACGGAAGCGGAAATAATGATTGCAATCAGAACCGCCACCAGTATCCATGTCACCTTCTGGATAAAGCTGACACGCAGATACATCTTGCTCCTCGGGATCACAGTATTCACCTTAATTCCCAACTGTTTCGTCGTATCTTCTATTACGATATAATCGTCAGGGTTCTTTTCATAAAACAGCAGGCTTTCTTTGTCAATCCCGCTGTAATGAACTCTGCCACTGGACAAATCAGAATCATATATCAGTCCCCCCTGTGCATCTGTAATATTAATTTTGATATTATATTGATTGCGTTCCAGAAGAAACATATCACTCAATTTGATAATACTGGACGGAGCAAGGTCTATCAGTATCATCCCGGCATATTTTCCGTTTACACCGTATACACGACGTCCAAATGTAACCAATATCTGATCTCTGTTTCTATCATAATAAGAGCAGTCATGCAACGGTGTCAGAAACAGAACTTCCGAATTCTCCTGTTCCTTTAAAAACCAGTCCTGCCGCAACAATTCTTCATAACTCAAAGATCTTCCGGTACGATCATACTGAAAATATCCGCCTTCCTCATTCATGATCGTCACAGACTGAATTTCACTTTCCATCGTCATCAGTCTCATTACCAGTTCACGATAAAACAGTTTATTCTCTATTCTCTGTGATATCGGAATCTCTGTGTCCAGACGATCCATCAGACCTTCATTCACCAGCAGAGATTTTGTAAGCGCATCATAATCGCTGATAAACCCATTCATGTCAGAGGCTATTTGTGAACTGAAAATAGATGCAGTTTCCTCCATGGTGGATTCCAGACTATTAGCGGAAATATGATATAGTACAAAGCTCATAACCAACAATGGCATCACACTGACCATCGAGAATACAAGAATCAATTTTGTCGCTATATTCAGGTTGTTCCACATTTTCTTCATTGTCATCACACCGCCCATAGATTATTCGCTGTTCTATTCTAAAGAGATTTCAAGCATATCCAACATTCCCCGTCCGTAATATTCCAACATCAAAGTACCAATACCTCTCCATTCTTTTATATCGGTTTGGTTCTTTTCCCAGTCTTCTGACGGTGTCACAAGAATACGCCCTATCTCCTTATCATTTTCCTGTATTCTAACACAGATCTCTCCTTTTGCGCATCCTCTGGTCGTTATTGTTATCTTTTTCAGGTCATCGAATTGAAAATATTTATACCCTGCGCATCCTCCGTCTTCTATGCAGGTAATGTATTGCTTGGGCGCTGCATTTTCATCTTGTATTTCATCCGGATTTTTATCCGGAGCATCCTGTGTCACATAGGGCTGCGCATTGCTGTCCGGCCTGGATATCTCAGGTTCTAATTTTCCATGCAGTATGCATGCTATGGACGCAGGATATGTACCTTTTTCCAGCGGAGCTCCGTTGAATCCCTGTGATGTCATCTCTGCCTGTTGAAACCTGCCATCCGGCAACATAACTAACTCTTCAACGCAGGCTTGTCTTGAAAACTGTGTCTTATTAGTAGGTCTATGATAAAAGACGTACCATTTACCATTGATCTGCTCAATACTTCCATGATTGTTTCCCCACATGATCTGTATCCGGTTCTTATCCTGTTCTTCTATTACGCCGGAGTTATCGGACAGTACTCCTGCATAACGATACTCACGATCCGGTTTTTCACTTATGGCATAGCATAATTCTCTCGACCGAACAGAAGAATAAATCAAATAGTACTTTCCGTTTATCTTCCTGACAGAACTTGCTTCAAAAAACTCATGTCCCTCAAATCCGGTATCCTTTGCTTTTCCCAATATTGGAAGCAGAATTCTTGGTTCTTCTATGACTGTAAGCATATCGTCACTTAATTCCATGACACAGGAATTTTTAGGTGTTTTCCCTATATCCTTCTCTGTCTTTGGACCATTTCCTGAATACAGGTAAATTTTACTGTCTTCATCTATAAAAACACCGGGATCAAACTGCCAGATATCCCCTTCCCGTTTTCCGATCCATTGTCCTTTTTTATCCTGCACAATTCCATAGAATTGATATTGTCCTGCAGGTTCATTGCATACAGCTACACCGATTGCCTCTCCGTCACCGTCCGGGCAATAATATAAATAGTATCTTCCATCCTTGCCTCTTGCGACATCCGGTGCCCAGATTTGTCTGTTACCATCCGGCATTCTTGGATCCTGGCTGCTCCGGTAGATAATGCCTTCGTATCTCCATTCCTTTAGGTCATGAACATTGGCAGACCAACAGACATAATCGTTCATGCAATACTTATTTCCGCCAAACCCGTCATGGCTTCCGTATAGATAAACCCTGTCACCAAATACATGTGGTTCTCCGTCCGGAATATATTCCCACAAAGGCAGATATGGATTATAGCTCTGCATTCTTTTGTACTCCTGTTTCTACAAAGGAGTCCTGGGGAAATAAACTCTCAGGACTCCTCATCTTCTTGCAGAATATTACTGTGCTTTTTTTGCGTACCACTCTCTTGCTTTCTCAGTTACTTCCGTTCCACCGGTGGCATACCATTTTTCTACAAATTCATCAAACTTATCAATGGAGTATTCTCCGGTGATAATCTTGGTAGCATATTCAATATATAAAGTCCGGTTAGCAATATCCGGATAATCAGAAGTAATCGATTCCGGCATACCGTCCCCAGCAAAACTCTTTACATATTTCTGGTTTTCCTGAGCATTCTCAATTGCCTGAGATACTGCCCATGCTCTGTCATCTGTTAACTGGGAAGACAGTACATTCACTTGGAAATCAATGGTTGCAATTTGGTTGAAAGGTACTAATACCAAATTCTGCTGCGTGGATGGATCATCCGGCAGACGAACGGATTCCCCGTTTACCACTTCACTGTGCATACCTTCCACACCATTATAAAATTTCATCCACAGATCCTGGTTTCCATAAGCATCTAATACTTTCATGATTCTGTCAATCTTCGCTTCATCATCCGTATTTGCTACAACAAATCCTCCGCCGTTCATCTGACGCATTGTATAATACCCTTCATATCCGGGTGCTGAAATGGCAGGTAATACAGCGATTTCCGGTTTTACTCCGGTACCATTATAAATATTTTCCGCATAATTATAGCATTCCTGAGGCAAATGTTCCCAAATACCAACCACACCTGAATTGATTTTACCGTCCCACGCAGCCTTATCATTTAGAAAAGTCTCTGGGTCGAGCAATCCTTCTGCATATAACCCGGACATCCACTCCAGACAATCTCGCATATTCTTGGTTACTGCAGAGTAAGTAAGTTCTCCATCATAAATATCCCACTGAGGATATCCTTCCCACATTGCAATTCCGTACTGTCCAAACAACTGTCCCATCCATCTTGCTTCTGCACGACCACCTGTAGGGATTTCATCTGCCACCCCATTGCCATTGGGATCATCGTTTTTAAATGCTCTGAGTACTTCTACAAACTCTTCCTGGGTTGTGGGCATGTCCAGACCGAGATTATCCAGCCAGTCCTTACGAATCATAGCGCCATTTCTTCCGTAACTCATAACCTGCGGAATCACATAGATGCGGTTTTGCCCGGTCGGATCATTCGCTTTTACTGCGTCCCAGACATCCTCCGGAATGCTCTCCCACAAATGAGGTGCTTTTTCAGGCAACAGATCTGTCAGATCCAGTAATGCTCCATTCGCAATTAATTCTGTCTCTACACCATTCCAGGGAGTAAACATATCCGGCATATCTCCGGCAGCAATTCTGAGATTCAACTGCTCCAAATAGGTTTCTCCACCATTCCACTCTACATAAGGCTGTACAATCCCTACACCTATGATATCTTTATAAAAATTATACAGTTCACTTCCTGCTTCCACCGGAAGGTATCCATTGTTGGTGCTCCAGATTTCAATATCCTCATCTGTAGAAGCCTCTGCCGTCTGTTCTGTTGCTTCTGTGCTCTTAGAATCAGCACTTCCACACCCCGACAACATTGACATCACCATCACCGATGCCAGCGTTGCACTCATTAGTTTCTTTGCATACCTTTTTTTCATACCTTTCCACCTCGTTCTTTCTTTTGGTAATTCTATTTTATCAGCTCCTATTTCTTTTGAAATATGGGCTTTTTAGTTCTTACTCTGTGTTTTTTTAGTTTTTATTTATCCCTTTACAGACCCTAGCATTGCACCTTTCGCAAAATATTTCTGTATCCAGGGATACGCGACCAAAACCGGAAGAATCGCAAATACAACCGCTGCTGCGCTGAGCGTTGCGGATGTATAATTTGCCGTCTGTGCCATGGTAACTGCCTGTAATTCTCCACCTCCGTCAACAATTGTTCGAATCTTCATTTGTAAAGGAAACAGGTTCATATTTTGTATAAACATCATCGGATGCTCATATTGGTTCCACATTGTCACTCCGTAAAATAATCCTACCGTAGCCAGCACTGCTTTCGAAGCCGGAAGCACAATTTGAAGCAAAATACGAAATTTTCCACATCCATCAATCATTGCAGCTTCTTCCAACTCCCGGGGAAACTGTTTGAAAAATGTTCTGACTATAATCAGGTTATACGCTGTCATAATATGAGGAAGAATTAACACCCAGTAATTATTGTATAATCCATAAGAACGTAACGTCAAAAAATAAGGAACTTTAGGAGCAGCAAACACCATAGTAAATACCACAAATAACATAATATATTTGGACGGTCGGAATTCTGTTTTCGACAACGGATATGCCATTAAAACATTTAGTAATAATGCTATCGCCACACCCAACACTGTGGAAGAAACCGAAATCAAGAAAGGCATCCATATTTTTCCTTTCATAAAAAGATATTTCCAGGAATCAAACGTAAATCCTACCGGTAATAAATTAATCTGATTCATCTGTGATGCCGTTTTGGAGCTCAAGGATACTGCAGCCTCAGAAATAAGTGGGATGGCCGTAATAACGGCAAACAATATTAGAATCAAGCTAATTACAAACCCAAAGATTTTATCGTTTGCAGATTCCCGTACATGTGATTTTTTCGTATAAGCCTTCATTACCACAATCCTCCGTCTTCTGAAACTTTATTTGCAATTTTATTGAAAGTAACTACCATAAACAGACCTACTACCGACTGGAACAATCCTACCGCTGTTGCGAAACTGTATTGTGCCTGTTGAATTCCGACACGGAAAACATACGTATCAAAAATATCTGCCACTGAATAAGTCATTGGTGTGTATAAATTATATACTTGATCAAATCCAAGTGTTAAAAAGCTTCCGATGTTCAAAAGTAAAAGTGTAAGCACCGTAGGCACTAAAAGAGGAAATGTAATGAATTTCATTTTCTGGAATCGCGACGCACCATCAATAGAAGCTGATTCATACAAACTCGGATCCATTCCGCTAATTGCCGCCAGATATACTACCGTACCCCAGCCAGATTCTTTCCATATCGTAGAAAGAACATAAATAGGACGAAACCAGCTTTCTTTCTGCATTACCAGTAAGGGAGACATTCCCAGAAATTCTCTTACGTTATTAAACAGTCCACCAATGCCAAAAATATCGAATACCAGTCCTCCTACCACTACCCAGGATACAAAATATGGGATACAAATAATCGTCTGTATTCCCTTTTTCACCTTAGCATTTCGTAGTTCATTTAACATCAATGCCAAAATGACGGGAACCGGAAATGTCAAAACAGTCTTCAGCAATCCCAGAACAACCGTATTTCTGAGGATTTTGTAAAAATCCGGATATGTAAACAGCTTTTTAAAATTAGTCAATCCACACCATGCACTATCCCAAATTCCTTTATATGCAGAATAATCTTTAAATGCGATTACGCTACCAAGCATAGGAATATACTTAAACATAACAAGATATATAATTCCAGGCAACATCATCACATAATAAGGCCAGTTTCTTTTAAAATGCTCCTTTAAATTACCGGATCCAGCCTCCGTTCTTTTCATTTTTGTTTTTCCCATAAACTCACTCCTGTCTTCTTTCTTTTTGGAATGATTTCATTTTAACATTTGTGTTTTTTTTGAAAATATGAGAATTTTAGTGATTGCTATGGTTTTTTTTAGAATTTGACACAAAAAAACCTCAGCAGATTTCTCTACTGAGGTCTTCTTAGCAGGTCAACCCCTGCTTCGCAGGGCTACAAGGATTCGAACCTTGAAATGACGGAGTCAGAGTCCGTTGCCTTTTTTAGCGCTATTCCCGTAATAACAAGGCTTCCACAGATTGTCCTGTTCGGAATTGACCTATGAATTGACCTATCGCTCTCAAAACAGCCCTTTTTGTACCAAGTAATCCTTCACCAGTTCGACAACTTCTTTTGCTACGTCGATCTGCTCCAGGGCATCTTCCCTACTCGCAATATAAAAGGTATCATAATCACTCTTATGACGGATAACCTCCAACCGGGATATTTTTCTTCCTATCTCTCTGGGGAAGATTTCCTTGTTGACATAATTTTTGTTAAAGTATCCCAACGTGTCCTTGTGCTTTTTAAATGCAATCGGCTCCATCGCCAATACTGCATCTATCGCATGATAGCAGGAATAGTACGCTCTGTTATTGGCTGCCTTATATTTTCCAGCCTCTAATAGGATTTCTGCGGTTTCCAGGTCATCTTTTGCCTGCTCCCATTTATACCTTGCCACATCCGCAAAAGTTCCTTCCGATTCCGATTTGTTCAAATAACTACCCCCTCTTTCTCCACATTGCGGTAAAACATATCCGCATTCTTCCAGTAGTCGAAGTGATCCTTGCTCTGCACTACCGGCATGATATCCGTCTCATGCTCATTATTGAAGTCATAAGTAATATCGCAGATCTTTCTTTCCAAGGGGCTTACATTGTCCACATTCGCATCCACCAATACCATGACATCCACATCTGAATCCGGGCGAAAATCTCCTCTCGCATACGATCCGTATAGAATAACCTTTTTTACTCTGTCATCCGTAACCTTTTCCAGTTCCTCCCGATAAATCTTCAATAAATTTTCAAGTTGCTGCGGCA
>ENA-UEQK01002350-UEQK01002350.1-human-gut-metagenome-genome-assembly--contig:-NODE-2350-length-10283-cov-4.272389_pt1 | contig 10283 bp, 8 predicted proteins | sample MGYA00242939_ERZ507942 | MGnify/ENA primary metagenome ERZ507942 (study PRJEB26167, sample SAMN06115485) | human gut metagenome | host: Homo sapiens | place: China:Chongqing | collected 2015-03-30... | reverse complement strand
TGGCCTATCCCCTTTAAACACCTTTAAACAAAATGAAAATATGCCTCATATCCTAACTAAAATAACTAACCCTCGCGGCATATTTTAAAGCGGCTGTCGCATCAACCTCTTTTTATCATAGATAAGCTTTCGCTCTCTAATCTTATTTACGAGCTTCGGCGATATAACCGAGAGCTTCTTCGCATTTGGCAGTTACATAAGCCCAGTCTTCTGCTGCCACCTTATCTTTCGGGAACAGTTTAGAGCCCATGCCTACACAGAATACACCGGCTTTAATCCATGCAGTCAGGTTTTCCTTAGTAGGTTCTACCCCACCTGTTACCATCAGCTTAGACCATGGCATCGGAGCCATCAAACCTTTCACGAAGTTAGTTCCGTAAACATCACCCGGGAATACTTTGCAAAGATCGCAACCTACTTCCTGCGCAAAACCAACTTCTGACACAGAACCACATCCCGGAGTATAAGCTACCGAGCGACGGTTACATACCTTAGCAATTTCAGGGTTGAACAACGGACCTACCACGAAGTTAGCACCCAGTTGCAGGTACATAGCAGCAGTAGCCGGATCAACGATAGAACCGATACCGATTGCCATTTCAGGGCATTCTTTTGCTGCGAATTTAACGATTTCAGCAAATACTTCCTGTGCAAAGTCACCACGGTTTGTGAATTCGAAAGCACGAACACCACCGTCATAACAAGCCTTTACTACTTTCTTTGCAACTTCTGCATCTTTGTGATAGAATACAGGAACCATTCCTGTAGAGCCGATCTTATTCAATACGGCTATTTTATCGAATTTTGCCATCTTATTATTTACTATTTAAATGAATTGATTTTCTTTACTTTTCAACTCTCCAAATTATCTCTGTACGCGACCGCTTGCGTCACCACCAGCCAATGCTTCTACTTCTTCTACAGAAACAAGGTTGAAGTCACCATTGATAGTATGTTTCAATGCAGATGCAGCAACAGCGAATTCAAGAGCAGCACCCTGATTAGGTTTAGTCATCAAACCATGGATAATACCGCCGGAGAAAGAGTCACCACCACCTACACGGTCGATAATCGGATCGATATCATAACGCTTTGAAGTATAGAATTCTTCTCCGTTGTAGATCATCGCTTTCCAACCGTTGTGAGTAGCAGAGAAAGATTCGCGCAAAGTAGAAACTACATATTTGAATCCGAATTCTTTCATCATCTGCTGAAAGATACCTTTGTAACCTTCAGCATCTGTGTGACCAGCCTCAACGTCAGCATCCGGCTTGAAGCCCAAACAAAGTTCTGCATCTTCTTCGTTACCGATACATACGTCTACAAACTGCATCAACGGTTTCATGATAGACTGTGCTTTTTCTTTAGTCCACAGTTTCTTACGGAAGTTCAAGTCAACAGAAACAGTTACACCGTGACGTTTTGCAGCTTCACAAGCCAGACGAGTCAACTCGGCAGCCTTGTCAGAGATAGCCGGAGTGATACCAGACCAGTGGAACCAGTCAGCACCTTCCATGATTGCATCAAAATCGAAATCAGCAGCGTCAGCTTCAGCAATAGCAGAGTGAGCACGGTCATAAATAACCTTGCTAGGACGCATAGAAGCACCAGTTTCCAAGTAGTAGATACCTACACGGTCGCCACCACGAGCAATAAAGTCTGTCTTAACACCATATTTACGCAATGCGTTAACAGCAGACTGTCCAATTTCATGTTTCGGCAATTTAGTTACGAAATAGGCCTCATGTCCGTAGTTGGCACAGCTTACTGCAACGTTAGCTTCTCCACCACCATATACTACATCAAAAGAATCAGATTGAACAAAACGAGTATTACCCGGAGTTGATAATCTAAGCATGATTTCGCCTAATGTAACGACTTTCTTTCCCATAATCTTATGTTTTAAATTCTAAGTTATTAATATTATGAACTTTCAATTTATCATTTTTAGCTAATTTTCGAACTTAACACACTGATATAATGACTATTAATCCATAAATAGGATAGTATACAACACCTTTCGTGTGCGGGCACAAAGATACAACAATTTTCGTAATTACAAAAATTGTTATATATTTGTATCGAAAATATTAAGATTATTATTGTGTGCGAGCACAAAAACCTATATAAATAAAGGTTATCGTATGAATAAATTGCCCGAAAGGATCAGAATCAAAGACATCGCCCGTCTAGCAGATGTATCAGTGGGAACAGTAGACCGCGTTATTCACGGACGTAGCGGAGTGTCGGAGGCCAGTAAGAAACGCGTAGAAGAAATTCTGAAGCAGCTTGACTACCAGCCCAATATGTACGCCAGCGCTCTGGCTTCCAACAAGAAGTATACGTTTATCTGCCTTTTGCCGGAGCATCTGGAAGGCGAATACTGGACGGCTGTAGAAATCGGTATTCATGAAGCTATCGCGACCTATTCGGATTTCAATACTTCGGTGAAAATCAACTATTACGATCCATACGATTATCATTCATTCGTCAACGTCAGTGAAGCCATCCTGGCCCTGCAGCCGGACGGAGTGATGGTAGCTCCTACCGCTCCGCAATATACGAAAGGATTTACCGATCAGTTGCAGGCACTGGATATACCTTATATATATATAGACTCCAATATTAAAGAGGTTCCTCCCCTCGCCTTCTTTGGTCAGAACTCACGTCAAAGCGGATATTTCGCTGCTCGAATGATGATGTTACTGGCACGGGAGGAAAAGGAAATTGTGATTTTCCGCAAAATACATGAAGGAATTGTAGGATCTAATCAGCAGGAGAACAGAGAAATCGGTTTTAGGCAGTACATGAAAGAACATCATCCGTCTTGTACTATACTGGAACTTGACTTGCATGCCGAACGCAACGACGAAGATAACGAGATGCTGGACGAATTCTTCCGCACTTATCCGATGGTTAAGAACGGAATCACTTTCAACTCTAAAGCCTACATCGTTGGCGAGTACCTGCAAAGCCGTGGAAAGAAAGACTTCAATCTGATAGGCTATGACCTTCTGGAACGGAATGTCACCTGCCTGAAAGAAGGAAGTATCTCCTTCCTCATCGCCCAGCAGCCGGAACTGCAAGGAGCCAATGGCATCAAAGCTCTATGCGATCATCTTATTTTCAAGAAAGAAGTGACTCGTATCAACTATATGCCCATTGATCTGTTAACAGTAGAGACAATAGACTATTACCATAGCAAATAACAACAAAGTACAACTTTACAAGTACATTACATGGAAACAAAGTATTTAAGAATTAATCCTGCCGACAACGTCGCCGTTGCCATTGTTAACCTCCCGGCAGGAGAGCATCTTTCTGTAGATGGCATTGAAATTACATTGAACGAAGACATTCCTGCCGGACATAAATTCGCATTGAAGAATTTTGCTGAAGGCGAAAATGTAATCAAGTACGGTTATCCTATCGGACATGCACGAATGGCTAAGAAACAGGGTGACTGGATGAACGAAACGAACATCAAAACCAACCTCGCCGGATTGTTGGATTACACTTACAACCCGATTCAGGTTTCTTTGGATATTCCTCATAAAGATCTTACATTCAAAGGTTATCGTCGCAAAAACGGTGATGTAGGGGTAAGAAACGAAATATGGATTATCCCGACGGTAGGTTGCGTAAACGGTATCATCGGTCAACTGGCTGAAGGACTGCGTCGCGAAACCGAAGGCAAGGGAGTGGATGCCATTGTTGCTTTCCCACACAACTACGGTTGCTCACAACTTGGTGACGACCACGAAAATACGAAAAAGATTCTTCGTGACATGGTGCTTCACCCCAATGCGGGCGCCGTATTGGTAGTAGGCTTAGGATGCGAAAATAACCAGCCGGACGTGTTCCGTGAGTTCCTGGGCGAGTTTGATGAGGACCGCGTGAAGTTCATGGTTACTCAAAAGGTAGGTGACGAATATGAAGAAGGAATGGAAATCCTGCGCGATTTGTATGCAAAGGCTTCTAAAGACGAACGTACCGATGTTCCTTTGTCCGAACTGCGTGTGGGATTGAAATGCGGTGGTTCTGATGGTTTCTCCGGCATTACGGCAAACCCGCTATTGGGTATGTTCTCCGATTTCCTGATTGCACAGGGAGGTACAAGCGTATTGACCGAAGTACCGGAAATGTTCGGTGCAGAAACCATCCTAATGAACCGTTGCAAAAACGAGGAACTGTTTGAACAGACCGTCCATCTGATTAATGACTTCAAAGAATACTTCCTGTCACACGGAGAGCCTGTCGGCGAAAATCCTTCTCCGGGAAACAAAGCCGGCGGTATCTCTACCCTGGAAGAAAAAGCACTGGGATGTACCCAAAAGTGCGGAAAGAGCTATGTATCCGGCGTGATGCCTTACGGCGAACGTTTACAGAAAAAAGGACTCAACCTGCTTTCTGCTCCGGGCAATGACCTGGTTGCAGCCACTACTCTTGCAGCAAGTGGATGTCACATGGTACTTTTCACCACCGGACGCGGTACTCCTTTCGGCACTTTTGTTCCGACCATGAAGATTTCCACCAATTCAACCCTGGCTAAAAACAAACCGGGATGGATTGACTTCAACGCCGGTGTGATCGTAGAAAACGAACCGATGGAAAAGACTTGTGAACGCTTCATTGATTATATCATCAAAGTGGCAAGCGGTGAATTCGTAAACAACGAAAAGAAAGGCTATCGCGAAATTGCTATCTTTAAAACAGGGGTAACCTTGTAAACAGGTCGCTATCTGATACAACAAATATATCGAAGATAAAAGATACATTGTTAAAACAATAGAGTTGCTATCCCGTTCAACTTATCATTGAGTGAAGGATAGCAACTCTTTTTTTGTTATACCATATCATCGCCTGTTTTCTTAAACGTAACGCGGATTGTTTTATGGAAAGGAATAAAACGAGAAATCACAGCTATGACAACAGATATAACCAACAAATAACCCAGAATCTCTTTCAGTGCCAGCAACAGGCTTTGTTGTTGTAACGTATTATATAAGGAGTTGGTTGCCAACTGCGCAGCCTCATCATACGGATGTCCCTGTGTCATCGCATTGTTCAGCGACTGGCTATAGCGTGTTGACGACAATGGATCAGTAGCAGTTATAGTCTCCGACAAAGAATACATATATTTTTGTTGCAGTCGGTACAGTACATTACTATAAAAAGAAGTCGCCATGATAGGTGCCAGCACGGAACGGAAAATAATCAGGAAGAAAGCATTCGACAATAAGTATTTCGGATTCAAGTCTTCCACGGCAAATAGGGCAAAAGCAATAATCAAAGTCAACATACCCAAACCACGAAAGAAGATAGGCAGGTAGAGCATCTCATACGTACTATCCGGAGAAATGCCAAAATACAAAATGGCAAAGAAAATCACAAAGCAACTCATTCCTCCCGCTATCAGAAAACGGAAACGCCACCGTTGCCAGCGAAACCACCAAAAACAAATAAAGGCGCCGACTACATATCCCGGAAGCAAATAAATATAAAGAGAATAGGTATGCGTAGTATCTACTTTCAGAATAACAGTCAGATAGTTAGTCAGCAAAGTGGTTGATGTACTGAAAAACATCACGAGCATCATATAAAAATAGCCCACAATTGCTTTGGGTTGGAACAAAGGAGCCAGACTTACATAAGGATTCTCCAAACGGCTCTGATACCAGATGAACAGCGCAATCAGCATAGGTGCTATTACAATATAAATACATATCTTACCGGAAGCCATCCAATCGAGCACTTTGCCATAATTGATAACGTACATCAACATCAGCAACCCGGCCGAAATAACAAACATCTCACGGATATGCAGATCAGACCATGCGACAGCTTTTATGGGACGATTATGCCGGAAACAGATGATAACAAACAGAATGGAAATCAAGATCAATACCATCATAAAGTAGTACATATACTTCCAGTTATAATGATACGCCAGTAAAGCCGTTACCAGCATCGAAGCTTGTCCCCCACCGTAAACCAACGGATAAAAATAAGAATAGAACTCGCTACGCACATTCTTCGGACTGAAAATCTTCTGGGCATAACGAATAAACCACAACATAAGAAACCCTTTCAAGAAACCGACAGCAAAACTACAGACAATCAAAATATCTGCGTTTTGCGTACGTGCACAAACCCAACTCAAGAAGAATTGCAGTACTAAATCAATCAATAACAGAGATTTCACGGAAAAGGCTGCCAACACCTTAGGAATAATCGGGTATGCGATAGCCATACCTGCCGAAGCAGCGTAATACCCCATCGTAATATCTTCCGAATTAGTACCCAGCGTGTTCGACACTTCCAGCATACTGCCTGTATACGAGCCATTGAGCATAGTGACCGGAAGAATCACGATGAAAATGCTGATAAGTCCAAGCCAATCGGGCACCCATTGACGAACAGGTGCCTCCAATTCCTTCATGGTAATCATTTGCGTAAAGCTTCTGTTTCCACCATCATCCCGGCTCTCAACTGTGCCATTTCTTCCGGAGAAACATCTTCCAAGTCGATACGCACAGGGATTCGCTGCTGCACCTTTACAAAATTGCCGGCAGAATTATCTGTAGGAACCAAGGAATATTTAGACCCGGTTGCCTCGGAAATTGCAGTGACTTCCCCGTGAAAAATCTTTCCGGGCACTGCGTCTACTTTAATACGCACCTGCTGGCCAATATAGATATTAGCAATCTGCGTTTCTTTATAATTAGCGGTAATCCACTTGTCCTTGTTACGCACCAAATAAGAAATAGTCTGTCCGGTCTGCACATATTGACCGGGTTCAAGCGTACGCCTACCCATATATCCATCATAAGGAGCAGTGAGAACCGTATAAGACAGATTCAGCTTAGCCAAATCCAGGTCTGCTTCTTTACGCAAAATGGCAGCCTCCGTACCGGTTGTTTTCTTACTTGTCTCCGCATATTGTGATAATGCCGCCTGTTTCTGTGCAACTAATGCCTGATAACGTGCCTTTGCTGCCTCATAAGCAGCTTTCGCTTGCTCATACTGCTGTTCCGGAACAGATTCTTCTTTCAACAAACGTTCAAAACGATGATAATCCTGTTTCAATTGCCAAAGTTTCGCTTTCGCTTCAGCGATGTTGGCATCCTGTACGGCAATATTCGTATGGGAAGTTTCAATACCCGAATGAAGAACATCCTGCGAGCCATGTGCATCCAACAATGCAGCTTCCGCTTCCTTTACCTTAATCTGATATTCACGATTGTCAAGCACCAGCAGAGTATCTCCCTGATGGACATATTGATGTTCCTTAAAACGAACCTCCTTGATATAACCCGAAGCCCGGACATTCAAAGGAGCTACATATTGATCTACAAAAGCATCATTAGTCACTTCGTAATTCACATAACGCCAGAAGTAATTAGCAGTCCACCAAAGTCCGGAGACAGCCAAACAGACACATACTAAATTTAAAACGATATTACGAACTCTTACTTTTTTCAGTTTCTTCTGTTTTTCTTTCCATTCAATTGCCATATCTGTTCTGTTTATTAAAGACGTCCACAAGCCTTCTGAAGTTGATAATAAGTATAAATCACACGAGTGCGTGCAGTGACCAACTGCAATTCCACATTCAAACGGACGGAATTCGCATCAAGTAAATCAGTCAGGATAGCCAGTTGATTCAGATCATAGTATTCGATACCGGCGATCATGTTTTTAGCAACAGTATAGTAACCAGCTACGCTGTAACCTTTGAAGCCTTCACCGGAATAGGTCGGGCCATATTCACCGTTCATGGTGTGTTGGATAGCAGTACCTGCAGCTTGTTGATAGTATTTAGCAACTAAGCCCACAGAACCCGGTTTGGAAGCTTTAGCGCCGCCCAAAGTACCGGTAACTACAAAGCCGTCTTTATCTCCTTCAAGATCTTCAACATCAGATCTCAAGTACATAACGCCCAGGGATGCTTTATCGCTGAAGTTATAAGTTGCGCCAACGTTCCAGATGCTGTCGTCGTCGCTGGTGATAGGAGTAGCATCACCTTCAAATTTAGTCCAGCCGGCTTCTGCATTTAAAGCGCCGATTTTACCATTAACGCGTGCGCCATAAATTTTATCGAAGCCCCAGTTTTTGAAAGAGTTGGTCGGTTTGCCATAGAAGGCTTCCAATTTCACTTCTTTACCGAAAGTCAGGTTTACACCATCATAACGGGTATCATAGATATTACCATCTGCAAGGTTCAGGTTCTGACGACCTGCAGAAACGCCTACAGCACCGATTTTACCTACAACGTAAGCACGTTGGAATTCAGTGCCTTCATTGCCGATATCATCTGCTAAATTCTCGTCATTTTGCAGCATACCAACATATTTCCAGTCGTCATTGATTTGACCGTTGATGGAAATACGGGAACGCAGTTTGGAACGATAACCGTCGATATCGCCGGAATAATCAGTGTAGTCATAACGTACCTGACCAGTGATTCTAACGTTATCAGATTTTTTCTCCAAAGCTGCAACGCGAACGCCAAGGCTGTCCAGTTCGTCAGCAAATTCAGCTGCCAAACGGTCTACGTTAGCGCCTTTTGCCATTGCTTTTGCTACGATTTGAGCCATTTCGTAACGGGTCATCAGGCGATCGCCACCAAAAGTGCCGTTGCCATAACCGTCAACGATACCAGCTGAAGCCAGTTTGTTTACGGAGTCATACGCCCAATGGCCTGCCGGCACATCGGAGAAGGGGTTTGCAGCATAGGCAGAAGCAGTTACGCCCAATGCCATTGCCATTGCAAGTACTAAAGATTTTTTCATGTTTCTTTCCTCCTCGGAAATTTATTAAGCCAAGTTTTTCAGCTCATAACAATTTCCTAAGGAATGCGCCATACGAGTTACCTAGTTTCCTCTACGGCCATCCGCTTTTCAATTATTATAAACTTTAAAAACTATAAGCTTTAGTTTATTTTAGCGTGCGTTTCTAGTTTTTGCAATACTATTTTATATTTATCTAATTTAACTAAAAATCAGTAAATTCCGCTTTTCTTTTGCTTTTGATAATAATAAATCGCCTATATTTTAAAATCCATTTTTTCCGCTTTATGTATTCTCTTGAAAAAAATTTTCTTACTTGTTCCAAAGTATACAAAAACGGCCGCATATGCGGCCGTTTTTAGTTCAGATTACTTAATTAACTGCAAAAATCTGTCTTAGAAAGTGATCGTCAGATCAGTCCACATGATTTTGTCTTTATCACTGGTATCAAATTTAGATTTAGTATCATAGTAAGCAGCAGTTAAAACCATATTTTTAGCAACAGTATAATTTGCACCTACACCATAACCTTTAAAACCTTGTCCGTCAAAGGTATTAGCATCAGTAGTATGAGCAATATAGGTTTGTCCGCCTAAATCATAATAGTTGGCAAACAGGCCCCAGGAACCTTTTTTAGCTGCTTCCGCACCCTTGAAGGTCAACCCTACAGTCCAGCCGTCATCATCAAGGCCGTCAAGATCAACATCATGATAGCTCATATCGCCTTTAAGGTACATGGCATTCAAAGCAAAATCGCCAAACTCAGTACCGGCACCTACGAACCAGATTGCATTATCAAGTTTACTGTTTTTAGCTAAAATGTCTTTAAAGTTATAGTAACCTGCAGATGCGTTGAATTTACCGAAATCAGCAACTACAGCGCCGCCGGCATAGCTGCCGCCGGTAGTTCCGGAAACGCCCAGCTTATCGAGATCGTCAGTTGCCTTACCAGCGGCACCAATGATCTTGATTTTATCGCCGTAAGAAACTTCCACGCCATCAGCACGATTATCATAGATATTACCGTCAGCAAAGAATGCATTGTAACGGCCGGCAGTTACATCCATACCGCCGAGTCGGCCTTCCAGATAGGCACGTTGGAAATCAGTGCTTTCGTCACCGGAATCAGTAGACAGATCCTGCGTGTTCTGCAGCATACCGGTATATTTCCAGCCGTCATTGATCTGACCTGTGATCCAGATACGGGAACGCAAAGTGCTTTCATAATCGTTGGAAATGCTGCCTTTACCTTCATGGTTAGCATACAAAGCACGGAACTCACCTGTAATTTTAACATTATCAGATTTTTTCTCCAAAGCTGCAACACGTACGCCGAGACTGTCCAGTTCGTCAGCAAATTCAGCTGCCAAACGATCTACGTTTGCGCCTTTGGCCATTGCTTTTGCTACGATTTGTGCCATTTCGTAACGGGTCATCAGGCGATCGCCACCGAAAGTGTCGTTGCCATAACCGTCAACGATACCAGCTGCC
>ENA-UEQK01002342-UEQK01002342.1-human-gut-metagenome-genome-assembly--contig:-NODE-2342-length-10328-cov-8.697786_pt1 | contig 10328 bp, 8 predicted proteins | sample MGYA00242939_ERZ507942 | MGnify/ENA primary metagenome ERZ507942 (study PRJEB26167, sample SAMN06115485) | human gut metagenome | host: Homo sapiens | place: China:Chongqing | collected 2015-03-30... | reverse complement strand
GAAATAAAAAAGCTATCAATCATTCCTCTAAAACTTGATACGCAGTTGCATCTGCAAGTCCGCTTTCCTATTTCCCGCAAAAGGCATCCAGTATGTAACCGGCGTCTCATAGTTTTCTCCGCGCAAAGTTGCATTTTTCTCGGTATATGTCACGCCATATGCACCGGTCGGTGTCGCATTATTTTTCTATACATTTCCCGATACAAAATCCGAATCAATCACCAGTTTTCCATCTTTATATAAGAACATATGCTGTGCCGTCAGATTGATCTCAACGTAAGAATCGCCATAATCATTTTTTCCATGGGAATTGGCTGTCATGGAATAATTCAGTTCTCTTTCCACTGTTTTCCCGGCTTTGATCTCACTCGTAATCTGGGCGATTTCCTTTTCCGTATCAATCTTCCATCCATAATGGCTCTCCGGAATCGTAACCGTCTTTCCGTAAGAAGTCTTTAACGTTTTGGCACTGTAACAGGTATTATATTTTTAAGCGACTCCAGACGAGACTGCTGCCTGTGAAATTCGTTTTGCTTTTCTTCTAATGCACGGTCATTTCCTTTGCCTTGGTTCTCCATTCTTTTTCCTTTGCACTTAATTCTTTTTCCTGCTCCGAAAGTTTTCGGATATGCGCACAGACACTGGCAGAGATACAGAAACAGATTGCATCCTGTAATGAGGGAATGGAACAGGGGCAGAAAGAATTGTTTGCGCTGTTAAACCGCAGAGCAGATATTCAGGCCAAACAGCAGCGTTCCGATACCATGGTGGAGCAGATCAATATACGAAAAGCAGAGCTTGGAAAGCGTCTGCTGGACAGAAAAACGCAGGAAACGGATCTGGATTCGGTTCTTGCAGACTGTAAAAAAGATCTCGAAGAGGTCAGTGCGCTATCCTTGCATTACCGAGAGCATGGAAAAAGAATATGAACCTAAACTGAAAGATTTATGAATAGCGTTAGTTTTAAAAAGAACCTGCTGGGTGTGCAAGAAGAATTACTTCGGTTTGCATACAAACTCACAGCCGACCGTGAGGAGGCTAATGACCTGCTACAAGAAACTTCATTGAAAGCGCTGGATAATGAAGACAAGTATATCCCCGATACAAACTTTAAGGGATGGATGTATACCATTATGCGTAACATCTTTATAAACAATTATAGGAAAATAGTGCGTGACCAGACATTTGTGGACCATACAGACAATCTCTACCATTTAAGTATGCCTCAGGATTCCGGCTTTGATAGTACCGAGGGAGCTTATGACATGAAAGAAATACATCGTATAGTCGGCTTACTTCCCAAAGAATACCGTATTCCATTCGCTATGCATGTGTCGGGATTCAAATATCGTGAGATTGCCGAAAAGTTGGGATTGCCGTTGGGTACTGTAAAAAGCAGAATCTTTTTTACCAGACAACGCTTGCAAGGGCAACTCCGTGATTTTGTATAATCCAAAGGGAAAAATTATCAAAAAGGTAGAGTGAAATTCTTTTGCTCTGCCTTTTTGTTTTTATTGGTTTACAATATGATATTAAACATGTTTTTGGAAGCTAAAAAATAGATTCGAATATTAACTTTATTTTTATTCATTTGTTATATTTGCAAAAGGACAAGACACCTTTAAATCAAGTAATAATTATGAAAAAAGAAATCAAATTCAGTTTGGTCTACCGCGATATGTGGCAGTCATCAGGGAAGTACCAGCCCAGAGCTGATCAGTTAGCCAAAATTGCTCCTCTAATCGTTGAAATGGGGTGTTTTGCCCGAGTGGAAACTAATGGAGGTGCTTTTGAACAAGTGAACTTACTGTATGGTGAGAATCCTAACAAGGCAGTGCGTACATTTACCAAGCCTTTACGTGAGGCGGGTATTCAGACGCATATGTTGGACCGTGGTTTAAATGCATTGCGAATGTATCCTGTTCCAGCTGATGTACGTCGGTTGATGTATAGGGTAAAACATGCGCAAGGAGTGGATATTACTCGTATTTTTTGTGGTTTGAATGAAGTTCGTAATATTATTCCTTCCATAAAATATGCTAAAGAAGCGGGGATGATTCCTCAAGCCACTCTTTGCATCACTTATTCTCCTGTACATACGGTGGATTATTATTCTTATATTGCCGACCAGTTAATAGAAGCGGGGGCACCCGAAATCTGTTTGAAAGATATGGCAGGTATCGGCCGTCCTGAAATGTTGGGGCAGTTGGTGAGAAATATCAAAGATAAACATCCTGAAGTCATTGTACAATATCATGGACATTCCGGTCCTGGGTTATCTATGGCATCTATTTTGGAAGTTTGTGAGAATGGTGCGGATATCATTGATGTCGCTATGGAGCCGTTGTCATGGGGAAAAGTGCATCCTGACGTAATTTCTGTACAGGCTATGTTGAAAAATGCAGGTTTTCAGGTACCTGAAATCAATATGAAGGCTTATATGAAAGCGCGTAGCATGACGCAGGAATTTATTGATGATTTTTTGGGATATTTTATTGATCCTACCAACAAACATATGTCTTCCTTGCTGCTGGGATGTGGACTTCCCGGTGGCATGATGGGTTCAATGATGGCCGATCTGAAAGGGGTGCATTCGGGCATCAATCTGATTCTGAAAGGACAGGGAAAGGAACCTATGAGTTTGGATGATTTGGTAGTGATGCTGTTTGAAGAAGTGGAATACGTATGGCCGAAATTGGGATATCCACCTTTAGTAACACCGTTTAGCCAATATGTGAAGAATGTGGCTTTGATGAATGTTATGCAATTGGTGAAGGGAGAGGAGAGATGGACGATGATTGATAACCATACATGGGATATGATTTTGGGAAAAAGTGGAAAATTGCCGGGTGCGTTGGCTCCTGAAATAATCGAACTGGCGAAAAGTAAAGGCTACGAATTCACTGATGAAGATCCTCAGGTGAACTATCCTGATGAGCTGGACAAGTACCGTAAGGAGATGGATGATAATGGATGGGAATATGGTGAGGATGAGGAAGAGTTGTTTGAACTGGCTATGCATGACCGGCAATACCGTGATTATAAATCGGGTGTAGCCAAGAAACGTTTTATGGATGATTTACAACGTGCTCAGGATGCGGCTATGGTAAAAAGTGGCTTCGATGAGGAAACGATCCGAAAATATAAGCGTGCTAAGGCAGATCCTATTATTGCACCGGATAAGGGGCAGATTTTATGGGAAGTTTCCGTGGAAGGTCCTTCTATGGCACCGTTTGTCGGACGGAAATACCAGCATGATGAAGTGTTCTGTTATATTTCCACTCCGTGGGGAGAGTATGAAAAGATTTTTGCTAATTTTACAGGACGTATTGTAGAAGTTTGCGCCCAACAAGGAGCTGTAGTTAATAAAGGTGATGTTATAGCTTATTTGGAAAGAACAGAGTTTACTGCATGATTTAAAGGTGCTATATAGCTTTTTTATCCGCTATGGCAAGTGTTGAATTTGTCATGGCGGATGTTTTTATCTTTTCATTCTTTTAAAATTTGCATTCATTCAGTTATGTGTTATCTTTGTTGCCATGCAGAAAAAACAGGTAGATAAGAAAAAATATATGAGAAAGCTGTATCCGTGGTTGCTGGGAATGATTTTAGGAATAATGCCTTGTATCGTTTCAGCATCAGAAAATGACAGTATAAAAGTCGAGAGTCTGCTTCAAAAAGCTGCCCGATTGCCGGCCGATAGCTGTAAGATATTGTTTTTTGCCCAAAATCTATTAGGAGTTCCATACGTAGCGAATACATTGGATGGGACAGATGAAGAAACCTTAGTTGTGCATTTGGATAAGGTGGATTGTACCACGTTAGTTGAAACAGTACTTGCATTGAGCCTTACTGATAAGTATGGGAAAAGTGACTTTGAAAGTTACAAAAAAGCGTTGCGGTGTATCCGCTATCGGAATGGGAAACAAGCCGGTTATGTCTCGCGTTTGCATTACTTCAGTGATTGGATTAAGGATAATGAACAAAAAGGAATTGTACATGAACGCACGGGGGAATTAGGGTTTGCTGCATCACAAGTTTTGAATTTGGATTTTATGTCCACACATTCTGACAGTTATCATCGGTTGAAAAATAATCCTTCCATGATATCCCAGATGATTGAAATAGAGAGAAAATGGAAAAATGTTCCTGTTTCTTATATTCCTAAAACAAGTCTGAACGTTTCTTCTGAGGAGTTGGACATAAAGAATGGGGATATCATAGCGATTACTACCAATATAAAAGGGCTGGATGTGGTGCATACAGGATTTGCCTGTTGGGTGGATGGTAAATTGCATTTGCTTCATGCTTCATCGGTCATGAAGAAAGTTATTCTAGATTCTCAGACTCTCTTTGAATACTCTAAAAATAAGAAAGCCCACACGGGGGTGCGGGTTATTTCTTTTTCTTCTTTGAAACCGTAGAAGGTGTATCTTGTTGGGGTGGAAATATAGGGACGCATTTCATAAGATAAAGGATCTTCTTTTGTCTTTTGAGCATGTAGTTGCCAGGTCTGCTTGAATTGAACTTGCGAGGATTGGGAAGGCTGGCTGCAATTAGTGCGCATTCTTCCGGTGTCAGTTTGCTGGCATTCTTGTGAAAGTGTTCACGAGCTACTGCTTCGGCACCATAGATACCATTTCCCATTTCTATAGAGTTCAGATAGACTTCCATAATCCGTTCCTTATTCCAAAATAGTTCTATCAAAGTGGTGAAATACACTTCAAGTCCTTTTCTGATCCAAGAAGAAGCAGGCCACAAAAAAATGTTTTTGGCTGTCTGTTGGCTGATAGTACTGGCACCTCGAGGACGTTTTCGGTTCTTGTTTTCTTCTAAAGCTTTCTCTATTTCTTTGAAGTCAAAACCATTATGCTCGGCAAAGCGATTGTCTTCAGAGGCAATAACAGCCATAGACAGATGAGGGGATATGTTTTCTTTAGGTAGCCAAGAGTGTTTCCACTTTATATCTTCTCCATGAATGATTTGCTGGGTAGTACGGATAAACATCAACGGGGTAAAGTAAACCGGAATAAATCGTAAAACGATAACTGCGAGAATGGAAGAACCAAAGAAAAAAAGCAGCAGATTGCGGATGAATTTTAAAATCTTTTTTTTCATGCTTGTGTATTAAAACCAATTTCGGGCAGAAATAACCTGTCCGAAATTGGTTTATTTTATATGTTATTCCAATGTTGTGACCGTTGGTTCGGGCGTATTGGATACGCTCTACAATAACGTCATTGATATCATTTCAGTGTTCCTGCTTCCGCTTGCTGAATCATCTGTTGGCTGGCATACATATATACTTCTACACGACGGTTCTGCTGGCGTCCCTCGGCTGTGTCATTATTACCTATCGGATCTGCTTGACCTAAGCCTTCTACGGACTTGATCTGGGAATTACTTACACCGCAACCCAACAGATAACTAGCCACACTTTGAGCGCGTTCTTGTGACAGATTGAGGTTTTTTTGGATACTTTGTTCAGCTGTACTGTTTCTCCAGCCCTGGTTGTCTGTATATCCATAAATGGATACATCCATATCTCTGTTCTGGTTCAATACGTTGTTTGCAAACTTACTCAAGGCTGATTTCGCTTGTGCACTCAAGGCTGCATTTCCTGTATTGAAGAGAATACCGGAATCAAAAGTAACTTTTACAGCCTGAAGGCCATTGTTATCTGTTACTTGTTCTACCTGCGCTCCTTGGATTTGAGCAGCTTCTTCTGCTGCTTTATCCATTTTTTTCCCAATTAATACACCGGCACCTGTACCTACTGCCGCACCTACTGCCGCACCAATAGCCGCACCTTTACCATGTCCGGCTATTCCGCCGATAATTGCTCCCAAAGCTGCACCGCCGCCACCGCCGATCAGACCGCCTTTAGCGGTATTATTCATGTTACCACATCCACTGAATACTAATGTAGCACTCAGTAATAAAGCCATAATTTTAGTCTTTTTCATAATCATGTTCATTTTAATATATTAATGACTTAATGCAAAAATTGTTCATTAAACGGCCTGATAATTTAAAGCTTTCTTCTTGATAAGCATAAACCAGATCAGACAAATAATTCCTTTCATAGTGCTAGTGATGCTTATGCTCCACCAAATACCCGGCAAACCCCAGCCCCATGATACAAACAACAGTGCCATCGGGATGCGCAGATAGTTACAGGTGACGCTGATTACGGCAGGAGGCATGGTGCGCCCCATTCCATAAAATACGCCCTGTATGGTAATTTCCAGCATCATAAATAGTTGCGAGTATCCGTCAATACGTAGAAAGACACCACCGGTTTCGTAAGCTGCTTTTTCAGGAACAAAGATAGAAAATATTTCGTTTCCATAACATATAAAAAGGAATGTGCAGAAAGATCCGAATATAAATGTCATCCATAAAGTGGTGCGATAGGCTTTCAGCACACGGGAGATTTGCCGCGCTGCATAATTCTGAGCTACAAAGGCACTGAGAGCTGTAGAAAAGCCTTGGGAGGTGTTCCAGGTGATAGCTTCGATTTGTCCTCCGGTGGTGAGTGCCATCAGCCCTAAATGACCACCTTGTTCTGTGGCGGTTCTTCCGAGAAACATATTGACGAAAGCGAATAATGTATTGAGTGCCGCTACTGGTAATCCTATTTTCAAAATGTGGCGTGTATATTGTTTTTTCAGTTTAGTAAATAACCGAAAATCATCCCATAATATTTTCTTTTGTTTCAATTGATAGATAAACAGTATGCATACCGTAGCTTCGGCCAGCCAAGTGGCAATTGCTGCTCCCGTAGTTCCCCAGCTTAAACCAAAGATAAAGATAGGATCCAGTATTATATTTGTAATCAGTCCGATACCGTTAATGGAAAAAGGTATTTTGCTTCGTCCGGCGGCATTGAATATCCCTGTAAAGGCAGCTGATAAAAAGACGAATGGAAAGGCGGTTGCTATAATCCGTAGATATTCCACAGCCATCTTGGCTATATGAGGTTCTAGTTCATAGATACTGATAATAGGGGTGGCAAAGATAAATAACAATGCTCCCCAGCTCAATGATATAAGTAAGGACAAGGTAAGATTATGTGATGCGAACGCACGGGCAGCTTGCTCGTTTTGTGCCCCGATGGCTTGTCCTACGCTGACTTCCGAACCTACTTTGTTCAGAAGAGAGATAGATGTGGACATCCATGTAAGAATTCCTACCGAACCTACGGCGGCTATTGCCTCACTTCCTATTCTTCCTACCCAAGCCATGTCGGTCAGACTATATGCCATTTGTATGAATGAAGTAGCCATAATGGGCATTGCCAAAGTAAACAATTGCTTTAGGATAGGGCCTTGAGTCAGATTCTTAGTTCCTTTCATTCGTCATTAACGGATAAATTGTCTGCAAAGGTAGAAATTTATACTGATTTCTGTGGGGAATGCTGATAAAAATACTTTTCTATTACTCTTTTTAAATGGTCTGGATGTTTCATAAAAAACTTTGAAGTTCTTGAAGAAGGATAAAGCTTTTTCAAAAACTCCAAAGTCTTTTATGAGTATATTGATAGAAGTCGTTGATTAGTAAGCGAAAATAGGATATTTCTTCATTGTTTCGTTTACGCGTGCACGAACTTGTGCAATTACTTCTTCATTGTCTACGTTTGAAAGAACTGTCTCAATCATTTCGGCGATTTCCAACATCAAGTCTTCTTTTGCTCCGCGAGTTGTGATAGCGGGAGTTCCCAAACGGATACCTGAAGTTTGGAAAGCAGAACGGCTGTCAAATGGGACCATGTTCTTGTTTACAGTGATATCAGCAGCAACCAATGCTTTTTCTGCTACTTTGCCTGTCAGATCAGGGTATTTGGTACGCAGGTCTACCAGCATGGAGTGGTTGTCTGTACCACCGGAAACGATCGTAAAGCCACGGTCAATCAAAGCCTGTGCCAATACGGCTGCATTCTTTTTTACTTGTGTTTGATATTCTTTGTATTCCGGCTGTAAACATTCACCGAATGCAACAGCTTTGGCTGCAATGACATGTTCCAACGGACCACCTTGTATACCAGGGAATACAGCAGAATCCAAAAGTTGTGACATCATCTTGATTTCACCTTTTGGAGTTTTCTTGCCCCATGGGTTAGGGAAGTCTTTACCCATCATGATGACACCGCCACGAGGGCCACGAAGGGTTTTATGGGTTGTTGAAGTGACGATATGAGCATATTTAACCGGGTTGTCCAACAGTCCGGCAGCAATCAGTCCGGCAGGGTGGGCCATATCAATCATCAGGATGGCTCCCACTTTATCTGCGATTTCACGCATACGTTTGTAGTCCCACTCGCGAGAATATGCAGAACCGCCACCGATAATCATTTTGGGTTTTTCACGTAATGCGATTTCTTCCATCTGATCGTAATCTACACGACCTGTTTCTTTGTTCAGGTTGTATTCACACGGAGTATAAATAATTCCGGATGTGTTTACCAATGAACCATGTGACAAGTGACCACCATGGGCCAAATTTAATCCCATAAATTTATCACCCGGATTCAAAACGGCCAGAAATACAGCAGCATTAGCCTGTGCTCCGGAGTGAGGTTGTACATTAGCCCATTCTGCTCCAAATATTTGTTTCAGTCTGTCGATAGCGATTTGTTCGCTCTGGTCTACCACTTCGCAACCGCCATAGTAGCGCTTGCCGGGATACCCTTCAGCATACTTGTTGGTAAGGCAAGAACCCATGGCTTGCATTACTTGGTCACTAACAAAGTTTTCGGATGCGATCAGCTCGATACCTTTGAGCTGGCGTTGATGCTCTTTTTCGATAATGTCGAAAATCAAATCGTCTCTTTTCATTTCTTTTTATAATAAGTTTATGTGCGATATTCGATTCTGAGTTCACAAAGTTAAGTAATTTTAGAATATAAGGAAATTATTTAGAGGAAAATATTTGGTGAGGTTACGGAAAAAAGATATATGACTTTCTTTTTGTCGTGTAGTAAGGTCTGAAGCTGCTGAAAGAGTTGAAGATAAGGGCGTTTTGAGGAAAGAAAAGGATATAAATGTGGCATTATGATATCTACTTAGAGAAAGCTTCCTACTTTAGAAAATAACTCCTAGCGAGAAACTTAGTACATTGCGGTGCCGGTTAATGAAGATACCTTTTTCTTGGGATATTATTCCATTTGTGTCTTTTTCATAAATGATTGATTTGGAGATATTGGTGAGTCCGATTTCATACCGGAAATCAAAGAATATATTAGCAATATTTACTCCTAATCCGATAACAGAACTTATATTAATGGGGTGTAATTCTTCTTTTATACCAGAATATCCAAATCCTTCAAACTCTTCGGAAGTCTTATGTTTCCATACATATTCCAGTTTGGGACCGATAAAAAGTGCCATGCCGTAAGGCCTGCTTTTTACAAAACTATAACCATATAATATAGGTAGCTCCAAAGAGTGAATCGTGCTGTTCAGTTTAGCAAGCTCGGGAAGGGTGTTTTCTTTATTTTGATTTTTATTGAAAGCTATTTCACCTTTATAAATATTATACATAATTTCGGGTTGGATGAAATGCCTTTTCATGTGCACCCGAAAAAACATGGCGGCAAAATAGCCTACTTTATAATTATTTTGCACATCTTCCATTCGTTCTCCATCTAGTTCTAACCGACTGGTAAAATACATGGAAGAGTTGAAGCCTCCTTTTATTCCCACATTGATCTTAGGTTCCTCTTTCAGACCATTCTTTATTCCTTGTGCTGTAACGAACAGGGCAGGAAGTAATAAAGCGATTAATAAAAGGAGTTTCTTCATGAGATATTTTTAGGATTTTTCCTTGGTCTGTGATCTGTTCTTTTCTACAGACCAGCCAAACTTCCCGATTTTCGGTCCTAGTTCAAAATATCCGCCATGAACATAGACTAACGGGTTGGCTTCGGATAATTCGAATTTTCCTGTTTCCGCATTCAGGTATTTATCGTCGGCTTTTACATTTACCACATCGGCTATGAACATATCATGAGATCCTAGTGAGATGATTTCCTTTACTCTGCATTCTATACAGAGTGGGGATTCTTCGATGATGGGAGCACTGACTATTTTTGCTTTTCCCGGGGTCAGCTTCATTTCTTCAAATTTATTATAATCTTTGCCCGAACGCACTCCGCACCAGTCGGTAGCGAACGCCATGCTTTTGGTAGTAAGGTTGATGACGAATTCCATATTCCGTTTCAGAATGGGATAGGAATGGCGTTCCGGACGCACGGATATATAACACATGGCGGGGTTGGTACAAATAGTACCTGCCCATGCCACTGTGATAATGTTATATTCTTCTTC